>Ga0208821_1000170_pt1 | contig 56008 bp, 43 predicted proteins | sample June2015DPH_20_5_FD_184720 | JGI IMG/M metagenome (GOLD analysis project Ga0208821, IMG submission 184720) | Peatland microbial communities from SPRUCE experiment site at the Marcell Experimental Forest, Minnesota, USA - June2015DPH_20_40... | ecosystem: Environmental > Terrestrial > Soil >...
TTTTGGACGGACTCATCAAGCACCAATGCCCATTTCGGGCCGTAGCTGCCGCACCCTCCAGCACCCACATCATCGCTCACCTCCAGTTCCTTCCATTCCTATCTGAACGAAGCTCAGTCGGTCGCTTGTGGGAAGTTGGAATCGTCTCATCGTCTCAAGCCCAAACGCATAAGTTAGCGCTTATGCGGGCAGAGCCCGTCCCCGCACGAGCAATTTACTGCAAAGTGGTCGATTGCGGAGGCTCCTCGCGGGCGCCGATGTTGTAGCGTTTGAGTTTGCGATAAAGGGTGGCACGGCTTATGCCTAGCATCTTGCCAGCCAGAGCCTTGTCTCCCTTGACTTGGGAAAAGACGCGCTCGATGGTGGCGCGCTCGATATCTTCGAGGTCGGTGCCGGAGAATTCGGGCGAATCGAGCGGCTCGGCTTGGACTTCCGCGCGCGCGATCGCGGGAGGAAGATCGTTGACGTCGATGACGCGCTGATCGCCGAGAGCGACGGCGCGCTCCAGGCAATTCTCCAGTTCGCGGACATTGCCGGGCCAGTCGTACGCGAGCATGGCTTTCATGGCGTTGCCGGAGACCTGGACACCGCGTCCGGGAGTGAGGCGATCGAGGAACCACGCTGCCAGGATGGGAATGTCGGAGCGGCGCTCGCGCAGGGGAGGCAGAGAAATGGTGACGACGTTGAGGCGGAAATAGAGATCCTTGCGGAAGGTTCCCTTCTGGTATTCGGTGTCGAGATCGCGGTTGGTGGCGGCCATGATGCGCACGTCCACTTTGACCTTTTGATTACTGCCCACGGGGCGCACTTCTTTCTCCTGGAGAAAGCGCAACAGCTTGGCTTGCATCTCGAGCGGAAGTTCGCCGACTTCGTCGAAAAAAATAGTTCCGGTATCGGCCGATTGCAACAGGCCCGACTTGGAACGAAGAGCGCCGGTGAAGGCGCCTTTTTCGTAGCCGAACAATTCGCTTTCGATGAGGGTGGGGACGAGCGATCCGCAGTCGACGGCCACAAAGGGAAGATTTGCCATGGTTCCGCGAAAGTGAAGCGCGCGGGCAACCAGTTCTTTGCCGGTTCCGCTTTCGCCGGAAATCAGGACTGGAGTGCGCGTGTCTTTGAGGCGGGAGATGAGGCGCAAGACGTTCTGAATGCCGGGGGAATTACCGATGATGCCGTGGAGTGAAGTCTCGGTTTCGGAGCGTTCGCGGAGGTAGAGATTTTCTTCCACGAGGCGGACCTTGTCGGCCATGCGGCGCAGAAAAAGGCGGAGTTCATCGAGCGGCGCAAAGGGCTTCGAAATGTAATCGTAGGCGCCGAGCTTCATCGCCTGCACCGCAGTTTCGACCGATCCGTGGCCGGTCATGACCGCGATTTCGATGCGGGGGTGGGAGCGCTTAACCTGCTCCAGGAATTCGATTCCAGACATGCGCGGCATGACCATGTCGGTGAGCACCATGTGCACGGGCTGTTCCTCGATCAGGGCGAGGGCGGCGTCGCCGCTCTCGGCTTCGAGGCAGAAGAAGCCGAGCGAATCGCCGACGGTCATGCAGAGGCGGCGGATGGTCTGCTCGTCATCGACAATCAACAATCGGATGCGGAAGTCGTCCTTCGTCAAATTCTGAGTCATGAAGCGGCCCTGCCCATGGTCTGCTCGACCACGGAAATGAAGTCATGGACACGAAACGGCTTTTCCACGCAGGGCGCGCCGGTGCGGCGCAGCGTGGCAGCGGTTTCCTCGTTGGCGATATCGCCGGTGATGAAAACCAGGCGGGAGGCGAGTTCCGGGCGATGGGCGGCGATCCAGGCATAGACCTGGGCGCCATCGACGCCTCCGGGGGTGCGCATGTCGGAGACGACGCCGTGAAAATCGCCGGCCTCGAGCAGGCGCAGGGCCTCGGCGCCGGATTCGGTCGGAACGACGGCGTATCCGTGACCCTCCAGGACGGCGCGTACCAAAGCCAGGACGGCTGGCTCGTCTTCAATCAACAGTACTGGCGCACAAGCGGGTTTAGTTCCAGTTTGCGTCATTTGAGATCCACTCCTGCAACTGCTCCAAAGGATGCCGTCTCGGATGCCACCGGGAGGCGTACGGTAAAAGTCGCTCCTTCAGAGTCCAGGTTGTTGTGACAAACAATTTCGCCGCCATGTTCGCGGACAATGCCATAGCAAATACTCAGGCCCAATCCAGTACCCTTGCCGACGTCTTTGGTGGTAAAGAAGGGATCAAAAATACGTTCGGGATCGGCGATGCCGATGCCGTTATCGCGAAAAGAAATCTCAACGAAAGAGCCGGCGCGGGCGCTTATGACCTCAATGCGGGCGGCCCGCGAGCTTTCGCGGACCGCATCGTAAGCATTGTTCAGGATGTTGAGAAACACCTGCTGGAGCTGGTGAGAGTCTCCTATGACTGCGGGCAATGAATCGTCGAGGCGTTCGACCACCTGAATGCCGTGGCTGATGAAGTCGTAAGAACGCAAGTGCACGGTGCGTTGCAGGATGGAGTTGAGCTGAACGGGCTGGCGCTGCGGCGGCATCTGGCGGGCAAAGCTGAGCAGGTTTTGCACGATTTGCTTGGTCCGCTGCGCTTCCTGCAGAATCACGCGCAGATCGTGGCGCGCGCTTTCGGGGAGCTCGGGGTTTTCCATCAAGAGGTCGGTGAATCCGAGGATGGCGGTGAGGGGATTGTTGACTTCGTGGGCAACGCCGGAAACCAGTTGTCCAACGGCAGCCATTTTCTCGGCGTGCATGAGCTTGGAGCGGAGCATGGCGGAGTCGGTGACGTCGGTCATGACCACGACGATGCTGCTCACCCGGCCGTCTTCGCCGCTGATGGGGCTCAGATTGACGGAGAACTGGGCGCTGACGCCGTCGCCGCGAATCAGGGGCAGATCGAAATTATCGACCTGTTGGCCGCGCGATACGGCGCCCAACGCTTCGCGGAGCGCGGCGCGGCGCGGGGGGGCGCAGAGCTCAGGCAAGGGATGCGTCAGGATCTGGTTTTGCTGAAAGCCCAGACCGCTCCAGCGCCGGTTGGCATAACTGATCACGCCTTCGGTGTCGGTGACCAGAATCAGGCTCTGGGTATGATTGAGAATTTTGCTGGAGAAATCACGCTCTTTCTGCAGCTCGGTTTGCGATTGGCGGAGGCCGCTAATGTCGAGCATGAGGCCGCGGTACTGCAGGATGTTGCCCGAGGGATCGCGCACCGCGAAACAGTTGATGAAGACGTGGACGGGCGATCCATCCTTGCGCCGGAGGATTTCTTCCTGATTGCGTAGACCGCCCTGGCGGTCAAACAGCTCCACAAGTTCTTCGCGCCGCCGTGGAGAAAAATAAACTTCGGTGGGAATGTCGAGCTGAATGACCTCTTCGCGGCTGCTATAGCCGAGCATGCGAACCAGTGCATCATTGACTTCCACGAAGCAGCCCTGAGGCGTAGAGAAGAAGATTCCTTCCTGAGTGTTGTCGAACAGTTCGCGATAGCGGCGCTCAGCTTCGCGCCGGTCGGTGATGTCCTTGAGTACGTGCACGGTCTGCAACTGCGCGCTGCTCATCCCCATCGCGCCAAACCCGCGCGATGGGGGCTCCTGGCTGGCGGCATGAATGCGCGAGGTGGAAATCAGGTACGTACGTTCGAGGACGGGATGAACGTATTCGTCGAGACCCTCGCCGCTGCGGCAGAAGGGACAGGAGTGCGGCGAAGCGCCGGTGGAAAGGGCGTCGAGCGCCCGCATGTTGACGCCGACCAACTGGTCGGGGGCTATGCCCACGAAATCGGCCAAGGAGCGATTGACGCGGAGAACGTTGTGCTGCTCGTCGTGGACCACGATGAAGTCGCTGATGGCATCGAAGACTTCCAGCCAGTGACGGTTGGCCTGCTGCATGCGGGTGAACAGGCAGGCATTCTCCAGAGCGACGCTGGCATGGCCGGCGATGGCGCGCAGCAACTGGTGATCTTCGATAGCGGGCGCGGCGCCGCGGTCGGCGAGACAAAGAACGCCGATGAGTTCCCCCGAGGAACTGGCCAGCCGGACCAGTGTGCAATCGGCCCATCCCAGACTGGAGGCGAGGTCGGCTCCCAGCATATCGCTGGCCGGGGCGAAAGCGACATCGGTGGGGTATTTCGGCAGGGCCACACTGAGCGCCTGATTGAAGCGGCGGAGCAGCGCCTTATCGTTGACTTCGGAAGCGCCGACTTCGGAAGCGCCGCCGCATATCAGGACCGTATCCAGCTCCGAAGTCTGGAAAAGGCTGAGGGCAACGGAGCCGCCTCCCAGCAGGCCCGCCGCGCGAAGCGCGAAGTTACGCGTGAATTCGGGCAGATGCAGGACGGTGTTCAGTTCGAGCGCGAGCGCAACCAGGGCCTCGGCGCGGCGGCGGTGCTCCTCGGATTGGTGCAGGTTACGGGTAAGTTCGAGAGCGATGGCAACTTGCGCGGCCAGAGCGCGGGCGCGGCGGACGTCTTCGTCGTTGATCGGCCCCGGCTCGATGCGGTCGAGCACTCCGAACATCCCGAGCACATCGCCATTCGAACCGAGCAAGGGTACGGCGAGGAGTTGGCGGATATGGAAAGCAGCAATGAAATCTAAATTCGCGCCCGCAGTTTTGCCGGCGTCTTCGGTGACGAACACATTTTTTTGCCTTAGCGTGCGGGTCGCGACGCCGTCGCTGAGCGGGATATCGAGGGGACGAGCCACTCCGTTCTCCACTCCCCATCGAATGTGGAAGGCGGCCTCCTCGAGGAGCCCGATGAAGCAGCGCTGGAAGCCGAGGAAACTGGCGGCACGGACCGCCGAGGTCTGCATGAACTCGTCGAGTTTTCCGGCGGAACCGAGTTCGAAGGAAATCTCGAGGATTTCGTGGAGTTCGCGGGCCTGGGCACGCGCCATGCCGTACAACTCGGCGTTGGCGATGGCGACCGCGCCAAAGCCGGCCAGGGCTGAAACCAAGGTTTTGTCTTCCTGGGTGAACGGGTTGGCGGAACGGGGGTAGACCAGAATCGCACCGTGCGAGCGCGAGGTGCGAAAGGGCGCCGCGATGAGAACTCCGGACGGCGAATCTTCTCCGAAATGAGAGGCGCCGTCGATGCTCACCGTAATGCGCTCGCCGGCGGCGACGGCGCGGGTGGCGATCTCGAGCGAAGAGCGGAGGTCGTTCTTCTCGAAACGCGAACGGATGGAGCGGGCGAGCTTCGGGGCCTCGGTCGATACCGCCTGCAACTGGAACCGTTTCTCGTGTTGGGCCTTCTCGTGTTGAACCTTTTCCTGTTGGACCTTTTCCTGTTGAACAAGGACGAGCACGGCGGGCGAATGCAGTAGCACGCGGAGACGGTCGGCGATATTCTCCATAACCGCTGCGGTGTCGGGCAAGCCATGCAGTGCGGTGGCGACTTCGACCAGAATGCTGGCGCGGCGGCGTTCTTCGCGGGAAAGCTGGTTCAAGCGCAGGGCTTCGAGCGCGGTGCCGAGCTGGGCGGCCAAGATGGTGACTTTGGCCACGGCCTCATCGTCAAAGCCGGCATCGGACGCACTCTGCACGAACGCGATGGCGCCGACCACTTCTCCTGAAACCAGCAGAGGCGCGGCCATGGCGGCATGCGCGTGGCATTCGGTCAGCCAGGGGTAACGGGCGATGTCGACGCGGTTGAGGAAGAAGGGGCGGCGGCGCTGAACCGCTTCAGTGGCGATGGATGGATCACCGGCGCGCAGGTGCATGCCACGAAAGGACTCGGCCTGGTCGCCGTCGGCTTCGGCTCCGATGAGCTCACCATCGGAGGAGCAACTCCAAAAGTAGGCGCCGCTGGCATGGAAGAAGGCGCGAGTGAGGGCGCAGAAGGATAGGATGAGATGGCTCGGATCGCTGCTCTGAAAGGCGGCCCGGGAGAGCTCCAAGAGAAGCCTCTGGAAAGCCTCGTCAGACTGAGACACTTCGCCGGACCCCGAATTTCCTGTGTGGGTTGTCAGTGCACACCACTCGCTAAGCTAAGCGATTGAAAACAATTGAATTACATATAAAACGTACGCTTGATTCTCAAATTGAGTCAAGGGAATATGAGGGGGGCAGTGCCGACTTGTGAACGGCACCAAAGTGATACTGGCGTCTCATTCTGGAATCGGGTGATCGGTCATTTGGTGATCGAGCCATCGGGCAATCGAAGTTCAGAAGCGAAGCCTTTAGATCACCCGATGATCCGACCACCCGATCGCTAAGGATCGATTCTTCATCGCTTAGAGAGCACCAAAGTAATGCAGAGGAAGAACTTTTGGTATGCGCTGGTGTGTCCTTGCACGAATATAAGGTAAATGCAAAACAAGGGAGGTACTGTGTCAATGCAAGCCCTGAATCGTGTGTTCGCGGTGGGTCTGCTGCTGATGGGCGGATGGATCGCGATCAACGCTCCCCTTAGTTGGGGGCAGGAAGAAATCGCTCGAAAAGCAAAGAGCAAGGTAGCGCCGTCGTACCCGGAACTGGCAAGGCGCATGCACATCAGCGGCGTGGTGAGGATCCAGGTCACGGTTGCTGCCAACGGATCGATCAAGGACGCAAAGTTGGTTGGTGGGCATCCGGTGTTGGCGGACGCGGCGCTGGATGCGGTCAAGAAGTGGCGTTACGAGGCTGGTACGGCAGAGTCAACTGGGATTGTGGTGTTCCGTTTTGATCCCACTCAGTAAAGGGCGCAGGGCCCGAAGCGCTGGCTGAGGAAGGTTGGAGTATGAATATCGGAAAAAAGCTGTATATAAGTTTCGGCATCATTCTAGGGACGGTTCTGGTGCTGCTGGCCATTAACCTGATCGCGGTGCAACGCGAGCATGAGACCAAGGCGGCGGCGCAACGTTCGATCAACATGACCGAGGTTACCTCGTCGGTCCGCTTCCAGATGATGCAGAACCGGCTTCACCTGCAGAACTACCTGCTCAGCGGAGACACCCGGGACGTGGAGAAAATGAATGACGGCGAACATCAGTTGAGTGACGCCCTGCATCATGCCCAGGACTTGGCGAATTCCGCGCAACAGCGAAGCAGTCTGGAAAAAGTGCAGGGGCTGGAGCAGGCTTGGGGCACCGAGTTCGCCAACCCGCTGGTGGACAAGCGCCGGGCCGTGGATAGCGGCAATGCGACGGTTGCCGAACTGCAGATTTTCTATCTGCAAAAGGATCCGAATTCCTGGGTCTCGCATTCGAGCGAGGTGCTGGATGATGTCGACCGTGAGAACCGCAAACTGCTGGATGAGCGGCGCCACTCCGATGAACTGGCAGCGACGGCTACGATTCTGATTGCGGTGATCAGTTCCCTGTTCGCTCTGGGCTTGGGCATAGTCATTGCCTACCGGACTGCCACCGGGATCACAGGGCCGTTGAGCCGCTTGATTCATGTGGCGGACCAGATCGGCCAGTCCGGGGATCTGGATCACAATGTTGACACTCACGGCCAGGACGAGATCGGGCAACTGGCCAGGACTTTCGACTCGATGGTGAAGTACCTGAGGGAAATGGCCGCGGTTTCCGAAGCCATCGCCGGGGGCAACTTGGCGGTCGAAGTCCGTCCCCGCTCGGCCAACGACACGCTGGCGAACGCATTCACGCGCATGGTGGAAGGCCTGCGCGGGCTGGTGCGCAACGTGCGCGACGCTGCCTCCCAGGTGGCCAGCGCTTCCACCCAGGTGGCCAGCGCTTCCGACGAGTCGGCCAGGAACAGCCTGCAGACTTCTTCGGCCATTGATGAAGTGACCAGCACGATGCACGAAATGAGCGTGAACGTGCAGAACATGGTGAAGAGCACGCAGACGCAGGCCTCGAGCGTCAGCGAAACCTCGGCCTCCATCGACCAGATGGTGACCTCGATCCAGCGGGTCGCGGATACGGCCAAGGTTCTGCTCGATATCTCGAACCGTTCGCGGGAAGAGGTGCACAGCGGCATCGGCACCATGGAAAAGGCGACCGACGGCCTGAACCGGATCAATACCACGATCCGCTCTTCGGGCGAGATCATTGACTCGCTCGGGACGCGGGCGGACGACATCGGCAAAATCATCGAAGTGATCGACGATCTGGCGGAGCAGACCAACCTGCTGGCCTTGAATGCCGCCATCGAAGCGGCGCGGGCGGGCGAGCACGGCCTCGGGTTCGCGGTGGTGGCGGATGAAGTCCGGAAGCTGGCGGAGAAATCCGCGCAGTCCACCAAGGAGATTTCCGAGCTGATCGGGAGCATCCAGAAGGAAGCGCGCAAAGCGGTCGAAAACATGGAGAAGAGTACGACGATCGTGAACGAAGGACTGAATCTGGGACAGGAACTGAATGCCGCGCTGCGAAAAATTTCGAACGTGGTGACCGAGGTGTATAAGTTCGCGCAGGAAATCGGCGCCGCCACCAACGAGCAGTCGCACGGCTCGTCGCAGATCGCGCGCGCCACCACGCGCTTGAACGAAATCACGCACGAGATCAACTCGGCGGTGGAAGAACAGGCTTCCGGGGCCCAGGCGGTAGTGCAGGCCATGGAGCGCATGCGCGAACTGGTGCAGTCCAACACATCGGGTTCCACCGAACTGGCCGCTTCCTCCGACCAGATGTCAAAGATGTCGCGGGGCCTGCTGGATTCGATGGATCGTTTTGCGCTGCGTCCGAACGATAGGACGAACGACCGGACGAACGATAGGACGAACGACCGGACGAATGACAGCAGGCCGGGGAACGGGAACGCTGCCCGGACGGCGGCGGCGGGATCTCGTTGAGGAATTCCATCCATGAGCCGTGAAACACACATTGTGGGCTTCCGCGTAGGCCGCGAGACCTACGGCGTGCCCATCACATCGCTGCATGAGATCGTCCGCGTGCCGGAGATCACTGCGGTGCCGGACGCGCCCGATTATTTGGAAGGCGTGATCAACCTGCGCGGCAAGATTGTCTCAGTGGTGGATCTGCGGAAACGATTCGGGAAGCCGTCCTCCGGACTCGACCGGCGCAGCCGCATTCTGGTCGTGGAACACCGGGGCCGGCTGGCGGGCATGATTGTGGACTCGGCGTCGGAGGTCCTGAAAATTCCCGAAAGCGACATCGAAGCCGCGCCCGCCATGATGCAGGAAGGCGGATTGGACTGTGTAACGGGCTTGGGCAAGTACCGCGGACGGCTGATCATTCTGCTCGATATCAGCAAGGTATTAGCGGCGCGCGAGCTGGGAAACGAAGCGTCGGCAGAAAAGCTGGCACAAAAACCGGCTGCGGCCGGTAGTGGCAAGGCGGGGACAGGAACAGCAACCATAACCAAGACCGCCTCGGCCGGAAAGTAGCAAGAAAAACCGAGCCCACATGAACACGAGCGAAATACCCGCACTCACCGACGCGGAATTGAAACTCCTGCAAGCGCTGGTCTACCAGGAGTGCGGCATGCACTTCGACGATCGGCGCACGCCCTTCCTCCAGGACCGTTTGCAGCGGCGGTTGAAGGAGTGCCAACTGGATTCGTTCTACAGCTACTATCGCCTGCTCATCAGCCAGCAGGGGAAACAAGAGCTGTCGCGCCTGCTGGAAAACCTCACGGTCAATGAGACCAGCTTCTTCCGGAACAAGGCCCAGCTGGACCTGTTTCAGCGAGACGTGATGGAAGATATTCTGCGGCGCAAACAGGAGCGCCGGGATTACAGCGTGAGAATCTGGAGCGCGGGCTGTTCCACGGGACAGGAACCCTACACCATGGCCATGCTGGTGGCCGATGCGCTGTCGTACCACTATATGCGCAATCCTCTGCCGTTCGAATCGCCGCTTCCGAAGCCCCTGGTACCGCCGCCCTGGCGAGTCGAAATACTGGCCAGCGACATCAACTATTCGGTTCTGCGCGCGGCGCAGGACGCCTCCTACGGTGAGCACCAGATGTCGGGAGTCGACTATGGCTACCGCTTGCGCTACTTCGACAAAGTGGGCAACCGCTATGCGGTGAAGAAGAACGTCAAGGAACTGGTGCATTTCGACTTTCACAATCTGAAGACCGAATACCTGCCCCAGCGCAACGACGTCATTTTCTGCCGCAACGTGATGATGTATTTCGACGAAGCCGAGCAGAAGCGGCTGGTCGAGAAGTTTTATCGTTGCTTGAATCCCCAGGGATACCTGTTTGTCGGCCACGCCGAAAGCCTGCTGGGGCTGACCGAAAAATTTCAGATGGTGCATCACAACAGCGGCACGGCGTACCAGCGAGTCGAGGTGCAAGTGTGACCGTTCCCCCCGAGGACCGGATGACCGAACTCCGCCAGCTGTTCTTCGAAAGCGCGGGGGAACTCGTCCAGAAGCTGAACGACGAAGCCATGCAGTTGGAGAAATCGCCCGGCGATACGGAGACCGCCCGCAGCCTGCGGCGGACGGTGCACACGCTGAAGGGGGACGCGGCCGCCTGCGGTTTCCGGGAACTCAGCGAACTGTCCCATGAGTTCGAGGAGGTGCTGACGCTCGGGAACACGGCAGCGGCGGCTTCGGTTCCCGAGATCGCGTTGCGGGCGGCCGACGTGTTTGCGGCCTTGCTGGAGGCGTATCGGAAGGGGACGAAACTTCCCAGCATCCAGTCTTTGCGCGCGGACATTGCCCGTCTGGCACACTCGGCGCCGGGCGGCGCGGTCAAAGCAAAGAAAAAGAAAGCCGCCGCGAAAACCAGCCGCTGGTCGGAATATGAGCAATTGGCGATCACCCGAGCGGTGGCGGAGGGCAAGCACGTTCATCACGTGGTGGTGCAGCTGGACCCACAGTGCGCTATGCCCATCGCCGGACGCCAGATGATCCAGTTGGCCCTTGCCGGACTGGGCGAGGTGCTGGCTTTCTATCCGGTCGAAGGCAGTGTCGAGGCCAAGGATCGCGTTGAAGCGGCGCTCGCATCGGAAAGATCGACGGAGCAGATCCGGACGAAGTGCAGTATTCCAACGATCGCGCTGAATGTTCGAGTCAAGCCCTTGCGCGCCGAAGCGCCGTCGCACGCGCTCCCGCCGGTTTCCGGTGCCGATGCTGAAGGCAAGGACGAGGCCGCGTCGCCTGCGGCTGCCGGCGTCGCTGACGGCCTTGCCGAAAATGATGCGCCGGCGACCGTGGAACGGGCCGCGTCGCCCGCTGTGCCGGGCGGCCCCGACAACCTGCTGCGCGTGGATGCGGAAAGAATCGACAGCGTACTCAATCTGGTCGGTGAACTGATCCTGGCGAAATCGATGTTGCACCAGACGCTGCTGGAATTTGGACAACGCTTCCCGAAAGATGTCTTGCGGGGAAAGTTCTCCGATGCCATGGCATTCCAGGGGCGAGTTTTAAATGACCTGCAGCACTCGGTCATGAAGATTCGCATGGTGCCGGTCGATCAGCTGTTCCGCCGGTTCCCGCGCATGGTGCGGGACGTCGCGCTGCAGTGCGGGAAAGAAGTCGAGCTGATGGTCAGGGGTGGGCAAACCGATCTCGACAAAAGCATTCTGGATGCGATCGCCGAGCCGCTGACCCACATGGTGCGCAATGCCATCGGCCATGGCATTGAGACCGCCGAGGAGCGGGTTCGCGCCGGCAAGCGGCCGCAGGGAACGTTGCGGCTGGGCGCTTATCACCAGGGAAACCAGGTGGTCATCGAGGTTTCTGACGATGGGCGCGGCATTGATCCGGCAAAAGTCCGGCAGCGCGCGCTGTCCCAGGGATTGCTGAAAGCCGAGCAGGCAGCCCGTCTGACCGAGACGGAGACTCTGGATCTGATCCTGCAGCCGGGATTCTCCACCGCGGAAGAAATCACCGAACTCTCGGGCCGCGGCGTGGGATTGGATGTAGTGCAGAGCGTGCTGGCACGCCTGAAGGGAACGGTGCAGATCGAAACGGCGCGGGGACGGGGCACCACCTTCCGTCTGCGGCTTCCGCTGACGCTGGCCATTATCCGGGCATTGATGTTCCGGGTGGAGCAGCGGCTCTATGCCCTGCCGCTGAACGCGGTGGCGGAGATCGCGCGCACGATGGAAGAAAATATCCATCAGGTGGAGCACTACGACGTGCTGCAACTGCGCAACGACGTGTTGCCTCTGCTGCGCCTCGGCTCGCAGCCCCCGAGTGGGCCGGAAACGGCGCGACGTAAGGTCTTCGTGCTGGTGATCAACAGCGGGGACCGCAAGTTTGGTGTCATCGTCGACGAACTGGAGGGCGAAGAAGAGCTGGTCATCAAGGCGCTCGATGACCAGTCGATCGCGACCGACCTGGTGAGCGGGGCTTCAATTCTGGGCGATGGAAGAGTGGTGCTCATCCTGAACATGATCGCCCTGATGGATCGCTTCACGCGCGGGCGAGCCGATGCTGCCGGCCCGCGGATGGCGGGTCTGCTGTCGAGTGTCATACCAGCAGCGGCGAGCGGTGGTGGAATCGCGACTGGTGAGGTGCGGGCACGCGGCACGGCAGGGGGCCAGGCATGAAAAAGGTGCGGGTCCTGGTGGTGGATGACTCGGCTCTGATGCGCAAACTGATTCCCAATATCCTCGAACGGGATGACTCAATCGAGGTGGTGGGCACGGCGATGGACGGCCATTTTGCGTTGAAGAAAATCGAGGACCTGTCGCCGCAAGTGGTGACGCTCGACCTCGAGATGCCCGGGATGAATGGGATCGACACGCTGAAAGAAATCATGCGGCATTGGCAGCTGCCGGTGATCGTGGTCAGCTCGCATAGCACAGCTGGGGCGTCGATCACGCTCAAAGCGCTGGCGCTCGGCGCGTTTGATTTCGTGGCCAAGCCCAAGGATGTGTCCGCGCGCATGCCCGAAATTGCCGCCGAGTTGATCAGGAAAATCCACGCCGCGGCGCAGAGCGCCGGGGTGCAGACGCAGTTCCTGCCGGAGGACAAACCCGGGGAGCGGCCACGCAAGCTGCGACCCGTCGCGCCGACGCACATCATCGCCATCGGCGTTTCCACCGGCGGTCCGAATGCCTTGCAATATCTGTTTTCGCAGCTGCCGGTGGAATTTTCGGGCAGCATCCTGGTGGTGCAGCATATGCCGGACGGGTTCACGGAACTGTTTGCTAAGAGGCTCGACGAGAGCTGCCCCATCCGGGTGAAGGAAGCGCAATCCGGCGACTTGCTGGTAGCCGGGCGAGCGCTGATTTGTCCGGGGAACCGGCACATGAAAGTGAAGATATTGCCACTGGGCAACGTGGCGGTGCTGGTGGACGAGGCCCCGGTGAACGGGCACCGTCCTTCGGTGGACGTGCTGTTCCGCAGCGTAGCCGCGGAATTTGGTCCGCAAGCCATGGCCGTGTTGATGACCGGCATGGGAGAAGACGGGGCAGCCGGTCTGGGTGAGATCCGGGCCGCCGGGGGATTCACCGTGGTGCAGAGTCAGGAGACATGCGTGGTTTTCGGCATGCCCAAGGCGGCCATCGAGCGGGGCTACGCGATGCGCATCGCGGACCTCCAGGATCTGCCCGGTATTTTGCGGGCACAATGCGCGCCCGACCGCGGCCGGGGGGACACCACCGAAGTTAAGAGGGCAACCAGTGCCGGAAGTAACTAGAGTTATCTATCGAAAGTGCGTAGATCGTGATTAAGTGATAGTTGTGGAGGAGTGTCATGGAAAAGTTTGCGCCCATAAAACGGGGCGAGGACGGACAGCCGGTGCGCTATCTGATCGTGGATGACTCTGTGTTCGCCCGCAAGAACCTGGCCCGGATGGTGGAAACATTCGGCGGACAGGTAATCGGCGAGGCGGGCGACGGCGTTTCGGCGATCAGCGAGTACGAACGGCTCACACCCGACATCGTTCTGATGGATATCACCATGCCGCAGATGGAAGGCATCGAAGCGGCGGAAAAGATCGTGCGCGACCATCCCAGCGCCCGCATCGTAATGGTGTCGTCGGTCGGCTACCAGGAGAATATCGTGGCCGCCTTGCAGCGGGGTGCCCGCCACTTCGTGCAGAAACCGGTGAAGCCGGAAGTTCTTTATGAAGTCATCAAGTACGTAATGCATGACGACGGAACGACGACGCGCGGCGCCGGAGCTGGAGCCTAGTCATGCGCATGGAACTGATTCAGCCTTTCATTAACTCGGCCGACGCCGTTTTGGCGCAGGGGCTGGAGTCGCCCATTTCCATCGAGAACTTGAGCATGGAACAAGAGGCGTACCGGCGGAAAGGGATTGCCGCCGAGGTTAATCTCACGGGCGAAATCGAAGGGCGGATCATTTTTGATGTGGACCTGGGAGCGGCGTTGCAGCTCGCCAGCCGTCTGGCCGGCGTCGAAGTATCTGAGACCGACGAGGATCTGGTACGCGAGGCGGTCTGTGAGCTGGCCAACCAGATCATTGGCAACTCCGTCACCACGCTCAACGACCAGGGATTTCACTTTCGCGTTCACCCCCCAACCCTGCACACTTCCGAGCAGGGCAGCAAAAGCAGTGAAGATACCGAAGCCCTGGTGATGTGCTTCAATACTTCCAGCGGAAACGTCTTCATGAATGTAGCGCTGCGCTATCACCGCCGCCGGACGCTGGAATCCGCTGCCGTCGCGGGATAGAGAGACTCGGTCGTTAGTCGTTAGTCGTTAGTCGCTCGACACTGCAACTCATCCCACCCTATCAACGCGCAGTTCGCTACCTGCGTTCCCATTTTTGGATTTGTGCCACGAACTTCAGGACACTATGTTACGGACCGGCAATCAAAAACACTGGATTCTGCGGCGGGTTCAGCGGGTTCGGCGGAATCGGCGCGCGTGAATTACTAACCGGTGCGGGCAGATTCTCGATGTAGGTGTCGCTGGAGGTATCGATGATGTTGACATTTCCTCCATCGCAACTGGACAGGTACGCGCGGGAACTGTCGCCGCCGGCCGCCATCATAAAACGGAAACGCGTCGTGGCGCAGACCGGAACGTAGTACGAGGAAGTCTGGATGGTCGCGTCCGGAAATCCCGGAATCGCAATCGAGGGGATCTCGATCATGTTGTTCGTGGCGTCGATCACCGTCACCTGCGGGCAGATGTTGTCGTTCGTGTCTTCGTAGTAAGCCCCGACATAAGCGCGGCTTCCATCTGGCAGGGTTGCGACGGCAACGACCGTCAATGTCTGCGCGCTGGTGAACGAGCAGGGGTCCGAGGCGCCGCGCGAACTGGGAGCGACCGTAGGAATGCAATTTTTTGATAACGGCGATGCTTGGCAGGTGGGGATCGGGCCTCCCGCAAGGTATTGTGGCGGAGATTGCGAAACATCGACGATCGCAAGCTGCGGTCCGCCCGGAATATAGAGCCGATTCAGATTGCTGTCATAGACCATCGTGGTGGCGCCGGGCACGTTGATGGTGGGGTACTCGGTCAGCGGGTCGGGGCCAGCCGTCGCTGTGGTATCGATCGAAGCGAGGACTCCGCTTGTCTGCTCCAGCACATACACGCGCTGGCTGTCGGAACGCGCCGACAACCAGATGGGTGGCATGGTAAGCGAACCGTTGACAGTCCGCGATGACCGGTCGAGGGTGTTGAAGCCGCTGACCGTGTTGTCGCCCTGGTTCGCCACGTAGAGCTTGCTATTGTCGGGGGTGACGGCCAGGGCATCCGGATTGTTGCCAACCGGAATCGTCGCCACCAGGTTGTTGCTCTGGGTATTGATCACGCCGACCGAGGGAACAATGGTTTGAGGTTGGGTAGGATCCGGCGGGTAAGTCGGCAACGTCACATACGCCAAAGTAGCCGACGGGGCAACAGCCATGAAGTTCGGCGCGGAATAAATCGGCAGACTGATGGCGTTGGTGCTGAAGATAGTCGTGCTGCTGAAGTTCAGCTTGGTAATCGAGGGACACACATCATACACATATTGAGCAGGATTGGGCGGAGGCGGAGATGGGACAAGACAACTAGTCGTCGCCACATCTTCTCCCGTCCCGGCCTCGGTCACGGCCTGGTTCAGGACCAGGATCTCGGAGGCGCTTTGCTGCACGGCGTGAACGGGATGGATGTCCGCGTTGGCGATGCTCACGTCCGTGTCGCCGGAGACGTCGATCACCATGGCGCTGCCAGGTACAAAGGTTCCGTTATCGCTGATGGTCACCACGGTGTGCGCTGCCGCCGGATTGGGAAACGTTGGAGGATTCGGAATGATAATCGGGCGGAAGGTCTCGCCGCACCCGCTACAGATCATATAAAGAAACAGCACGAACCCCAGCCAGAGAAACCGCTTCATTCAAACTCCGTAGTAAAAGGCATCTTGCGCGGAAACGCATATTGTATCGGGAACCGGGTCGAGAGGGGAAATCAGTCGGTGCTCTGCTTCGCGGGGATTCACCCCCGCCCGCGGCGTGTCCTCGGTTGGCTCGCGGCTGGCATCTGGGCAACTTTTTCTGACCCGGCTGGCTTCTTCGTCTGGGCCAGGCTTTCTTTCAGCGCCGCCATCAGATCCACCACCGGTGCCAGCTTCTTCGGTGGTTCGGCGGCCTGGACTTCGCCGCCCTCCAGCTTAGTCTCAATCAGCTTTTTCAGATTTTCCTGAAAGGTGTCGTGATATTTCTCCGGATCCCACTCGCCCGCCAGCGCTTCGATGAGTTGATGGGCAACCTTAATTTCCGCCTCTTTAATCTCCACATCGGGTGCGCCGAACGACTCGACCACGCGAACCTCCTCCGCGTAGTACATGGTGTGCAGCATCATTCCACCTTCATGCGGGCGCAGGAAAACCGTGTATTCGCGGTTGTGCATGGTGAGTTTGGCGATGGCGACGTACTCGCTCTCCTCCAGCGCCTTGGTCAGCAACGCGTAGGGGCGGCGGCCGGCTTCATCGGGAACCATGTAATATGACGACTCGAAATACACGGGATCGACTTCGCTCGACTTCACGAATTCGAGGATCTCCATCGTCTTTGCGGTCTTCGGCTCGATCTTCTTGATCTCTTCCGGATCGACGATGACGTACTCGTCTTTGCGATACTCATAGCCCTTGACGATATCGCTACGCTCGAGGACCTGGTTGTCCAGCGAGCAAATGAGCTGCTGCTTTACCCGATGGTGGTCCGTGCGGTGAAGCTGGTGGAAGGAAATGCCGCTGCTGCGCGCGCCCGAGAACAGACGCACCGGCATCGAGATTAATCCGAACGTAAGATATCCAGACCAGACTGAGGACGCCATTGGTTTCACCCCATTGCAGAAACGAAGCGGAGACGAGGCTTGCCCGCGTCTCAGCAGACGCGGCGAGCCGCGTTCTACGAAATCAGAACCCCGCCAAGCGTATAGAAGTGTAGCCTAAATCCGTGGGGATTGCCGCCGCCAGATTACCGGGCGAATCCAAAGGTCAAGCACTACATGACGCGGTCGGTTGCCGCCGGGCACCGAATATAGTGTTATCGAAGGGGGATCGTGAGTCTCCAGCCGTCCGTTGCGGGTTGTCAGTCATCAGTTATCAGTTGCCAGGGAGTGAGATTTTACTCACAACTGACAACTGATAACTGACAACTGAGAGCCGACAGCCGAAAGCTGCCCTCACAATGATGCTGAACCCTTATCTAGCGCACGCCTGGGCGTCATCCCCGGAGCGGTTGGCAATCGCTGCCGCCGTGACGCTGGGCTTCGCGGTGCTGGCGCGCGTCCTGCGCGGCGTCAATCGATCCGGAGCTCTGGCGGGCGGTCTCGCCTGTTTTCTGCTTTTTGCCGGCTTCGGCCCCAGCGCTTTCGCCACGCTCGCAGCGCTGTTTCTGATGACCTGGGTATCCACCCGCCTGGGATACCGCCGTAAGCTGGCACTCGGGCTCGCCGAGCGCCGCGAAGGCCGGAATGGGTGGCAAATTCTGGCCAATCTGGCAGTGGCTGCCCTCGGTTCGGTTGTTTTCAGCGCCACCGGAAATCGAGTTTGGTTGGTCGCGACGCTGGCCGCTCTGGTCGAAGCGGCGACGGACACCGTGGCTAGCGAAATCGGGCAATACCGCGGCGCGCGGCTGATCACGACCTGGGAACGCGTCCCAGCAGGGACCGACGGCGGCATCACGATTCCCGGAAGCATCGCAGGCATGGCAGCCGGTCTGGTGATTGCGGCGGTTGGAGCGGTGGGTGGGATGCTTCCTCAAGCCCAGCTCTGGGTTCCGATGGCCGCCGGATTCGCCGGAATGTTCATCGACAGCATTCTCGGCGCCACCCTGCAACGGCGCGGCTGGATCAGCAACCAAGCCGTGAATTTCTTCGCCACGCTGGCAGCGGCTGCGCTGGCGTATGCCATCTCGATGTTCACGTAGGGACAGCCGCCCTCGGCTGTCCGGTGGGGTGAAACCCCGCCACGCTCTTGAGTGTGAGGATGGACAAACGAAAACCGAGGCGAGCTGCGCTCGCCTGGACAGCCGGGGGCGGATGTCCCTACGCTACGTTCGCTGCTTGACGCGGTCGAGCAGCATGAAGACGAGAACGCCCATCAGGGCGTTCGCCACGCCCGACAAGAATTCGTGCGGCCGGCTCCACTCCATGCGCAACCCGACCAGGCCGCGGGCAATCATGAAGTAGACAACCTCGTGCACCACATAGAAGAAAATCGTAAGCAGGAAACGAGCGCCGGCATGTTCCACGTCCAGCTTGATCCCGAGCGAGGACGCGCCGAATCCCACCACCGTTTTCGAAATTCCGTAGAGCCCAATGGGCTGATGGGTCAGCGCGTCCTGCAGAATGCCGATCAAGCCGCCCGTGAGCAGGCCAGCCAGCTGACTGCGCCGCGCCGTCGCGAAACCAATCACCACCAGCAGCGGAAGATCGAAGATCGTGAAAAAAGGAAACCGCAGCGGCAGCCACGCCTGCAGGAAAACGGCGCCCAGCGGAATCAGCACCGTCGCCGGAATACTGAAACGGTAAACCTCAACCTGTTCCCCCGATGTGTAAGTTATGGCCACGTTATTGCGGGCTATCCTCTATGGCAGGTTGCGGTTTGGGTTCGACTGCGGCCTTCACGGGCTTCGGGGAAACTTTCACAGCCGGGGCAGGGGTTGCGGTCGCCCCAGTCCCGGAGCCAGTTCCGGAAGAAGATGCGGGCATTGCCGTTTTTCGCGCGGCGGCCGCGCCACTGCTAGCGGAGGCTTCTGGGGGCGCGGCTTTGGGCTTGGCATCGGAGCCTGTAGTCGTTGGTGCGACAGTCCCCGGCGCGACAGTCCCCGGTGCGACAGTCCCCGGCGCGGCAGTCCCCGATGCGGCACCTTTCTCGGCATTTTCCGGCTTGGAAGGAACGCTCGGAAGGCGCTCGGCCAGGATATCGACGGCGCGCGCTGCGCCCGTCTGGTCGGGCTCGGCCTGTCTTTCATCAATCTTCGTTACCACCAGCACTTCTTCCAGCCGGCTGAGATCGGCCGCGGGCCGCACGCGAATGTTGAGAAAGAGATCACTGCCCAGCGAAACCTTTGTCACCTTGCCCACCAGCAGGCCCTTGGGGAAAATGCCATCCCCGCCACTGGTGAGAACCAGTTCTCCCGGGGGCACGGTTTCGTCGCTCATCACTTTTTCGATTACCACTTCACCCGACGGCGTACCGCGCAGTATGCCTTGCAGCCGCGTTTTGTCGAGGAGCGCGCCCACTCCACTGGTCTGGTCGTTGATCAAGAGCACCTGCGAAGTGGAGCGGTACACGTTCAGCACCTTGCCCACGATGCCGTCCGCGGTAATGACCGCCATGTCGCGCTTGATGCCGTCGTTGTAACCCTTATCGATGTAGACCGAGCGCGACAACTCGCTGCCACTCGATCCGATGACCTGCGCCGCCATAGTCCGGGAGATAAACTGTTCCTTGAAACCAAGCAACGCCTGTAGACGCCGCGCCTGATCGGCGTCCTGGCTCATCCGCACCTGCTCCAGACTCATGCGCTCAATCTGCTGCTTGAGGCTGCGGTTCTCGGCTCGCACGCCGCGCAGGTAGAAGTAGTTGCGCCAGACGTTGCCGGTCGAGGTTTGCGCCCAGTTCAGCACTTTTTCCAGAGGAGTCACCGCTCCGACCGCCCAGATGCGGATCAAGCGCGTCGATTCACTGTCGGTCGTTCGCTTGACCTGCACGGCCAAGCCCAGTACCTGGGCGAATAACACTCCCACCAGCACGATCAGGTTGCGGTAGCGTCCGAGGACGTCCATAACAGCAGGTCTCAGGTCTCAGTTGTCAGGTCTCAGGGAACCCGTCGTCCTGAGATTGTAATAAGCGAGGCATGTGTGTTTGCCCGCTCGCAGCTCGTCGCTCGCCGCTCGCAGCTCTACTCGATCGAAATCTTGCGCAGCAGCTTGAAGTCCGAGAGCATTTTGCCGGTGCCGAGCACCACGCTGCAGAGCGGATCGTCGGCGATCGAGACCGGCAATCCCGTTTCCTCGCGGATGCGCTTGTCGAGGTTCTTGATCAGCGCGCCTCCGCCGGTGAGCACGATGCCGCGGTCGCTGATATCGGCGGAGAGTTCCGGTGGCGTACGTTCGAGCGCGACGCGGATCGCATTCATGATGGTCGAAACGCATTCACTAAGCGACTCGCGGATTTCGCTGTCATCTACAGTAATGGTTTTGGGCACGCCTTCGATCAGGTTGCGGCCTTTGATTTCCATGGTCAGCGGCTTGTCGAGCGGATACGCGGAACCGATTTCAATCTTGATCTGCTCGGCGGTGCGCTCGCCGATCAGCAGGTTATATTTCCGCTTCAGGTAGTTCATGATGGCCTCGTCCATCTGGTTGCCGGCCATGCGTACGGAACGCGAATAAACGATGCCGCTGAGCGAAATTACCGCAATGTCGGTGGTACCACCGCCGATGTCAACGACCATGTTGCCGCTGGGTTCGGTAATCGGCAACCCCGCTCCGATGGCTGCCACCATGGCCTGCTCCACCAGAAATACTTCGCTGGCCCTGGCGCGATAGGCGGAATCCATCACCGCGCGCTTTTCCACCTGCGTGATTTCCGAAGGCACGCCGATCACGATCCGCGGATGCACCAGCATTTTGCGGTTGTGCGCCTTCTGGATGAAGTAGTTCAGCATCTTCTCGGTGACCTTGAAATCGGCAATGACGCCGTCTTTCATCGGCTTGATGGCCACGATGTTGCCGGGCGTACGTCCCAGCATCTCCTTGGCTTCCTTGCCGACGGCCTCCACCTCGTTGGTGTTCTTGTTCAGCGCGACGATGGAGGGCTCGTTGACAACGATGCCCTTGCCCTTCGCATACACCAACGTGTTCGCCGTCCCGAGATCGATAGCGAGGTCGCTCGAAAACATGCTGAAGAGCGAACGCAGATTGTGCGAACGCGATGAGCCGTTATGAAACCCGTTGTTTGACATAGCAATACTTCTCTCTCTCGGAAATTCGTCTCACCCTGGAATCTGGGCCTTCGTCAGTTTCCGTGTGAGTCGCTCTCCCCTGGCTTCTTCTATTCTACGTTTCTTCCATTCTACTTCGATGTTCAGGAGAACTGGTTGTCATCTGGGCACCGGCTGTTCCGAACATCCTTGCGAACATTGTTCCGAACATTCTTCCGGAACATTGCCTAACCATCGAATCCTTACTGAATCACCACTTTCTCCTGGCGGGTATTCACCCCGCCTTTCGAATTCTGCGCCGTGACCGTGATCAGGTTTTCCCCGTTCGGCAAGGGCGGCGTGAAATAGTGAAATGAACCATCGTCGCCGACGATCGGGACTTCCCTGCCGTTCACCATGACGCGCGCTCCCGCCTCGGTTTTGCCCGTCACTTCGATCACGTGTCCGTGCTGGACAAAAGGATCGATGTCGAGCGACAGCTCTATTTTCTCCTTCGCCTTGACAATGATGGTAAAGCGATTCTTTTCGCTTTCCACCGATTCCTTGCCGGCTGCATTGTAGGACTGGATGGACCAATAGTAAGCGCCGACGGGCAGACCGGTCACTACCACACTCGGCGTCTCCACCTTCCGGTCCAGCAACAATGACGAAAAATACGGATTGTGCGAAATGCGCAGCCGGTATCCGGCGGCGTTCGCCATGGGCGTCCAGGCAAACTCCAATTCCTTCGACTTCTCCCCGTCGTTGATGAAAACCGGCATCATGTTTCCCGGCGTAATTGGCGTTGGCGGACCGATTTCCGTGGCCCGGTCCATGGTCTTCGAGTCGTTTTGGAAACTCACCTTTTCCCAGTTCGACAGGTGAACCACTTCTCCATTCCGCTCGATTTCGCCGCTGCCTTTCTTTACCAGGATTTCATGCTGATCGTCCTTGGGATTATTGTGCACCATGGCCGCCGAATCCGGAGCGAGCGAAGCCTTCGCGCCCGCGACAATCACCTGCGACTTCGAACCCTGAACATAGGTCGCCGTAGTCAGGTCCACCGTGCCGGTCGTGACCGCTACCGACACGTTGGTCTGTTGCTGATCGTTGGCCGAGTTCTCTTCGATTACGATCAGCGAATCCTGTTTCACGGTGTAGTTGGTGCCGTCGTTGAAAACAATCTTTGCCATGCCTTCGGCGCCGGTCTGCACCACGTCGCCCTTTTCGAGCGGCACGTTGTAGTTCGCGTTGATCCAGCTGTTGCCGTTGCCTTTCCTTACCCGGATCGTGCCATCGAGCGCGGTGAAGTGCGCCTGCTGCGAAACCGCAACCGTCGGGCCCTTGAGCGGAGGCGCCAGGCCCGCAACTTTTTCGAGCAAGCCCGTGGAAATCTGCGTGGCCGCCTTTACCGTCGAGTCGGTGAATTTCGGAAACGCCTCGTGCATAACGGCGCCAAAGATCAGCGCCGCACCGAGCAGCGCCATAATCACGCTGCGGTACGTCACCGTCTTCCAGGCGACGTAGAGTCCCGGCTTGACTTTATTCGACACGAGCCCGTGCCAACCTCATTGCAAAATTCTGAGAGTACTGGATATCTATAGTGCTGTGACCATCATATCCCTGCTGGGATGGGTATTAGACTTGGGTCATGGGGGGAAAGGGTTACGAAAGTGACCATATGGAAACGCACCAGCGCCTTGGGCGACTGGACACAGCCACACCAATCTACTTGGACGCCGCCGGCCACGTCACCGGTTCAACGCTGTTTCAGGACGTCGATTGCGGTCAAGGCATAAACTGCGGAACACTTTACCACGTCGTCGATCGGTACGAATTCTTTCGGACCATGGGAGACGGTCAACAAGCCAGGCCCATACGCGTATGCTGCAAGCCCCCGGTCAGCGTAGAAGCGGATTTCCAAGAGTCCGGGACACATCTCGAAGCGTGGTGAGACTTTAGTCACACGTTCGATGCTCCGTGCCAAAGCTGCTCCCAGCGGCGCGTCGGCAGCGACCCCCGCTGACTTTCCCTCTTGCAATATTTCAATCTCTGCATCGCCGCGGCCCTTTTGTTTTCGGCTGATCAAGGAGATTAGCCGCGCTTTTTCCGTGCGGAAGTCTTCTTCGGGGTTGATGCGACGATCGATCGTGAACCAGCAAGAGTCGGGAACGACATTGAAATTAACGCCTCCGGCAGTCAGCCCGCCCAACATCAAGATGGAAGTCCGCGCCTGCCGAGGCTGAATGCGGAAGCCGGTAATGCGCGTCTCGACTTCCTTTTTGAGTTCTGAGAGCGCTTGCGCGAGGCTCATCATCCCTTCAAACGCATTCACACCTTCAAACTGCCTGCCAACGTGAGCCGATTTGCCTTTGACTGTAACTTTCAGTGTGATCGCACCGCGATTCGCATTCCAAACGACCCCGCTCGTCGGCTCGGGAGTGAGCATGCCAATTCCGTGCTCGCCAAGAAGGCCATGCTCCTCCAGGTAGCGCGAGCCGCGCGGACCGGCAGTTTCTTCATCGGGCACAAAAACCAGTCCAATACGGCCATCCAACTTCATCCCGCAGTCACGAACTGTTTTTGCGGCGTAAATCATCGCTGCCAATCCACTCTTCATGTCTGACGATCCACGCCCAAACAAATTCTTGCCGCGTATTACCGGCTCGAACTGCGCCCGCGTCTGCGCCGGAACGACATCGTAGTGGCCGCTGAAGTAAAGCGTTCGCTTGCCCTGGCCGACAAAGCAAAGCACGCAATCCCCCTTCATTTCAGGCTCGAATCCAATCTCCTCAAGATGTCGACAAATAAGCTGCGCAACGTCAGGGTAATGGCTTCCAGGGGGATTTTCGGACGGAATGGCAATAAGCTGACGGGTAAGTTCCATCATTGGAACGCGATCAGCCTGAACAGCATCGATGATAGCGGCACTCGTCATGTAAGCCAGGACTTCGATTTTGGAAACCGGGCGACGACATTGTATATGAGACAAAGGTCAGAGGTTTTGTATATGCGAACCACTTCTGGAGCCACGCGCGCCAACGGCGCCGTATGCGAATCTCTGGATGCTCCACTTGTGTCTGCGCACTCGTCAGCGAACCCTCCCTCGCTTGCCCGTCTTCACCCCGGGCGTTAGCATGAAGTGTTCCGCACTGCTCCCAGGAGGCTTCTATGTCTACCGATACCCTGACCAGCCCGGTGATCGCGGGCGGCACGACCAAACACAAGGTTTTCAAGAATTTCATTGACGGCGAATGGGTCGAATCCGCCAGCGGACGGACGTTCGAAGACCGCAACCCCGCCGACACGCGCGAGGTCGTCGCCATCTTCCAACGATCGAACAAAGCTGACGTAGACGCTGCCGTGGATGCTGCCAAGCGCGCGTTTGCCAAATGGCGTCTGGTGCCCGCGCCCCGCCGCGCCGAGATGGTCTTCCGCGCCGCCGAAATCCTCATCGAGCGCAAGGAAGACCATGCCCGTGACATGACCCGCGAAATGGGCAAGGTGCTGAAAGAAACCCGCGGAGATGTGCAGGAAGCCATTGACGCCGCTTACTACAACGCCGGCGAAGGCCGCCGCCTGTTCGGCCCGACCGTGCCTTCTGAGTTGCCCAACAAGTTCGCCATGGCCATCCGCCAGCCCATCGGCGTCTGCGGCATGATCACGCCCTGGAACTTCCCCATGGCCATCTCTTCGTGGAAGCTGCTGCCCGCCGTCGTCTGCGGCAACACCTGCGTGATCAAGCCGGCGCAGGACACTCCGCTCTCCACCTTCAACCTGGTGCAGGCGCTGACCGACGGCGGCATCCCGAAAGGCGTCATCAACATCGTGACCGGCTTCGGCTCGGAAGTCGGCACGCCGCTGACCGAGCATCCGGTGGTCCGCGCCATCTCGCTCACCGGCTCTTCGGAGGTCGGGAGAATCGTGGGCGTCGCGGCGGCCAAGACCTTCAAGCACTGTTCGCTCGAACTCGGCGGCAAGAATCCGATGATCGTGCTCGACGATGCTAACCTTGAACTCGCCGTCGAGGGCGGACTCTGGGGCGCTTTCGGCACCACCGGACAGCGCTGCACCGCGACCAGCCGCATCATCGTGCAGAAAGGCGTTTATACCGAGTTCGTCGATCGCTTCGTCGCGCGCGCGAAGAATATCAAAGTCGGCAACGGTCTCGACGAGACTGTGGAGATGGGGCCGGCGATCAACGAGAACCAGCTCAAGACCGACCTGAGCTATATCGAGATCGGGCAAAGCGAAGGCGCCAAACTCGTGTGCGGCGGCCATCGGCTTGACCAGGGCGAATACCAGCATGGCTGGTTCCTCGAGCCCACCGTCTTCACCGAAGTCGATCCCAAGATGCGCATCGCCCAGGAAGAAATCTTCGGTCCGGTGGTTGCGATCATTCCCTGCGACAATCTCGAGGACGCCATCGCGATCGCCAACAACATTGAATACGGACTATCGTCGTCCCTGTATACGAAGGACGTGAACAAGGCGTTTGCCGCCGTCCGCGACCTCGATGCCGGCATCACCTACATCAACGCTCCGACGATCGGCGCCGAAGTTCACCTCCCGTTCGGCGGCGTAAAAGCCACCGGCAACGGCCATCGCGAGGGCGGCATCGGCGCGATTGACTTTTACACCGAGTGGAAGTCCGTCTACGTGGATTACTCCGACAAGCTGCAGAAGGCGCAGATCGACCGGGCGGAGTAGAACGAATTCTCAAGCTTCATTATCTTGAAGTGAGAACGATGGAATCGCAAAATTCGATGCGGCCACTGCTGACCACGTCACTGGGGATCGCTCTGATCGCCTTTGTGGGTCCCTTCGTTCGAGAAAGCCTTCTTGTGGCGTTTAGCTTTCTGGGAGCCGCAACTTGGCTCGCAGTGTTCGTCATCGCGCTGTTCAGATTCCGATGGCGGGGACTATGGCTACTTACTGGGGTTCCACTCATTCTATGGTGGCCATCCGTCGCGTTCATGATCGTTCGAGCGTGCAGCCAAAACATTAAGAATTGTCCATAATCGAGATTAAGATTCCTTATGCCCCCGACTCAGACTCGCGAAATCAACTGCGCCGCCCGCTTAGAAAACGTCCGCTACGCCATTCGCGACTTAGCCTGCATCGCCGACGAAGTCGCCCGCCAGGGACACAAGATTCTGCCGCTCAACATCGGCGACCCGCTCAACTTTGATTTCCAGACGCCCGCCCACATGATCGACGCCGTCTATCAGGCCATGCGCGACGGCAAGAATGGATATTCCCCTTCCTCAGGGATCAAGGAAGCGCTCGATGCGATTCGCGGCGAGGCGGCCCGCAAGGGTATCAGCAACATTCAGGATGTTTTCGTCACCTCGGGCGTCAGCGAGACAGTTGACATCTGCCTGGCCGCATTGCTCAATCCGGGCGACAACCTGCTGACCCCTTGCCCCGACTACCCGCTCTATTCCGCGGTTCTGGCGAAGCTCGAAATCGGACTGAACACCTATTACCTGAACGAAGAAGACGGCTGGCAGCCCGATCTTGACGATATCAAGAAAAAGATCACGCCGCGGACGCGCGGGATTGTGTTGATCAATCCCAACAACCCAACCGGCTCGGTCTGCACGCGCAAGATGCTCGAGCAGATTGCGGAACTCGCGCGTCGCCGCAATCTGATCATCTTTGCCGATGAGATTTACGACAAGTTGATCATTGATGACGACCCACACATCGCCATGGCCGCGGTCGCGCCCGATGTGCCCGTCATTACTTTCGGCGGACTCTCCAAGAATTACCTCGCCCCGGGATGGCGCATCGGATGGGGCATTGCGAGCGGCGAAGCGTCCGTTATCAAACCGTACCTGGAAGGCGTGAACAAGTTGTTGCGGGCGCGCCTCTGCGCCAATCATCCCGAGCAGTACGCGATCAAGCCCGCGCTCGAGGGCCCGCAGGGTCACCTCGTCGAAGTCAAGCGCAAGCTGCGCCGCCGCCGCGATCTCACCATGAAGTGGTGTGCCGAAACTCCGCGCGTGAGTTGTGTCGAGCCGCGCGGGGCTTTCTACGCGTACCCGCGCATCGAGATCCCGGAAGGCGACGACGTCTTCGTTACCGAACTCATTCGCCAGAAGCATGTGATGGTCGTGCACGGCTCCGGCTTCGGACAGCGCCCCGGGACGAAACACTTCCGCATCGTTTTCCTGCCCGACGAAAAGACCCTGACCGCTGCCTACGCGGCGATCGGCGATTTCCTGCGTGAGCGCTACGCGTAGGAAAACTGATCAACGCAGGTTTTGGAAAGGGCACGACTTCAGTCGTGCCGCAAGCGCCGCTGAATAAACCGCGGCTTCAGCCGCTGAGGGCGACAGCGGCCCGTCATACAGTCCTCGAACTTTCGTAACTCTACACGGACCCAGCGTATTTCCTATACTTGTTCCAAGTACTTCTTACGGAAATCCGCCCATGCGTCGAACCATTCTGACCTCAATTCTCGTGCTATGGAGCACGGTGGCATTAGCGCAGAGTACTTCTCCGGAAGCTCTCTACGAGCGTGGAATGGACGCCATTACCGGCATTGGGACGTCACAAAATTATTCGCTGGGGATCGACTACCTTCAGCGCTCCGCCGGCCTCGGCTACGGACCCGCCCAAATCGCACTGGCTTACTTTTACGAAGCCGGAACCGTGGTTGCACGCAATCCGAGTCAGGCCGTCGACCTGTATCGCAAGGCTGCTCAACAAGGCGACCCGCTTGCGGGTTGGCTCGCCGGACGACTCTACCTTCTCGGCATCGGCGGCCTGGCGGATCGCGACGCTGCCCAGAAATGGCTCAAAGTGTCCGCCGACCAGAACAACCCTTACGGCGCCTACTACCTGGGCCGTCTGATGGCGGATCGCGACTACACCAAGGCTCCGAAGCTCTATAAGATTGCGGCCGATCAGGGCCTTCCCCAGGCGCAATACTTCTATGCCAAAACGCTGAGAGATGGCCGTGGCATTCCGCAGGACCGCTTCACCGCCTACATCTGGTACACCATTGCGGCCGATGCTGGTTATGCGGCTGCGGGTCCTGACCTCGGCGAACTCAACAACGGCGGCTATTTCACGACGGATCAGATCTCGGAAGCGAAAGCGAAAGCCCGCGATCTGGAACAGGTCGTAATCCGCGCCGTCGTTGCGCGCGGATGCTCCGGATGGGAAGGGGAGTTTGACGAGTACCCCACCCCGCCTCCGCCGAAACTACAGCGCTTCTGCCACTAGGCTCGTGTGGGGACTGCTGTAGTGTGGGGACGGGCGCCCTCGCGAGCCTGCCCTGAGCGTAGTCGAAGGGTCCAAGCCGAGCGGCAGCTCGGCCTCGCCACTGAAGCCGCGTGCTACACCATCTCGGTCCCCCATAAATCATGCAGGTGCAAGATTCCAAGCACGCGTTGATCGTCGTCCGCAACTCTGTCCACGACAACGAGCGAAGTAATCTTCATCTCTTCCATGCGCGCCAGCGCGGTGGCTGCGAACTCCTGCGCACCGATGGTTTTCGGAGCCCGCGTCATGCAATCCTGCGCCGTCAGGTCGAGCGTGTCTTTGCCGCGCTGCTCGAGCAGTCGCCGCAGATCGCCGTCGCTGATCACCCCCAGCAGACGGTCGCCATCGACCACCGCTGTCATTCCCAGCTTCTTGCGCGACATTTCGTAAATCACGTCCGGCATCTTCGTCTGCGCCGTCACCCGCGGAACCGCATCTCCCGAGTGCATCAACGATTCAACCCGCGCCAGCCGTTTGCCCAGCTTTCCGCCCGGATGCAGGTTGGCAAAGTCTTCTTCCTTGAAGCCGCGTTTTTCCGAAAGCGCCACTGCCAAAGCATCGCCCAGAGCAAGCATGGTCGTGGTGGAAGCGGTAGGAGCAAGTCCAAGCGAACAAGCTTCCTGAGAAATCGAACAGTCCAGAGCAACGTCAGCCGCAGATGCGAGAGTAGAAGCAAGTGTGGCGCGGACACTCTTGTCCGCGTGAACCTCTGCAATGTCGTCGCAAGTCATACTGATCAGCGGAACCTGCAGCCGCTTGATCGTCGCCATCAACTGCAGAATTTCTTCCGTCTCGCCGCTGGCCGAAAGCGCCAGCACGACATCGCCGCGCACGATCATCCCCAGATCGCCATGCAACGCCTCCACCGGATGCAGATACAGCGCCGGCGAGCCCGTCGAACTTAACGTAGCCGCAATCTTGCGAGCGATCAGCCCGCTCTTCCCCATCCCCGTCACAACCACCCGGCCCCGGCAGCCGAACATAAGATCGAGCGCCCGGTTGAAGTCCGCGGCCATCGGCCCCGCCAGTCGGTCCGCCAACGCCCGCAACGCCTCGGCCTCGATGCGCACCACGTTTTCGCCCACGTGTTTCATGAAGGAGGAATGTTAGCAGAACAGTTCAGAAATGATCGTCCGCCGCGCGTCCCGGACGCTCCAGCGCCCGCGCCTGGATCGCGCTGTCCCACGGGCTACTCTTCCAGTTATCTTTCTTGCGCTCCATGTGGATCCACGGCGGCAGTGTCATCAAAAGCCGGCGGCTGAGCGCGTGCAGATAGGGTTCGTAGAGGACTCGAAGTTCCGCCAGCCGCTCGGGCGCATCCGCTCCGTTATAAAGAGTCACGCCATGCTCGGCGAGTTCCGCCCGCAGCCGGCTTAGATGTGCTGCCGTAAGCCGGTCGGCATCATGCGGACTGTATTCGGCTCTCGCAACCTGGGCGAGATCGACGGCAGCGTGCCGCGCCATGGCAAACGTGAGCTTCGCCTGTTCTGGGTGGATGCCGTCCACGCCGGTCGTGACCAGCGACGTGACATCGAGCATTACCGACAGCGCGCTCAACCAGGATTGATTGCTGTGTTGCGATCGGAAGAAGATCAGCACGGGATAGGAAATGTGACTCGACAGAAGATCGGCGCACCAGCGCTCCCAGTCGCGAAAAATTTCGTCGAGCACAGTTTGCTCGGGACAGCAGCCCAACCGGCCCAGAAACTCGGCGGCGCTCGGCGGCGACCCGGCACGCGCATCCAGCAGGGAAATTTCAATCTCGCGCGCGGCAAATGAATTGTAGATCACCGGCAGATATCCGATCACGACTCCGAGGAACGCGAAGCCCATGCCCGCTTCCATCACGGCAAGCGCGCGGGCGGCGGCGTTGTTGGGCGTGATGTCCCCATAGCCCAGCGTGAAAAAAGTTTCGCCGCTCAGGTAGAGCACTTTCCAGAACGTGATTTTTTCATTGGCCAGCGTCAGATGTTCGCCCAGTCCGTACTGCACGCAGGCGAATCCAAAAATCAGCCCGAGCGCCCAAAAGCCCAGCAACGGGAACAGCGACAGCGGCCCAAAGTAAGCCAGGAAACCTTCGCGCCGGTTCGCGGATTTGATGTGCCTCCCAATTCTGGCCCAGAGGCCCCACGTATTCCGGTAGAACCACCCCGTGATGCGAAAATGCCGTTTGATGCGCCGCGGCAAAACAACGGTCTCAAACGCATCCATCAGGATGATGAAGATGAGAACAATCCCGGCAATCGATGCCCACCAATGCATACGCGATGAGATTTCAGATGACGCGGGAATGGTAGCAGATTCAGAAATGACGTCGATGACGCTACGGCGTCGCGTGCGCCGCGTCGATCGCCTTTTTCACCGCTTGCAATTCTTTCAGCAAGCCGCGCAGGTTTCGCGTATCGAGCGCGTTCGCGCCGTCGCTTTTCGCTTCTTTCGGATTGTCGTGGACTTCCATGAACACACCGTCCACACCCGCCGCCACCGCCGCCCGCGACAACACCGGGATAAACTCAGGATGGCCGCCACTCACCGCCGGCTGATCTTCATCACCGTGCGACGACGACGGCAACTGCACTGAGTGCGTCGCGTCAAACACCACCGGCGCGAACTTGCGCATGATGGCCAGCGACCGCATGTCCACAATCAGATTGTTGTAGCCGAAACTCGAGCCGCGCTCGGTCACAAACACCTGGCTATTCCCGGCATCGCGGCACTTCTCGACGGCGTGCTTCATGTCCCAGGGCGAGACGAACTGCCCCTTCTTGATGTTCACCGGACGCCCGCTCAGCGCCGCGGCCACGACCAGATCGGTCTGGCGGCAGAGGAAGGCCGGAATCTGCAGCACGTCCACGACTTCGGCGACGGCAGCGACGTCGGCGACCTGATGCACATCGGTCAGCACCGGAATGTGCACTTCATCTTTGACTTTCTTCAGAATGCGCAAGCCTTCCTTCATTCCCGGCCCGCGATAGCTGCGGATCGACGTGCGGTTCGCCTTGTCATACGACGCTTTGAAGATGAACGGAAAGTTCAGCGAACGCGCCACGCCCTTGATGATTTCCGCCATACGCAGGGCATGCTCTTCACTTTCAATCACACAGGGCCCGGCAATCAGGAACAGATCGCCAGAGCCGACGCGAACGTTATCGATTTGGAAAGACAAGGTCAAAGCTTTTAGCTTTTAGCTTTTAGCTAAGGGCTAACAGCTAAGAGCTAACGGCTCCGTTTATCTTCTCCCCACTTTTTCCGGCCGCAGGAACATCTCGACCTCGGCAGCGCCTCTCTGCTCTTTCTTTCTCTGCCCGTGTTCGTACGAAGCGCCGACGAACGCCTTAAACAGCGGATGCGGCTCCAGCGGCTTCGATTTGAATTCCGGGTGGAATTGGCATCCGATAAAGAATGGATGGCCGGGAATCTCCACGATCTCCACGTAAGTGCCGTCCGGAGTCGAGCCGGAAATGCGCAGCCCGGCGGCCACCATCGGCTCTTCATATTCGCGGTTGAACTCGTAACGATGTCGGTGCCGCTCGCTGATCTCGGTCTGGCCGTACACTTTGTACGCCAGCGTTCCCGGCTCGATCTTGCACGGCCATGCCCCCAGACGCATCGTGCCGCCCAGTTCTTCCACGCCGCGCAGCTCGCGCAGCTTGTAAATCACGCGATGCGGAGTCGCCGGATCGAACTCACTCGAGTTGGCATCCGCCAACCCGCAGACGTTGCGCGCATATTCAATGCAAGCCGTCTGCATACCCAGACAGATTCCGAAGTAAGGTACGTGCTTCTCGCGCGCGTACTGGATCGCCCTCAGCATGCCTTCGATGCCCCGCTTGCCGAATCCGCCGGGCACCAGCAATCCATCGTATTCTTCTAACTGCGCTTCATAACTCTTGTCGGCTTGGTCGGCGCTCTCCAGTCCTTCGGCTTCGATCCAATTAAATTCCAGCTTCAGGTTGTGCGCCAGCGCGCCGTGCACCAGCGCTTCTTTCAGCGACTTATAGCTGTCTTCATACTCCACGTACTTTCCGACAATGCCGATCCTGACCACATCCTTCGGGTTGTAGACGCGGTGCACCAGATCGTTCCACTTCGATAGATCGCGATCCTTCGCCTCGAGTTTCAGCCGACGCAGGATCAGCGTGTCCACTTCTTCATGCGCGAATACCAGCGGCACTTCGTAGATGGACGCGACATCCTTCGCCGTGATCACCGCTTCTTCCTCAACGTTGCAGAACAGCGCAATCTTCGACTTGATCTCTTTCGAAAGGAAGCGGTCGGTGCGGCACAGCAGAATATCCGGCTGAATTCCGGCGCTGAGCAATTCTTTGACGGAGTGCTGGGTCGGCTTGGTCTTCAATTCCTGCGCCGCGGCAATAAACGGCACCAGCGTCACGTGCACGAACAAAGTGTTATCGCGGCCCAGTTCCTGCCGCATCTGGCGGATCGCTTCGATAAAGGGCAACGACTCGATGTCGCCCACCGTGCCGCCGATTTCGATGATCGCCACATCCACATCCTGCGCGACTTTCTTCGCCGCCGCCTTGATTTCGTTGGTGACGTGCGGAATCACCTGCACCGTCTTGCCCAGGTAATCGCCGCGCCGCTCCTTGGCGATAATCTGCTCGTAGAGGCGCCCGGTAGTCCAGTTGTTATCGCGAGAAAGCTTGGCGTGGGTGAAGCGTTCGTAGTGACCGAGGTCGAGATCGGTTTCGGCCCCGTCGTCGGTGACGAACACTTCGCCGTGCTGAAACGGCGACATCGTCCCCGGATCCACGTTCAGGTACGGATCGAACTTCATCAGGTTGACTTTGAGGCCACGGCTTTCCAGCAGGCATCCAATCGAAGCCGCCGCCAGTCCCTTGCCCAATGAAGACACCACACCGCCGGTTACAAAGATGTACTTGGCCGACATCGCTTCCTCGCTTTAATTTTGTTGGGAAAATTGTGCGGGTTGGGGTGCACGATCAATTATGGCAGAAGTCTTTCGGGAAGGGAATGTGGAAAAAACAGCTGCCAGTTCCAGCTTTTTGTCGGCAGCGGATGAAACGAGGGTGCCCCACGTTTCGCGCTTTTCGAAACGTGGGACGCCGCACCGCCGACTCACTAGGCTTGACAGCCATCAGCAACTCGGCGTCGTACTCAGCACTCGACATTTCGCTGGACAGCTTTGACAATCCTTGGGAGAGAAGCTACTGATGTTCGCCCAGCCACCCGTCCCTGAACTAATCTCCCGATACCTCGCCGTGCTCGGCGTGACGCAACAAGAGCCTGGTCGGGAAGCGCTTTGCGAACTGGTCGCCGCCCATCTCACGCGTATCCCTTTCGAAAACATTTCCAAGCTCTACAACCGGAAGCACCACGACCTGTCGGACCTGCCACCGCTGCAGCTCTACCTCAATGGCATCGAGCGCTACCGCTTTGGCGGCACTTGCTACTCCAACAACTTCCACTTCTATTCGCTGCTGGCAACTTTGGGATACGACGTAAAGCTGTGCGCGGCGGATATGACGAATCCCGACGTTCACGTTGTGATCATGGCGCAGGTCGATGGGCGCGAGTATCTGGTAGACGCTGGCTATGGTGCGCCGTTCCTGTCGCCGATGCCTCGCGATCTTGCGACCGACTATGTCGTCGAACTCGGACGGGACCGTTATGTCCTCAAGCCGCAAGATGCCAATGGCCGCTCGCGTTTGGAGCTGTATCGCGATGGCGAGCAGAAACACGGCTACTTGGCCAAGGCGGCGGCCAGGAGGATCGAGGAGTTTCGCCATGCGATTACCGAGTCTTTTCGGCCGGACGCAACTTTTCTGAACTGCCTGCTGCTGACGCGCTTTTATTCGGACCGGGCGGTGATGATCCACAATTGGACGCTAGTCGAGTCGCAAGGAAGCGAATCGATCAATCGATCACTAACGAGTCGCGACCAACTCGTCGCCGCAGTGGAAGAACACTTTGACATGCCGCGGGCCATTGTGGCCGAAGCCGTCAACGAACTCGGAGACCTGCAGGACCCGTGGACCTGAGCGCCGTCTGGGGCGAAGGGACCACGATAGACAGAGTTGTTCCGAGCCCGTTGATGGTGTCGATTTCCTTCCCATCCGGCAGACTCAGCACCCGAACCGTTCCGCCCTTGCGCTCCACTGCTAACAGGTAAAGCCGTTTGCCGCCATTTCCAATCGCGGCGTCCCAGAAAAGATTCCAGGAGGGACGCAAGAAAGAACTCTTGAGCTCAAAGAAGCGCTCCTGCTGCAGCGTCTTGGCATCCAGCACTGCAATGGCGTCACAGGCGTGCATATACAGATCGGATCGCGAGAGCCGAACATAGAGCCGTCCTTCCGATTGCAGTATCCGGGCGCCGACGACCCTGCGTCCCAGGGAGGGCACGTGCTCGGCTCCCGGAGTTGACGGGTGCCAGTCTGCGGGCGTAAGCGGCGGAGAAAACACAATTTCGCCCTCTTGCACGGTGTTCCCGGTTTGGACGTTGACCTTACTGTATTTGCCGTCGGTCATTAGGACAGTCAACTCATTTTCGCCGGACACAAATGCGGTGCCCAACCGTCTGCGCCCCCAATCGTGATGTATGGCAATGACGGCCGGCGGTTGGGCCGTGGGAACACCCTGATCGCTGAGCTGTATCGTGCGCACGTCCTCTGTGTCGAAACACAGCACTGACAACGCCCGGGCGTTCGGCCAAGGCACCAGGAAAAAAGCCCCACACTTCGATAGCGGGATCGTTTCCGGAAGGAACTTGGCGCCGGCAGTATCGAATATCGCGACAAGTACGGACGCCGTTCCCTCCGGCCCAGGCATTAACTTCGGCACATACAGCCAATGCCCATCGGCTGAAAGCGCCATCTCGGAACCATACAAAGGCCCCATCGCAACCCAGCGGTGAGGGTTGGCGACAGAAGCCAGAGTCGCGCCCGTCGCGGTATCGACAACGTCCAGCCTTCCCGCCCCGGCTCCTTCGGGACCCTCCGGAACTCGCGATTCACTGGCCACAAAAAGGCGCGTCCCGTCGCGTGAAAGCGCTATGTCGGGACGGGAGCCGGTGGGATAGGTCTTGACGATCTCCTTGCGCGCGGGATCCACGGCGGACAGCCGCTCGTGGGAATCAGAACTGCCGCGATCAGAATCCACGATATAGAGAAGTTGATGCGGCTGGTCATGGCTTGCTTCAGGGCTTGCAGCTGGTTGGCAGCTTGATAGCGCAGCCGTCGCGATAACACATGCCGTGATCCGCAAAACGGCGACCAGGTCGTGACTTGCAGAGCTTTGTGAAAAGTTCATGACGACCCGCTCCAGCTAGTACTTCGATGCTGCCGCAGTTCCTCCCCGCATCTAATTTTGAAGTGACACCGGCAAGGGCGATAATGTTCCCCGGTATGAAATCCCCAATTCGCAAGGCCGGAGCCGTCCTCGCTGCCGCTCTCAGTTTAGCCGCACTCTGTCTAGTTCTGCCGGTTGCGAGCCTCGCCCAGACCCAAGCCCACCGCCTCATCCTGAAAGACGGCTCCTACCAGTCCGTCACCAAGTATGAGATTCACGGCGAGCGCGTCCGCTACTTCAGCGCCGAGCGCGGCGAGTGGGAGGAAGTCCCGAAATCAATGATCGACTGGGACGCAACCGACAAGTTTGAGCAGGGCAGGGAGGAAGGCAAGCTAGCACCAGAAGCCGTTGAACTCGACAAACAACTGGACTCTGAACGCAAAGCCGAGCAAGCCCGTTCGCCGCAGGTTGCGCCCGGTCTGCGCCTGCCCGACGAAGGCGGCATCTTTCTACTCGACACCTATGAGAATCAGCCGCAGCTAGCCGAACTGCAACAATCAGGCGGCGAAGTAGATAAGAACACCAAGTCGAATATTCTGCGGGCGGCGATCAATCCGCTGGCCGGCGTCAAGCAGACGATTGAACTTCCCGGAGCTCATGCCAAGATTCAGTCGCACACCGCCGTGCCTTCGCTCTACATCAACATTGACTTGAATAACGGCGCGCCCGCAACCGCGCAGGCCGCCACCGGAGAGCCCGCGCCGCTCGCGCCCAAGAATCTCGCGCCCACTAACGACGACCGCTTCAAGATCATTCGCGTTGAGATCAAGGGCGGCAAACGCGTAGCCGGCGCCATCAAGATCGCGGTCACCGGAAAGATGAAAACCGACGAGCGTTTTCTCGCGGCTACGGTCACCGCCATGACCGGAGGCTGGGTCAAGCTCACACCCACCGAGCCTTTGGCGGCGGGCGAATACGCCGTCGCCGAAATGCTGGGAAAGGAAGGAATGAACCTCTACGTGTGGGACTTCGGCGTAAACCCTTCCGCGCCAGCCAATGTGTTTACATGGAAACCGGACCCAACAGAATCGCAGCCCAAAAAAGATCAGCCCGCCGACCTGCAGAAGCGAGAAAAACAATAATCCGAGGATGGTCGTCCTCGGCTGTTCGAGGCGAGCCTAGCCGAAGTCGCGCCTCAGCGGATAGTCGACAATGATCGCCCGCCCATCGGTCAGGGCCTTAACCGAATGTCGGACATTCCCCGGAACGATCGCCACTACGCCGGGTTTCGCAACCTGAGCCACGCCATCGATGGTCAATTCGAGTTCTCCCTCGATCACCTCGTAGACTTCTTCTTCAGCATGGAAGTGCTCGTGAATAGAGGAGCCGCGCTTGAATTCGTAGTGCGCGAAGGTCATGCTCGGCGAGTGGAAATAGCGTCCATACCAGCCCGGCAAGCGCTCGATGACATTGAGGGTGTTGGTGTCGATGAAGGGCATGGGGCCGCTCCTTTGAGGCATGCTAGCACAGCTGCGGCGGCTGTCCGGAGGTGGAGAATCTACGGCTCCATCAGCCCGCGCGATGCAATGCCGATATTATCGCGGGTCGTGTTCTTCACCATATACATCATCTCGTCGGCCTGGCGGATGATGTCGTGCGGTGTCTGCGCATCGTGCGGAAAAGTCGCCAGCCCCATACTGGCGCGCACGCTCAGGTTCAAGCCCTGTTCGCTGCAGAAGGCTCCCGAGCGCAGGGAATCCTGCAAACGTTTCGCGACCACCACCGCCTGGTCTTTGGGGGTTTGCGGCAGCAGAACCACGAACTCGTCTCCGCCGTAGCGGAAAGCAAAATCAATCAGCCGCAACTGCGCCTTGATCAGGTAACCGACTTCGGCCAGCAGCCGGCTTCCCACCAGATGTCCATGCGTGTCGTTGACCATCTTGAAGTGGTCGAGGTCGATAAAAATCACGCTGAACTGGTAGCCGAAGCGCGCGGAGCGGTAGACCTCGGTTTCGAGCGTCTTGTGCAGATGGCGCGCATTGAACAGGCCCGTGCAGTCGTCGGTGATGGTCAGTTCCTGAATCTTCTCGACCGCCCTCGCATTCTCGATCGAAATCGCGGCGTAATCGCACAAGGCCTGCAGGAAGAACAGCTCCTGTTCCGTCAGCCCCACGTTCGCGTTGATCAGTTGGATCACGCCCAGCACGCGGTGTTTCGAGCGCAACGGCACGCAGATCACGGAGCGAGTCTGCACCCGCGTTATCTCGTCCAGCCGGGATGAGAAACGCGGATCACTCTGCACGTCGGGCACAATCAGCACCTGTCCGTGCTTGGCCACCCAGCCGGCAATTCCCTCCCCCACCTTCAAACGCGCTTTCGCTAAAACCTCAGCCGCAGCCCCCACCGCAATGGCGAAATAGAGCTCATCCTTTTCCTCATCCACCATCAGCAGCGACCAGGTATCCGGGCGGAAGTATTCCGCCATTTTTTCCATGATGGTCTGCAGGATCGAATCGAGATTGAGCGAGGATGTCAGCGCCTTGGCGACATCATGAAAGATGGTCAGCTCTTGCGACAGGCGAATTGGGGATGTGCCCGCGGCCTCTGCCATGGACTCCTCGTTCGAGTGGATGGATAGGAAATTATAGGTTTGGTCGCACCGCGCGGGCAATGAACGTTGGTAACCGGTACCCGTCATGCCAACCTGCCGCTGAAGAATTTGTTATCTGATAATCGGGTAATTTGGCAATTGAAACTCAGGTCGGGACGCGATCCGTTTCAAATTACCAAATTAGAAATTACTCAATTACCAATTTTCTATGATCTTGCTTCTCGACAGAGTAAAATTTCGTTCGCCATCCAACGAAAGCGGGAGACTGGGTTGCCTTCCTTTGGCGAAAAACTGAAACTGGAGCGCGAAAAGCGCAAGATCACGCTGGAGCAGATTTCCAGCTCCACCAAGATCGGAACCCGCATGCTGCAAGCACTGGAAGAGGATAAGTTCAACCAGTTGCCCGGAGGCATCTTCAACAAGGGCTTCGTCCGCGCCTACTCCCGCTGCGTTGGCCTCGACGAAGATCAGACCGTCGCCGAGTACCTGCAAGCCTCCGGCGACGCCCCTCCCGTTTCGACAGAAATCGCAGCGCGGGAAGACGGGGCACGCGAAAATGCAGAGAACGTCAGCCGCCTGGAAGCCAGCGCCGACTTCCCGGCTCGCCACCTACCGTGGGGCTTGTTCGCCGCGGTTCTGCTCGTAATCGCCCTGGCACTCTCCCTCTGGAGCCGTCACCAGCGCGAGCACGCGAGACAGCTACTTCGGGAGACTCCAATTACGACCGCGGCGCAGTTACCAGCGGCGCAGGTATCAGGCAAAGTGTCAGGGAAAGTGTCAGGTAAAGATAGTGGGACAACTGGTCGGCCGACTGGAGAATCTGCGCCTTCCGTCGCCCCCAAAACGCCTCAGGGTCTAACATCTCGGGACTTAGCGGCTGCCGCCCCCGCCGCGACTCCGGGCGAGTTTACGGTCGTCATCCAGGCCCGCGAAGACTCCTGGATCTCGATCACCGCCGACGGCAGAACTGTCTCGTCCGAACTTTTGCCCGCCGGCAGCGAGCGCGCGATCCGAGGCCGGAAAGAAATCATCGTCAAGGCCGGAAACGCCGGCGGCGTCGACTTTCGATTCAACGGAAAGAAGCTCGACACCATGGGAGACTACGGGGAGGTTAAAACAGTTACTTTTGGCCCGGGAGGAATGTTACCGAACGCCCCGGCACCGCCTTCGACGCCTTAAGTCTGTCTCTTTCTTTTCTTCCCTTTGCCGCCCGTCTTCCACCGTTCAATGCCACTGGCTCCCACTCAATGTCAGCTCCCTCCGTCACCGGTCAATGCCGTTGCGCTTAAGTGGTCATCTCTGTTACCGTTTTGAGGAAGATTAAACCAGACTCCGGTCAAGAGCCCGCGGCTCCATAAGCCTCCCTTATCGGACATAAAGGCTCAAAATCACCTAGAGGAGATGCCAGCTTGCCAGCAACCAATCGTTTTCTGTTTACCTCGGAATCCGTAACCGAGGGACATCCGGACAAGATCGCCGACCAGATTTCCGATGCCATTCTCGACGCCTGCCTGCGTGAAGATCCGAACAGCCGCGTAGCCTGTGAAACCCTGACCTGCACCGGCCTGGTCATGATCGCCGGCGAGATCACCACTAAAGCCTACGTCGACTTCCAGAACCTGGTGCGCGGCGTGGTCCAGTCGATCGGCTACGACAACGCGGTGTACGGCTTCGACTCGAACACTTGCGCCGTGATTTCGAGCATCAACAAGCAGTCCGGCGATATCGCCCTGGGCGTGGATACCGGCGGCGCCGGCGACCAGGGCATGATGTTCGGCTACGCCTGCAACGAGACGCCTGAATTGATGCCCCTTCCGATTTCACTCGCCCACAAGCTCACCATGAAGCTTGCCGAAGTTCGCAAGAATGGCACCTGCCCCTACCTGCGGCCTGATGGAAAGTCCCAGGTCACGGTCGAATACGACGCGCAGCACAAAGTGAAACGCGTGGATGCGGTCGTCGTCTCCACCCAGCATTCCGAAACTGTCGGCAACGATGAACTGCGCGCCGACATTTTGAAGCATGTCATCCAGACTGTAATCCCCGCCCATCTGCTCGATGAGGACACCAAGTACCACATCAATCCCACTGGACGCTTCGTCATCGGCGGTCCCATGGGCGACACCGGTCTGACCGGGCGCAAGATTATCGTCGACACCTACGGTGGCATGGGACGTCACGGCGGCGGCGCGTTCAGCGGCAAAGACCCGACCAAGGTGGACCGTTCCGCCGCCTACATAGCGCGCTACATCGCGAAGAACATCGTGGCCGCCGGCCTAGCCGATCGCTGCGAAGTGCAACTCGCCTATGCTATCGGGGTTGCTGAACCCGTCAGCATCCTGGTGGAGACTTTCGGAACCGAGAAAATCGATGCCAATCTGATTCCAAATCTGGTGCGGGCAAACTTCAAGCTCAAGCCGCGCGAGATCATCGAGTCGCTCAACTTGCGCCGTCCGATTTACCGTAAGACCGCGGCCTATGGACATTTCGGCCGCAGCGATCCCGATTTCACCTGGGAAGCAACCGACAAAGCCGCCAAACTGGCCGCCGACGCCGGCTTGAAGCGGGAGCCGGCCGGAGCCAGGAAATAGTTCCTTCACCACAGAAAATCGCTTTTAGCTCTTAGCATTTGGCCTTTAGCTAGGAGCCAAGAGCTAAAAGCCAACAGCCTTCATAGCGTCATCATCCGGGGATAGAGAGAAAAATGGCAACGACATCAATCAGCAGCGACGTTAAAGGATTTGAACTGGCCGATCTGGGCAAGAAACGCATCGAGTGGGCGAACCAGTCGATGAAGGTGCTGCAGATCATCCGCAAAGAATTCATCAAGAATCAGCCGCTCAAGGGCGTCCGCATTTCGGCCTGCCTGCACGTGACAGCCGAGACCGCAAATTTAATGATCGCGCTGCGCGACGGCGGTGCCGACGTGGCCCTGTGCGCTTCGAACCCGCTGTCAACTCAGGATGATGTGGCCGCCAGTCTGGTGCGCGACTACAGCGTTCCCGTCTTCGCCATCAAGGGCGAGGACAATGACTCCTACTACGCGCACATCATGGCAGCGCTCGATCACAAGCCGCAATTGACCATGGACGATGGTGCCGACCTGGTGTCCGTGCTGCACACCAAGCGCACCAAGGAATTGGCGAATGTGATCGGCGGAACCGAGGAGACGACTACCGGCGTGATTCGCTTGCGCGCCATGGCCAAAGAAGGCGTGCTGCGCTATCCGATCATGGCCGTCAACGACGCCGACACCAAGCATCTTTTTGACAATCGTTACGGCACCGGGCAATCGACGATTGACGGCATCATCCGCGCCACGAATTTCCTGCTCGCAGGGTCGAAATTCGTGGTCGCCGGTTACGGCTGGTGCGGCCGCGGCCTCGCTTCGCGCGCACGCGGCACGGGAGCGGAAGTCATCATCACGGAAATCGATCCGACCAAAGCGCTCGAAGCGGTCATGGACGGATTCCGCGTGATGAGCATGGAAGAAGCCGCCAAAATCGGCGATGTTTTCTGCACCGTCACCGGCAACAAGAACGTGCTCGCCAAGCAGCACTTCGAGCTCATGAAGGACGGCGCCATCATCTCGAACTCGGGCCACTTCAACGTCGAAATCGACATCCCGTCGCTCGAAAAGTTGTCGTCCTCCAAGCGCACCACGCGCACCTTCGTCGACGAGTACACGATGAAGGACGGCCGCCGCATCAACCTGCTCGGAGAAGGCCGCCTGATCAACCTGGCCGCCGCCGAAGGGCATCCGGCGTCGGTGATGGACATGAGTTTTGCCGACCAGGCACTTTCGTGCGAGTACATGGTGAAGAACCACGCGTCATTAGAAAAGAAGGTGTACACGGTTCCGGTGGAACTCGACAAACGCGTGGCCAAGCTAAAGCTGGAATCACTCGGCATCAAGATCGACCGCCTGACCTCGGAGCAGGAAGAATACCTGGCAAGCTGGTCGGAAGGAACATAGTATCGACCGTTGGAGTGACGGGCGCTCTCACCCGTCCGACGAAAATTGAATACGCAGGGGCGGCCACGTACGCCCTGGGGGCGGCGCAAGCCGTCCCTTATGTTTCGTATCAGGGTATCGCTTTAGCGATACCGCAGTTTCCTCAAATGAGACGCCCCTTCAGGGGCCGGCTGCCCCACCCCTCAAGTTTTCCGCCGCCTGGCCGATGAGCCTGCCAAGAGGGTTGTGTGTGGCCATGAACGTCAAAGTGCTGCTGGTCGAAGACAGCAAGTTTCTCCGCTTAGCCAATGAGTGCGCTTTGGGCAAAGCCGATTTCGAGGTCAGCACCGCCGCCGACGGCGAGGAAGCCTTGCGGGTCGCCAATGACAAACTGCCCGACATCATCCTGCTCGACATGATGATTCCCAAGATCAGCGGTCTGGACGTCCTGAAAACCCTGAAAGCAAATCCCGCCACCATGGACATTCCGGTCATCGTGCTCACCAGCCTGTCGCAGATGAACGAGGAAAAACTCCTCCACGAAGGCGCGGCCGCCTATTTCGAGAAGTCCACTCTGGAACTCGACAAGAGCTCCGATCGTCTCGCGACCACCGTAGAGACGGTGCTGCGCCGGGCCAATCACCAAAGAAGCCTGAAGCTTCGTTTGCGGGAATTAGCCCTCAAGAGGACCACTGCCGGCTGACGACCGACCAGACAACGACCGACGACCCGACCAGACAACGACCGACGACCGAGAAATTCCACCCGCGGCGATACGGCGATACAATGAAGCGCATGTACCACTACAATCCCGCGACCGCCCTGGAAGAACTCACCGAAGACTCTATCCTGCCCAATCCCGTGCACGTGCGCGACATGATGCTGCGCCGCAAGCTCACCGCCGACCAGTCGCTCGAACTGAACCGGATTTTCCTCGAATACCAGAAATTTTTCGGCGAAGCGCAGAAGCTGGGCAAGGAAATCCTGAAGCGCCTGGCGGCGTAGATCCACACAGCTCACCTGGGGACGGACACGAGACGCAGCGGGTCGCGGATGCCTGATCCCTGACAAGTACAAACGTTTGTGATTTACCTGACAATGGAGTATTGTTGGCAGGCTCATTACATGACAACCACGCGACTCGGGGTTCCGTGCTTGTTACGTTCATTCCCTCATAGGCTTTTTACAGGACGAATTGTCATCTTCGTTCCAGCGCCCTGAGTTTGACTGGCGTTTGAGCGGAGAAACTGCCCACTCCCATCAAGTGGCGGGTTTGGGCGGTGCTGTGAGATTCGCCACTTCAATTGCCGATGGCACAAGGAGCCAACAAAATGAAGAACATGTTCCGGATAGTTGCAGTTGCAGTATTCACCGCCATGCTGTTGCCAGCCCTCACACAAGCCCAAACGCCGGTCCGCCCATTTCATGATGGTCCGGTGTGGGACATCGCTTTCATCAAAGTGAAGCCCGGCGTCGGGCTAAAGTACATGTACTGGCTGGCATCGGAGTTTAAGGCCGAACAAGAGGCTTTGAAGACAGCTGGGCTGATCCTCGATTACAAAGTCATTGCCACCGAAGCCCACGGCACCACTGATTGGGACATGATGCTGATGACGGAGTTCAAGGATCTGGCCACGATGGAAGCTACCGAGGACAAGCGGGAAGACGTGGCCAATAAAGCAACCAAGAGCGACGACAAAAAGATGATCGCAGGCTACGAGGAGCGTGCCAGCTGGCGTGAGGTTGTGGGCGGTCGGTTGGCTAGGGAGATCGTCCTCGAACCCAAGAAGTAAGCCGTTTGCAGCAGTAAACGGCCAGGTGCCGCACTCATTGCGTTCCTTGCGATGAATGGGATAGCCCAGGTCTCGCGTCCCCTTCGATGACCCAACTGTGGGTGCCCCGTCCTTGCGTTCGTTGCAAGGGCGGGTAGCGATGCTGCCGATACGACATGCGTGCGTTCGTTGTATAAGCATTCGCACTCCCACCCTTCGCAAAGTGCGCGAAGGATGGGGCACCCCCTGCGTTGGTAGTGCCAGCGAGATCAAAAACCTGGGGGACCCGCCCAATTGGACCGACGAAGTTTGTCTCGTCCCTCTACGCTTGCTGGCCGAGCTATGCTCGACTTGGAGAGCTGAGGGCGGCTGTCCCTACGTGATCGTTTACAATCGAAGATTCTCTTTGATTGGAAACCATAATCATGCACCGCTGGTCGCAACTCTTTATCCCTACTCTCCGCGAGGCTCCGGCTGACGCCGAAGTCGCTAGTCACAAGCTGCTGGTCCGAGCTGGATACATCCGTCAACTCGGCGCCGGAGTCTACTCGTTCCTGTTCCTCGGCAATCGCACTACGCAGAAGATCATGGGCATCGTCCGCGAGGAGATGGACAAGATTGGGCAGGAGTTTTACCTGCCGGCGCTGAATCCGCGTGAACTCTGGGAAGAGAGCGGACGCTGGGCGGCGATGGGCGACAACATGTTTCGCCTCAAGGACCGCAAGGGTGCCGACATGTGTCTGGCCATGACTCACGAAGAAGTCATGACTGACATCGCGCGCAAGGAGCTGCGCAGCTACAAGCAACTGCCGCAGATCTGGTATCAGATTCAGACCAAGTTTCGCGACGAGCCGCGTCCCAAGTCGGGCCTGCTGCGCGTGCGTCAGTTCATCATGAAGGACGCGTACTCATTCGACATTGACGCGGCCGGGCTCGACGTTTCGTACCTCAAGCACCACGACACCTACTGCCGCATCTTCGACCGTTGCGGGTTGAAGTACATGGTGATCGACGCGCACTCGGGAGCGATGGGAGGATCGCAGTCGCAGGAATTCATGGTGCGCACTCCGGCCGGCGAGGACCAGGTCGTGAGCTGCGAGAAGTGCAACTACGCCGCCAACATGGAGAAGGCAACATCGAAGCTTGCCCCAGTCGAAGACCTGAAGCCCGAAGGCGATGGCCAGCCGCTCGAAGTGCACACTCCGGGACAGAAAACGATTGAAGACGTGGCGCGCTTTCTGGGCGTGTCGCCGAAGCACATGATGAAGACTTTGGCGATGATGATTACCGAAGAAGACCCTAAAACCGGCAAGTCTCGCGCGCGGGCCGTGGTGTTGCTCATGCGCGGCGATCACCAGATGAACGAAGCCAAGCTCTCGACGGCGGTTGCGGGCAAAGAGGCGCGTCCCATGCAGGAAGATGAGATCCGCGAGCTGTTCCACGCGCCTGCCGGATACCTTGGCCCGTTAGGCACCGACTGGGCTAAGGACAGCAAAGATTCCGCCAAGCCCATGCTGCTGGTCGATAAAGCGCTCGAAGGCCGCACCAACCTGATCGGTGGCGCTAACAGGGAGAACTATCACGTCAAGAACCTGACGCCGGGGCAGACTTTTCATCCCACGGCCTACGTCGACCTGCGCAGCGTGACCGCCGGCGAAGATTGCCCGAACGTCGGATGTGGCGCTCCCTTGCGCATCGATACCGCCGTCGAGATCGGACACATCTTCAAACTCGGCTACAAGTATTCCGAATCCATGGGCGCCCGCGTGCTCGACCGCAATGGCAAGGAGATTGCGCCGATCATGGGCAGCTATGGGATTGGCATCGAGCGCATTTTGACCGCGGCTGTCGAGCAAAGTAACGACGAGAACGGCTTCTGGCTCCCGCCTTCCATCGCGCCGTTTGAGGTAGTCGTGGTGTCGACTAACTCCAAGGATGAGGCGATCCGCAGCGCCTCCGAGAACGTTGCCCGGCTGCTGGAAGCCTCCGGATTCGACGTTTTACTGGACGACCGGGACGAACGGCCGGGGGTGAAGTTCAAGGACGCCGACCTGGTGGGCATACCCTTTCGTGTCAACGTGGGCAAGAAGGTTACCGAAGATACTGTGGAAGTCGTTCAGCGCTCGACTCTCCACAAAGAGGACGTTAAAATTTCTGCCATAACCGAGTATTTCCAGGGACTGCGCCAATAATGATGACTGGTCCCGGCCGCTCGCTAGCTGTGGACAGCCCTGGCGCACGACGGAAAGCTCGCGATTGGAAATTCGCAACCAGCGATTTGGCGATTGTTTTTTATGGCAACTCTGAAATTAATCTTCGCCTTGGGCATTCTCTTGGCGTTGGGCCTGGTGGGCCTCAAGGTCATCCCGCCATACTTCTCGAACTATCAGTTCGAGGATGCAATCAAGACCGAAGCCTTACAGTCGACCTACACCCCGCGCACCGAAGAAGATATCCGCGACGCCGTCATCAAACAGGCCCGCAGCTTCGATATCGCGCTGACGCCCAAGCAGGTGCATGTTGTGCGTAACGGTGGGATAGGCAATGGCACTCTCTCCATCGACGCCGAGTACAGTGTTCCGATCGAACTGCCCGGCTACTCGACCACTCTCGAGTTCCATCCTTCGACGAAGAACAGAGGCGTGTTTTAGGAGTTGCCCTTAGCTCCTAGCTCTTAGCTCTTAGCTTTCAGCTCTCCAGGGGAACTCTGATTAACCAGCCCCGTTAGGGGCGAGCCGACTTAGCCCGCGCTTCGACTTGTTTGGCCGCCGAGGTTTCCCCCTTCATCCAGTTTTACAACGAAGACCTATTCAGACAATCAGCGAGAACGTCAATATCGCCGCCAGTTGCCGGACCAATGAGTCCATGCTGCCACACCCTTGATAGTGAGTCAGTTTCCAAGTGGGCGGCCATTCGTGCAGAATCTCCAAGCGCGCCGCGCTCCGTGCGTGAGCGACATCACATCTTGTGGTGCGATTCTGTGGAACTATGTGCCAAATGCTAAGCTTCACAGCCAGGGATAGGGATAAAGAGCGTGCCTACGCAAGCCACGGTTAGCCCGGCAACATGGAGAGACGAACGGGAGTTGCGCGAGGCGCACTTCGCCATGCGTCTCTCCCTGATTTTTGGTTTGGCAATGCTGATCGGTAAAACGACGGCGTTTTTCATGACGCATTCGGCGGCCATTTTTTCCGACGCGGCCGAGTCGGTCATCCACGTGATCGCTGTGGGGTTTGCGAGTTATAGTCTTCGGCTCAGCACTAGATCGGCTTCCCCTCAATTTCTCTACGGTTACGAGCGGATTACCTTCTTCTCCGCTGGATTTGAAGGAGCAATGATCGTCGTGGCCGCGATCGCAATTCTCTTTGAGTCAATCCGGAGATGGATCGCCGGGCTGCGGCTGGAGCACCTGGGAGCCGGAGTATTGCTGGTGCTGATGGCGGGAATACTCAATGCGGGTCTCGGTTACTATCTCGTGCGAACCGGCCGGCGCACCAACTCACTCATTCTCGAAGCCAATGGTAAACACGTCCTGACCGATAGCTGGACCAGCTTTGGGGTTGTGGGAGGACTAGGGCTGGTGATGCTGACGCACTGGAAACCGTTCGATCCGCTGGTGGCCATCGCGGTTGCGGCAAATATCCTCTGGTCAGGCGGGCACTTGATCTGGCGTTCGGCAGTCGGGCTGCTGGATTATTCGGACCCGAAAGCCGGTAGGAAAATTCGCGACAAGCTGGATGCGATTTGCTCGGAGCTGGGCATTCAATACCATGGCGTACGCTTCCGAACTACCGGATACCGCCAGATCATCGAAGTACACTTGTTGTTCCCGCGCCTGACCTCGGTCAGCGAGGCCCACCGCCTCGCAACCATTCTGGAAGAACGCCTGCCGGCCGAACTGGGGATGCCCGCTGAAGTCACAACTCACCTGGAGTCCTTAGAAGACCATGCCGATGTCCACCGCGAACAACACTACACCGGGAAACCGGAGTAGGCTCTGTGGCAGTGCGCGCGAGTTTCGCCTATTGCGATTCTGCCCGATCGGATTATGGGAGAGTAGCCGACGACTCGCCAAGTGACCGGACGATTCTGGGGTTGTGAGTGCTATGGCGATGCTACGCCAACTACGAGCGGGCTGCCGCTTTCCGCTACCCCGGAAACTGCCCCCACCACCCACACCCCGTCCATTCCTTGACACGCATCCAAATAGTTGTAGGGTCGCCTTGTGATTTAGAATCAATCACAACGCCCAAATCAGTTTCGGACTGAGAATTGCTCTTGGATTGATGCATAGCTGTGCCCCATGGCCATTAAGCTGAAAATCCCGACGGCTCGAAGCGGCCGCAACCGCGGTAAAAGCCTGCTGTCGCGCGATCCCATGGTGCGCGCTGCCCTGGTCGTTTTTCTCTCGGTGTCGCTGCTGGTGATCGGCTTTTTTGCCTACTGGTATATAAAGTACGACCGGATCATCGAGCAGCGGTTCCGTGGTCCGGCGTTCGCCAGTTCGGCCAAGATTTTCGCTTCTCCGCAGGTGCTGAGGATTGGATCGAAGTTGACACTCTCTACAATTGCGGCGGAGTTGCGTCATGCCGGCTATTCCGAAAAGGAAGGCGAATCACCGCTGGGCAGCTATCGTCTACAGAGCGGCTCGATTGAAGTTCTGCCCGGCCCCGAGTCTTATCACAGTCCCGAACCGGCCACCATCACTGTCACGGGCGGGGCGGTTTCGGCCATCAGCAGCCACGCCGCCGGAGACCTGGAGGCTTATGAGCTCGAGCCCCAGATGCTGGCTTCGCTGTTCGACGCTGAGCAGCGCTCCAAGCGTCAACTGGTGAAGTACGACGACATTCCCAAGATCATGGTGGAAGCGGTTACGTCGATCGAAGACCGCCGCTTCTTCCAGCACAGCGGAGTCAATTTCATGCGTTTGGTGGAAGCCGCCTGGATCGACTTCACCCATCAGCGCCATCAGCAGGGCGGTTCGACGATCACCATGCAGCTCTCGCGGGCATTCTTTCTGACCCCGGAGAAAACGTTCAAGCGCAAGCTGATCGAAATGCTGATCGCGGTGGAGTTGGAGCATAAGTTTTCGAAGCAACAGATTTTCGAGTTTTACGCCAACCGCGTCGATTTGGGACAGCGCGGCTCGTTCACCATATCGGGCTTCGCCGAAGGCTCGCGCTCCTATTTCAACAAAGACCTGAAAGACATCACCCTGCCGGAAGCCGCGCTGCTGGCCGGATTGATCCAGGCGCCCAGTTATCTCTCGCCCTATCGCCATCCCGAGCGCGCTCTGGAACGGCGCAATACCGTGATCGAGTCGATGGTCGAGACTCACGCCATCACGCGCGAGCAAGCCGATAAAGCCAAGGCGGCGCCGCTCAAGCTCGCCCCGCCGAACGTTGAGGCTAGCGACGCGCCGTACTTCGTGGATATGGTGCGCGACACCATCGTCAGCAAACTGAACGAGCACGAGGTCAATGAACAGGAGTACCGCATCTACACCACGCTCGACCCCGGACTGCAGCGGGCGGCCGCGCAAGCGGTCGAAAGCGGCATCAAGCTGGTGGACGATCAGGTCACGAAAATGCGGACGCGCAAAACCAAAGTCGGGAAGAACAAGTTTGAAACCACCGTTGCGCCCGGCCCGCAGGCGCAGGTGGCCCTCGTGGCTATGGACCCTCACACCGGCGAAATCAAGGCGCTGGTCGGCGGACGAAACTACGGAGCCAGCCAGTTGAATCACGCGCTCGCCAAGCGTCCCACCGGCTCCATCTTCAAGCCGTTTGTGTATGCGGCCGCCATGAATACCGCTCTCGACGGCTCGACTACCGTAATCACTCCGGCCTCCACAGTTACGGATCAGCCTTCGACTTTCTCCTATGGCGACCAGATTTATGAGCCGCGCAACTACAAAGAGGAGTACCACGGCGATGTCACGCTCCGCTATGCGCTGGCGCTTTCGCTCAATAACGCGACGGTCAAAGTGGCGGAAGAAGTGGGCTATGACAAAGTGGCGGATCTCGCCAAGTCCGCCGGAATCGCATCGGTGAAAGCCACGCCGGCGATAGCGTTGGGCGCCTATGACGCCACGCCCGTCGATATGACGGCCGCCTACACCAGTTTTGCCAACGGCGGCATGCGGCTTTCACCCGTTTTCGTAAATTCGGTGCGCGACTCCAAGGGCGACATCGTCGTCAACTTCGGGACCGAAAAGAAGCAGGTTCTCGATCCCCGCATTGCCTTCATCATGACCAACATGCTGGAGGGAGTGATGAACTTCGGCACCGCTTACGGGGTGCGTTCCCGCGGATTCACCGCCCCGGCGGCTGGCAAGACCGGTAGTTCGCACGACGGCTGGTTCGCCGGATACACCAGCAATCTGCTATGCATCGTCTGGGTGGGATACGACGACTATAGCGACCTTCGCCTGAGCGGCGCGCAGACTGCGGCTCCCATTTGGGCCGAGTTCATGAAGAAGGCGGTTACGCTGCCACAGTATTCGGACGTGAAGCCCTTCACCCAGCCCGAAGGCGTGGTGGATGTGCAACTCGACAAGATCACCAACCGCCTGGCGACGCCATCGTGCCCCGACGATTACACGATTGCCTTCGTGGCCGGCACCGAGCCTCATGATACCTGCGACCAGAGCGGCGGTGTGCAGGGGTTCTTCTCCCGGATATTCGGCGGAAATTCCGAGAAAGCGCTCGCTCCGCCCACTGCGAACGGGAACCCGCAGGCTGCCTCCGGTGTCCAAACTGAGGAAGAGGCCAAGAAAAAGAAAGGCTTCTTCGGCAAGATTGTTGGCGTGTTCAAGGGGGACAGCAGCTCCCAAAATAGTGACAAAAATACTCCCGCACCGTCTAAGAGCAGTGATAGCGGCACACCGCCGCAATAGCGGCGCCGTAATACAGGAGCGCAAATTATAGATAGAAAGCCCGGCTTCGCGGTCTCAAACTTGCAAGGGAAGTAACGCCGTGCGCTGAAATGCTATGAAATTCTGAAGTTTTGCATGTTCGGCCCGGGGGTGTATATGATTTCCTGGATCCGCATCAGCTCTGTCTCGCTTCTCCTCTCTGCGCTTCTCGTCCTCTCATCACAGGCTCAGAACACCGAACAGTTGACAGTCGGCCCTCCGCCGCAGCACCGCGCCGATCCGCCCGCTTCCGGAGCATCGCCGGGAGAACTCGAAAGACGTGGTGACCAACTGCGCGAGGATAAGAACTATCTCGACGCGGTGGACTTCTATCAAGCGGCCCTGAAAAGCGCGCCGGGGAACGCGTCGGTGTTCAACAAAATCGGAATCTGCCAACTCATGATGCAGCGCTACAAAGAAGCCAAGAAGAGTTTCGAACGCGCCATCAAGGCCGACCGTAACCATGCCGACGCTTACAACAATCTCGGCGTCATTTATTACCAGGCGCATAACTACAACGCAGCGATCAAGCATTATGAGAAAGCGATCTCGTTGAGGGACGACGCAGCGTCCTTCTACAGCAACATGGGCGCGGCTTATTTCGGCAAGAAACAGTTCGACAAAGCCATACAAAGCTATTCCAAGGCGATGGAACTTGATCCCGACATCTTCGAGCGCACCTCGCACGCCGGAGTTCTGGCCCAGCTTCCTTCTCCCGAAGACCGGGCCCACTATGATTATGTTCTCGCCAAGCTGTACGCCAGGACGGGCGTGCCAGAGCGTTCGTTGCACTATCTGAAGAAGGCGATGGAAGAGGGTTACAAGGACATCAAGAACGTTTACACGGACAATGAGTTTAGCACCTTGCGCAAAGATCCTCGCTTCGTGGAACTGATGGCGGCGAAGACGACGGCCATCCCCGATTAGATGCCGATAACTTGCTGGAGGCGAATGAGTTAGAAAAAAAGCTGTAAGATCCGAGATCGCCCGAAACTTTCCCGGCGAACCCGGGTTTTCACCGGTATTGCTCCTGAAAACAACAGGGTGAGTAGGGAGAACAAAACACCCACCGGTTGCTGGACCCGAGCACGCCCCAAGCAAGCAACCGGTGGGTGAATTTCAGCTGAGAGTTCACACCCTTCAGCTTCTCTCCGAAATATATTCCTCTACCGCCTGCTTCCATTTGCCCTGAGCTTTCAAAATATATTCGACCGCGTCGCGGGCGGCGCCGTCTCCTCCGGCGTGGGACGTAGCCCAATGGGCTTCGGCCTTGACCTCGGGGCGCGCGTTCTTCACCGCGATAGCCAGACCGCACTTGCGCATCGCCGGCAGATCGATCACGTCGTCGCCCACGAAAGCGGCCTCAGCTGCGGTGATGCCGTCCTTTTCAAGAATCTGTGCAAACACCGACGCCTTGTCCTGAATCCCCTGGTACACGTGATCAATCTTCAGATCGCGCGCACGCAGGGCAACGGTTTCGGAGATGCGCTTGGTGATGATCCCGGTCTTGATTCCCGCCAGGCGAGCCAACGAAATGGCGGTACCGTCGTGGGCGTGGAAGCCCTTGGCTTCAATCAGGCTCGTGCTCGGGAGCCCGACGCCGCTCTGTCCCTCTGGCTGGGAAAAGCTCTGGGCGGACTTTTCGAGCACGCTTGGCTGAGACCCAGATTGCGGGCCAGGCGCGGGGAAGATCCAGATTTTGCCGTCGGTGAGGACGCCGTCGACGTCGAAGAGAATGAGTTTAATTTTGCGGGCGCGGGCGGCAGCGGATGTTTTAGCCATCGCCGCGATTCTAGCATCCAGCCCGCTGGCAATTGATAGACGCCTGAGCCATAGTGCCTGCGTCCTTGCGCACGCGGAAGCAGCCCCGCTGCTATAGGATCCGACTGATCTAATACGAAACCAGGCGAACATTTTACGAAACCGCCGATTCCCGCTACAATCAACCCCATGCCGTCCGCAGTCTCCCCGTCGCTCGCTTGGGCTCATCCGCTGGTTCAGGAATGGTTCACCGCGCACTTCTCCACGCCTACCGAGCCGCAGGAGCAGGGCTGGCCCCACATCCTCGCCGGCCACACCACGCTGATCTCGGCTCCGACCGGATCGGGCAAAACCCTCGCCGCTTTCCTCGCCTGCATTGATCGGCTGGTCTGTAAGGCCCTGGCGGGCGAACTGCGCGACCGCACCGAAGTTCTCTACATTTCCCCGCTCAAAGCCCTCGGCAATGACATCCAGAAGAATCTTGAAGTCCCGCTGGGAGAGATTCTGCAGATGGCGGGCGACCGCGGCCTGCTGATGCCTGAGATCCGGACCGCGGTGCGCACGGGCGACACTTTGATGAAAGACCGCCGCCTCATGCTGAAGCGTCCGCCACACATTCTGGTCACGACGCCCGAGTCGTTCTACATCCTGCTCACGGCCGAGAAGAGCCGCGCCATCTTGCGCGATGTCGAGACCGTAATTGTGGACGAAATTCACGCCGTGGCCGACGACAAGCGCGGCGTGCATCTTGCACTTTCGCTGGAGCGGCTGGAAGCGCTGACCGAGCGCCCGCCGGTGCGCATCGGCCTTTCCGCAACGCAGAAGCCGATTGAAGAAGTCGCGCATTTCCTCGCGGGCATCTCCGATCCTCAAAATCCGCGGGCGGTTCCTGTGATCATCGACGTTGGACACAAGCGCACGTTAGATCTGGGAGTGGAGGTTCCGTCTTCGGAACTCGGGCCGGTCGCGTCGAACGAAATGTGGGACGAGATTTATGAGCGTATCGTGCAACTGGTGAATGCGCACCGCTCGACGCTGGTGTTCGTGAATACGCGGCGACTGGCCGAGCGCATTGCCCATCAACTGGGGGAGCGGCTGGGTGAGGAAAACGTGGCGGCGCATCACGGAAGTTTGTCGCGCAAGCTGCGTCTGGAGGCCGAGCGCAAGCTGAAAGAAGGTCAGGTAAAGGTGCTGGTCGCGACCGCTTCGCTCGAACTCGGCATTGACATCGGAACGGTGGACCTGGTGTGCCATATCAGTTCGCCGCGTTCGATTGCGGTTGCTTTGCAGCGGGTGGGGCGGTCGGGCCACTGGCGCGGCGCGGTCCCCAAAGGAAGATTCTTTGTCACCACGCGCGACGATCTGGCGGAATGCGCCGTGCTGGTGCGGGCGATTCGCCTGGGCGAACTCGACCGCCTGATTTTTCCGGAAGCTTCGCTCGATGTGCTGGCGCAGCAGATTGTCGCGTGCTGTGCGGCTTCCGGAAGCGCCGCGACGGCCAACAAATCGGGCGATCACTCGAATGATGGATGGGACGAAGACGAGCTATTCGCGCTCATAAAGCGCGCTTATCCGTATCGCAATCTGGCACGCGAAACGTTCGACGCCGTGCTCGCAATGCTTTCCGAAGGGATTGCCTCGCAACGGGGCCGCTATGGCGCTTACCTGCATCACGACCGCATCAACCGCAAGCTGCGAGCGCGGCGCGGCGCGCGTCTGGCGGCCATCACCAGCGGCGGTACGATTCCTGACAACGCTCTCTTCACCGTGGTCGCCGAACCCGATGGCGGCGTCGTGGGAACCGTCGATGAAGACTTCGCGGTTGAAAGCATGGCCGGAGAGGTCATGCTGCTGGGGAACACATCGTGGAGAATTTGCCGGATCGAAGGCAAATCGTCGCGCATACTGGTAGAAAACGCGCAGGGCGCCCCTCCCGGGATACCGTTCTGGCGCGGGGAAGCTCCGGCGCGCACATCGGAGCTCTCGGCACAGCTCGGCGAATTGCGCAAAGAGATCAGCGACCGGCTGCCCGGCGTGGTTCCCGTGGAAGGCTGGCGGAATTTGCCAGTGGTTGCGGAAGCCGTGAGTTGGCTGGAAGAAGAATGCGGGCTCGACCTATCCGGCGCCGAGCAACTGATTCAGTACATCCTCGAAGGGCGCGCCGTGCTGGGTGATGTGCCAACGCAGCAGACGATCATCGCCGAGCGGTTCTTCGACGAAGGCGGCGGGATGCAGTTAATCATCCACGCGCCCTTCGGCGGACGCATCAACAAAGCCTGGGGATTGGCGTTGCGCAAGCGCTTCTGCCGTGGCTTCAATTTCGAACTGCAAGCGGCGGCCACCGACAACGGCTTGAACATCGCGCTGGCCGAGCAGCATAGCTTCCCGCTGGCCGATGTTTTTCAATTCCTCGCTTCAGAGAGCATGCCGCCGATCCTGGAGCAGGCAGCGCTCGCCTCGCCGATCTTTCAAACGCGTTGGCGGTGGGATGCAACGCGCGCGCTGGCCCTTCTGCGCTTTCAGGGCGGCAAGAAAGTTCCGCCACAGATTCAGCGCATGCGCTCCGACGATCTGCTGGCCTCGGTTTTTCCCGATGTAGCAGCGTGCTTCGAGAATATCGAAGGCGACATCAAGATTCCCGACCATCCGCTGGTACGCGAGGTAATGAAAGACGTGCTCACCGAGGCGCTCGATATCGACGGCCTCGCCGAGGTGTTGCGCGGAATCGAGCAGGGACGGATTCGCTGCCTGGCGGTGGACACGCCGGTGCCCTCGCAATTCTCGCACGAAATCCTAAATGCGAATCCGTATGCCTACCTTGATGACGCGCCGCTTGAGGAGCGCCGGGCGCGTGCGGTCGAGATGCGGCGCGTATTGCCGGCGTCCGTGCTTGAGGAAGTCGGCGCGCTGGATCCCTCAGCCATCGCGCAAGTGCAGCAAGAGGCGTGGCCGGATGTGCGCGACGCGGATGAACTGCATGATGTGCTGCATACGCTGGTGATGATCCCGGAGAAAACCAGTGGTCCGTTGTCCGTCGTCGGTTCGCAGTTCGTCGGCTCGCCGTTCGTGGCCAACTGGGAGACGTTCTTCGATCGACTGCAGCAGGAGAATCGCGCGGTCGTGGCGGAAGATTTGGGCGTGCGGTATTGGGTGGCCGCCGAGCGGGTCGAATGGTTCCGGGCAATGCACCCTGCGGCCGTAGAGACCGGGCCGGCCGCGGCTCTCGCTGCGAATCAGGGAACTGGAGACGCGACCGG
>Ga0208821_1000175_pt1 | contig 55017 bp, 54 predicted proteins | sample June2015DPH_20_5_FD_184720 | JGI IMG/M metagenome (GOLD analysis project Ga0208821, IMG submission 184720) | Peatland microbial communities from SPRUCE experiment site at the Marcell Experimental Forest, Minnesota, USA - June2015DPH_20_40... | ecosystem: Environmental > Terrestrial > Soil >...
CATGTTACAGATTTTAAGTGTGACTCTCTTTGAGAAAACTCCATTATTACAACTACTTTCACAAATTGATCCTAAACAAACTGAGAACGATTTTCCCAACCAGCTAAAATTATTCAAATAACGTTGGGACACTACTGACTTCATATCTTTTGTTACTAAACTGCCTTTATAATATGAAGTCACCTTTGAACACGTATATTCAAGGGTGAGCTTGCCAAAAAAATTTGAAAAGGCATTTCGTTGTTCCTCCGTAAGATTTCCATATTTTTCCATCTGCTCAAGCGTTGCCTTTTCGTTTGAACGCCATCTCCCTACCAAAGGACAATCCTTCCTTGCAGTAGCGCATGAGATTATCAGAAATGAGCGCAGTGAGATGGCAGCAACATTTTTGATTCTATGCATAACGATGCGCTCGCCGGAAAGCAGACGCCATTTCCTGCCGATCCACTGCAGCTGCTGGTTAAGTGCCGTCCTTTTTCTCATTGCGAAAACCCCAAAGAGCATCATGGCTTTCATCGACCATTCCCTTTGCCAATCGTGAAACCACTTCATCCGGGTGGTTCTGTGCCTCTCGGATCACTTTGCGAGATGCTTCGGTATTAATCTCATACAGCAATTGCAGGGCGCAAAATGCAGGATCCTGATCATCAGAGGGTGTAGACGCCACTTTGGCAGCCAGAAAACGGACGGAAGCGTCCGGATGTTTCTTGAACGCGGCAGAGATTCTCTCAAACTGATTCAAGAGGCCCCGTTCCTGTTGTTTGGATCGTGGCTGGGTACGAGCCATCGTATTTGGTAACAGAAGGTCGTAAAGGATGGCCTCCGCTTCCTTAAACTTCGTCTCAAGTTCGGTCGTTGGCACTGCCTCAAGATCTGAACCTCGGACTCTCCCGGGAAGCACCGCGATAGTCACGAAGAAGGCAGGCAGAATAATTAGCACTCTCAGTGCTTTCATGTCACCATCCGTTACATAACGCTCGGCGCTGAGGTAACCTGCCTATCCGAAAAAGCACAGAGGCTATTCCCTGTCGCCGTCGAGCCAGTTGTTAAATTCACGGTGTTATTTCAAATCCTATTATTTTTTCGTCCGGGTAGACTTTCTTGAGGCTTGCTCTAAGCTTATCGGCAACCGTCCTTAGACTCAAGACTGTTTCATCAACAGCATTTATCATTTCTTCTGTTGAAAGTTGTATGATTTTATATAGGCGATTGCCAAGAGCATTCTCAATCTGGCCAAGAGGATATTCAACGCCTTCCACGATTCCCGCCCGCTCAAGCAGCGGTTGAACGTCTTCTCTGTGAATATGTGATCTCTCGTTAATTGATTGCAGAGCTCCACGATAACGGGCCTCTTCAATTACCACTTCGCCTAATATGTTTCTCTCGTCAGTTTCTAATAGGAAATACAGCGACTCAATATTTAATTTTATGTCGTTTTCGTTCAAGTGAAGGGTTGGCAGTATTTGAAGGAAGCGCGCTGGACGATTACGTGCTGGCTCGATAATTTGTTTCTGGACATTCCTCAATGTAGTTACCATGCGCATCATGTCAAATATTACGCTGTTTCCATTAACTACATTACGTCTTCTCTCGTCTTTTTTCTCTTTATCCTTTTGAAATTGGAAAGCATACTTTGCGCCGTAGAATGCAGCAACTAAGGTTGCCAATGCCGGAACATACGATGTGAGGAAAATATCCCAATGTCTGCCTTCCACTATCCAACCGGCTCCGACTCCTAAAATGAAAGGAACTCCGAATGTAAGGATTCTATTTATTTTGGTATCTTTCATTTGAGTTTAAGTTATTGTTTAACCTTCTTCTGCGTATGCTCTCACATTATAGTTAATAGAGGGGGGCTGTCAACCCTTCGACTCCCCTGTCTGAAAGCCCGGGCTTGCTCAGGGTTGACCCTGAAGGACGCTTCTTTACCCCGCCTCAAAAGGCGCGGCTAAGCGCCGTCGAATAGGTCAACGATTAATTGCTGATGTTAATGATAAGAACGGCTTAACCAAAGGTATAATGGCTAAGAATTTACGAGTTTAAGATTGTTCTCCGGCCATTATAGCGGTCTGTATCATATTGGGTATGGACATCCACCAGGCTCAATTTGCTAATGGCTTCTTTCAACGGAACAGCGGTGATTCGCCCATTTCGATAACTTACCATTTTCCCGAAATCTTCTTTCACGATCAGGTCCACGGCCGCAATTCCAAAATACCTTCCCATCCTTCGGTCATAGGCGCAGGGGACCCCTCCTCGCTGCAGATGACTTAAGGTAAGACTGCGGGTCTCGATCTTCGTCGAACGCGTTATTTCTCGCGCTAAGAACTCTCCAATCCCTCCTAATGTCTTATGGCCGAAACTATCGGCACCCTCTTCTTTGGTGATCGGACCATATCCGGACGGCTTCGCTCCTTCGGCCGTTACAATAATTTCGTACCGGAGCCCTTTTCTTCTTCCTTCCGAAACCAATTGACTCACCTTTTCAACCTCAAAATCGTATTCGGGAATCAGAATAACGTAGGCCCCGCACGACTCTCCTCCTTCCAGGGCCAACCAACCCGCTTGCCTCCCCATCGTCTCCACCACAAAGATCCTCCGGTGAGAGCCTGCGGTCGTTCGGAGACGATCGATCTCTTCGGTGATCACGTTCACCGCCGTCTCAAATCCAAGGGTGTAATCCGTCCCGGAGAGGTCTTTGTCGATGGTCTTCGGAATGCCCACCATCTTCACACCTTCCAGATAGAGCTTGTGAGCCACTCCGAGCGTATCCTCTCCCCCGATCGCCACTAAGTAATTCAAATGATATCTGTCCATATTCTCAAGGAGGGTCTTGGATTGGCTGTGCTTCGGATCATACGGATTGGTTCGCGAAGTTCCAAGCATGGTCCCACCGTATCGGTCCCAGGTTCTCACCATTTCCTCTGTCAAAGTATAAATCCTTGGAGTCGGATCATCGTTGTCGCCATCGGGCGAAACCAGGCCTTTCCAACCATCGCGAATTCCGACGACCTCATATTCGATCTTCCTGGTCTTAACGAGCCGATCATCGAATGCCGTTTTCACCACCCACTTGATCGCCGAATTGAGTCCGGCACAATCCCCGCCGCCGGTGAGAACCCCGATTCTTCTCTTCTCCATAGATTTCCTCCAGAATCATTCTTGCCGGACACGAGTCACGAGCACGTGTCACGTCATTTTATCATTTAACCTTCTGCAGAAAGTAACCCGATCATTGCCAGGGTGATAGTAATCCCGAATGACGGCCACTTCTTCGAATCCATTCTTCAGATAGAATTTCCGAGTCTTTTCATACTGAGGTATGGTAGAGGTATCTGCAAGAATCATCCGCCCTCCTTCCGCCTTCACACGCTTCTCCAAAAAACTCAAAAGCTTTGAGCCCACCCCTTTTTCCTGAGAGTCAGGGTCCACGGCGATCCAGTAGAGGTCGAAGGTCCCCTGGGTCATCGGTGCGGACCCATAACAGGTATAGCCGATGGCCTGATCCTGATCGTCCGCCATGCAATCGATCTGGTAATCCTTTTGATTCTCATCCTTCAGCGCGATGTCGATCAATTCCATGGCCACGTCGATTTCCACAGAAGTGAAAGCTTGTGTTCTGATCAGCATGGAAAGCAACCGAGCCCTGTCCTTTTCGGCCAACGAACGAATTTTCATCGGACTTCTCACCCCCGGTCGGAGTTGATTCTCTTTTCGAAAAATCATTCTCCCATAAACAAAAGATAAAGAAAAGAGTCTATGGTGTCAACTGGATATTTTTGATGAGATGAGATTTAGAGGGAGGTTAACAATTCTAATGGCATCCCCGATTGATTTCGGGGATATCTCACAGGCTGTTTGAATTGCCGACGTTCACTACTTTCAATCCGATTTCTTAGTCCTCGAAGTCAAATCCCAAAGGAAACTTGGGCCGGGAAATTTTCCCTGTCGTTTTATCAATGGTTACCTTTACGAAAAGAATATTATTGCTATCCACATGATCCCCCCAAAACTTCTTCCCGAACCCAATGACAGACTTCTGGCTAATTCTACTTGTATCTTTTCTTCTTTCTGGCAATACGCCAATCAATTCATACCCTCTCGTGACGTCACGCCAGTAGTATTCGTAAGCCACCATTGTCTTATCTCCCTTCAGTCTTTCAAGCTATTTAGAGTGTGCCCATAAGCTAACGTTTTCAAAGAAGGTTGTCATTCCGGCGAAAGCCGGAATCCAGTTATTTCAACACCCTCTGGATGCCGGATCTTGTCCGGCATGACGGAAAAGGGGCATTCATAAACAGAATCTATTTAATAAAACAGCAATTTTAATGCCAGACCTACCTGTGAGGCTAACTTGCTAAAGTCAAAGGATTTTCCTAAAATATGAAATCTTCCTCAATTGCAGAAGTGGAAATAATTTTCACAAAAATCCCAAATGACTACCGTCCGGCCCCGAAAATGTGATATATTGGGCGCCAGGAAAAAGACGAATAAAATTTAGTCTATTGCCGTGAAATTGACGGGGGAGATACCGATATGAATCAGAAAGCGTTTCAAGACTACTATCCGGATGACCTGAACTACTGTTACGGGTGCGGTCAGCTCAACGAGCAAGGTCTCAAGCTCAAGAGCTATTGGGACGGAGAAGAGACGGTGGCTCTCTTTACACCCCGGCCATATCACATTGCCATTCCAGGCTATGTCTACGGCGGGCTGATTGCTTCGATCATCGACTGCCACAGCACGGGGACGGCAGCCGCGGCAACCTATCGTGCTGAAGGCCGTGAAATGGGTACGGAGCCCCGGGTCCGTTTTGTTACGGCGTCACTGCACGTTGACTATACTCGGCCTACGCCGCTGGGAGTGGCTCTGGAGGTCCGTGGAAAGGTAAAGGAGATCAAGGGACGCAAAGTCGTGGTTAGTGCTACGGTATCGGCTCACGGCGAGATATGTGCAAAGGGCGAGGTCGTAGTCGTTCCAATGCCCGAACATATGGCGCCAAAAGGCAAATTATGAATTATGAGTTTAGAGTTTAGAATCAATTGAATAATCTTAATTATAAATTCATAACTCTTAATTCATAATTCTCAACTCTTTAACTTTTGGAGCCGGCGCTCGGATTTGAACCGAGGACCTACTGATTACGAATCAGTTGCTCTACCGCTGAGCTACGCCGGCCCTTCTCTTGATAATGTTTACCATTTTTCGGGGTGACCGTCAAACTGAAAAGTTTACAAAGCGCATTCAAGCTGATATAATACTGGCCCGAAAAGGTGAAACATATCGATAGGATCATGAAGAAATGCGATTCGTAAGAAATCGGGAGAAGAAATGATGAATGCAGGACAAAAAAAATATCATAACCCGTACGACTTCATGAGCCCGATCAGAGACCCGGCACTTTTTGCCGGGAGGCATGCCGAGCTCGAAGAGATAGAATACTATTTGAAGCTTTCCAAAGGTGAAAAACCTAAATATTTTCACCTCGCCCTTGTCGGCCCACGAACCGCCGGCAAAACGAGCCTTCTCAACATCATCGAACATATGGCAAATGATCTGAGGTGCCTTGCCGTAAAAATCCCGCTCAATAAGGAAGCGGTGCAGAACGATGTTGTATTTTTCAAGGAAGTCTTCGACGGAATCATCACGGCTGGTGCAGAAAAGGGGCTCTATGGAGGGACAACCGGTACCGTTTACAGAGCCTATCGGAAAGTGGTTGACAGACTCGACACCAAGGCCGAAACGAAGATCCCTTTTCTGCACGGCAGCGCCTATATAGGATTTAAGAAAAGAAAGAGCAGAGGAATGCCTCAAAAGGTTCTCCTCCATGATTTAAAAGAGATCCATAAGGAAGCCCGGAAACGGCGTATTCCAACCATTGTCTTGCTTTTTGACGAGTGTGACTTGTTGGCGCAGAATGACGTTCTCTTAGAGAAAATAAGAAATGTTTTTACGGAAGTGGAAGGCTATGTTTTAGTCGTCTCCGGCCCGGAAAACACTTGGCTCCCTCTCAGCGACATCTTTTCACCCGTCCCCATGTTTTTCAAAAGAATCGATGTTGAGAACTTCAAGAACGTGAAAGAGACGGAAGAATGCCTGCTCAAACCCATTGCCGATAAGGAAAAGAGAGCTTTTGACCGGGCATACATCGGCGACATCCATGCGATCACCAACGGCGCCCCGTATGAGATAAACCTGATCGCCCATCATATGTACCGTAAATGGAAAGATGGGAAAAATTCCAAGATCGCCCTGTCTCCTGCGGTGTGGGATGAGGTTTTAAAAGAAATCGACGGATTAAGGAAATCCGGGCGATACCGAGTGGCCAACAAGATGAGAGGGTATGGGTCAGACCTCCTGAAGGTTTTGATATCTTTGCTTGAATTTCCAAACGTCTCAAGAGAATGGCTTTCTGAATTCATGTTACTCGAGGGAGTTGACGCTGGGCCGAAAGAAATCCGCCGGAAAAAATCGATCGCGAGGAGCTCCATCGAACAGCTTAAAAAAGATCGCGTCTTATCCGAAGAGGATGCCGGGCTGTGCTTCAATGGGAGCCCGTTCGACGTGCTGTACCTAAAATATCTGTGCGCCTCAAAAGGGGTAATGGATACGGAAGCGTTCTCCATGAGCTTATCAGAAGATCCCATTTTCATTTTATATCGCAAGCTGACCGACACGATCTTTCTTAAAGATTTCCCGGAATATTACATCCAGACAAGATTGGATAAGAAAGAAAAAGTCAAAGGAGAAAAAACTGAAACATTTATTATCGGATCGCGAGTTCCAAACTTGCCTCCTGAACCACACACCCTTCTCGAAATATCTCCTGAGTCGAGAAATGGATTCTATCTCGGAGTACCCCACTCGCTCCGATACCGAATAAACATAGAATGGATGAAACAAGGTTTTGTCACCCAGGTCAAGTTTCAAAAGGAGGAAGATAAGGAAAGGTTCCGAAACCGCCTGAAAGCCCTGGAGGATAAACTGAATTTCTTAGGATATAAAATTCACCTTGAAGATGAGATCACATGGCACAACAAAGGAGCGGGATTGTTGAAGCAGGGCAAAATGAAGGAAGCTTTGGAATGTTTGGACAAAGCCATAGAGATAAATCCCTCCTTTGAACTGCCGTGGATCGACAAGGCCGAGATATTCTCAGATGCCAAAAAATACGATGAGGCCCTGCAGTACGTCGACCAGGCGTTGGGGCTACACCGCAACTCGGCAGACGCCCTAAAGATGAAAGGTACCATTTTGGTCAACCTGGGAAGAAACGAGGAGGCTTTGGACTTGTTGCGGAAAGCCTCAGAAATCGATCCGGAAGATTCCAGCCTTTGGGATCGCCAGGCCAGGGCGCTGTCCAATCTTGGGAGGTACGAAGAGGCCGTAGAGGCTGCGAATAAATCGCTGAAGGTTAATCCCGTCAACCATCCATTGCTCGGTGTGAAGGGGCTCGCCCTTTTCAACCTTGGCAGATACGATGACGCGTTATCTTGTTTGGATGAAGCCTTACGAATGGATCCGGAGGACATCGTCGCCTTATTGGCCAAGGGACAGGTTTTATTGAGCTCAGGACGTTACGAGGAAGCCTTGACTTCTCTGGATGCCGTTCTGGATAAGGAATGGACGAACATCGACGCCCTTATTCTTAAGGGGCTGGCACTTTCTAAGTTGGGCAGGTATGAAGAAGGGATAAGATGCTGGGATAGTATCGTTCAGATCAACAGAAATAATGCGACGGGGTGGTATAACAAGGCCTGCTTTGAAGCGAGAATGGGTTATACCGATGCGGCCCTGGAAAGCCTTTACAAGGCGATACAGATCGACAAGAACAGAGCTTTGGAAGCGAAAGAGGAAGAAGACTTTGCAAATTTAAGAAACGATGAGCGCTTCTTGTCTTTGACGAATCTCGTCTGGTACGCAAGTTATGGATCGAACCTGTGCAGTCGGAGATTCATGTGCTACATCGAAGGCGGACAGCCCGAAGGCGCCTCCAGGCCACATTCCGGCTGCCGTGACAAAACACCTCCGAAAGACGATCAACCGATAAAGATCCCTTATCCATTATATTTCGCCAGACAATCCTCCGGATGGAGCAATAAGGGTGTCGCTTTCATCGGACTCAAAAAAGAAGAAACCGAAGCCACGCTGGGCAGGATGTATCTCATCACAGAACAACAATTCGTCGATGTGCTGAGCCAGGAAAACGAGGGAGCAAAAATCTCCGTGGATTTACAGAAAGTCAAACAACAAGGCTCGATGGTCTTTCATGAGTCATGGTACGGAAATATCCTCTACCTGGGGGAACGAGATGGTTTCCCCATTTACACGTTCACCTCTGGAAAGAATATTGCCTTGGAGCCCCCTGTTGCGCCCTCGCCCGAATACCTGCAGGCCATCCTTTCCGGATTGAAAGAGGTATACCCAGTAACCCCTGACGATATTGTGAAATATCTGCTTTCAAAACCAGGAATAAAAGACAGCTATACGAGAGAAGATTTGGCTAACCTCTTAAGAGACGGGTCTCAACGAGAGTGAACCCTTTGATTCCCCGGCCTAAAGGCCGGCGCTTCGCGCAGGCGAATGGGTGAAGACCCGTTGGGTGGAAAGAGATTAAGACACCATCGCGGATTGTCGAATGCAGAATTAAAAATATGAGATCGGGACGAGCGTTACTTAACTTTCCAGGTTGTTCCGGAAGGCGTATCCTCTAAAACAACTCCTTTCGATAGAAGATCATTTCGGATCTCGTCAGCTCTTTTCCAGTTTTTCGCCTTCCGAGCCAGATTTCTTTCTTCAATCAATTGGAGAATGGTTTGTTCCGTGAGATTGAGCCTCTTTAGCCCCTCTTTTTTCCGCTGAGCCAAATATCTCTCAGGATCTTCCCGAAATAAACCGAAGACCCATCCCTTCATGCTGAAGTGGTTGAGGCCCTGTTTCAACATGGAGATCATCTCTTCGGTCGGCCGACCTTTTGAAAGGCTCAGGAGGCTATTCAACTGGGTTTGGAGGTCATAGAAATATCCCAAGGCCTGGGCGGTGTTAAAATCGTCATCCATGGCTTCTTCGAACCGGGCCGGAAAGGATTCGATGACGCTGCGGCAATTTTCGATGGCCGTAGGATCGACCTTGCTTTGTGACACAAGGGGTCTCTTCAGTTCTTCCTGAATCTCATGGATGGTGGTGTAAAATCGGTCCAAACCTTTTTGAGCTTCGCCGAAGCTATCCTCTGAGTAATCCACAGGACTCCGATAATGATGAGAGAGAAAGAAGAGCCGAAGGACTTCGGGATGCCAATCTTTGAGGATCTCTCTGATGGTGAGAATGTTGCCGAGGGACTTGGACATCTTTTCCTTGTTGATATTGACAAAGCCGTTATGGACCCAGTACCGGACAAAGGTTTTTCCGGTGGCTGCTTCGGATTGAGCGATCTCATTTTCGTGGTGAGGGAAAATGAGATCCCTTCCGCCGCCGTGAATATCCAGGGTCTCGCCTAAATACTTCTGGCTCATCACAGAACATTCGATGTGCCAGCCCGGTCTTCCTTTTCCCCACGGACTTTCCCAGAAGGGCTCCCCGGGCTTGCTGGCTTTCCAAAGGGCAAAGTCAAGCGGGTTCTCTTTCTTCTCATCAATTTCGACCCGGGCCCCGGCCTGCATCTCTTCCAAATCCCTCTTTGAGAGCTTTCCGTAATCCTTAAATTTTTGCACAGAGAAAAAGACATCGCCGCCGCTCTGATAGGCAAACCCCTTTTGGACGAGGGCTGAAATCAGGCGAATCATCTCAGGGATATGATCTGTGGCTCTGGGTTCAACCGAGGGTTTTTCCAGGCCCAGCTTGCCCATGTCGATGTTGAATTCGCTAATGTATTTCTCGGCGATGGTTTTGGTGTCGACCCCTTCCTCATTGGCCCGCTTGATGATCTTGTCATCGACGTCCGTGAAGTTTCGAACGAAGGTCACCTCATAACCGCAATAACGAAAATATCGATAGATCGTATCGAAAACGATGGCAGAACGGGCATGCCCGATGTGAGAGAGATCATAGACGGTCACCCCACAGACATACATCCCCACCTTCTTATCGTGAAGGGGAACGAAGTCTTCCTTGTTGCCGGTCAGGGTATTGTGGAGGCGAATGGACATCGGTTTGTCCTCAAAATCCCTCCCAACCTCCCTTTGCTAAAGGGAGGAGTCTCCCCCTTTGTAATCTTTTTCCTGTCAAAGACAGGCAAAAGGTGGACTAAGGGGGATTTGATAATGTTACATTACGTAATCTCCAACGCCATTTTCAGGCGTCTCATGATCCTTTCCTTGCCGAGGAGGGGAAGTGTCCTGGTCAATTCGGGTCCCTTTGTCTTTCCGGTGACCGCCGCTCGGAGAGGGGCGTAAAGGCTTTTCCCTTTCCGGCCTGTTTTTTTCTCCAATTGGGAAAGCAAGGAGGTCTGTTCACCCGATGTGAATTCTGGCCAAGCCTCTACTACTCCGAGGACAGAGCGAAGGGTCTCCCGATTTCCGGGGTCCCGGAGCAGGGTTTTGGTTCCCTCCTCAAAGAAGAATTTCTCATCGAAAAAGATACCCAGATACTCTTCCACCTGTGAAAGGACGACGATATTTTCTTTTAGAACACCCAAGACTTGGTTGACCCATTGGCGATCGATTTGCTCCGTCCGTATCCCAGCCTTTTGAAGATAGGGAATCAGAATTTCAGCAAGCGGCCCTTCTTCTTTCTCCCGGATGTAGACACTGTTCAACCACTCCAATTTCTTGCGATCGAAAACAGGAGCACTTTTCGAAACGTCATGGATTGAGAACTCCTCCGCCATTCTTTCGAAAGAAAGCATTTCCCGGCCGGAAGGAGGCGTCCAGCCCAGAAGAATGAGATAATTCTCAAGAGCCTCCGGCAGAAAGCCCTCCTCCCGATATTGGGAAACAGCGGTCGCCCCATGGCGTTTGCTCAACGGGGACCGGTCCGGCCCAAGGATCAGGGGATGGTGAGCGAAGAGAGGGGGTTGCCAGGACAGGGCCTGATAAAGAAGGATCTGGCGCGGGGTATTGGAGAGATGGTCCTCCCCCCGGATGACGTGAGTGATGCGCATGGAATGATCATCGATCACACACGCAAAATTATAAGAAGCCATTCCATCCGATCGGACAATGATAAAATCGCCGATCCCGGCGGAGTCGAAATTCATTTTTCCGTGAATAAGGTCATCAAACAGGATCTGCCCTCTTCCCACATGAAACCGGAGCACGGGGTGGAGACCGGCCGCTTCCATCTTCGCAATCTCTTCCGAAGAGAGGGAACGGCAATGTCCGTCGTAGCGGGGCATTTTCCCTTTTGAAAGTTGCTCTTTTCGAAGGGCTTCCAGCCTCTCTTCGGAGCAAAAACACTTATAGCTCTTTTCTTCTCGAGATAGTCGGTCAGCCAATTCACGATAGATGCCCACTCGCTGGGATTGACGATAAGGACCCACGGGTCCGTCTCGCTCAGGACCTTCATCCCACGAAATTCCAAGCCATTCCAGATCTTCTAAAATCCGGTCAATGGAGGTATCGTTCGATCTCTCCAAGTCCGTATCTTCAATACGAAGGACAAATCTTCCCTGATTTCGTTTTGCGAAGAGAAAGTTGAAGAGAGCCGTCCGGGCATTTCCGATATGGAGAAGCCCCGTAGGGGCAGGCGCAAAGCGAACCCGAACCTCTGAAGTCATTCAAAACCCTCGTCCATAACCAAATCTCAAATTTCAAATCCCAAATAAATCTCAAGCACCAATTCCAAATGACCGATATGTGTCCTCCTCCCCGCTCACTTTCCCCGAGGACAGCGTGTCACAATTATCCGGACACCGCTTCGGCTCCAAGACCGAATTCCGCCCTGGTGGGGTAAGGTAACGAAGCTTTAGAGCGGGAACCTTTTACCGGTCAACTGCTGGCATGCAAGCCGATAAAAAGATTAAAATTCGCAAGAAGTTCAGTTATCCATAACCCTAAAAGACCGCATTCTAAAGCTGAGGAGCCTGATCCCGCCAGGGCGGGGTTCGGTCCTACGACACAGTGTCTTCTTCTACCAGTACCACGGCATAGGCAGCAATCCCCTCTTCCCTGCCGGTAAATCCCAACCCCTCTGTCGTGGTGGCCTTTACATTGACTCTCCCCGTTTCGATCTCCAGGACATCCGCGACCTCTTTCACCATTCTGGGAATGGTATCCGCGAGTTTGGGCTTCTGGGCCACAATGGTGGCATCCACATTGATCGGGCGAAACCCTTTCTCCCTCACCTTGACCAATACCTTTTTTAGAAGAATCATGCTCTTAATATCGCGGTACTGGGGGTCCGTGTCCGGAAAATGTCTTCCGATATCTCCCTCCGCAACAGCCCCGAGCAAGGCATCGCAAATGGCATGAGTGAGAACATCCGCATCCGAATGTCCCTTCAACCCCAATAGATAAGGGATTCCTATCCCCCCCAGGATCAATGGCCGGCCTGGGACGAAGGGATGAACATCATATCCAAAGCCAACTCTCATCTTTTTTTTGTCCCTCCTGTCACATCTTCTTTAGAATGGATGTCTGTCTTGAGAAAGAGGTTGGCCAAAAACAGGTCTTCGGGGGTGGTAATCTTAATATTCATATAGGATCCCGGAAGGATATGGACCTTTACTCCCAGATGTTCGACGAGAGAGGCGTCATCCGTCCCAACAAACCCGTCTTCCGTCGCCCGATAGTAAGCCTCTTTGATCACATCGACCTGGAAGGTCTGGGGGGTCTGGATTTGCCAGATGGATTCCCGATCCAGCGTCTTGAGAACGGTCCCATCCGGGTTGGAAATTTTGATCGTGTCCTTGACCGGCATGGCCAATACCACAGCTCCATATCGCACCGCAGAATGAATGGTATCTTCGATCATCGCTTTGGTGATAAAAGGGCGGACGCCGTCGTGAATCGCCACGATGTCCGCGTCCCTCGGGAGAGCGTCAATCCCGTTTTTGACGGAGTCCTGCCTTCGCCTCCCGCCCGGGACGATCTGGGAGACTTTTTGAAATCCATATCTTTCGACGATTTCTTTCAGGCAGTAATCCATATCCTCCTCGCCAACCACGAGGAGGATGGAGCGAATCAGAGGGCAGGTCTCGAATTTCTCAAGGCTATGAGCGAGGATGGGTTTCCCGCCCAGGGAGTGGAATTGCTTTTTCTTCCCCTCCATGAAGCGAAGTCCCTTCCCAGCGGAGACGATCACGGCGTCAGCCTTCATCGTTCAAATGCAAACCCGAAAGAAAAGGTTAAGGTTGAGGCCCCAGTGGCAAGGCAGGATACTCGCAATCCCAACCTGATATTCTTACTTCCTTCTCTATTAAAACTCACTGTCCAGGCGGTAATAATAATCCTTCCCCCTGGTTCTCACGATTCGCCTCCTCCTTCAGACGGGCGAAGATCATCCTTCCTGCAGGGGTCTGGAGCACGCTGGTGACGATGACATCGATCATCTTGCCCATGTGTTTTCTTCCGTTATCGACCACGATCATCGTCCCATCATCGAGATAGGCCACCCCCTGCCCGATTTCTTTTCCTTCTTTCAGGATCTTGACATTGATCTCCTCTCCGGGAAGGACGACAGGTTTGATAGAATTGGCTAACTCATTGATGTTGAGCACGTCGATCCCCTGGAGCTCTGCCACTTTATTGAGGTTGGAGTCGTTGGTGATGATTTTCCCGCGGACCTCTTTGGCCAATTCAATCAATTTTGAATCGACCTCTTTAACAGCGGGATAATCCCTGTCTACAATCTGAACATCCACCGTGGCCTGCTTTTGAATGTGGTGGAGAACTTCCAACCCCCTTTTGCCTCTTGTTCGTTTGATGGAGTCTGAAGAGTCAGCAATGTGCTGGAGCTCGTTCAGTATGAATTGCGGAATGACCAGCGGCCCTTCTATGAATCCAGTTTCTGTAATGTCGGCGATGCGGCCGTCGATGATCACACTGGTATCCAAAATCTTCGCATTTTCAGTTTGAGGAAGATTTTTCGAAAACAGTTTCCAGTTGGGCAGATGAACTTCTTCCCCTTTCTTATAGCCGATTCGGAGGCCAATATATCCACAGACTCCGTAGAGGATGCTCGAAAGAGGAAGGACCGCTCCTTGATGGTCAAACAGATTGGAGAAAAAGGCGTTGGACAGGATACTGGCTACCATGATGCCGAGGATGAATCCGATGAGGCCTCCCAAAAGATTTTTTAAAGGGATCTTTTTCAACCCCTTCTCGGTCAAAAGGATCAAGGCTGCGAGGATAAGTCCGCCGACGAACCCCAGAAGAGGAATTGGAGGAGAGGGAGAAAAACCCTGGAATAGATAGTACCCGCTGATGGCGCAGATAAGGAATAATAAGATACGAAGAATCCATGAACCCAAACTGTTCACCTCCTTTGCATAATGGGATGGTATGAGAAGACATGTCAATGAAAATGAAGGACGGAAATTTGAAAGAGGTCATGATCCAAAGATCGAATGGATCTCCCTCAAAATATCCGTCTCTTTCACATTCCGGGCGATGGCCAGTTCCTTGACCAGCAGATTTTTGGCGGTGTCCATAATTTTCCTCTCGCCGAAGGAAAGTTCTTTCTCCTCTTTGAGAAGATGGAGATCCCGGAGTACTTCCGCAATGCCGTAGATCGACCCCGTATTGATTTTTTCCATGTACTCCCGGTATCTCCTATTCCAGGTCTGAGTATCGACGGTGACTTCCCGATCCTTTAGGATTCCGATGACCTTCCGGACATCAATTTTCCGGATGATCCCCCTCAGTTTGGCCGCCTCCACATTGTCCCGGGGGATCATAATGGTCATCCCGTTTTCCAAAATTCGGAGGATGAAAAAGATCTGTTCCTTGCCAGAGATCTGTTTGGTCTCGATGGCTTCGATGATTCCAACACCGTGTCCTGGATAAACCGCTTTATCACCGATCTGAAACATAAAATTAAAACCTCCTTCCTGGCAGTAAAAAAAGGAACTTCAGTTTGGATCTGGACGACGCCACGACAACGAGTAAATATTTCCACAACGGGACTGGTTTGATGATGGCCGATTCAGCGCGAAAAATCAGGTCCCTTCACCTTTGGCCAATCTCAAGATGTCGTCGACATCGGGGTTTTTCCCTTGGATCAGCCTGCCCATTGAGGCATCGATTCCAAAGAAGGCTGAGATTTGAATCTTGCCTTTCACCTCTCCTCGTTCTCCGGATCCGCCGGGCCGAGATACTTCCATCACATCTCCCACCTTAAGACCGGTTAATTTCCCGGCATTCACGTAAACATTTTCACCCTCTACCTTGGCGATCCGACAAAACCAATCCATGCCATCTAATTCTTTGGCAAGGGAGCGTCCCAGTGTAGCAATGGCCAGATCCACCGCTTTCACCTTGGCCTTCTCTTCGGAAAAGGTTCCCGTTTCCTTGGCCGCGACGATGGGGTTACTGGCGGACAGATTCTTAAGGGTTTTACCGGAAAAGGTGTCGACTAACCTTACGTCTATTTTGATAATGGCCGAAGCCGTTCCTCCTTGATCCTTCGTTGTCTTGGTGGTGAAGACATAGGGGCCTGAGAGTTGTCCCACCACAAGGGCATGGACCCCAAAAACTTCGTTGAGGTACTGGAGGACTTTGGGTGTCTGAAGGTCCTTTAAATCAACTTCTCTTGCCCCGAGGAATTCTTTGACCATTCGATAGTCGGTGAACAGGATTTGGAGGGACCGCCGGTTTACCTCCTTCATCAGTTTTTCAGCGACCCAGTCTCCCCACACCTCTTCGCCCTCAGCGATTCGATCATCAAAATAAGGAATCAGAACTTTTTTCTTCAAGCCCGAAGAGGTCGCTTTCGACGCAGATACGACGAGGACCTCCTCTTCTACGGAAGACGGCGTTTTCGCAGAAGCAGGGGGAGTTTCTTTCTTAACCTCCCCCTTCTTCGGGGACGGGGTGGCGAAGCTCTCCTTTTTGGAAAGGTATTCGTTAACGGGAACATACAGGTATTTGGGTTGATCCTTTCCCTCCGACGCCTTCGGGTTTAACACCTTGACATACTTTTCACTATCGACGATGATCACTTCCTGATCCTGCAGTTCTTTCATTTTTGCCTCGGAAGATGGTCCTTTCTTAATTGGAAACCAGGACGGCATAGAGCAGGCAAAAACAAAAAAAAGGAAAAAGAAGAGAATCAAGAAAAATGAAAGGCGGGATCTCGACACGTTGGAGACCTTTTTCCCTTTTTGAATTAACATTATAAAATATACACTAAAAATACAAAAAAATCAATTGTATTTGCACGAAAGTTCATAACTTTTTGTACGGGTCCTTAGGGTACCTGAAAAGGGGTCCGAGGGGGTTTCTCCAATAGAAAAATACCAAATATTGTCAGCATGTTAAGCTGGCATGAACCTCAGCAGCTGCCTTTGTTCTCCCGTTGCCAAAAAAAACAGGCAGGTTTTAAACCTCAGAACCCTGCCCGTTTCAGGTTAACTTGATCAAATTTCTGAACAATCGCTTATTGCTTATTTACCCTTTGCCTTTACTTCCACCATCTTTTTGCCGCAGGTGCAATTACCTGGATTCTGGCTGATTGTGTCGCACTTACAATCAGGGCCGCAATCGCAGACATATTTCGCCACGCTCACGAAAGGCTTTTTCCTTGACTCAACCGTAATTTTCCCCTCCTCAACCTTCGTCACCTTTGTTTTCACCAGGTCTTTCCCACAGGTGCACTTGCCAGGGTTTCTTGACATCGTGTCACACGGACAACCTTCACCACAGCCACAAACGTAGAGTTGGTCTCCCACCTTTACAGTCATCTTGGTCTTATCGGCAAGGGCGAGGGCCAAGGTTACAAGAGCGAGGGTAAGCACGAGGGTGAAAATGATCGTCTTCTTCATTCAATATCACCTCCTTCCAATTTGCACGATACCCAAGCATTATAATCCGATGAATTGGTGGAGTCAATAGAAAATCATTTTTCTGAAATTATTTTCTATGGACGCAAAACATTTTCGCGAAATATCGAGGGTAATGAGCCTCAATGAGGTGAGACAAGGAAGCTTTCCACTCTTTGGATGTCTTCAGGGGTGTCCACACATATCGGCTCATAATCGACAAGGACGACTTTAATACGCCAACCGTTTTCCAATGCTCGAAGCTGCTCAAGTTTTTCAAGCTTTTCCAGAGGGGTGGGCTTCATCTTTGAGAATTGGAGGAGGAATTTTCGACGGAATACGTAGACACCGATGTGTTTAAATACTCTCTTTGGAAGAGGTCTATCTGTTCCAAAGGGATGGGATTGCAACCGTCCGATTTGGAGATCTCGGGGGAACGGAATGGGGGACCGGGAGAAATAGAGGGCAAAATTCTTTTGGTCTGCGACCACCTTTACGATATGGGGATTGAGCCAATCCCTGACCTCCTCTATCCTGGTCATCAGAGTGGACATAGGGAGAGTATCGTCGCTGAGGAGAGGGCTTACCGCTTTATCAATGATGTCTCCTTTGATGAGGGGTTCGTCTCCCTGGACATTGACGATGATCTCTGATCTGAGTTTCCTGGCAACCTCTGCCACCCGGTCGGTTCCGGTGAAATGGGTTGGGGAGGTCATCGCCGCCTTTCCTCCGAAGGATTTGACTGCCTCTATGATTCTCTGATCGTCCGTAGCGACGATCACCTCGTCAATCAGCTTTGATTGGCGCACTCCCTCGTAGACGTATCGGATCATGGGCTTCCCGAGAATATCGGCAAGAGGTTTCCCTTCGAACCGAGTCGAACCATACCGCGCTGGGATAACAGCGGAGATTTTGGTTTGGGTCTTTTTCATCTGAGTTTTGTTTCATTAAATCAGATTGGCATAACCCTGTCAACTTCCACTTCTTTCGTCTTTTCCTGTCGACAGCACTTTTCCCCTGCCCCGATAGCAACTCCCAAACAAGTTCTCGTTGGGTGCAAAAACACTTTAACCCATACGAATCCTCCTATTGTTTCAGTCCCGAAGCCTTAATGATTGACTCCAGAAATGCATGGGCTTCTTTGAAGCTATCCAATTCTGAATGAACTACCTCGTGAGTCCCATCTTTATTGATTTTGATCACAATGAAGTAAGGGGATCGGACATCTCCCAGGGCCTCATGGATGGCGAACTCGTTGTCCGGAAAAAGGGGAAAAGACGTATGGTAGGTTTTCTTGAATACCTCAACTTCATAACGGGAATTCCCCGCACCGATACCGATTAATTTGATCTTATCCCGAAGGTCTGGATTGGATTCGACGAGGTGATAAAGCTCGTCCATCCCGGGCGCTATTTTTTGGCATTGTGGACAGTACATACTGAAAATTTCTATGATGATAACCTCAGCCTTGATTTGGGGTATCCTGAAAAATCCGCTACCGGAAACCCCTAAATAGCTTTTCTCGCTCGGATCGTTTGGGACGGGGAGCCTGATCTGTGGCAGCACACCACCTTTAGCCGGGGGCAAGTTAGCTGCAAGGTTCTGTTGGCAGATGGTCAAGAATGACACTGCAATAACCACAATCGCCGAACGAATTTTCTTCATCACTCCTCTGACCTAACGAACCCAGGAAGTTACCGTTTGGAAATAATAACCCTTTTTAACTTCTATCTCAAACGTGTGAACCTTAAAGCTTCTCAGATGGAACTTGATGTCCCCACATTTTTTTCTTGACAAAAAAATAGCTTGTGATAGATTTATCGAGGCTTAGTTTAACAATTTGACATGCTCAACCCGATCAACCTAACCTTTACTAAACTTTTTCAATGGCCCCTCGATGGAAAACCCCATAAATTTATCGATGAAGCAACTCTTTCATCATCGAAGGAGGAGGGAGGTGAACGATACTTTATATCTTTACGAGTCTTCATAAGGGATTGCATCAATCCTATAGAAACTAAACTGAGAAAGGGGTGAATATCTCATGCCGATTACCAGAAGGCAATTTTTGAAAGTTTTTGCAGGAACGGGTGTGGCAGTAACGGTATCGGGGAGTCTTCTCCCTGAAATCGTTTCGGCGTTAGAGAAGGCAGCCGCTGGAAACCCGCCTGTACTGTGGATTCAGGGGGCGGGCTGTACTGGCTGTTCCGTTTCTCTTCTGAATACCACCCATCCAACCATTGCAGAAGTGCTTCTAAACATCATCAGCCTGAAATTCCATCAAACCGTGATGGCTTCGGCCGGACAAACGGCCTATGATTACCTGTGGGAGACCGCAGACAAGAACTACGGTAAATACTTTCTCGTGACCGAAGGAGCAATTGAAACAGCCAATGAGGGAAGGTGCTGCCTTTCCGGAGAAAGAAGCGGTAAGGAGGTTCCTTTTACCGATCTCACCATGTATTTAGGGAAAGGGGCGGCAGCGGTGTTGGCATTGGGTCAATGTGGTTTCGGTGGAATTCCAGGAGCCGAGCCCAATCCCACGGGCGTGAAGAGCGTAAGGGATTTCTTCAAAAGCAGGGCGGTTAAGACCCCGGTCATTAACATTCCAGGATGTCCGCCCCATCCCGATTGGATCGTGGGAACCATCGCCCACGCTCTCCTGTTCGGGATTCCTGAACTCGATGATGACGGACGACCCAAAATGTTTTATGGCACCCTCGTCCACGACAACTGTCCTTACCGTTCTTACTACGATGAAAAGAAGTTTGCCAAATCTTTTGGAGAAGTAGGCTGCCGTCTGGAGCTGGGTTGCAAAGGGCCCGAATCCTATGCAGACTGCTGGAAGAGGGGATGGAACAACAATGTCAACTGGTGTGTCCATAACTCCCTCTGCTTAGGATGCACGCAGCCGGGATGGCCGGATAACTTTTCACCTTTTTATGTTAAAACAACAGGATAATGGAGGAGGTGACATTGATGACAAAGTTGACGATTTCTCCGGTAACACGAATTGAAGGTCACCTCAAAATTGAGGTGGATATGGAAGGCGGAAAGGTAGTCGATGCGAAATCATCGGGGACCATGTACCGAGGTATTGAAAACATTCTGAGAGGAAGAGACCCCAGAGATGCATCCCAGATTACTCAAAGAATTTGCGGGGTCTGCCCCACTGCCCACGGAACAGCTTCGGTCCGATGTCTGGAAAATGCCTTTAAGGTTAAACCGCCTACCAACGGCCGGATCATCAGGAATTTGATCTTCGGATCGGATTACCTGATGTCACACATCCTTCACTTTTACCACTTGGTCGCCCTTGACTATGTGAAGGGGCCTGATACACAACCCTTCATCCCTCGATATGAAGGAGATTACAGGCTTGACCCTAAAACGAATCAGGTGGCGGTTGGCCAGTATCTTCAGGCCTTGGACATCAAACAGAAATGCCATCAGATGGTTGCTCTCTTCGGAGGAAAAGCACCCATTACCTACGGCATGGTGGCAGGAGGAGCTACCGAGATTCCGTCTTTGGATAAGATAGTCTCCTTGAAATGGAGGCTCAAAGAGATCCAAGAGTTCATCGACGGGACCTACCTCCCCACGGTTTATCTTGTGGCTGGAGCATACAAGGATCTTTTCGGTGTGGGAGTGGGCTGCAAAAACTTCGTCTCGTTCGGTGCATTCCCATTGGACGACGATGAAAAAACCTTTCTCATTAAGCCGGGTTCCTACACTCAGGGCAAGGACCTCCCGCTGGATCAGACTCAAATTCGTGAGTATGTCAAGTACTCCAACTATGACGACTCGACCACTGGACTCCATCCGAGCAAAGGGAAGACCGTCTGGGTTCCTGAGAAGAAAGGCGCTTATTCTTATGTCAAGGCCCCAAGGTATCGGGAGCTTCCTCATGAAGGCGGACCTCTTGCCAGAATGTGGGTGACCAATCCCGTATTAAGTAAAAACGCCAACAAATTCCTGGGCGTCGATTCGAGTAAAGAAATTCGCTTCAGAGATCTTGGAGATAAAGCCTTTTCAATCCTTGGAAGAATTGCAGCAAGAGCTGAGGAGTGCAAATTAGTAGCTGACGCCATGGACAAATGGATCGATCAGCTCAAACCAGGAGCTCCTTCCTGGACGAAGGTTGAGATTCCTAAGGAAGCAGAAGGGTTCGGGCTGACTGAAGCCCCACGGGGTGCCCTCGGACACTGGATTTCGATTAAGGATCAAAAGATCGATAATTACCAGGTGGTGGCGGCCACGATCTGGAATGCTTCTCCGAGGGATGATAAAGGCAAGCGGGGCCCGATTGAAGAGGCTCTTGTTGGAACACCCGTTCCAGACATCAAGAACCCATTCAATATCGTCCGGGTCGTTCGTTCCTTTGACCCCTGACTGGGCTGCTCCGTGCACGTGCTGCACGCTGAAACCAAGAAAGCCTATGAGTTCAAAGTAATTTAATCTTTGTTCAGAAGAATTGCGTGGCGAGGCTGCTGGATTGATTCCAGCAGCCTCTTTATTTTACAAACAACTTAGACGCTTATGGGTAAAATCTTAATTATTGGCATCGGGAACCTTCTCCGCCGCGACGAAGGCATTGGTGTCCATGTGATCGAAAGGATGGAAGCGTTGGAACTTCCGGATCACGTTGAATTGCTCGATATCGGAACCTCCACTATGGATCTGATTTCATATTTGGAGGGGGTGAGAAAGTTGGTCGTCATCGATGCGATGAAGGCAGGAGGAATCCCCGGCACGATCTATAAGTGTCGGCCCGAAGATCTACTGCCGGCCGAAGACGGTCCCATTTCTCTTCATGAGATCGGCCTTATAGAGACCCTGGACATGGCAAAAAAGAAGGGACTTGAAATGGATACGGTGATCTTTGGAGTCGAACCGAAAGTCCTGGACTGGGGCATGGAGTTGAGCGACGAGGTGAAAAGTAAAATCCCAGCCATTATTGAAGCCGTTTTGAAAGAAAGTTAGAATTAAGTTATGAAACGGGCTGAGATTGGGATCACCGGAATCGTCCAGGGAATCGGATTTAGACCCTTTATCTACAGTTTAGCTCAAAAGCACCTCGTTCGAGGATGGGTTCTCAATAATGAAAAGGGCGTATTGATCGATGCCGAAAGCGAAGACGGAAACCTTGACCGGTTCATTCAGGACATCCCCAAACTCGCACCCCCATTAGCCCGGATTGAATCGTTCGAAGTAAAGTACCTCGAACCTTTGGGATACTCCACTTTTGAAATCAGAAAGAGTGAAGAAGCCCAAGAAAAATTTGTCCTCATCTCTCCCGATGTAGCCACGTGCGATCAATGTCTTTCCGAGCTTTTCTCACCGACGAATTTTAGGTATCGATATCCTTTCATCAATTGCACCCTCTGTGGACCGAGGTTCACGATTATCCAGGACATCCCTTACGATCGCCATAAAACAACCATGGCCCCTTTCATCATGTGTCCTGTCTGTCAGAAGGAGTATGAAGACCCGTTGGACCGGCGGTTTCACGCCCAGCCGAATGCCTGCCCGGCCTGTGGCCCTTCTCTTCATCTCGAAGATAGAGAGGGAAAAGAAGTTCCTGGAGTTCCGATTGTGAAGACCCTGGATCTGCTATCTGAAGGGAGGATTGCGGCGATCAAAGGTCTTGGAGGATTTCATCTGGCATGTGATGCAAGAAATCAAGACGCTGTCTCCTCTTTGAGGTCTCGAAAGTTTAGAGAAGATAAACCCTTTGCGGTGATGTGCCAGAATATTGACGAAGTGAAGAAACACTGCGAAGCCAACGAGGAAGAAGAAAAATTATTATTGAGTGTAGAAAGGCCCATTGTCATTCTGAGAAGGAGGGGAAATTCTCCGGTTGCGCATGCGGTCGCTCCCTATCAGGATACCCTTGGGGTCATGCTCCCCTACTCACCCCTTCATCACCTTCTCCTCAACGGTCCCCTCAAAACATTGGTGATGACAAGTGGCAATGTGAGCGATGAACCCATCTCTTATAAGAATGAAGAGGCCTTTGGCCGTCTCTCCAAAATTGCCGATTATTTCCTCTTTCACAACCGCGAGATCCATATGAGGTGCGACGATTCTGTGACAAGAATCTTCGATGGGAAACCTTATATCCTGCGAAGGTCAAGAGGTTATGTCCCCTTCCCTATTAAACTTTCTTTCCCGCTTGAAATGATCCTGGCCTGTGGGGGGGAACTGAAAAACACCTTTTGCCTGACCCGTGGTCAATACGCCTTCATGAGTCACCACATCGGAGACCTCGAGAATCTGGAAACGCTCACCTCTTTCGAAGAAGGAATCCAACACTTCAAAAAGCTTTTCTATATTGAGCCAAAGGCAGTTGCTTATGATCTTCATCCGGATTACCTCTCTACCCAGTATGCCCTCTCGATTCCAGATATTCCAAAAATCGGCGTCCAACATCACCACGCCCATATCGTCAGTGCAATGGCTGAAAATGGAGTAGAGGGGGATGTCATCGGAGTGGCTCTGGACGGAACAGGTTTTGGAGTGGATGGTACCGTGTGGGGAGGTGAATTCATTAAGGTCAATCTAAGAGATTTTGGTCGATTGGCCCATCTGAAAAAAGTCCCTATGCCCGGAGGCTCGATGGCCATTAAAGAGCCCTGGCGGATGGCTATGGTTTACCTTTTTGATGCTTTTGGGGATCAAGCCACCAAACTGAAGATTGACCTGATGAAAAGAATCGATTCTCAAAAATGGGACATCTTGAAGAGGGCGATTAAACAGAAGGTTAACAGTCCGTTGACCTCGAGCATGGGGCGCCTCTTCGATGCGATTTCGTCACTCCTCTCCATAAGAGACGAGGTCCACTATGAAGGACAGGCAGCCATCGAGCTGGAAATGATTGCAGATCACGGGGCAAAAGAAGAATATCCTTTCCAAAACCATGGAGATGAAATGCCGATGGTAATTGACCCAGCAGAGATGATCCGAGGGATAGTCCGTGATTTGATAGATGGGGTGCCTTCATCAAGGATCTCAGGAAAGTTCCACCAAACCATCTCCCGCATGATCATCGAGACCTGTCAGACAATCCGGTCCAAGGAGGCGTTGAATCGGGTCGTTTTAAGCGGAGGGGTCTTTCAAAATATTTTTCTTCTCTCCCTTGTCACGGAGGGTTTGAAGAGATCGGGGTTCGATGTCTATACTCACCATTTGGTACCCCCTAATGACGGCGGCATCTCCTTAGGACAGGCGGTGATTGCCCATATGAGGTTATCTCAATGTGCTTAGCAATACCTGGAAAAATTATAGAGATCGAAAAGAATGTGGCAAAGGTGGACGTGGGCGGTGTTTCGAGAGACATCTCGCTCGATCTCTGTCCCGATGTTTCCGTAGGGGAGTACGTCCTCATCCATACAGGCTTTGCCATTCAAAAGGTGGATGAAGAAGAAGCCAAGGAGACCCTGGATCTCTTGAGAAAAATGGCAGAAGCGATATGAACGTCCGCGAATTGTCCCGAGGGCACCGGATACGTTTGCATTGTCATTGCGAGCGACCCCGCGCCGGCGGGAGAGCGCGGCAATCTCATCTGTTAGACACGAGATTGCTTCGTCATCCTGCCAAGGCAGGACTCCTTGCAAAGACAAATCCTTTTAGGAATCCACATGAAATTCATCGATGAGTTTCGCAACAAAGAAATTGCAGAAGGGTTGATCCAGAGGATCCGGAAGACCTCTGCCCGTCCCGTTCAGTTGATGGAGGTTTGCGGAACGCATACGGTTTCCATTTTCCGGTATGGAATAAGAGGCCTCCTTCCTGAACACATCAAGCTTCTTTCGGGTCCGGGCTGCCCGGTCTGTGTCACTCCCAATGCCGATATCGATTTGGCCATCGCCCTCTCCCGCCAGAAAGATACCCTCATCGTGACCTTCGGCGATATGATGAGAGTCCCCGGCTCGACATCGAGCCTCCAGAAGGAGAAGGCCGAGGGAGGGGATATCCGCATCATCTACTCCTCCCTCGATGCGTTGAAAATAGCGAAGGAAAATTCCGGGAAGAGAGTGGTGTTTCTGGCCATTGGTTTCGAAACCACTTCTCCTACCATTGCGGTGGCTATCCTCCGAGCTAAAGAAGAAAAGTTACGTAATCTCTTTTTCTTGGACAGCCAGAAACGGGTTCCTCCGGCCCTCGTCGCTTTGTTGCAATCGAAGCAAGTAAAAATTGATGGGTTTATCCTCCCAGGCCATGTCAGCACGATCCTCGGGACAAAACCGTATCGATTCATCTCAAGAGACTATGGCCGACCTGCTGTGGTCACGGGCTTTGAGCCTTTGGACATTCTCCAGGGTATTTGGATGCTCCTCAAGCAGATCGAAGACAACCGCGCGGCCGTTGAGATTCAGTATCGAAGGGTCGTCCACGAAGAGGGAAATCCAACCGCAATGAGCAAGATTTATGAGGTATTCGAAGACGGTGAAGGCCATTGGAGAGGACTTGGACTCATTCCCAACAGCGGATACCGTTTTAAGGATTCTTACAAAGAGATGGATGTCAGGAATTTTGATGTCGACGTGGAGCCGCCGAAGGAACATCCGGAGTGTCTTTGTGGAGAAGTGCTTCAGGGAATCAAGAGCCCGTTGGAATGTCGCCTGTTCAAAAAAGTCTGCCAGCCAGAAAACCCCATTGGCCCTTGCATGGTCTCGATTGAAGGAACCTGTCATACCTACTTTAAATATGAGTAAAAGTTCATCTGATGGATTCAAGGAGTCTAGGGGTCCAGGGTTCAAGTGAAATCCCTTTTAAAGAAAGGGAACCGTGAGGCAAGGATTCAAGTTGCAGAGCGAACTTCTTAGGAAACGTATAATTTTACCGTTAAACACTCGAACCCTCGAATCCTTGAACCCTTTGGCTGAGATGGGATCGGAGACTCGCCTTTATGCAAACGGAAGGAGAACATTCGATGGCTGAAGAGAAGATCCTCTTGGCCCACGGAAGTGGAGGAAAGCTTTCTCACGAACTGATTAAACAGATTTTTCTGCCTCGGTTCAGAAACCCTTTCCTCGAGCCATTGGACGATAGTGCAAAAATACCCAATCCCCATGGACCAATCGCTTTCACGACCGATTCCTATGTGGTCAATCCCATTTTCTTCCCGGGTGGAGATATCGGGAAATTGGCTGTATGCGGGACGGTGAACGACCTCTCGATGGTAGGCGCGGTACCGTCTCACCTCAGCCTCTCGCTGATTATCGAAGAAGGGTTCCCCATCGAACATCTCAAACGGATCGTCTCTTCAATCCATGAAACAGCTGAGCAGGCAGGGGTAAATATCGTGACAGGCGACACCAAGGTAGTCGAACACGGAGCAGCAGATCAACTATTTATTAATACTGCAGGGATCGGTTGGATTAGGCCGGGGACGAACCTCTCCGGGGCCAATGCCAGACCGGAAGATAGAATCCTTTTAAGCGGTTATCTTGGAGATCACGAGATGGCTGTCCTCTCCCAAAGGGAAGGATTAAAATTTCAGGGTGAGCTGAGAAGTGACTGCGCTCCATTAAACGGCCTGGTCGGCAAAATGCTCGATGCCTGCCCCTCCATCCGATGCATGCGAGACCCTACCCGCGGTGGTCTGGCCACTACCCTCAACGAGATTGCATCGACGTCCGATGTGGGAATGGTGATCGAAGAAGGAAAAGTTCCTGTCCGTGAATCGATCAAGGGAATCTCTGAACTGCTGGGTTTGGATCCGCTCTATCTTGCCAATGAGGGGAAATTGATCGCAATCTGCCCACCGAATGAGGCAGAGCAGTTATTGGAGGTGATGAAAAGCCATCCCCTTGGAAGGAATGCTGAAGTCATTGGAAAGGTGACCGAAGAAAATCGAAAGAGAGTGACGCTCCACACATTGATTGGCGGCCACCGAATTCTCGACATGTTAACCGGAGGGCAGTACCCGAGGATCTGCTAATAGCTCGCCCATGTTTCAAGATCTAATTGGAATACTGCATTCCAATTCTTTTATTTTGGTTGTCATTCCGGGCTTGACCCGGAAACCAGTCTTTTCAGCCCCTGGATTCCTGCTTCCACAGGAATGACGGTTTTGATGTCACATTATATGTGAAGAAGTGTTGGATACACCATCCCAGGAGAATAGAGATGATCGACACAAGCAAGCGGTATGTTAGACCGCAATTGGCCTTGGAAGATATCCCCACCCTGAAGGGCAAGCGGGTGGCTTTCGACAGCGTCGCCGAGATGCTGATGGTCCGTGCACAGGAAATCCCCGATGCCGTCCACGTCCTTTTCTACGACGAAGTCATCACCTATACGCAGACCAACGAACGCGCCAACAAGGTAGCCCATTACCTCAAGAAGAAAGGTGTCGTCAAGGGGGACATCGTGACGGTGATGATTCTGAACTCACCCGGAGTCTACTACACCATGTTTGGAGCACATAAGCTGGGGGCCATCGCCGGCGCCATCAACTATATGTTGAAAGGTCCTGAAATCGCCTATGTCCTGGAGGACTCCAAACCGAAGGTGGCATTCGTGGGCAGCGAATATATGGAGGAGTTTGCCAGAGGCTGGAAGCTCTCGTCCCACAAGCCAACCGTCGTAGAGGTGGTTACGGGAATCGATCACGGGGCTGACATCGTCACAGGGACACTCCAAGAGATCCTCGACAAGTATCCGACCGCTGAATGTCTGGTACCGCAGGCCCTTAAGGATCCTTTTCTTCTCCTCTATTCCTCGGGCACCACGGGTTCGCCCAAAGGCATCCTTCTCTCGAACAAGAATCAATTGACCATATGCAAGGACAGGGCTTCCATGGGCGCGAGCAGAGCCGGAGACGTCATGATGATCATTCTCCCCATGTTCCACACGAATCCCCTGTGCGTGCATACATACCCGCTCAGCTACCAGGGGTTGACGCTTTGTATTCGGAAAACTTTCTCTCCGGCCGACTTCTGGCCATCCATCACTCGATACGGGGTCACTCTCGTCCAGGGCGTTCCCGCCATGTATGCCTACATCTATAATGCCGCCGACCCCAAAACCATCGAGTATGACAAGCTGAAGCTGCGGGTTGCTTCTTCCGGCGCCGCCCCCATGCCGCCGGAGCTGATCGACGCCTTCAAAGAAAAATTCAACGTCCAGGTGATTGATGGTTATGGCCTCACCGAGGCTTGCGGGGTCACGACATCGAGCTTCGGCATGCCGGAGAACCGGGCATCGATCGGCATCGCCTACCCGAGTTTGCAGGTCGAGATCATGGACGATAACAATCACATCATGCCTTATGGCGAGCGGGGAGAGATCTGTATCAAGGGTGACGCCGTGATGATTGGCTACCTGAACAAACCCGAGGCCACCGCCGAGGCCATCAAGGACGGCTGGCTCCACACCGGTGATATAGGTTACATGAATGAAAACGGATGTGTCTTCTTTTCCGGCCGCAAAAAAGAGATGATTAACCGCGGCGGGGAAAATATTTATCCCCGGGAAATCGAGATTCCTTTGGAAAATCATCCGAAGATTGCGGAGGTTGCGGTCATCGGAGCGCCGGACCCGGCCCTGGGTGAACGTGTGCGGGCATGTGTCATCCTGAAAGATGGTTGCACCATGAGCGAAGAGGAAGTAAAGGAGTATCTGCAGGACAAGATTGCCAAGTACAAGCTCCCGGAGTTCGTGCAATTCATGAAGAGTTTCCCTCGCAATCCTACTGGCAAGATTCTGAAACAGGAATTAAAGAAGAGATTCGCAGGGTAAACGGAACATCAGGCAGGATATCAGTCGAATTTAGCTACCTATCAGACCTTTCTTCTCTTCCCAAAAAGTAATTTAAAGGCAGAAGCCTGCGGACGATCTTCCCTTTGTCCGGGACGGGGAAGGAAAAATCGAAAACAATTTTGAAGAAGCTCTGAATGATTTCAAAAGTGGCTCCCCACAGGATTTCTTCCTCTCCGCCCTCCTTATGGACTAAACACGGAAACTCCCAGGGGTTGGGAATTCCTTGAGCCACAAGGCGTTCAGGCACCTCCAAAGAATAAACCGCATAATTTGCCCGGTCGAAAAATGATGCTAAGGGGATGGAAACGATTTTATCCACTTCCCAGCTGAGCTTGGGTTTCCAGCCATGCTTCACCATGCCGACCAGGGGGAAGATAACCCACGGGCGGTGATGAAGATGGTACGTCGGCAAGGGGCCCAAAAATTCGACATTTAAAGGGCTCAGGCGCAACTCCTCCCAGCTTTCCCGCAGGGCGTTGCTTAATAAAAAAAGGATCTTACTGTAGGCCGATTTTCCTTTTTGTTTGGCAAGCGTGGCACCAGGTCCGCGGGTCCCGGGCAAGAGTCCGAACCGAAGGAGCCTCCCTGACAGGGAATCTAAGAATAGATGAATTCCACCACCCGGTGCGCAGAGATCGCCCGGCTGTTGGACGCTCTTCGATCTTTTGCTCAGGAGAAAGAGGTAATGGCCCGAAGTATTTCCTTCCTGGTCTTGGTCTTCACGGAAATAAAGCGGCAGGAGAACTGCTCCCCCAGCCCATGTCCTTCGATTCTTTCTCCGCTTATCGACGAAATCAAACTCGGCCAGATATTCCACAGGCTCCCGTCCGAGTGCCTCGACCACGTGAGACCGTAACCCTTCTTGATCATTGACGAGGGAAAGGGGCATTGGTTCAGCCGACGCTATCTGACTGCTTGAATTCTTCTGAGGGTGCACTCCCGTCCCTTTTCCACCTTGATCTGGAATGAGCTACATTTTGGACATGCGTAAGGGATGAAATGCCGGAAAGGATCTTTTTGATCAAGGTCCATGCCGCCTTTGTATCCACAGGATTCGCATCGGATGCGAGCCTTGATGGTTTTCACTTTGACCTTTGCCCCTTCCGCGACTGTTCCCTTGAATAATTCATGAATCCAAAAAGTGACCTGCTCCACATTGAGGAGGGCTAATTCGCCGATCTCAAGTTGGACAGAGAGAACCTTTTTCCCATTATTTTTTTTTGCCGTATCAAGAACGTTTCGCACAATTTCGTTGGATATGGAGAATTCGTGCATATTCAGGTTTTCAACCCCAGAGCATCGATCACTCTCTGTACCCCGATCCCTTTCACGGCATTCGTCTTAACAAAAGTGGCACCGGGGTTGACCTGCTGAGCATCTCTTTCCAATTGGGCAATATTCACCTTCATAGGTTTTGCCAAATCAGTTTTATTGAGAACGATCACGTCCGCCTCTCTGAAGATATAGGGATGTTTTACGATGGTATAGGGTCCTTCGGTCACGGAAGTAACCACCAGCCTTTTGTGGGCGCCTAACGGAAACTCTCCCGGGCAGATGAGGTTCCCGACATTTTCAATGAAGAGGAGTTTAACATCGTCAAGTTTCATCGTGTCGATCGCCCGGCGGATTAGATTTGCATCCAGATGGCATTCCTTTCCAGTATTGACCTGAATAACGCGGGCTCCTTCTGCTTCGATTCTTTCTGCATCAATGGTGGTCGTGAGGTCCCCTGCGATGACAGCCACCTTCTGGCCCATTCCAAGTCTTCTTAAAATTGCCTTGATTAAAGACGTCTTCCCTGAACCGATCGAACCCATGATGTCGATCGTCAATATATTCGAACGATCAAACCTCTTTCTATTTTTTTTGGCTAGACTTCTGTTTTTGGCTAAAAGGTCTTTCTCCAACTCAATATCGAATACCTCCGGTCCTTTTGGTTTTATGATCTTCATCCGTTTCCTCCACTCCTGATAACTACTTAGAATTATAATGAATTTTTTTGCGAAAGCAAATGTCCAAACCGAGCTAATTTTTCTTGACAAAAAATTTCTTTGTGTTACCTTTCACAAGTGAGAACACGTCTTCGCACAATCGCGTCCTCTCTTACGGACAAATAGAGGGAACCCTACCTCTAAAGTTTTTGAGTTACTCTTTTAGTCGCTAATGGAAAGAGGATGAATTTGACTCTGATCCAAAATTCTGCGAAAAGGGGAAATCAATTTTCATGAAAATTACCCGAAGAACTTTTTTGAAGATTTCGGGAGCCACAGCCGTAGGGACATGGATAGGTGGGCTGGGATTTGATCTGTCATGGGCGGAGGTCTATGCCCAAGAGCTTCGAATTAAAGGAGCGAAGGAAACCACTACGATTTGCTGCTATTGCTCGGTCGGCTGTGGGATTATCGTCCATACAAACGCTCATGGGAAAGTAATCAATTCCGAGGGGGATCCAGATCATCCTATCAACGAAGGGGCTCTCTGCGCCAAAGGAAGCGCCCTCTATCAGATTGCCGTCAACGAGAACAGGCTGCAAAAGGTCCTCTATCGAGCGCCCTATAGTAACACGTGGAGGGGGGTTACTTGGGAATGGGCCCTGGATAAGATTGCGGCAAATATCAAAAAGAGCAGGGACGCGAGCTTTATGGAGAAGAATGCCAAAGGGCAGGTGGTCAATCGAACCAATGGCATCGCTTCCGTGGGAAGCGCAGCCCTCGACAATGAGGAATGCTGGCTCTACTCGAAGTTCCTCAGGTCACTGGGCATCATCTATATCGAACATCAGGCGCGTATCTGACACAGCCCCTCTGTAGCGGCTCTGGGAGAGTCGTTCGGACGCGGCGCAATGACCAACCATTACATCGATTTTCGAAATGCCGACGTCATCTTGAACATGGGTGGTAATGTGGCGGAGAATCATCCGGTCTCTTTTAAGTGGATCCAAGCAGCCCGTGATAAAGGAGCTGTCTTTATCCATGTCGATCCCAGATTTACTCGCACATCGGCAAAGGCGGATATCTTCGTTCGGCTCCGCTCCGGAACGGACATCGCCTTCTTGGGCGGTATGATTAAGTACATCCTGGACAATAAGCTCTATGATGAATTCTACGTCAAAAACTACACCAATGCCTCTTTTGTTGTAAATCCGAAGTATAGTTTTGATGACGGGCTCTTTTCAGGCTATGACCCTACGAAAAGGGCTTATGACGCATCCACCTGGGCTTTGGAGAAAGATGAAAATGGGATTTCCAAAAGAGATATGACTCTGCAACATGAACTTTGTGTCTTCCAGCTTCTAAGAAAGCATTTTTCGCGCTACACACTACAGAAAGTAACTGAGATCACGGGGACTCCTGAAGAAGACTTGACAAAAGTCTATAAGGCTTATGGCGCGACGGGTGCTCCGGATAAGGTGGGGACAGAACTGTATGCCATGGGTTGGTGCCAGCATACCGTGGGCGTCCAGAACATTCGCGCCATGTGCATCGTCCAGTCTCTTCTCGGCAATATGGGAATTGCGGGCGGCGGAATCAATGCGCTGCGGGGAGAGTCGAATGTTCAGGGCTCTACGGATGCAGGTCTTCTCTACAACGTCTGGCCAGCGTATTTGCCAACGCCCCAGGCCCATTTGACAACACTCGCCGATTACAACAAGACCACCCCGACTTCAAAAGACCCTCGGAGTGTCAACTGGTGGAAAAACCGTCCGAAATACGCTGCCAGCTATCTGAAATCCGTATTCGGAAACAAGGCCGCTAAAGAAAATGATTTTGGGTATTCTTGGCTACCCAAGCTTGATCAGGGCCAAGATGCTTCCTGGCTGTACCTCTTTGACGAAATGTACAAGGGAACCTTTACGGGTTTCTTCGCATGGGGCATGAACCCGGCCTGCTCCGGAGCGCATGCCGGTAAGGTTCGCCAGGCCATGACCAAGCTGGACTGGATGGTCAATGTAAATCTTTTTGATAACGAAACCGGTTCCTTCTGGAAAGGTCCGGGCATGAATCCCAAAAAGATTAGAACCGAAGTCTTTCAGCTCCCGTGCGCTGCTTCGATGGAGAAGGAAGGCAGCATCAGCAATAGTGGCCGCTGGATGCAGTGGCGCTACAAGGCAACAAATCCACCCGGAGTGGCCAGACCCGATGGGGATATCATCTATGAGCTCTTCAATAAGGTTCGCGCCCTTTATGAGAAAGGAAAAGGGGTGTTTCCAGAACCCATCTTGAATCTGAAGTGGGACTACGAGACCAACGGCCATTTCGGTATTCACAAAGTGGCCAAAGAGATCAATGGATATTTTTTAGAAGACATTCCAGAACATCCTGCGGACAAGAAAGCATACAAAAAGGGAACCCTGGTTCCGAGCTTCGTTTACCTGCTCGATGATGGCCGAACTTCTTGCGGCAGCTGGATCTACTCTGCGAGCTACACGGAGGCTGGCAATATGGCTGCTCGAAGGAAGAAGACCGATCCAACAGGATTGGGCCTCTATCCGGAATGGGCCTGGGCTTGGCCGGTTAACCGCAGGATTATTTACAATCGCGCCTCCGTGGATCTGGATGGAAATCCGCGTGATCCAAACCGGCCGCTTCTCAAATGGGATGCAGCCGGAAAGCAATGGGTAGGGGATGTGCCCGATAATGCAGTTCCGCCTATGGGGACGGACGGAGCTTATCCTTTTATCATGAAGCCTGACGGGGTCGCCTCCCTCTTCGGACCCGGGCTAAAAGATGGACCGTTCCCTGAACATTATGAGCCGTTGGAATGTCCTATCGAAAAAAATGTGATGTCCAACCAGAGAATCAGCCCGGTCATCAAGATATTCGAAGAAGGTCTGGACAAATTTGCCACCTGCGATCCGAGATATCCTTTTGTCTGCAGCACCTACCGCGTGACCGAACACTGGCAGACAGGTGTCTTGACCCGTTGGCTGCCCTGGCTCATCGAGGCTGAGCCTCAAATGTTCTGCGAGATGAGTTTGGAGCTGGCCAGGCTTAAAGAGATTAGCAACGGCGACAAGGTGATCGTGGAGACCTCCCGGGGCAAAGTGTGGGCTGTGGCCATTGTCACTTCTCGCCTTAAGCCTTTCAACATCGCTGGTAACATCGTCCACCAGATAGGAATCCCATGGCACTATGGCTGGATTCATCCCAAGGATGGAGGGGAGAGTGCTAATTTACTGACCCCAACGATCGGGGATCCAAACACCATGATTCCAGAGTCCAAGGCGTTTATGGCCAATGTCAAAAAAATCACTCAGCAGCCGGCCAAGAGAACGACAAGGAGTTAGAGGAGATGATTTGAATGGCAGACAAATCCTTTTTTATAGATACGACCAAATGCATGGCATGCCGGGGATGTCAGATTGCCTGCAAGCAGTGGAATAAGAATCCAGGGACCAAAACCCTTCAACGGGGAAACCATCAGAACCCGTCTGATCTCTCCTTTTTTACGTACAAACTGGTGAGGTTCAGTGAGTTAGAAGAGGGTGGAAAAACCAAATGGTATTTCTTTGCAGACCAGTGCAGACATTGTATTGAGCCCCCCTGCAAGGCAACAGCGGAATCTTTAGGCTCTAAGGCCGTCTCCAGGGACGAAGCCACCGGCGCGGTGATTTTTAATCCGAAGGTGAAGGTTAAGGCAGCAGATTTTCAGGCCATCAGAGAATCCTGCCCTTATGACATTCCAAGATGGAATGAGAAGGTTGGCGGAATGGCCAAATGCACAATGTGCTTTGACCGGATTAAGGAGGGAATGCTGCCGGCTTGTGTCAAGTCTTGCCCGACCGGTACCATGAATTTCGGTGATCGGAAGGACATGCTCCAAAAAGCAAATAAGAGATTCGAAGAAGTCAAAAAAGTTTATAAAGACGCTTTGCTTGCTAACCCCGATGATGTCCGGACCATCTATCTCCTCGTGGACGACCCCAAGAAGTATCACAAATTCGCTGCGGCGGAGAATAGCATTGGGATTACAAGAAAGATGGCACTCAAACGTCTCTTCCAGCCGTTGAGCGATCTTCGACAAATCATCGGATAAGACTCCGAAATACAGGGGGGTGATCAGGGCTTGTTTCGGATGAGCTGTCGAAACAAGCCCGTTTTTTTTATAATTAAGATTTTGGGCGGACACGCGACACGGACACGCCTGCGTGCTGAAACATTTGGTCCAAAGCGTTCTCATCGGCCAAAGAACCTTTTCTTGAGCGGGGCGGTGAGATGTGGACACTACGGCGTGCAAGCACGGTCACGTTATTTTTTACAATGGGAGGCTTGATTGGAAGACTTGGGAGATAGAATCCAGCAACTCAAAAAGAAGAGACCCGACTACGGAGAGATTCTGGATTTCTACCAGAAGGTCAAAGAGGCGCAGGATAAAGTCAAAACCTCTTTAAAAATTGCTCCTATAATACTCAAGAAGAAATCGAAGGAATTCTCAGCTAAAGAAGGCTTCTCATTAATTCAGAAAGAAGATTTCCCATTGGATACTGAAGCATCCGTTAGCCTCTTCGAAACACTTTGTCACATCGGAAAAGAGGCAAACCCGCATATGGCTGAGCAAGTGGCGAAGATCGGAAAAGCTCTCGACCATGCGGGAATAGACTTGAAGAAATTATTGAAGAAAGGATTGGCAGAGCAAAGGGTTGAGCGGGTGGCGGATGAATTCGGATTGGACAAGAAAGTCTTTCTATTTCTGATTCAGAGCAGCATCAAGCCTTCGATTGAAGCAGGAATGGAACAACTTCGCACCGAAGTCGATCCTGAAACCTGCCTCAAGGGTTACTGCCCGGTCTGTGGGTCTCTTCCTTCCCTAAGCCTCTTGAAGGAGGATGTGGGCAAGCGGTATCTCCTCTGTTCCTTCTGCGGTTATCAATGGAGAGTTGACCGACTATTCTGCCCTTTCTGCGGCAACAAGGATCAAGAATCTCTCCATTATTTTCATGGAGAGGGAGAGGAAGCCCACCGCATCGATCTCTGCGACAAATGCCATCAGTATATTAAAACGATTGATTTCAGAAAGATTGAACAATCCGATCCGGTTTTAGAGGATCTCGCCACCCTCCATCTCGATATTTTAGCCACTCAAAAAGGTTATAAGAGACCTGTCCCCAACCCATGGGCCATCTGAAAGATAACGTGACCGTGTCCGTGATTCGTGTGTCGTGAAATACCCATATGGTAGCGTCGGCATTTATTGCCGACGATGCCTTCTGACTTCCCCTTCCTATTCAGTACGTGCCCCCGAAATGAAGAAATGTCACAAAAAATAATGAAAAACACAATGAATCTTTAATCTGTGGCATTGGTTTTGCAATATTTAAGCTTATAAATTTACCAAAAACTTCGCCCTACATGAGATTTCATGGACTGAAGCATATCTTTCGTCCAGATGTTTTGGAGGACAGGACATCCCCAAGTTTACCCCACAAACCGATTGGTGGGGTCGAACGGAATCCTTTCATCTAAGGTCTCAAGACCTGTGGCTTTATCCTGAGGAGGGTAAACTCCCATTCATCTTCACCCTACACCATTAAGGAGGAATAAATAATTGATAGGGATGTTTTTTGAATGAAACAACGGATCCTAAAAGGCGAGCGAAATATGAGTCACCAATTTGAAATAGACTTCTTTCCACAAAAATGGGATGAAAGGCTGGAAAGGGTCCTCAAAGATTACAGGAACTATTCTCTCACCAACGAACACCAAAAGTCCTACAGCGAATTTCTTGAAGCCCCACTCAGAGAAATTTTGATAATTCAGGAAGATTTCGCAATCTACAAATACCCTGCAGTTGAGCGAGCGATTAAAGCCCTTTTGAAGGACTGGAAACTTCTGGATGTAAGAAGATTTAATGAAAGTGAAAAAGAATCTGTTCCTCTATATCTCCAGATGGAAGTGGAGAAAGGTGTTCATGAATCATTACTCGAAGACGGAATTTGTTATTATCAAAATCTTACCAACAGGAGGAAGTTAATCGTACGATTTGGAGTGGAGGCTAATTTTGAGGGGGTAAAGTACTTTGTTCGAGTTTTCTTTGTAACGAAGAAAATAGAGGAAACTTTTTTAAGAAGCTTTATACAGGAAATTAGAGATTGGGTCAAAGATAATCATTACTTAAAAGGGAAGAAGGTGAAACCAGGTGGGTCGTTGTTAAAGATTGGCAAAAAATATACCTTCGATGACATTGTTCTCAGTCAGGAAATTATGACGGAGATCGAAGAGAATGTTCTCGATTTTTTTCAAAACAGGGAAGCTTATATACGGAATGGGTTACCAAGAAAGAGAGGGTTGATTCTTTATGGAGAACCAGGAACTGGAAAAACACTTCTTGGAAAGGTTTTATGCTCTCAGATCGATTGTACTTTCATCTGGGTTACACCATCAAAACTGAGTCTACCAGTCGAGGTGTCTCATCTTTTTGAAATGGCGAGAGAACTTTCTCCGACCATCATTTATTTGGAAGACCTGGACTTCTATGCATCGAATCGATCTGAATACGGAGGGGGAAATATCAAGCTTTTAGGAGAGATATTGAACCAAATGGATGGCTTTGAAGAGAATGGAGATATCGTAGTGATAGCAACCACAAATGACATCGAATCAATCGAGCCTGCCCTTAAAGAGAGACCGAGTAGATTTGACCGGGTTCTGGAATTGAAACCTCCGGATCTTTGGGGAAGAAAAACATTATTGAAAAGACTTCTCCCTCTTCGTGATGGGTCGGATGAAATCATCGAAAACGCTGCTCAAAAGACAGATGGTTATAATGGCGCCCAGATCAACGAATTAGCTATCCTTGCTAAGAAGGAAGCTCTAAAATGTCGAGATATGGATGATATGGGGATAGTCCAGCTTAAGATGGATCATTTTGAGACCGCGTTCACCCGAATGAAGAAAAAGAAGGAATTTTTCGTGGGCTTCAAACATGACTGAATAATCCAGTTAAACTGAGATGACTGAGATTTACTAATTTGACACAAAGGGAAATTTCGTAGTAGCATTAGAGACGCATGTTCAAAATTCGGTGATACTTTAGCTTTTTGAAAATTCCGTCAAATCCCCTTAATCCCCCTTTTACAAAGGGGGAAAAGATTTCTCCTCCCTTTGAAAAACGGAGGTGGGGAGGGATTTCAGAAGGATATTCCAAAATCCCATACCGTTACAGATTCGACAGGGGGTGGCTGCCAATGGTACAAGCAAAGGTTTTCATAGTCAAACAGCCGTATAAAGCAAAATACAAGATCTATTTTGTTGATCAGCCCTACCAGGAAAAGAGTGCCGCAATCCTTGCTGGCGGCAAACTTGTCAAAAACGAATGGGAAGCCGATGTAAAGGTATGCATTGTTCAGCAAGAGTATCAGGCAGACATTAAAATTATGCGCAAGAATTTTTCAAGTTAATAAAAATTAGGGAGGTGCACACATGGAAGAAAAAGAATTTACCCACAAATTTCCAGAATGGGTTCTATCTGCTTCTCTAGCAGAAGCATGCAAGTTAGATGATACACCAACATATGATACTTCAAAATTTTGGAGTCAACTCAATGTAGTTCGTGATAGGAATGACCTTGATAAATCCAAAACATTCTCCGAACTCTTCCATCTGCCCTCGAGCAAACCGCCGATGCTTTACCCAGAGAAGGCATTTGCAATAGAAGACGCGGAATACTATGGAATCCGCCCTGATATTTTCCGTTCAACTTTTTGGAGCTTACGCCCTGATTTCCTAATCCAGAATAAAGAACTATCATTAATAATACTTTTGGAAGCAAAAGGCGGCGAGGTTCCTCCTAAAGCTTGGAGAGATCCCAAGGAACTTCGATATTACGATTTTTTATGTAAATGTAGTCTCTCATACAAGGGCTTTTACTATATCATTCCTCAGAAATCTTATGGAGATTGCAAAAGGTGCCTCTCCAATCCTAAGTATTTTGAGCCGAAGAAAGACATCCAGACAGGTATGATTTTCTGGGAAGGCCTTCTAGATATAATTGATGATGATCTCATGAAGACATCTCTTGACCAGGTACTTAGAGAAACAGAGGGTCTTAAGACATTACGCGAATGGCAGAAGGATAAAATAGGGAAAAAATAGGGGTAGGCCCTATTATTTTGTTTTTTGTGGCCTGCCATACGATAACCTCTTTAACCCTTGGCTGCAATTTCACCCCGGTTTGCTCATCGTCGGCAGAGAATACCGATGCTACCGTTTTTTTGTCTAAAAAACAGGACACTAGCTGTCGTCTAATTGCAGAATCTCAGTCAGTTCGTTGAGGTTCAAGAGGACGAGATAGGTTTGCAATAATGAACAAGCGCAAGATACAGGAATTTTCCAGCTACTTCGGTGCCTTACACGTCGGTCGTCATTCGCAGAAGGCTTATCGCCCGTCGGCAGTAAGTGCCGACGCTACATAATAAAATTAATCTCATTTCTTATAAGTAACACCCCCACTACTAACGCTCTGTCAAATAAACCCCTTCTTTGACCTCTCCGGAATGGAAACATTTGACTTCCAAATTTAAAGTTGGTAAGATTCTTTACAGTAAAGAAGTAAACCCCGTTAGAGAACGGGCTTTTTACTCTGCCCTTGATAAGGGGAGATGATGTAATACATTGTCTCAATCCCTTGATACATGGTAAGACTCTCTTACGGGGTAAATCTGGAGGATTCTATGGCAATTACCAGAATTAGCCCTAAGCACCAAATTACAATCCCGAAAGAAGCCTTCGAAAAACTCCGTTTAGAGGTGGGAGATTTTTTGGAAGTGGGTGTCACGGAGGAAGGGCTTCTGCTTGTCCCCAAGAAACTCATCTCCAAAGATCAGGTCTGGTTCTGGACAAAAGAGTGGCAACAGAAGGAAAAGGAGGCTGATGAAGCCATTGCTAAGGGAGAGGTATCACCCCCGTTTAAAAAGGCTGATGACTTAATTCGACATCTGAGAAAACGCCGATGAAAATTCAAACCACGAAGCCTTTTGACAGAGATTACGATGCCCTGCCGCAATTAATTAAGGATCGCGCCGATAAGCAATTCGCCCTTCTTCTGGACAATCCAAACCATCCGTCCTTAAGGTTAAAGAAGATCAAAGGTCACTCGGATATCTGGGAGGGAAGAATCGCAAAGAGTTATCGTTTCACTTTCCAGATTTCGGGAAAAATATATATACTAAGAAGAATGGGAACCCACGCCATACTCAGAACTCCATAGACTCATTCCCAGCCCTCTTCAGAGCGACTCTACCATCGTAGTGATTTAGAAAATTCCAACCCTTGTTTTCGGAAAATGGATGGGGTATAAATAAAACCGATTGCGGAATGCGGATTGTAGAATGCGGAGTCTAAGAGGAGTTTGAACAGATGAAGACGAAATTGTTTTTCATTCTTTTTTTGATTCTCGGGTTTTTGGGAATCGGCCGTTACGCCTTTTCACAGGACAGGATTCCGGCTAAGACGCTCACTCTCCTCTATAGCAACAATATTAATGGTGAGATCGACCCCTGCCCAACCTGAGGGGAAAAAAGCCGGGCTGGCGGTCTGGCCAGAAGAGGAGCGTGGGTCAAGGATGTGCGGGGGAGTGAAAAAGGGATACTCCTTTTGGATTCGGGCGACCTCCTTTTCAAAAAATATCTTAGTCCCCTCCCTGAGAACGAAGTAAAGGGAATGGTCGAAAAAGCGAATCTTATCATCGAGAGTTTCAATTTGATGGGCTACGATGCCATAGGAATTGGGGACGATGATTTAACCCTGGGAAAAGAGTTTCTATTGGACATCTCAAAGAAGGCCAACTTCCCATTTCTCTCTTCCAACCTCTACGATGAGGCAACAGGGAGAACTCTTTTTCAATCTTCTTTCATCAAGGAAGTCCATGGTCTCCGAATTGGCATATTCAGCCTTCTCTCGCGCGATTTCTTGACAAATCCCTCTGATCCCCGGAGAAAGGGATTGAACATCCGACCACCCGTCGAAATAGCCAAGGTCATGGTCAAAGAACTTAAGCCAAAGACGGATTTAATCATCCTTCTGAGCCATCTCGGCTATGCAAAAGATATGGAGTTGGCCCAGGCGGTCCAGGGAATTAATATCATCGTGGGCGGCCATAACGGGATGAATCTTTCCTATCCTCCAGCCCTCAACACGATTATCGTTCAGGCCGGTTCTCGAGGAATGTTTGGAGGAAGACTTGACCTCTATTTCTATAACAGCGAACCCCTCTTTTACAATTCCGCAAAAAAAACATCTCTTGAGAACAACCTCAACCAAATTAACCAGCGATTGACCTCACAGGAAATACCGGAGGTTGAAAAGGCTCAATGGCGACGGGCCAAAGAGGAGACCGAACGAACCCTCAACCAGCTACTGGGTAAAAATCAATATACAAACCACGTCATTTCATTACAAGAACAGATGAAAGAGGATCCTGATATTAAGAAACTGGTTGAGGCCTATAAGGCAAGAACCCAGACAGCGGGAAGTCCTGTCTCCCCGAAATGATGAAGATGCCAAGTATCGATCTCATCCTCTTGCATCCCCCTACCCTTTACGACTTCAGAAAGCGGCCCGGAATCCATGGTCCGATCAGCGATGTCGTCCCTTCGACGCCGATCTTTGAGATGTATCCCATCGGGTTTGCCAGCCTCTCCGAATACTTGGAGCGTCACGGTCTCAAGGTGAGGATCATCAATGTGGCCATGAAGATGCTCAAGGATGAACAATTCGACGTGGAGCGGCTCATCCGAAAAAATAATCCCGTGGCCTTCGGGATCGATCTCCACTGGATGGCCCATGTCCAGGGGGCATTGGCCCTCGCAGAGATCGTCAAACGGTTTCATCCCAACGTCCCCGTCATCTTGGGTGGGCTTTCTGCCACCTATTATCATGAGGAGATCCTCCGTCAATATCCATTTATCGATCTTGTGCTGAGAGGAGATTCTACGGAGAAGCCGCTGGTCCAACTCCTCCAAACAATCAAAAAGGGCGGAGATTTCAAAAATATTCCTAACCTCACCTACCGGGATGGCGGAAATAGGATTCAGGTTAACCCTCTCACCTATGTGCCAGAAAACCTTGACGAGATTACAATCGACTACCGTCACATCATGAAGAAGGTGGTGAGGTATCTCGACCCGACGGGCTACCAGCCTTTTATCGACTGGTATGCGTATCCTGTGACAGCTGTCTTCACCTGCCGGGGATGCATCTACGCTTGCAAAACTTGCGGAGGCTCCGCACAGACTTTTCGAACGATGGCCAACCGGAAAAAACCAGCCTATCGGAATCCCAAATTACTGGCGCAGGATATCTTCAACATCTCAGACCATCTTCATGCGCCGGTGATGATCATCGGCGATATCTTTCAACCCGGAGAAGAATACGGCTTCGCGTTTCTTGAGGAGATGAAGAGAAGGCCAGTCGCCAACCATATCGCTTTTGAATTCTTTGTGCCTCCTTCCAGGGCTCAATTGGAAGGGATTGCCGAATCGATTCCGAACTTCAATATCGAAATCTCCCCCGAGTCTCACGACGAAGAGGTTCGAAGGGCTTTCGGAAGACCTTACAATAATGAATCGTTGGAGAGGATGCTTAAGGATGCCGTCGATCTGGGCTCGAAGCGGATTGATCTCTTCTTCATGACCGGTCTCCCGAAACAAACCTATTCCTCTGTTTTGGAGACGGTGGATTATTGCCGTTCCCTGCTGGAACGGTTCCGTCCCTACGGCAAGCTTTTTCCCTTCATCTCTCCTCTGGCTCCTTTCCTGGACCCCGGGAGCGCTGTCTTCGAAGCGCCGGAGAAATATGGATATCGTTTGCTTTGTCGGACCGTGGAGCAACACCGTCAGGCCTTATTGGCCCCCAGTTGGAAATATATCCTCAACTATGAAACGGAATGGATGAATCGGGATGAGATCGTCTATAGCACGTATGAAGCAGGCAAGAGGCTCAATCGTTTGAAGGCCGAATTCGGTCTGATCGACCCGAAGACGGCGGGATCGGTTGAGATCCGGCTCGAAGGGGCGGTCGGGATGATGAAGGAAATCGATCGCATCATGACCATTCCGAATGCCGTCGAGAGGGAGGCTGCCTTGGAGTCCTTATCGGGCGGTCGCCTTGCCCTTCAACACTACAGTATGTCCACAATCTGCGAGAAGAAAGAGCTGGAATGGCCCACTCGGTTCATTCGAATGAACTTTTTTAAGATTCTTAAGACACTCCTGGCCAGGAGGAAGCCCAATGTCTCCATCCCTTCGTCAACAGCTTCTCCGTAAGATTCCAAGCGTGGACGAAATTCTTTCAAGACCCGAGATGAACGCTCTCTTAAAGATCCATCCCCGTCATCTCGTGGTCGAGGCCGTTCGGAAGGGATTGGGACGACTACGCGAAGAAATCCTCCACAAAGAAGAACTTCCTCAAATAGGAGATTCCCTCTTCTCGCTTGAAAACCTCTATCCCGTTTTCCAGAAAGAGATTGAAGATCAAACCAGACCCAGACTCCGTCGAGTCATCAATGCCACCGGAGTGGTGATCCACACCAATCTGGGAAGGGCTCCGCTCCATCCTTCTGCGATCGAACATCTCATCGAGGTATCCAAGGCCTATTCCAATTTGGAATACGACCTGGATCGAGGAGAGCGGGGGAGTCGATATGCCCACGTGGAAGAAATCCTCTGTCGCCTGTCCGGTGCGGAATCAGCCCTGGTGGTAAACAACAATGCCGGCGCCGTGCTGCTTGTTCTGAATACTCTTGCAGAGGGCAAGGAGGTGATCGTCTCGAGAGGAGAGCTGGTCGAGATCGGGGGAGCTTTTCGAATCCCCGATGTCATGAAACGAAGCGGCGCGTTGCTCATGGAGGTTGGGACGACCAATCGGACCCACCTCAACGATTACCAAAAAGCGATTGGCCCCCAAACGGCTCTGCTTCTGAAGGTGCATACCAGCAATTTCAGAGTGATGGGGTTCACCTCCGAAGTCTCTCTTGAAGATCTGGTCCAACTGGGGAAGGAGCATCATCTCCCTGTCGTGGATGATTTGGGGAGCGGCTGTCTCATCGACCTCACCCAATACGGATTGGAGAAGGAGCCGACCGTACAAGAGGCGATCAAAACAGGTGTGGATGCAGTCACTATTAGCGGCGATAAGCTCCTTGGAGGACCACAGGCCGGAATCATTTTAGGAAAGCAAGAATGTCTGGAACTCTTCAAGAACAATCCTTTGACCCGAGCCCTTCGCATCGACAAGCTCACGCTGGCCGCCCTCGAATCTACCCTTCTCCTTTACTTCGACGAGAAAAAAGCAATGGAAGAGATTCCAACCCTTCAGATGTTGAGCTTGGACACGAGGAAGTTAAAAAGGAGAGGGAAACGCCTGATCAAGAGATTGTCGGGGATGACGAGCAAAAAGGCGGCATTCACCCTGAAAGAAGACGTTTCTCAGGTGGGCGGTGGAGCCCTCCCACTTCAGGAACTTCCAACCATGGTTGTCGCCATCAAACCTGTCGAGCTTTCCGTGAACAGCCTCGAAGAAAACTTAAGGAAGGGCGATCCTCCGATTATTTCTCGAATCAGCAAGGAAGAACTGCTCCTGGACATGAGAACTGTCTTTGATGAAGAAATACCCCTGTTGGCTGCCGGAATTGAGGAAGCGTTAACGCCAACAACCAAATTGTAGCCATCCATGATACATTTTAAATTCCAAATCGCAAATTCGAATTCAAATCTCCAAGACCCAAAAAAAATCTCCCCTCCCCTCGGTTTCGAGTCGCAACGACTGATCACCCTCACCCCAACTCTCTCCCGTCAAGGGAGAGGGGGGAAAGAGGCTAATCCCACTGTTTGTGGCTGATGTAACCATCATGGAAGATTTCTCCACAAAAAAGGAATCCCACAAACGTTTCTCCATCCAAGTAACGAAGAAAGACCACGGAAAGCGTCTCGACCAATTTCTGTCGGAAGCCAACCTCGACCTCAGCCGCTCTCAGGCAAAGAATCTGATTGAGAAACATCTTGTTTTGCTTAACCGGAAACCCACAAAGCCCGGTGCTCACGTAAGAGCCGCGGACATTGTTTCGGGATCCCTTCCCGAGCCCGAACCGCTTTCCCTCGAAGCAGAACCCCTCCCTCTTTCAATCCTTTATGAGGACCCATCCATCATCGTGATTGATAAGCCTATGGGCATGGTCGTTCATCCTGCTTATGGAAATCCCTCCGGTACGTTGGTCAATGCCCTTCTTTATCACTGCAATGATCTCGCCGGCATCAACGGGATCTTGAGACCGGGGATCGTACACCGACTGGACAAAGACACTTCTGGTGTGATGGTCGTCGCCAAAAACGATGGGGCATTTCATGATTTGACCAACCAGTTTAAGAACCGAACTGTGAAAAAGGTTTATCTGGCCATTGTCTTCGGAAGGATGAGCCAGGATGAGGGTTCAATCGAATCGGCCATCGGAAGACACCCGACCCAGAGGAAACGCATGTCCACCCGGGCGAAAAGAGGAAGGGAGGCGATCACCCGCTGGAAGAAGCTTGAGGGATTTGACGGCTGCACTCTTCTTGAGATTTTTCCCCAGACCGGTCGAACGCATCAGATCCGGGTGCATCTCTCTTCCATTGGCCATCCCGTTTTGGGTGACCCTCTCTACGGAAGAACAGGAAGACCTGGGGCGATCCATGACCCCGTATTGAGAGAATGTGCGAAGAGAATGAATCGCCAGGCCCTTCATGCCCAGCGATTGGAATTCACCCATCCTCGAACAGGTGAAAGGGTCCAGTTCGTCTCGCCAATCCCGCAGGACATGAAAGACCTCCTGGAGTGCTTGCGACGTCATTGCGGCGAGGGAAAAGCATGAATATTCTTGATCGATCCGACTTAAAAACAAAAACCAACCTGTCCTATTTCCAAAGCGAAGACATTGCAAAACTCGGATGGGTCCAGCATGCCTTTCTGACCCGCCAGGGTGGCGTAAGCCTTCCCCCGTACGATTCACTCAATCTGAGCGATAAGAACGGTGATCACAAAGAATGTGTGTCTACGAATAAGAATCTGATCGCCAGGACCTTCGGTTTCGATCCGAGCCGCCTGGTCCTCCTCGATCAGATGCAGCAAGATCAGATCCTTCTCCTGAAAAAACCGATTGCCACCCTCCCCTCTCCTCTGGAATACGACGCTCTCATCACGAATTTCACCAATATATACTTGGCTATTCTGACCGCAGATTGCCTTCCGATCCTTGTGGTCGATCAAAAAAGGAAAGTCATTGCCGCGATTCATGCGGGAAGAAATGGAACAGCCCTCCGCATCACAACCAAAGTGCTAACCAAAATGAAGGAGGAGTTCGGCTGCTCATCCAGAGACCTCCTCATCACTCTGGGTCCGTCTATAGGAGTCTGCTGTTATGAGATTGATGAGAAGGCATTCCATCCGGAGTGGGAACCTTTTTCAACGTCAAAAGGAACAGGAAAGTGGATGATAGATCTGGCTCAGGTCAATGTCGCTCAGACGAAGGGAGAGGGGATTGAGGACGAGCAAATTTCCTGGATCAATCTCTGCACGCATTGCTGCAGCGACCTTTTCTTTTCGTACCGGAGAGAAGGCCGCACGGGTAGGCAACTTTCCTTTATTGGAATTATCTAACGTAAATGACAAATCCCAAATTACAAATTCCAAATAAGCCCCAAGCACCAATTCTGAATGACCAAAACAATTTTGTTTGGGATTTCGGATTTTGGAAATTGGGACTTATTTTGGATTTGGTGCTTGTGATTTGAAATTTTCACACCTTTAAGAAATCCGGCCTCATTTCTGCTATCGGGGTTGCCTAAATGGAAGAGATCATTTTGAAAGTCTATCTTCAACCCAAGTCGTCCAAGAACGAGGTGGTGGGTCCTTATCGAGACGGGATCAAAGTGAAAGTGACTGCCCCACCCGTTGAAGGAAAGGCGAATGAGGCTCTCGTTAAATTCCTCGCCAAGGAATTCAAGATTTCCCCATCCTCGATAGAAATTCTCAAAGGCCACCATTCTCGAGAAAAAATTATAAGAATTGGGGGTAACGTTAAGGTCAGGCATTCGTGAAAGGTTATTTCTTGTTAACAATGCCTGACCTTATTTTTAACAGAAAGTTATTCTAACGTCCCTATCCCTCCATATTTCGTATGGGGAATCTAAAGCCACAACTTTTTCAATCCATCTGCCTCTCCATCGAATGGAATCGTATGTAATAAGTCCCCGTCCTTGCATAGGCATCATATCGCAATGCCATAGTTGCATCCTTACCAATCCATAAATACTCCTCTTGGTTACTAAATGGCTTCGCTCCCATCCCAAATTTCTCAAAGACCGATTCTTTTAATAGGTCCCAATCGGAGGCCTGTTCCGTAATAACCATGCCAACATAAAACTTTCCTCTCCAAAAACCATATTGAATGGGCATCGCTTTCCCATTTTTTAATTTATATCCATCGCCCGTTCTTAAATAAAAATCGATGCCTCCATGGGTCTTGTCTTGTCTGTAAGGTTTCATCTCCTTGAGAGCTGCCAGCTCTGTCCCCCATTTGATCCCATTAAATCCCTGCGGCTCTAAACCGGGCTTAAAACTAACGAGCTTGCAGTTCTCATTGGGTATATAGGTTGGAATGTAGCTTGTATCGCTGGATAAATAGTAGCGACTTTCGGCACACCCCATGACCACCAGAAGAGAGAGAGAAATCAAAATGCCAATTACTGTTTTCATACTTTTCCTCCTTTTTGTTTTTAATGAAAAAGACAATTTTTTCTAAGTTGCGGATTGTGAAATCAATTTAAAATATAAGAAAAGAATCTTCAAGAAAGCTTCAAGAAATGTGCCAAAGTTAATGTAAACCCTAAATGGAACTCAATATGCTTGATATTTAATTATGATAATTGATATAAGGAGCGGTGTCGCATCTTTCACGAGAAGTGTTCATGTCCATTTTTGTTTGATGATGTGACAAAATTGTATTCCCTAATTATGTTTAAATGATAACTCGGAGGTTTGACCTTGCAAGATGAGGAGAAGCATCAAAGATTTTCCTCCATCGAAAAGATTGTTTCCGGAGGACAAACGGGCGTAGATCGAGCTGCTTTGGATGTGGCTCTCGAATTGGGCATCCCTTGCGGGGGATGGTGCCCGAAGGGGCGCAGGGCTGAAGATGGACCGATTGACGTTCGATATCCGCTCAAGGAGACACATTCCACAAACTATCGAATAAGAACTGAAAAGAATGTGAGAGAATCCGACGGTACCCTCATCTTCACGTGGCGAAAACCGAAAGGTGGAACTGCTTTAACAATAAAGTTTGCTCAAAAATACAAAAGACCCTATTTAATAGTTGATCTGTCCGAGAGGGGTGATCCAGAAACCGTACAGGAATGGGCGGAGGCCAACCAAATTAAAGTATTGAATATTGCTGGCCTGCGGGAAAGTGAGTACCCGGGTATCTACGACCGAACAGTTGACTTTCTTAAGGAAGTATTCAATGAACCGAAGAGATAAAAAAGCTTGGACAGAAAGAATCATCCTGAGACGGTAGGCGGAAGCGGGCTCCCTAAGTTTTCCTTTTCCTCGATCGCTGCCTCCGGTTTCTCCACCCCTACCAATTCAAGAACTTCCTTTCCGGAGATCTCCTCTTTTTCGATAAGTTCTTCTGCGACACGGTCAAGTCCATCACGATGTTTACGCAACATATCTTTCGCCTGGTCGTAGGACTGACGAAGAATTTTCTTGATCTCCTCGTCCACTTCCTTTGCTGTCGCTTCACTGTATTCTCGCCGCTGGGCAATCTCGTGACCCAAGAAGACGGTTTCATGGCCGTCGCCTATGGCCATCTCTCCGAGGCTTTCACTCATTCCCCACTCGAGAACCATTTTGCGAGCGAGCCGGGTCGCCTGCTTGAGATCCTCTTCTGCACCGCTGGTAGCGGTCTGCTCTACGACTTCCTCAGCAGCCCGCCCGCCCATCATCACCGCCAAGCGATCCATCATGTATTCCTTCGGATAGATATATTTTTCTCTTTTCGGTAGCTGTTGAGTCACCCCCATCGCCCGCCCACGGGGCACGATCGTGACTTTGTGGATGGGATCGGCATTCGGTAGCAAGACAGCCACCACGGCATGACCCGCTTCATGGTAGGCAAGCAGTCTTCGTTCCTCGTCCGTGACCACGATGTTTTCTCGCTCCAGACCCATTAAAATTTTATCGGTAGCCTGATCGACATCTTCCGCTTCGATCCTTTCTTTGTTCTTCCGCGCGGCCAGGATGGCGGCTTCGTTCAGAAGGTTTTCCAGATCTGCGCCGCTGAAACCGGGGGTCCCACGAGCGACCTCCTCCAGGTTTAAATCATCGGCCAGGGGTTTGTTTCGCGCATGAATCTTGAGGATCTCCATCCGATCCTTAAGGGAAGGCAGGTCAACGCTGATGCGCCGATCAAATCGCCCCGGACGCAGCAAGGCAGAATCGAGAATGTCAGGACGATTTGTGGCCGCCATCACGATGACGTTCTCATTTGGCTCAAAACCGTCCAAGGCGGAAAGAAGCTGGTTAAGGGTCTGCTCCCGTTCGTCGTGACCGCCTCCAATCCCTGCACCTCGCTGCCTTCCAATCGAGTCCAGTTCGTCGATGAAAATGATACTCGGAGCCATTCTCTTGGCTTCAATGAACATGTTTCGAACCCGCGAAGCCCCCACGCCGACGAAAACTTCCATGAAGTCGGAGCCCGTGATGCTGAAGAAGGGCACACCCGCTTCGCCCGCCACCGCCCGGGCCAGTAGCGTCTTCCCTGTTCCCGGAGGTCCTATGAGCAACACACCCTTCGGCGTTTTACCACCGAGGCGCTGAAATCGTTCTGGATTCTTGAGAAACTCGATGATCTCCTGCAGCTCCACCTTGGCTCCATGGGCACCTGCCACATCCTTGAACGTCGTTTTTTCCTTCGACCCTTCATAGAGTTTCGCCCGGCTCCCGCCTATGGAAAAAATGTTTTGTCCCCTTCCGGCTTGAAAATTTCTAAGGAGAAGGATACCAAGACCGATCAGGAGAAGAAAGGGGAGAACGGCCACCAGAATCTGTCCCCACCAGGAAACATCCTTCCTCGGTTCTGTGATGACATCGACTTTCTGGTCTTCGAGCATGGGAAGAAGTTTCTCGTCACCAAAAGAAGGCAAATAGGTATAAAACTCCTTGTAGGAGACTGTCTCATTCTCCGACCCCTTCTTCTCGACCGGGTTTTTAAGTTCTCCCGAGATTTTTTCTCCTTCTACGGTGACTTTGGTCACATTGCCCGCTTCCACTTGCTTGCGAAAGGCAGTGTAGCTGATCTGGGTTCCTTTGGTCCCGTACTGTTTCGATATCCAGGGGCCTAATAACAAAAAAATAAGAAAGATCCAGAAAATCACCGTCCAGTTAATCCCCGGAACCGGTGACTTGCCAGGACCCCGGCCTTGCTTTCTTTGATTCGATCCTCCGTCCATGGTCTTACTTCCGTGACATCCTCGGTATCCCTATGCTTCTTTTCATCCCGTACCTAAGCGCTTTTCCGGCAAGACATGGGTGACGGTGCCTGTGAAAAGCTCAGCCGTCTCTCCCACCATTTCCGAAAGGGTCGGATGGGGATGAATGGTCAGCCCGATGTCTTGAGCAACCGCTCCCATCTCTATGGCCAGCGTGCCTTCCGAGATCATCCCTTCTGCATTTGGACCACAAATTCCTACTCCCAGGAGGCGACCTGATTCAGGGCTGAAGATCATCTTCGTTACTCCGTCCGAGACGCCCATCGTGCTGGCGCGACTGGAAAATTTCCATAGATACCGCTCCACCTTGACGTTGCGGTTCTCTTTCCGAGCCTGTTCCTCTATTAAACCCGTCCAGGCAACCTGAGGGTTCGTATACACGACCGCAGGAATGGCCTGCACATCAAAGGCCGACGGTCTTCCATTGATCACCTCAGCCGCCACCTTTCCTTCTCGAAAAGCCTTGTGAGCGAGCAGAGGAGGTCCGGCGACATCTCCAATGGCGAAGATCTTTTCATCCGTGGTGCGGCGCTGCTCATCTACGACCACAAAACCCTGCGCATTCAGTCTTATCTTCGTCTTCTCCAAACCGATCTTCCCCGTATTGGGCGTTCGGCCAATGGCGACGAGCACCCGGTCAAAGGTTTGCTCCGCCTTTTCCGGAGCTCCCTCGAATTTCACATCCACCCCTTCCTCGCGCTCTTTAAGGGATGCCACCTTAGTATTGAAATAAATGGCTTCAAAGCTTTGTTTAAGCCTCGAGAGTAAAACGTCTACAAGATCCGGGTCCGCACCTCTGAGAAGTCTATCCCCCCGCACGACCACGGTCACGCGACTTCCCAAAGCCGCGTAGACCGTACCCATCTCCAGCCCGACATAACCGCCGCCCAGTATGAGCAGCGACCGAGGGATATCGGGCAATTCCAGCGCACCGGCTGAATCGATGATGCGACGCCCCTTGATGAAGGGAATGTCACGAAAAGGAGTCGAGTAAGATCCGGTAGCTAAGATGGCATGGCGAAACCGGAGTTGACTCACTTCGGAATTTTCCAGTCGCACCCGATCAGACGCCTCGAAGACCGCTCTTCCCTGCAACAGCCGAACCTTGCGTCGTTTACTCAGGGTGAGAAGCCCGTTGGTAAGTTTATCGATCACCTGATCCTTCCAGCTACGCATTCTATCGAGATCAATCTGAGGTTTGCCGAAGTTTATCCCCATCTCTCCGGAGCGCTGGGCGTCGTGCAGAAGCTCCGCCAGAAAAAGAAGCGTTTTGGAGGGGATACACCCGCGAAACAGGCACTCCCCACCCGGCCGTTTCTCCAGGTCTACCAAGGTGACGTCCATTCCCAGATCCGCTGCCCGAAACGCAGCCACATAGCCGCCAGGTCCTGCGCCGATGACGAGAAGCTCAGCTTCGTCTCTTACCTCTGCCATGTAGTCATATCCCCCTTTTCCTTAACTCTTGCGCGGATTCTCTCCGAGTCTGCCCCTGCCCCTGTATTATTTGCGTCCTTTACCCTCCATCCTGAGAGAAGGACAAGTCCACGTTTTCATCTCGACGGTATCAATCCGTATTTCGGAAAACCATAGAAAACAGAACCAACGCCATTAAAATATCTTGAAAGCCCTCAAAAGATAATGGGAAAAACCATGTATTTTGTCTGAAAAATAATGGTATTTGTCGACCTGAGAATAGTCGTCGTAATAAAACATGCGTAGGTAAAAACGGGAGAAACAGATGCTTACGCAGATTTCCGAATTTCTTGACATTAAAAAGGAAATCCATTAGTTTATATTTTGGAAGTGGACAGGTTCTGGTGGGCCTCCTGGACTTCAAATCCAGTGACGGGCAGAGATGTCCGTGGTGGGTTCGATTCCCATGCACTTCCGCCAACGTTTGTGGGACCACGCCCCGCCCGTGCGTGCCTGCCCTGTACCATGTTAGGTTCAGGGCCTACCGGTAGGCGGCGGCTTGGCCGACAGGATGCAAGGACTAAGCTGTCTATAAAATCAAAAGGAGAAAAAAATGCTTGGAGGAATAGGATTGCCGGAGTTGATCGTCATCTTAGTCATCGTGCTGATCATTTTCGGTGCTGGGAAATTGCCCCAAATCGGTGAAGGACTTGGCAAGGGGATTAGGAATTTCAAAAAGGCGACCAAAGAGAAAGAGGAAATCGACGTCACTCCGAAAAAACCCGAAGAAATTTCTGAAAAAAAGTGAGCCCGCACCCTTTCTGAAGTCGCGGGACTTTTTTGCGGAATATTCTTACCAAGTTTCACTTCATCCAGGTTCCAAGAAACGCTGCTCTGAAAGGTGCTCAGTACCGGCCGAGTGCCTTTTACCCCCGAACAAAATGGGACACATTGCCTACATTGGGATTGGCTCTAACCTTGGCGATAAGCTATCCCAGTGTGAGAAAGCTGTTTCAGAGATCCTGAGAATTGACCGCCACAAACTCTTAGCGAAATCTTCCCTCTTTAAGACCCAACCCGTTGGCTACACCTCCCAAGATTGGTTTGTAAACGCAGTGTTAAAAATCGAGACCGATCTGGAAGCCCCTGAACTCCTCCGGACATTAAAAATGATCGAATCTGATTTGGGTCGCACGGAAACCTTTCGATGGGGCCCCCGGACGATTGATCTGGATATCCTTTTCTTCGACGATATTGAAATTCACACCGAAGAACTCCGGATCCCTCATCCCCGAATTCAAGAGCGTCAATTTGTCCTTGTCCCTTTGGCTGAAATCGATCAAAATCTCGTCCATCCTGTCTTGAAAAAAACCATCCGAGCGCTCTTAAATGATTCCCAAAAAGAAGATCAGGGGGTGGAAAAACTTTAATTTTAAGTTTTAGAGTTGAGATTTCGGATTATTCAATCTGCGATTTGAAATTTGCAGTCTTCAATCACTGGAAACCGATCATGGCCCGATTTATTCTATTCGCCCTCCTTCTTCTCTTCTTTTACACGATTCTTTACTACCTTATTAAAGACATGGTAGTGCGGAGGAAAAAATTAGGCAGGGAACCTGAGCCGGAGGAACTTGTTCAAGACCCCTATTGCCAAACCTATATCCCTAAGCGAACCGCCGTTAGGAAAAGGGTCAAGGGGGGAAATTACTATTTTTGCAGCAAGGAATGCTTAAGGAAATTTCTTGAAGAAAAGAAGTCTTAAAAAAACCAAATGCTTAAGTACGGAGATTCAGACGAAAATACAGTCACTTTTGCCCCTAAATACATAATCGACCTTATTTACTCCTCAGATCCCTTGGGATAATTTTTACTTACCAGCAGCAAAAACCACAAAGGTGTTGACAACCCGATGCATGTACGATATCGTAGCTAATTAGGGGGTGCGGTTGAATATAATTTGAAAGGGGGTGAAGCTATGAGCAGAAGGATTTGGAAATTTCTCGCTGTTTTTGTTCTTTTTTCCTTTGCCCTTTCCGGATGTTATTATTTCAGCACCATGAAGGAGATGAAGGCTGCCGAACAATCGTTTGCCGAATTGAAGGCAGCGGGAGGGGCGACACTGGTTCCTTATGAATACTGCAGTGCTGAAAAGTTTTTAGAAATTGCCAAAATAGAACTTACTGAGCCTGGTTATAAACCTGCGGGAGAATTTGCACGGCGCTCAACAGCCGCTTCGCAAGCAGGTTTAGCTGAAATCCAAAAGAAAAAATAGGCTGTAAAGGAAAGGAGGTGAAGTAGGGATATGGAAAAGAAATGGATGACTTTGATACTGATCATTCTGGGAGCGATGATTGCCTCCGGATGTGCAGTCAGCAAAGAATCGCAGATGATGGCCTATAACGAAGCCAAGGAGCTTTTCCAAAAAGCTACCATAGCCGGGGCGAAGAAATGCGCACCCTGTCAATACGCTACCGCTGAGGCATCTCTGGCTTTTGCTGACCACGAAATAGGAGAGGGAGATTATTGGGGTAGTGACTTAAAAATAGCCCTTCAAGTAGCCAAAGAGAAATCTTTGGAGGCCCTGAAACTGACACCTTGCGAGAAACCGGCACCGCCGCCACCACCGGCACCGCCACCGCCGCCACCGCCGCCACCGCCGCCAGCTCCGCCGCCGCCACCACCACCGGCACCGAAGCCGGCTCCGGTGTTTGACAACATCTATTTTAATGAGAAAAAGACGAATATCGACCCTATGGCTGCCAAGGCATTGGACCAGGATAGGGAGATGCTGAAGGAGAACCCGGATATCAAAGTGGAAATCGGAGGTCATACGGATTCATTGGGTTCAGCGAAGGAGAATCAGAAGATTTCTGAAAAGAGAGCCGAAAGCGTCAAGAAGTATCTCATGGATAAGTTCAACATCGCTGGCGACCGGATGATGGTGAAGGGTTATGGTAGTTCAAAGCCCATCGCCGACAATAGCACCAACGAGGGTCGTGCCAAGAATAGAAGAGTGGAAATAAGAATCCTTCCATAATGGACTTGTTTACGGACTGAAAATAGGGTGGCAGGGAAAGATTTCCTGCCACCCTATTTTTGTCTCAGGAGGCAGGTCGTCTCCAGCCTTTTCCATCCCATTCGTATCGCGGAAGCTACCGTTATCAGAGCGGATATCCCGTCGATTCCCTACACAGGCGTGGAGTGGTGTTCAGCCACCTCCAAACAATATAGGCATCCAAAAGTTTCTGGCGGACTGGGGGAAGGTTCTCAAGAAATGAACCACTCCCTGGGCTAAAGCCCAGGGTTTCAGGTCTGCTGACATGATCTGGCACAATTACCGACGTTGTTCTCTTATGTATCGCCGCACGACCTCTTCATCAACGTTGCCTACTGTCTCGGC
>Ga0208821_1000177_pt1 | contig 54541 bp, 45 predicted proteins | sample June2015DPH_20_5_FD_184720 | JGI IMG/M metagenome (GOLD analysis project Ga0208821, IMG submission 184720) | Peatland microbial communities from SPRUCE experiment site at the Marcell Experimental Forest, Minnesota, USA - June2015DPH_20_40... | ecosystem: Environmental > Terrestrial > Soil >...
TCTCCTCGACCGTTCTCAGCTCGAACTTCTCGTGATTGTAAGGTCTTCCGTAACAAAATTTACACTGGTTCCAGGGACAATTCCGAGTCACCCGGATCAGCAAGGAAGAACTTGCCCCTTCGCTTGGCGGTCTGATAGCACCAATTTCAAATGAATGGGCACTGATGTTTTTCATATCATCCCACGAGGTGGCCTTCGTATATATGGTAAGCTGCTATTTCAAAACATTCCTGGACAAACAAACCACGTAATTTATATATAACCAAAAAGAGATTTATAATCGAGTGCATTATAAGTACGTAGGGTATGCTGTGTAAAACGTATGACTTGTCGGTTAAAGTCCGACCGTGGGAGTTTGGCAGTTTGCCCACGATGATAACTTCCTGTACTCTTGTTTTTCAATCTTTACCCTTCAATGCAACATTACAAATGAAAATCAACATTTTGCCATTCCGTGATCTTTAGCCTAATAGGGGTATACCTCCAATGAAAAAACAACTTGACAAACTTTCCCGGAGGTGTATCCTAGATTTAACTCTTTATGTCTTTCTCGTGATAAGATTAATTCGTTCTAGTATTCAGGGGGCGGGCAAGGTGTGATTTTAGATGTAGTGTGCAGTCCGTTCAGTCAGTGCCCTCCCCTTCGGGCACTGACTGAACGGACTGGATAGTATTAGGCGGGGGACATATTTAAGGAAGGTTGACGTGGGAGGCTAAAGAGGGTTTATTACCGCCACCGTGGGTCTTTGCAATTATTGTTGCCACTGAAGCAAGGGTCGACAAGCTCCTTTCCCCAGATTTTGTCCCCTGCTCGTCTAGGATTCCTTTTGTAAGCATCATTTCTGTCGGCAAAATGCTTATCGATAGCCTTTTTACACTCATTTACGGACGGGTAGTCACTGTTGTGGAGGACGGCTCTTGCCATGCCGCTAAATACTGATTCGATTACATTCAGAAACTGTGCGGAAGCAGGGAGCGGTGCAAGCTTCACGAGGGGTTTCTGGCTTTGTCCAGCTTCTACAGCTGCGTTTATTTCAGAAACGCGCTCTTTAAGCTTCCCTGAAATGTGCCAGGAAGCCGCATCCCACGAGAGGTAGAGACAACGCTGGTTTCCATACTGCTCTAAAAGGATCTCAAGAAGCTTTATCATTTCTTCAGTATCTTTCTTTTCTGAGTAAAAATGGGTCACCTGGTTTGTTGATAGTTCCAATGCTGCGGTTAGAGTTAGCCGCCCTTTGCTTCGCTGTCTTTGAGGTATAACCCTTGTCGTGCCCTTTTTGGTAAACGCACGGCCACCCTGTATTTTTACAGAAAAGGGGCCGAACTCGTCAACCGAAAAGAACTTCTCATCCTCTTGCAGATTAGCCAGTATCTTGGTGATTTCCTGCATTTTCTCACGGTACTTTGGATCAGGGCTGGTAAGCACGCGCCGTGCCTTCCTGAAGGTGTAACGTTCAGCCCTAACGTAATCCGAAATCGTGCTTCTCCCCATGGGCTTCTTATACTTGCGCTCATATGCGTGTGCAAGAGTTTCCAGGCTCCAAGATGCCCTGTTAATACCGTGAAGGCTTGGAGACTCGTGAAGAATCCCAATAATTTGGTCTCGCTTTGTCTTCATCTCTGCCAACTTATCGGGGTTCAGGCGGTGCTTGTCGCGTCCGCGGAGTCCATCAATGCCTTTCTTCTCGAACGCAGCTATCCATCTCCTAGCTACACGGATTGACTTTTCAACCTTAGTGCACAAGCCCGTCAGCGTTTTTCCCTTATGTGAATCAAGGATTACTACAGCCTTGGCCCAGTTAGTCCTGTTATTGGAGCGTCGCCATTTCTTCAATTCAGCTGCGTCTTCCTCACGGATGTGGATGATACGCCACTTCGTACACCTCGCGACTTGCATTCTCTGGTGGCTTTGCCATTTGCGGAGATTTGCCACAAACTGTGAGTACCCGTAGCCGTCTGGATTGAGGCTTTTATACTGCCTCCAGCTCTGTTTCAAGTTTGCACTCCCATTGTAGAAATACTTGTGGACCTCAGGCAAAATCTTTAGCAATGTGATGTAACGTTCGGTGGGAACCTGTTTCGGGTTTTCCCGCTTCAGGAGGGAATGTATTTTCTTGGGGTAGAGGGTTGCAAACTCAGCATATGAGTATCCAGTGTTCATAATGTATGTGCGGCATCGCCGGACCATCCCGCGAGAAATGCCTAGAGTCTTTGCCAAATGAGCGATCGTCGGGGACCCCCCGTGACCATAAAGCTCTGCCACACGTCTGATTCGGTATACCGGAATTTGCCGTCCAGGCATTCTTTGCCCTCCTAAACTGAATGTTTTCTCGGGGACGGAAGCGGCGCAAATACCATTCCAAGATGGCTACAGGTTATACCGACTATACCTCCAGATGTGGCCAAAACAAAGCAAATAAACTTGCAGTCATTGCCTCTCATTCGGGTTCGATATTCCGAGACTTTTCACCTCTCCAGGCTACGCTTTCAGCATCTCATCCGTCACCATCCCCACCATGACGGAATGGGGAATGATTTTAATGGGCATCCTTCTTGGAGTGAATGCCATCTACCTCATAAGGAAGAGAAGAACAGTTTAGTTTGATTGTCAAACCCACATATGAGGTGGTTAAAAATCGGGCACGAGGATTTGGGCTCTACCTTTTTATTGAACATTTCCATCCATAATCGTTGACCTCCGGCAGTATCTTGCGTCGTAGATAAGTAGGTGTAGTTTTCGGAGCAACACTTATCCTCGTACGATCCGTCAAACCGGGTGTTCGTCAGGGCAGGTGAACGAGGCCATCCCTCCTTCCTTATTTTCCCAACATAATTATAGTCAGCTTGCTTGAAAAGTTGGTTGTTTTTTATCAGGATGCCTAAAATCAAACAAAACATCCCTTCAACAAACCACGATTTAGGTGATGATTGTCCTGACAGAAATCTTCTCTAACCATCTAATTATCCTGAAAAAAACAAAATATTCTCTATCGCCCCTTCTACTGGCATAAGGATTGCTCAGCACTCGGGATGAGTGAGGGTGATTCGTGATCCGTAACACCAATCACGCACACTATTCACCAACGGGAAACATCGTTTGCCATGAATGTTCTCATTGTCAAACATATCGGAAACGAGGGGCCCGGATTGATTGAATATCGCCTCTTGCAGGAGAAAATTCCGTATCAGATTTGCGATCTTGAAACGGGCGCCCGGCTCCCAAAAGTGAACGGCCTGAGTCACCTCATCTTTCTGGGAGGACCGATGAACGTTTACGAGGAGGATCGTTATCCCTTCCTTCGTGATGAGGACCTTTTTATGAAGGAGGCGATTCAGCGCGGGAAGGCGGTCTTGGGGATATGTCTGGGGGCTCAATTGATCGCCAAGGCCCTCGGGGCAAGGGTTTTCAAGGCCCCCGTGAAAGAGATCGGATGGTACGACGTTTCATTGACAAAGATGGGCTCACAGGATCCTCTGCTTTCCGATCTTCCGAAGACATTCCCCGTCTTCCAATGGCATGGCGACACCTTTGAAATCCCGAACGGGGCGAAGCTCATCGCCACTTCGTCTCCCATCTCTCACCAGGCCTTTCGCTACGGAGAAAAAGTTTATGGCCTTCAATTCCATCTCGAGGTGACTGAAGCGATGATCCGGGAGTGGATGGAAACGTACGAAGAAGAGTTTAAAGACGGTCAGCCTCCGCCTCCGTTTTCAAAAGCTGAGATCATGGCTGAAACCGAAATGAAGATTGAGACATCTATCAGGAGAGGGATCAGTTTTCTCACTAACTTTTTTGGACAATAGGTTCAACCCATCCTCCAAGTAGGGGGGAGGCGCGGTTGAGGGGAATCCCACAATCTATTTTCAGGAGGGACGAGATGAAAAAATTTCTGTTTTTATGGTTCTTTGTGATGATGAGTCTGTTCGTTGTCGGAGTTGTCCATGCCGAGGCACCCGCTTCCCCGCCACCCAAAGTAGATACGGGGGATACTTCCTGGATCCTCATCTCTTCTGCTCTGGTCATGCTGATGACACCAGGACTTGCCCTCTTCTACGGAGGCATGGTGAGAACGAAAAACGTCCTCGGGACGATCATGCAAAGCTTTATCGCCCTCGGAGTCATCAGCATCCAGTGGGTACTTTACGGATACAGCCTCGCCTTCGGCCCTGATATCGGCCACGTGATCGGAAGTCTCAGCTGGATCGGACTCAGGGGGGTAGGTCTCGACCCAAATCCCGACTATGCAGCCACGGTCCCCCATCAGGCATTCATGATCTTCCAAATGATGTTTGCCGTGATCACGCCTGCACTGATCACGGGCGCGTTTGCCGAAAGGTTCAAATTCAAGACCTATCTGGTATTCCTCGTCCTTTGGGCCACATTTGTCTATGATCCTCTTGCACACTGGGTTTGGGGCATGGGTGGTTGGATCAAGAATCTGGGTGCCCTTGACTTTGCGGGAGGTCTCGTCGTACACATCAGCTCAGGAATGGCAGCACTGGTGGCAGCCTTGGTCGTCGGGAAGAGAAAAAACTACGGTGAAGAACCCATGCCGCCTCATAACCTCACCCTGACGCTCCTCGGTGCGGCATTGCTCTGGTTTGGTTGGTTCGGCTTTAATGGTGGGAGCGCGGTCGCATCGGGTTCGCTTGCCACTTCTGCCTTCGTGGTGACACATATTTCAACCGCTGCTGCAGCCCTCTCATGGATGATTGCGGAGTGGGCCTATCGGGGTGAACCAACCGTTCTCGGTGTGGCTTCGGGTGCGGTCGCCGGGCTGGTGGCTATCACGCCTGCGTCCGGTTTTGTGGGCCCCGTACCCGCTATTCTCATCGGAGCGGGAGCGGGTGTAGCGTGTTATTTTGCCATTAATCTCAAAACCAAGCTCGGATACGATGATTCTCTCGACGTCGTCGGTGTTCATGGCGTGGGGGGAACCTTGGGTGCATTAGCCACAGGATTATTCGCTTCGAAAGCGATTAACCCAGCGGGAAGCGATGGTCTATTTTTCGGCAATCCTTCCCTTCTGGGCATTCAGGCAATCAGCGTGGTTTCGGCATGGATATATTCCTTCGTGGTGACATTGATCATACTGAAGGTTCTCGACTGGACCATGGGCCTGAGAGTAACCGATGAACACGAGGTCACCGGCCTTGATTTAAGTCAGCACGGAGAAAGTGGATACACTTTTTGAGTTAAGAGTTATGAGTTACGAATCGAAGGCTTAAAAACTCTGAACTCAGTACTCCAAACTAATGAGGGAGGCGACATGAAAAAGATTGAGGCAATTATCAAACCCTTTAAACTGGATGAAGTGAAGAACGCATTGACCAAAATCGGCATTCAAGGGATGACGGCAACCGAGGTCAAAGGTTTTGGGAGACAAAGGGGTCATACCGAGGTCTACCGAGGGGCAGAATATAAGATCGATTTTCTACCCAAAGTTAAGATTGAACTGATCACAACCGATGAAATGGTCCACCAGGTGATCGAAACCATTGAACGGGCTTCCAAGACTGGAAAGATTGGGGACGGAAAAATCTTTCTTTCATCTGTCGAAGAGGTGATTCGGATCCGAACCGGAGAGCGCGGAAGAGATGCCATTTGATTTAGGCATGACCAGAAACGGGCTCATCGACACGAAAAACCTGATGGCCCAGGCAGTATCCAATTATTCCTCCCCGAGGGAGTTCCTCCGTCAACACTCCGATATGGCGGATGGCCTTGTGAGAAAGGCTTTCCAGAAGGCCCAGTCCGAAGTTTCGGCGCCGTCGGTCTGCCTCATCGCCGTGGGAGGCTACGGAAGGGCTGAGTTAGCTCCTTACTCGGATGTCGATCTCCTGCTCCTCTATTCCTCTTCGGGAAAAGAGGACCTTCCTCCTTTGGTCGAGAAGATCCTTTACCCCCTCTGGGACTTAGGGTTGGAAGTGAGTTGCAGTTCGAGGTCCATTAGCGAATGTCTGAGGATGGCCCAATCGGATGTGCATATCAAAACAGGGTTGATCGACGGACGTTATCTCGACGGAGAATACGAATTTTTTCGCAGGTTATACAGCCTCTTCACGAAAAGAGTCCTCCACCGAAACGTGCAAAAATTTGCCGAGGCTTTGGCGAATGATCTTCGCCTCCGCAACCAGAAATACGAAGATCCGGCTTATACCTTGGAGCCCAATATCAAAGAAGGAGAAGGAGGGCTGAGAGACTTTCAGATTGGTCGGTGGACCATCAGGGCGAAATACAAAACGGATCGTTGGGATTCGATCCTCTTCCCGGACCATTCCCGAATGCTGGAGAGAAGTCTTCAATTTCTCTGGGCAGTAAGAAACCAGCTCCATCTCCTCAGCGGGAGAAAACAGGACCATCTGACCTTCGAATTGCAAGAAAAAATCGCGCCGATCCTTGGCCTTTCCCCGGGCACGCAAGGGATCGAGGAGATGATGAGACAATATCATCTCTCGACCCAGAGGATCTCAACCTTTGTCTACGATATTCTCGACCGGACCCTTCACGAACCTTCTTGGGCAAAGAAAACCTTCTTTTTCTTCCAACGAAAGAAGATTGACGAAAATTTCGGAATGGCCTATGGAGAACTCCATCTTTTTGATCCAGTGACCTTCAAGAGAGACCCATCACAACTGATGACCCTTTTTAAGCATTGCCAGGGTTACCGAACCCACATGGATTTTCGGACGGAGGAAGCGGTGATGGAGGCTCTCCCCTTCGTCGACGATCGCTTCAGGACCATGGAGGGAGTGAATCAAGCCTTCCTTTCGATCCTGAGGAAGGGAGACGGTGTGGATACCATTCTCAAGAAGATGCACGAGCTGGGACTGCTCTCACGCTATATTCCTGAGTTCTCAGAGATCGAAGGGAAGGTCCATTACGACCTTTATCACGTCCATCCTGTGGATATCCATTCTATCCTGGCTGTCGAGGAGCTGGGGAAGCTCAGAGGCGGCCTTTACCAGCAAGAGTATCCTTTGCTCACCTCGCTCATCAGAGAGATAGAAAATCCGGAGATTCTCTTCTTAACCACCCTCCTCCACGACATCGGAAAAGGGATGGACGGCGATCACTCGTTGATTGGAAAAGAGACGGTGAAGCACATCGGAGAGCGGATGGGACTCCCGGTGGAAGACCGGGAATTGATGGAATTCTTAGTAAGTCACCACCTCTATATGATCGAAACGGCTTTCCGCAGGGACCTCCATGATGAGCAGGTGATCTTGCGTTTTGCTGACGAAGTGAAGGACGCCAATCAATTAAAAATGCTCTACCTCTTGACCTTTGCCGACATCAAAGCCGTTGGACCCGATGCCTGGACATCATGGAAGAACACCCTTCTCATGGAGCTTTTCCTAAAGGTCTTGCATTTTTTTGAAAAGGGCGCTGTGGCCAGCCCGTTTCTGAAAAGGGATGAAATGATTCAGAAGCTTCAGAGATCGCTCTCTCGAGAAATCATTTCTGAATACCTTGAACATCTACCGGACCGGTACCTCTCCTGCTACTCTTCTGACGAGATCACACATCACCTGGAACTGGCTCGATCCGTCGAGAAGAAACTTCTTCTTGTCGAATGGGAGATTGAAGACGAGATCCAGGCGAGGGTTACGGTATGCACCAAAGACCGCTATGGGCTTTTTTCAAAAATTACGGGTTCGATGTTTTTAAACCACCTGAATATTCTCGAAGCCCAAATTCACACCTGGGGAAATGGCATCGTTCTCGATACCTTCTGGGTGGTGGATGCCACAAGAAATATGGATCGGCGTCTTCAACAGTTTAAGAAGGATCTGGAAGAAATCCTGGGTGAAAAAGCTTCTCTGAGAGGCCTTCTTTCCAAAAGGAAAGAGGTAAACGGGATCAAGCAAAAAGTCATCCCAAGGGTGCCACAAGAAGTAAAGGTCAACAATCAGGATTCTGACTTTTATACCATCGTCGAGGTCATGGGAGAGGATCGATTGGGTATCCTTTATGAGATCACACAAGCCTTGACCGACCACGGATGCGATATCCACTTCGCAAGGATTTCAACCTTAGGTAACCGCATTGTGGACGTCTTCTATGTGCAGGACGAATGGGGAGAAAAAATAAAGGAAAAGAACAGGACAGACCAGCTCAAGAGAACCGTTCTCTCCCGTCTCACTCCGCGAGAAGTCAGCCTTCCTTGAATCCGGGTTCTCCCTTTTGAGACCCATCCAAGCACCCCCGCTTCATGGAACAGAAAGCCTTTCATTTCAGAAGGTTATAGGATTCATCTCATCTTATTCATTAGACCTGGCAGGATTGTTTTTCAAGCCCTGAATTATTATATTTAAATAAAATAAGGTAAGGATTTGTGAGCTCCACAGAGGAAAGGAGGGAGCGCGCATGAAAAAAGCATCTGTAATAATGACTATAGCGGCTTTTCTTTTGCTATCTTTGAATGCTTACGCACAATCCGACCAGAAGTCGGCGGGCACTCCTCCGGTATCACAGACACTCATCCCCGAAGGTGATTTTGCCCTTAAACTCGCAACCGCACTCAAGTTAGGAACGCCTAATAACGAGGCCCAAGCGGAGGACCTGTTGACCTCGGCAGGAATCGCACCAAAGAACGGCTGGATCGCTGACTACCCGGTGACACCCAATGTTATTGGCGAGATGCAAAACGCCGTGACGACTGCAGCAGATGCCAAGAAGCTCTCAATGGGAAAGGATGAGGCTTTAAAAGCATTTCAGGGACTCACAACTGAGTTCGGCTTAGCGGTCTCGCCCGGGTCTGGCCAATACGCAGAGAGTCAGCCCCCCACAAGCAGCGAATACGTTGAGCCTCAGGAAATCAACGACTATTACTATGACGAAGGGCCCCCGGTTGTCACCTACTATCCTCCGCCCTGGGATTATGACTACCTGTATGGCTGGGTTCCTTATCCGTTCTGGTGTGCCGGGTTCTTTTTCCCGGGATTCTTCGTCCTGAACGACTTTGACATTATCGTTGTGGGCCATCACCACCATCATTTTCGGATCACCAATCACTTCTTCGATTCCAGGACTCATGCGTTCGGCAGGGTGGACCCGGTGAGGCATACGCTGGCCAATGTCTCAAATAGGACAGCATTCCATTCTACGGCGACAAAAAACGCTGCCTCTTCCATTTTCAACCGGAGTCTCAATTCCACGGGTGGCAGGCCATTGGGCAATTCAAACAGCCCTGCTAATGGCAGCGGAATGAACCATCAATCGTCCCAAAGCTTCGCCAGATCTTCCAGCTCGCATTCCGGCGGTGGCAGTTTCTCTTGCGCAAATTGCCACGGAGGCAGCAGTTCGTTCGGGGGTAGCAGCGGCCATTCATTCAGTGGTTTCTCGGGCGGCCATTCGTTCGGCGGCTTTTCGGGTGGTGGTCACGGAGGCGGTGGAGGCCGCAGATAAAAGTCAGGGGAAATTAACCTAAGAAGAGGATCCTTCGATCCTCTTTTTTGTTTCGAGCGGACGCCGAAATCGAAAGTCGTTATCCTCAAATTTCTGGGGTGATTTTTCGTAGAAAAGCACGATGAGCAAACACAAAATCGTGGGGAAAACGAAACACACGGGTCTGATTCAGGATAAGCCCCCCGTTCTTGAGAGTGGATAGTAGTAGCCTACCGTACAAATACAGTTCTTTCTTGAAAAAAATAAAGTGCTTACCTTATTCCCTCTTCAATCCATGTCGAATAAACTACAATTGTTATCTGCTAAATGGATGCCGCGGCTGCGGTTGGGCCCCCCCCTCAAAGGTTCTGATGGGGCTCCTAAGGAGATTTCGTGTGGCCGAGGAACTGAAAAAGGCATAAATTCGATCGCCCTTTCAGCAGATAATGATCTTACTTCCCGGGGAGGACCCATCATGACGGAACCTGAACGAATCAGCCCGAAAGAGGTCTACGAGAAATTGAAAGCAGGCGCTGCGATCCTTGTTTGTGCCTATGAAGACGACGAAAAGTTTAAGGCCTTACATCTTGACGGAGCCATCTCCTTCAATGAGTTCAGGTCGAATCTTCCGTCCTTATCAAAGAATCGAGAGATGGTCTTCTATTGCGCCTGACCCGATGATGCGGCGGCAGCCGGTCAGGCAGCCAAATATCTGGGGATGGGGTACAAAAATGCAAAAGTCCTTCTCGGCGGCGTGGACGGATGGAAGAAGGCAGGGTACCGACTCATTTGAGCAGGACTGCCGACCGTAATAAGCCATAGAAAAGACAGACCAATGTCTGAAACCAGAAAGACAAGTTTTCTGTTTAGCCCTTTTGATCTACACGGACTCCCTTTGAAAAACAGACTGGCGATGGCGCCCATGACCCGATCCAGGGCAGGCAAGGAGCGTCTTCCCAATTCCCTGATGGCCGAGTATTATCTTCAACGAGCTTCGGCCGGGCTCATCATCACGGAAGGAACAGTGATTTCAACACAGGCCATCGGCTGGCCGAATACCCCCGGGATCTATTCAAATGAACAAGCCCAAACCTGGAAAATGGTGGTGGATGCGGTTCATTCCAAGGGGACGCCGATCTCTCTTCAGCTCTGGCATACCGGCCGGGCTTCCCACACCAGCTTCCACGAAAAAGATGGACTTCCCGTGGCCCCTTCGGCCCTCAAAATCGACAGGGATTCTATTCACACCCCTACGGGTAAGCAGCCGTATGAAACGCCCCGCGCGCTGGAAACAGAAGAAGTTTCAGGTATTGTAGATGACTACCGACGTGCTGCTGAGCGGGCCAAATCAGCCGGATTTGATGGCGTCGAAATACATGCAGCCAACGGATATCTGATTGACGAGTTCCTGCAGTCTAAGACGAACCATCGCACTGACCGCTACGGAGGAAGGCTGGAAAACCGGTACAGGTTTTTGGATGAGATCGTGAGTTCGATTTCAGCGGTGTGGACCTCCGCCAGGGTTGGTGTGCACCTTTCACCAAACGGTAATTTCAACGACATGGGCTCGCCGGATTTTCGTGAAGCCTTTCTTTACATCGCAAAACAGCTTAGCCGACACAAGATCGCTTACCTCCACATTGTCGATGGTCTTGCCTTTGGCTTTCATGGACTCGGTCCGCCCATGACATTAAAAGAGTTCCGGGAGGTCTTTGAAGGGCCGCTGATCGGAAACTCTGGCTACACGCAGGAAACAGCGGAAGCAGCAATTCGGCAACGCCACGCAGACTTGATCTCCTTTGGCAGACCGTTTATCAGTAGTCCTGACCTCGCGGAGCGTTTTGCGAATGGCTGGCCTTTGAACCCGCCGGCGGACATGAAGGTCTGGTATTCTTTCGATGAAGCCGGCTACACTGATTTCCCCAGATATGAAGTTTCCCGAGGGGAATAGCCTGAAAAAGAGGGAATGGATGAAAGCCATTCGCGTTCATGAGTTCGGCGAGCCGGAAGTGTTGCGGCTTGAAAAGGTTCCAGATCCCAAGTGCGGCCATGGACAGGTTTTGGTTAGAATTCAAGCCGTAGGAGTCAACCCGGTAGATACTTACATCCGGGCAGGGCTCTATGCCATCAAACCCACCCTGCCCTACACTCCCGGCAGCGACGCCTCTGGCACAGTCGAGGCCGCAGGTGAAGGAGTGAAAGGCTTCAAGGCAGGCGACAGGGTCTACACGGCCGGGACAATCAGCGGCGCCTATGCTGAGAAGGCAGTTTGCTTAGAGTCCCAGGTGCATTCTCTCCCCCCCAAGGTCACTTATTCCCAAGGCGCGGCCTTGAATGTGCCTTACAGCGCCGCCTACCGGGCCCTTTTCCAGCGTGCTCGAGCCGTACCGGGTGAAGCTGTCTTGATTCACGGGGCAAGCGGCGGCGTAGGGATTGCAGCACTTCAATTTTCCCGAGCCGCAGGAATGACGGTTATCGGAACTGCCGGGACTGAGCCAGGGCGTCAGCTCGCGGCTGAGCAGGGAGCTCATCACGTCTTGGACCATCGCAGCCCAGATCATTTTGAGGATGTTCTCAGACTGACGGAGAACCGTGGCGTGGACATTATTCTCGAATTGTTAGCCAATGTGAACTTGGGCAAGGACTTGGGGATTCTTGCCAAAGGTGGTCGGGTAGTGGTCATCGGAAGCCAGGGCAAGGTAGAGGTCAATCCTCGCGACGCGATCGGCCGGGAAGCCGCAATCTTGGGGATGTCCGTCTTTAACGCCACAGAGCGCGAAACGACCAGTATTCATGCTGCCATCGGCGCCGGTTTGGAGAACGGCACGCTGCGGCCGGTCATCGGCCAAGAAATGCCGCTGGCGGATGCGCCCCGTGCTCACCGAAAGGTTATAGAAGCAACGGCATTCGGGAAGATCGTATTGGTTCCCTGACCGGCAGGTGCCGCGTCCCGCCAATGAGACTGCGCTATTTCGCTGAGGGAGGAAACGGTCGGCCTCCAAAGTCTTAGAATGCGGTCTTTTAGGAATGACTAATCGGTGCTTGTAGAAAACGGTTTCATCTCAAGGGTACGGAATGTTTGAATCTTACATGTAAAAGGTTACCACTCTAAGACTTTCTCGACTCCCGCCTCCTCCCTTCTGTCTGCAACGGGCTATTCCACTTACACTTTAGGCTCTCCGTCCTCTGTGTTCGGCGGCTTAGTTCCTTTTCCTCGTTTTACTATACCTCCACATATGCGCAAAGACTCGAACAGCGTGCTCCGGAAAATCATAGCAGGGAAGGCGGTTCCCTTCCAGAAAACCCTCACAGGCCTCTTTATCTTTTTGAGCGCCCAAAAGGGAGAAGAAGACCGGCTTGGGGCGTTGCTGCACAAGCAGGTCCGCCATAGGCCGGTGGATTTCAGGCCCCCGATTGGCAAAGGAAATCCAACTAATTCCGTCCACCCCATCGTCTTCCAAGAGAGCCTTCAAAATCTCCGTGGAGGTCTTTTCAAATCCATGAGCCAGCATATCGGGAAAAAGGTCCACAGGATTCCGTGTTTTGGAAGGGGTGGCGATGACCTTGGAGATTTTTTTGCGCGTCGTCTCTCCCAGACGGGCCACCTGTAGCCCGTGTTCTACCGCGGCATCGATACTCATGATGGCTTGTGCCCCGCTGTAGGTGACAAAGGCAAGTCGGTCTCCCTGAGGAAGGGGCATGTCTAGAAATCCTTTCAGAGCCCGGACGAAATCATCGACCCCGGTCATGCGCAAGACACCCGCCTGGCGCATGGCACCCTCGAACACGGCGTCTCCCCCTGCCATGCTGGCGGTATGGGATGCCATGGCCCGGCCTCCTTCCTGAGTTCGTCCTCCCTTGATCATGAGCACAGGCTTTTTGGCCACTGCCTTCCTTACTGTTTCCAGAAATCGGCGGCCATTGCGCACGTCCTCCAGGTACATCCCAATGATTTTCGTTTGCTCGTCGTCCACCAAATAGGACAACGCATCGGATTCATCCACATCCACTTTGTTCCCCAGCCCAATTCCTTTGGAAAGCTGGCAACCTTCAAAGGAGCTTAAATACCGGAGAAGGGCTCCTATGAAAATCCCCGATTGCGCGGCAAATCCAATAGGCCCAGGCCTCATCATGCGGGGAGTGGCAAAATAGGAAGTGGTCAATCCGTTCTCCGTGTTCACCAGACCCAAGGTGTTAGGTCCAAACCCCCTCATACCCGTCGATCGGAGGATGCCTTTCACCTCCTCCTGGTATTTCGCTCCTTCCCGACCGGCCTCCGCAAACCCCTCTGCGGAAATAACCACCCCCTTTACACCCTTACGGGCGCATTCCTTCAAAGCTTCAGCAATCAACCGCGGGGGAATGTGTAACACCGCCAGGTCAACAGGGAAAGGAATCTCTCCCAGGCTGCGATACAAATGGGTTTCGAAAACCTGCCCCCCCTGTGGATTCACACCCGCCACCCGGCCCCGATAGCCGACTCTCTTTAGAACTTTAAGGAGCTGCGCTCCCGGCTTCTCCGGGTCCCTCGATGCTCCCACGACCGCTACGCTTTTGGATTCCAAGATTTCCCGAATGGACCACATCAAGCTCTTCCTCCGACTAAAATAGGGACACATCCCATCGATTCGATCATTCCATCTGTGTTGCCGAAAAAGGGTGTGTCTCTATTTTTTGTCAGCCAGATAGTCCTTCAGCAGCATCTCATTCCTGGTCTGGATTTTTTGCAACTCGCCCAATTCCACATTTTCAAGAGGCAGTTTCATCCTTTTATTTCTCAGCCGGGTAATCTCGGCATCTAAATACCGAATCGTGTTTGCAACTGCCTCTGCCATGGACGAGATGGACCCCTGAGCCCTTTCAAAGGTCTCTTTGTCTAAATAGGCCCGGTTCAAGAGATGAAATCGTTCAAAGAATTTTTGGAACTTCTCCACCTCTTCTTTCTTTCCCTTCTTCTTTGAATCCAGTTTTTTCGCCAGCTCCAAGAGTTTTTCTAAGTCCATAGAATTTTTCTCCCGATTTTTTCGATTTGACCTTTCCTTAAATCTATGAGAACGGTTTACCTTTGTCAATCCTTTTATACTGGATTATTGGATGGTTTGCCTTTTTTAGACAGCCTGTTTGAAATCCATCACTCCCTGGCAACCCTGAAGTCTCTTTGAAATGACCATTCCCCTTTTTCGAAAAATAAATTCATGTAATTCCAAGAAGTTATAAAACTGGAACTAAATCTAATGGAACTCTGATGACGGCACATAATTTGCTTTTGAAATGAACGAACACAGCGTCGTATTGCAATGACAAGGTTGTCTCCAGCACGGGGCGCCTTTTATTGATTTCAAAATCCCATTAGACAGGAGGAACAATTCTATGAGTCCCAAAGATGTGGTGAAGATGATCAAGGAAACCGGGGTTCAAATCGTCGATTTGAAGTTCAATGACCTCCCAGGATTATGGCAACATTTCTCGATGCCCGTCTCAGAACTTTCGGAAATGGACGATCTTACGGATAGCATCTTCGTCCAAGGAATCGGGTTCGACGGTTCGAGTATCCGCGGGTTCCAAAAGATCCAAGAGAGTGACATGATTTTGATCCCGGATCCCTCGACGGCCGTCGTGGATCCAGTGTGTGAAATTCCAACGATGAGTATTATCTGTGATATTTTTGATCCTATCACCAAAAAGCCTTATACCCGGGATCCAAGATATGTTGCAAAAAAGGCAGAAAAGTTTGTGGTGGATTCTGGAATTGCAGATACAAGCTACTGGGGACCGGAGATGGAATTCTTCATCTTTGATGATATCCGGTTTGATCAAACAGAGAATTCTGGTTATTATTTTATTGATTCAGTAGAGGGAGAATGGAATTCAGGAAGGGATGAAAGACCGAATTTGGGTTACAAACCTAGATATAAAGAAGGGTACTTTCCTGTTCCCCCTCATGATTCCCAGCAGGACCTGCGAAGCGAGATTATTCTAACATTGATCAAGGCTGGCATTCCTATTGAGGTTCATCATCATGAAGTCGCCACCGCCGGTCAAGCAGAAATTGACATGAAATTCGGGACCCTGGTGAAGATGGCCGACAGCTGCTTGATGTATAAATACATTGTGAAGAATTTGGTTCGAAAACACGGCAAGGTAGCCACGTTCATGCCAAAACCTCTTTTCGGTGACAACGGAAGCGGCATGCATACCCATCAGAGCCTGTTCAAAAACGGAAAAAACGTTTTTTTCGATCCTAAAGGATACGCACTCATCAGTCAGACGGCAAAATACTATATTGGGGGGCTGATAAAGCATGCGGATGCTTTAATGGCCTTCTGTGCCCCCACCACCAACTCCTATAAGCGATTGGTCCCGGGATATGAGGCACCCGTCAATCTCACTTACTCACAGAGAAACAGAAGTGCAGCCATTCGGATTCCTGTTTACTCCGAAAATCCAAAGACCAAGCGGATTGAATTCCGGCCACCGGATAATACTTGCAACCCTTATCTATCCTTCCCGGCCATGCTCATGGCAGGTTTTGATGGTATAAAGAATAAGATTGATCCGGGCGAGCCCATGGACAAAGACACCTATCACCTCACCGGCAAAGATAAAGAAAAAGTCAAGACCGTACCAGGATCTCTTGAAGAATCATTAAATGCCCTTGAAAAGGACCATAAGTTTCTTCTTGAGGGGGATGTCTTTACCAAGGATGTGATCGACGTTTGGCTTGAATATAAGCGAGAGAAAGAGATCGATGCGGTGAGGCTCCGTCCCCATCCCTACGAATTCTATCTCTATTTCGATATTTAAGGAGGGAATCCGCACAGGAGAAGGGTCTTATTTCCTGAATCGGGATTCGGGTCGTTCTTTTTCTTGACAACGGAAAGGGGGTTATGTTATTTGCTCTATAACTCCGTAAATACGAAGGGGTATTGATTAGACAAGGGCGTCTTCTCCCGATTGCATTCCGGGTCCAAAAGAGGCCCTTTTTTTTAACCATAATTATAGAAGAGGAGGAAGAGATGGATAAAGAAAAAGGAAATGTCTTGAAGTTGGCGAAGGAGAATGATGTCAAGTTTATTCGGCTCTGGTTCACGGACATTCTCGGGGTCTTAAAAGGGTTCGCAATCACCATTGACGAACTGGAAGGCGCCCTTGAGGAGGGCATGGGATTCGACGGCTCTTCCATTCAGGGTTATGCCCGCATCGATGAGAGCGATATGATTGCCAAACCTGATCCAAAAACTTTCCAGATCGTTCCCTGGAGACCCAAAGAGAATGCGGTAGGCAGGATGTTTGCAGATGTCCTTGAACCCGATGGAACCCCTTACAAAGGAGATCCCCGATGGGCGTTGAAAAGGGTACTCAAAAAGGCTCAAGACCTGGGTTACACCTTTTACGTCGGTCCTGAGCTGGAGTACTTCTATTTCAAAAGTAGTGAAGGAGCGCCAGAGTTTCTTGACAAAGGAGGCTATTTTGATCTTACTCCCCTGGATGTGGCAACCGAGCTTCGGCGAGAAACTATTTTAACCTTGGAGGCCATGGGAATTCATGTGGAATACAGCCATCATGAAGTCGCTCCCAGCCAGCATGAAATTGACCTCCGCTTTACGGATGCCCTGACCATGGCGGACAATGCGATGACCTATCGACTCGTTGTTAAGGAAATTGCATTGAAGCATGGCGTCTATGCGACCTTCATGCCCAAACCTATCTTCGGCCAGAATGGAAGCGGCATGCACACACACCAATCTCTTTTTAAGGGTAATAAGAATGCCTTCTTCGATCCAAAAGATGAATACCATCTCTCCAAGATCGGCAAGTCTTATATGGCCGGGGTTTTGAAACACTCCAAGGAAATTACTTCCATCACTTCTCAATGGGTGAACTCTTACAAAAGGCTTGTCCCGGGCTACGAAGCGCCCGTCTATATCTCCTGGGCGCGCAGGAATCGGTCAGCCCTCGTTCGTGTGCCTATGTATAAACCGGGAAAAGAAAAAGCCACCCGGATGGAATACCGGTCGCCTGACCCCGCCTGCAACCCCTATCTGGCGTTTGCTGTCATGCTGGCCGCGGGCTTAAAAGGGATAGAAAAGGGATATGAACTTGCGGCTCCTGTTGAAGAAGATATCTTTGAGATGTCTGAGGCGTCGAGGAAGAAACATGGGATCGACTCTCTTCCGGGAAGTCTAGCCGAAGCGATTCAATTGACCGAGAAGAGTGAACTGGTCAGAGAAACACTGGGAGATCATATCTTCCAAAAATTTATTGAAAATAAAAAGATCGAATGGGATCAATATCGGACCCATGTTTCCCAGTTCGAACTGGAAAAATATCTTCCGATCCTGTAGTCTTCTTCTCCTTTGCTTTGTTTACAGCCCCTGTTTACTCGAAGCCCCCCTTCCCCTGGTGGGAGTGGGGCTTCGTTAGATAAAGGACTTCTTGAATAAGAGCGCTGAATGAAGATCTAACGAGGCGAAGGGAGGCGGAACGGATTGAGTTTTCTTCATCCATAGGTTATCTTTAAATTAATTTATGTAACATTGCAGAGGTAAAGCGAGGAAAACGAGTATGGTGAGTAGTGAGAAACTTGCTTGGAGCAAAGATCTCGAAAACTTTTTACACCGGAATCCCGGTCTGAAGATGATCGATGATCCGGAGAAGCTCGAATACTACCGCAATGACCTGAACGTCGATCTTCCTCCACTGATCCGGGACCTCATGCTGAAGAGCTTGCCGGATATCATTTTCCAGCCCGCCGCTGAAGAACACCTGCTGGAGATCTTTGCCTTTGCCCGAGATCATAAAATCCCGGTAACCATTCGGGGCGCTGGAACCTGGGGATATGGCGGAGCAGTCCCTACCCAGGGGGGAATACTCATCGATCTCAGCTTCATGGACAAGATTGAAATCAACCCGGCGGCGCTTCAGCTGACCGTGGGTCCGGGGGCCCGGTTTCTCGACATCCATCGCGAACTCGAACGCCATGGCCTTACCCTCCTCAGCATGACTTCAGGAAAGGGCGGGACACTCGCGGGATGGATGGCCACGGGAGGCATGGGATTTGGCACCTTTCGCCATGGCCCGGTGCGAAATCAGCTGATCTCCATACGGGTGATCACACCCGAAGGCAAGGCACGAGATCTGGAGGCTGACGATCCAGAGGTGGGTTACTTCCTTTCCACTGAAGGACAGATGGGAATTATTGTGAAAGCCACGCTCAAGGTCGGCCGACGACCCTCACAATGGTATCCTTTCGTTCTCTCCTTCGAAAGGACGTCCGCTGCCTATGCCTTTGCAAAGCAGGTTTCCCATCACCCCTTGCTCAAGCCTCATGACGTGATCGTTTACCACACCAAATTGGTGCGCGTCCTCAAGGAACAATCAAATGGAAAAATGGCGATTGAGGATAAGAACGTGGTCCTGGTCGCATTTGCCGATGAAGGGCAGGCCCATGAGTTCAAGGCCTATCTGAATGAGCACGGCATTCAACCAGCTGATGAAGCATCAGCCAATTACCTCTGGGAAGAGCGGTTCCTCCCCATGTCCATCAAGCATCTTGGGCCGTCTCTTCTGGCCACGGAGGTGCTTCTCCCTCTGGATCAAGTCGCTGCCTACTTTGAAAAAATCAGCGAATGGGGCAAACGTCTCGGTGTAACTTTTTATCCATCTTCTCATCTCATCAGTCGAGAACAAGTCCTATTTCTTGCCATGGTGGCCTCTGACCATCGGAAGGCCATTTTTTATGCAGACCTCTTGCTCGTTCCAATGATGGTCAGGCTAGCTGTTCAGTTTTACCATGGGAAGCCTTATGGATTGGGAATCTGGAACACACCTTTTTTACGCGACCTCTACCCCAAAGAAGAGTTGAAACAACTGCGCCAATACAAAAAGGTTGTAGATCCTGCCGGAATCCTCAATCCAGGAAAATTTTTCTCTGTTTCAGGGAGACTGGGTCCTCTACAAAAAATACTATTCCATTCTGACATCTTTAATCTCGAACTCTCCTCGACCCAATGGCTTCTTTTCAAGTTGTTCTCCATCATTCCGGAAAAGACCCTTCGGCGGCGCATCACGATTGCTCCCCAGGGAATTGAAGGAATCTCAAATGACGTCTTCGCCTGCGCCCAATGTGGAAATTGCGTATCCAGATGTCCTGTTTATCGTGCGACCGGGGATGAAACCTTTACGGCCAGAGGAAAGCTTCTCACCATGAAGAGGGCACTGGAAACGAAGAAGCTCGAACTTTCGAAAGTCCTGCCCCTCTACTTCTGTCTTCACTGCGGACGCTGCGATGAAGAATGCCAGGTGAATCTGAAGCATCGCGAGCTTTACGATCAACTGGAGAAGTTTCTATCCCGAACCATCGATTTTCCGATTCAGGAGATAACAAACTTTATCCAGGAAGTAGAGAATAGCCCGGATTTTTACCGATTTCTCGATGTGATCCGAACGGGTTTCGATCAGAAGATTCACGAACAGCGCCAGACCTTTCCAAGGTACCGTGTCCTCATTGATGAAGAATATTGTCTTCATTGCGGCACCTGCGTCGATGCCTGCATGTATAGCGTACGGAAGCGTGATGAGTCCGATCCCCGTAAGGTTGTGATTGCGGACGAATCCCTCTGTCGCGGCTGCGGGGCCTGCCTGGAACGGTGCCCGCAGATCGCAGCCGGACTACCAGCCACTTCCGTGGAACTGCATCCGGACTATCTCAGCTTGGATGACCCGTACTGGAAAGGCGAAGTCATCACCCGGATCGACCTGGAAGCAACGACGGGGAAGATTCCTGTTTCTGGCACGGGTCAGGGAGACCCACATCGTGGCTCCGGCAATGACGGCATTCGTTTCGGCCACTTTCACATCGTAGGCCCCGCGCAGAATCTCCTCTATGAAAGCTCCGCGGACGCCATCGTTGTCCAGCTCGGTCAGCGGCCGAAATATCTGACGTTCAACGGACACGGGATCGAGACCCCTGCCCCTCGCCTGATCGGGCTGAAGACGCCTCTCATCCTCGACGTGATGCCGATGGACGGGGGAGAAACCTTATTGGACTCCATGTTGGAGGCCGCCCGAACCACGGGGACCCGTCTCACACTTCGGTTAGAAGAAGCTGAGAAATACGGAGCCAAGATTCGGGATCGAACGCATTCTCTGATTCTCCGATTGACCTCGGACGATATCAGGAACCTGGCCGCGGGGAAGAAGTGGCCTGAAGTCTTTCAGAATCATTCTTGCGATTTGATAGAAATCGAACTGGATGACACGGTTCTGGCACGAATCGATGAGTTGAAACGTCTCTTCTTTGGATCCGCTGTTCTCTCCGCCGTCATAAAGACCAATAAGGATGATGTGGATTCGGAGCTCAGGCCAACGCCGGTGTTCCAGCAAAAACTGGAATCCTTATTCGAATCACCTTTTGATATTTTGTGTCTCACGTCGGATTACGACGCGGACAAAGGATACTATCCCACCACGGATGCCGTGCCCGCGGTTCATCGATTTCTGGTCGAGCAAAAACTGCGTCACCGGTTTTCAATCCTTGCGGCCGGAGGAATCCGATCCGCAGCGGATTCGCAAAAAACGACCCAACGGGGTGCCAACGGAATAAAGATCGATTGGCCCGTGTTGTTGACCGCCGATCCAATGGCACGGCAGAGATTCCTCAGAGGCGAAGCGATCCGGATTTCACTTGATGCACCGGCATTGGCAAAGCGAATCACCAGCCTCATCCGGGTATGGAATGTTCAGATCATTGAGGTTCTCGGTGCCTCCGGGTTTAAAGAGATCAGAAAGACCGTGGGCGAAGAGAACCGGTTGCTCATTTTTGACGACCTCGAGGAGCGGGTTTACGACATCTTTAAGAACCAGGGCCGCCTGGAACGAAACAGCCAAAGCAACCGGGCCCGCATACAGAGAGAGGGAGACGGCTTTGGATGGCGATACAGCCAGTTAGCGGATCTGATCCAGCCCACGCAGCTCCCGCACCGGTTCTACAATTGTGACCTGAAGGCATCATGCTATCGCATCTTCGACCGCGATTATGTCTGGCCGGCTTCCCTCATTGCATCCGTTGGCCGCATGGCCAGCGGAGACCGCGAGGCGCTTCTGCTGAGCCATACGGAGGAGCGAGGCAATCTTGGAGATGGCTTCGATTTTATTCAGGTCCAGTTTCAGCAGAACCCTGACGCGATCCCGGAAGGAAAGCTGGAGGAGGTGTCAACCGCTCTTCAAATCGCACCTCAATTGCGGCTGAAGGCACCCTTTATCGGAGCCGGAATGTCTGTTGGGTCGATCGGGCCGGGGACCTGGCGCGCCCGGGTCTTGGCAACGCGAGCCCTCGGGACCCAGATGGATACCGGCGAGGGTGGATACCCGACTTTTTTCATCCTTGATTCGAAGTGGAATCCCCTGGACTTAACGGATCAACAAGTGGCCTTGTTGGGACAATTGATAGAAGAGAGAAAACTCATCCCAGTGGAGGAGCTGATCAAAAGGGTTCGGCAAGAGCTGGACGAATCCCCTGAATTTCAGGGATTGCTGGATGCGCTCGGAAAATATCCGGCTTCCATGCCGGTCCAGTACGTTCCGATTGTCACGGCCGAAGACGAGCCTTATGTCTCCACTCAGCTCAAGACGGGATTATTTGGAGTAACCAAGGAGAGTATCCGGCGTGCCCGACGCGTGGTGATCGCCTATAGCCAGGGAGCGAAACAAGGGGTCGGGGGTCACTTGCTCGGACGAAAAGTCTTTGGTCTGGTGTCGAGGCTACGCGGAGTGGCCGAAGGCGTCAGCCTCATCTCTCCCTTCCCTTTTCATAATTGCTATTCGATTGAAGATGTGAAGGCATTCATCGACGCTGTCCGGATGATCAACCGCCGTACGACCATCTGTATTAAGGTTTCGCCATCTCCCGATATTGAATTCATCGTTTCCGGCCTCGCCCGTATTGCCAAGGATAACCAGATGGTGATCGAGGTCTGGTTGGATGGTCCCCGGGGAGGGACCGGCGCAGCTCCGGACATCATCAAGGGCCAGATGGGAATGCACATGGAGTATGCGATCCCCCTTTGCCATGAAAAATTGATGGACGACGGATTGAGAGATACCGTTGTTTTCATGGGAAGCGGCGGATTTCGCACATGGGGAGACGTGATCAAGGGAATCGCCTTGGGACTCGATGGCGTCGTCCTAGGTACCGCAGACCTTGTGGCCATCGGCTGTGTTCGGGACCGCAACTGCGAGTCAGGGTGCCGAAGCGGCATCTCCACCATTGAACCGAGAATGCAGCTTTTACGCGATGTCGAAATAAACGCCCAACAGATCATCAACTTTCGTTCAATTCTCCAGGCTCAGACGATCAGGGCCCTTGCGGCCTTGGGCATGAAAGACATTCGGGAGCTTCGGGGCCATTATGATTGTATTCAATGGCCGCTTCTCGAAGAGAGAGTCCGGGAGCGTCGCCGCCGCAGGGCTGAAATTTCACGGACACGGCCTTTCGGCAGGCCGGAAGAAACCCCCCAGCAAGTTACGGCCAATCCGATGCCCGCTCCCTCGGATTGTGGAGTCGCTGCCATTGTCTCCAACCATTTCATCCCGAGCCATGTGATGGACTTGATGCTTGAACGTATGGGGAACCGCGGCATGGACGGGGTTGGAATTTGGAAAGGAGGCTGTTACCCGCTTCATATGGATAAATATGCCCTGCAGGTCTTGGTCAAGGGCATACTTCAATCCGACGTAGAACAGGAATATGCGTCCAGAGAAGCGGCTCTCGATCCGGCAGAACTTCGTCGGCGAGCCAGGCAGGAGGTCTTGGTCAAGCGCCGTCATATTATGAAAGAAATCGCTGACCACTATTTCACAGGGGTCGAACTGGATGATTTCGACGGCGATCTGGAGAAGTGCCGTTTCCCGTATCGGCTCGATCAGGAAGGTCACGAGCAGGATTTCCGACTCTTTGGCGAGAAAGATCCGGGCGATGTGTTCCGATTCTTTGTACGGGTGCGACGTGAAGAGTTGTGTCGCTTTGTAGAGAATGACCTGTTGAAGGATCCCATCTGGCCGCCCCGTCAGATGCGCTACCGAGATCTGACCGTTGAGAATTACAGAACGAACATAGAATTCTTGCAGGAGGCCGAGGACGAGTACATCTACCGGCTTTCCCGAAAGATCACTCGGGAGAACTACGCAGAGGTTTTGCAGAAGAAGGCGGCGGTGATGTCGTGCGGTAAAAACTCCGGCTGCTGGAAGAGCGATGGTCGGGAAATTCCATGGGAACTTCCAGAAGCGCCCGTAAATGTTATCCATCGGCGCCTGGCCACTGGTTCTGTGGTGGACCAGATGAATGCCCACCCCTTTGCCGAGCTTCACACAGCCCTGACCCATAACGGGGAGACGACGAATTATCGCACGATGCTGAATCGAATCTCACAGTTCAACCTGACGCCTTTGGCTCAAACGGATACAGCCGTGGCGTCTCTTAAACTTCACCTGCTCAGCCAATACCTCCATTATCCCTTCGACGCTCTTGTCGAATCTTTTTCACCCACGACAGGGTGGAAGCTGACCCAGTTGCCTCCTGAGATAAAGGATCGCTTCGAGCATGTCCAGGAGGTTGAGTTGGAAAGTGCTCCGGATGGTCCGTACCAATACCTTTGCGGTCGGATCGACCCCTATCGCAGGGTCATCGAGCGGTTGGACATTATCGACCCGTCCTTGCTTCGGCCCAACGTCGCAATGCTCTATGACGACGGAGATAATTTCGTGAGCATCATCTGTTCCGAGAAACAAGGGAGTGACGCGGGGTTGCAGGAGCTTCATCGTCTGGGGATCGTGCGAAGCACCCACCCACCCTTAACCTTCACAGTCAACACAGGCATGGTGAGCAGGGTCTTCTACAACGAGAAGGGAAAAATCACAAGCCACGAGGTATTAGACAAATTCGGCAAGCGGCTGGATATTCCCCATGGGACGTATCCTTCTGCGAAGTCAATCTCTTCGGTAGCCGGCGGCATAGGAATCGAGAAAATATCCGATCCCTCCGTCTTTGTGCGAGATCGGCTATCCCGATGGGGGTTTGACGAATTCAAAACCGCTTTGGAGGAGATAACGAGGAACGCTTCAACAGCCCAAGCAGTAAAGGAGCTGACCCGAATCCACGATTATCTGCCGGGTTGGGAAACCGGAGATAAAGACAGAGGGACTCTTCAACATATCCTCGAAGACCATATCAACTCGGTGTTGGATCGCGTGAACGGTGGAAATGGAATCGTTCGCGTTAGCTTGGCCAATGCTGGAAAGCTCGAAAAACCTGAAGGAACAGAACAGATCTTAATCGTTGACAGCCGGGGGTTTCGACCCGAAGGCATCGACCCGTTGAAGGTGTTGAGCTGTTTTCTCGACCATGCCCATCGGATGGGATGGAGAAGATTCATCGTCTACAGGACGGAAGGCCAGCGGGGGATTGGCATGGGTATGGGGTCCGGTAATACCTCCGATTCTATCATGGATGTCTATGGAAGCCCGGGTGAGTATTGCGGTGCGTTCAACATGGGAACCTTGATTCGTGTCCATGGCCATGCTCAGAACTTCACCGGAATGGTCATGCATTCCGGAACACTTGAGATCCACGGTGACGTGGGAAAGGTGACGGGATACTCTGCAAAGGGAGGAACATTTAATATCCTCGGCAACGTCGTAGACCGGGGATGGGTCTGCGCGGTAAGCGATCCTCGAGGCCCGGGGCTTGAGGTGAACATTGTGGGGACTGCGTACGAGCATCTCTGCCAAGCCTTAATGGGTGGATCCGTCATCATGCTCGGCCTCTTCCGGGGGTATGACGGAATGCTCCGTCAAATGGACTCCCCATACACTGGAGCCAAGATCCTGGCAGGTGCCTCTGCCGGAGAAGCGATCTTCTACGACCCTAAGGAGAGGTTGGATGAAGGACAATACAAGAGTTGTGCCGTACAAACGATTGATGATAAAAAGTGGGAAGAGATCATGGGCCGCCTGATGAAGCTGGAAGATATCTTTAGCCTGGGCTTCTCCCGACAAAACAGCCATCTCACGGCTCGTATCGATGGGGAAATAAGAACCATCAGGCCCGAGAGTTTTCGATGGATTCTGCCCAAGGGGGAGCTGGAAGGTTATCACTAATCATCAACTTCCTCAGGAAAAGTAGCCGCGGGTTTGCGTCTGCCCTTTTGCTTAAGGATTACGGCTGCCTCATTTTAATTTTTGCCGTAATTCTTGCTTGAAATCTACGAAGACAATTGGTATCATCTGGTATCATCCGAAAAAATTGCGGAGGGGGAAACGATGGCGGTGAGGATCATTATCGACCGGAAGGTGAAAAAGGGAAAAGAAAGGGATTTTGCAAAAATGCTCAGGGAATTGAGAACCAAAGCCATTCCCTCAAAGGGATATATCTCAGGAGAGACGCTTCGGGCGCAAGACGATCCTTATAACTATATTGTGATCACCACATGGCAAAACGCCGAAGACTGGAAATCATGGGAAAAAAATCCGGACAGAAAAAAGATTCACGCAAAAATCGAAAAACTGATGGCCAGACCCACCAAGACGAAGATATACATGTATGCCTGATCGCAATTGATGACTTGCGGCCGCAGCCTTCAGGCTGCAAACCCACGCAGGCTGAAGCTTATCATCTTCATTACCGATGACGGGGAAAGATTGACAATTAGAAGCAGGTGTGTTAAAAAAGCAAAGATGAAGTAAAGAAAACTTATGGTCAAACAAGTAAGACAACTCAAAGACCCTCGTTCCTGTTCAGACAGGACCGGGGGTCTTTTTTTATGACCCCGTTGTGCCTCACCCATTTAACTTTTATAGCCCCCTCATTTATTGAGGGCGTCAAAGGATCTCGTTCCGATAATGCCGGAACGCGACCTCAGTTGGACAAGGATTCCGAATGAAACCGAAACAGAAAGCCATATTGGCTTTAGAGGACGGGGTCGTATTTGAAGGGTGGTCGTTCGGGTTTCTGGGAGAAAAGACGGGAGAAGTTGTCTTCAATACGAGCATGACCGGCTACCAGGAAATTCTCACCGATCCCTCTTATAAAGGCCAAATCGTCATCATGACCTATCCGCTCATCGGAAACTATGGAATCAATCAAGAGGACATTGAATCCCAGGGCCCAAAGGTAGAGGGGTTCATCGTCAAAGAGAACAGTCCTATCTTCAGCAGCTGGCGTGGCAATAACACCCTCTCCGATTATTTGACCCGTCACCGCATTATGGGAGCGGAGGGCCTGGATACCCGCGCCATCACCAAGCATATCCGGCAGGCGGGTGCCATGAAAGCTGTCCTTTCCACGGACGACCTCGATCGGGATCGCCTGATTGAGAAAGCCAGGAATTCTCCGGGTCTGATCGGCCGGGACCTGGTCAAGGAGGTGACCTGTGGGAAATCCTTCCCATGGACGAGTGGTAATGATTCTCAATTTTTGAATCACCATCCTACATCCCCCACCTCCCACGTTCGACCAAAGGTGGTCGCTCTCGACTATGGTATCAAATATAACATTCTTCGTTCCCTTTACGATTGGAACTGTGACGTTACCGTTCTTCCCGCCCCTTCCAGCGCAGAATCCATCCTCGCCCTTCAGCCGGACGGGATTCTTTTATCTAACGGTCCGGGCGACCCGGAGGGAGTTCCCTATGCCATTGAGACTATTCGCCAATTGATTGGGAAAAAACCGATCTTCGGCATCTGCCTGGGACACCAGCTCTTGGGATTAGCCCTTGGAGGAAGAACGTTTAAATTGAAATTCGGCCATCGTGGGGCCAATCAACCTGTCAAAGATTTGAAAACAGGGAAGGTCATGATCACTTCCCAAAATCATGGGTTCTGCGTTGACCCTCAATCGCTGGATCCGGCGGAGGTTGAATTAACCCAGATCAATCTCAACGACCAGACCCTCGAAGGGATGAGGCACAAACGGTTTCCGATCTTTTCCGTACAATACCACCCCGAAGCTTCGCCGGGGCCTCACGATACGCAAGGCCTCTTTGGAGAATTTGTGAAGATGATGGAGCTCCATTCCAATGCCTAAGCGGACGGACATCAAAAGAATCCTGATCATCGGTTCCGGTCCCATTGTGATCAGCCAGGCCTGCGAATTCGACTACTCCGGCACTCAGGCCTGTAAGGCTTTAAGAGAAGAAGGTTTCGAAGTGGTGTTGGTCAACTCCAATCCTGCCACCATCATGACCGATCCCGAGATGTCCGACCGGACTTACATCGAGCCCATCACTCCGGAAATTTTAGAAAAGATCATCGACCGGGAAAAACCGGATGCCCTTCTCCCCACCTTAGGCGGTCAGACAGGTCTTAATGTATCCGTCGCCCTCTACGAATCCGGGGTGCTTCAGAAATACGGCGTTCAAATGATCGGAGCCAAATATGAAGCGATCAAGAAAGGAGAAGATCGAAATCTCTTCAAGGAATCGATGAGGAAGATCGGCCTCGACCTTCCAAAGAGCGGGCTCGCCTATTCGCTGACCGAAGCCTTGGAGGTGGCGAAGGGGATCGGTTTTCCTCTCATTATCCGGCCCAGTTTCACCCTGGGAGGGACGGGCGGCGGAGTGGCGTACAATATCGAAGAATTCGAAGAGATGGCAGCTCGCGGACTCGAGTGGAGTATGATCGGAGAGATTCTGATTGAAGAGTCCGTTCTCGGATGGAAGGAGTTCGAGCTGGAGGTGATGAGGGACCTCCATGACAACGTCGTCATCATCTGCTCGATTGAGAATTTCGATCCTATGGGCATCCATACTGGAGACAGCATCACCGTCGCCCCTGCTCAAACACTGACGGACAAAGAATACCAAAGGATGAGGGACGGGGCCATTCGAGCCATTCGAGAAATAGGAGTCGAGACGGGAGGATCGAACATCCAATTCGCTATTCGCCCAGAGGACGGACGAATGATCATCATTGAAATGAACCCCAGGGTTTCTCGCTCCTCAGCCCTCGCCTCCAAAGCAACCGGATTCCCCATCGCCAAGATGGCGGCAAAGCTGGCGGTGGGATACACGCTCGACGAGATTCCCAATGACATCACGAAAAAGACGCCTGCCTGTTTTGAGCCCACGATTGACTATTGTGTGGTGAAGATCCCAAGATTCACCTTTGAAAAATTTCCCGGAGCAGATCCAACGCTGACTGTCTCGATGAAGTCGGTCGGTGAAACCATGGCCATCGGCCGGACTTTCAAGGAAGCCCTCCAAAAAGGTCTCCGCTCTTTGGAGATTGGAAGACATGGTCTTGGAGCGGATGGGAGGGACAAATTCCCCTTCCCTGCGGAGAGCTCCGGTGAAGGCGCACGGGCTAATCTCCTTCAAGAAGTAAAGAAAAAGCTCTCCACTCCCAACGCGGAGAGGATCTTTTATATTCGACATGCTTTGCTCCTGGGGATGAAGGTCGAGGAGATCCACGATCTGACAAAGATCGATCCCTGGTTCCTTACCAACATTCAAGAGATCACCGACCTTGAGAAGGAGATCCAGTCTTTTGGAACGAAGGTAGGGGACCTGGAGCTCTGGAAAAAGACGCTGACTCCTGACCAAGTTCAACTTCCCGACCCTCTTTTGAGGAAGGCAAAGGAGTTCGGCTTCTCCGACTATCAGCTGGGCCACCTCCTCGGATTTGATGAAGCCACTCTCCGGGACAGGAGAAAGGAGAAGGGGGTTCTTCCCACTTACAAATTAGTGGATACCTGCGGGGCCGAGTTTGAAGCCTATACCCCCTATTACTATTCGACGTATGAAGCAGAAGATGAATCCAAGGTCTCTTCGAGAAAGAAGATTATGATTTTAGGGGGAGGCCCCAATCGAATCGGTCAGGGGATCGAATTCGACTACTGCTGTGTCCACGCCTCCTTCGCCTTAAAAGAATTGGGGTATGAGACGATCATGGTGAACTCCAACCCGGAAACCGTCTCCACGGACTACGACACCTCTGACAAACTCTATTTCGAGCCCCTCACCTTTGAAGATGTCCTTCACATCGTCGATGCCGAAAAACCGGATGGGGTGATCGTCCAGTTCGGAGGCCAAACCCCTCTCAATCTGGCGGTGCCTTTGGAAAGGGTGGGGGTGAAAATCGTTGGAACGAGTCCTGACAACATTGACCTGGCGGAAGATCGAAAACGCTTCAAGGCACTTCTCAAGAAATTGCGTCTCATCCAGCCCTGGAACGGCACGGCAAATTCCGTGGAGGAGGCAAGAAGGGTTGCCGAAGAGATCGGCTATCCGGTCGTCGTGAGGCCCTCTTATGTGTTGGGAGGAAGGGCCATGGAGATCGTTTACGATGAGGAAGCGTTGGAAGGCTTTGCCCGTCGTGCTGTGGAGGCCTCTCCCGAACATCCGATTCTCATCGACAAATTTTTGGAGGACGCCATCGAGATCGATGTCGATGCGGTCGCTGACGGAGAAACCTGCGTCATCGCGGGGATCATGGAACACATCGAACAGGCCGGGATCCATTCCGGGGATAGCGCTTGTGTCACACCTCCCTATTCTCTCAGCGATGATTTGATCGAAGGTCTGAAACGAAACACCTATGCCCTGGCCAAGGAGCTCCAGGTCATCGGTTTGATGAATATTCAGTATGCAATCAAGAACGATACCATCTATGTCCTGGAGGTCAATCCAAGAGCCTCCAGAACGGTTCCTTTCATCAGCAAGGCGACCGGAGTTCCCTGGGCGAAGGTGGCTGCCAAGGTGATGGTGGGGAAAAAGCTCGAGGAGCTGGGGATTCGGGGAGAAGTCGAGATCCCCCATATCGCCGTGAAGGAATCCGTCTTCCCCTTCAACCGTTTCTACGGAGTCGATACCGTGCTGGGGCCGGAGATGAAATCCACCGGTGAAGTGATGGGAATTGACACCGATTTTGGAATGGCCTTCGCCAAATCTCAAATCGGTGCGGGGGTGAACATTCCTCTAACCGGGAAGGTCTTCATCAGCGTCATGAATAAAGATAAGCGCTCCATCGTCTTTCTCGCGAAGAAACTGGTCGACCTCGGATTTGAGATCGTAGCCACCAAGGGAACGGCTAAAGTCTTGACCAACAACGCCATTCCTGTCCAAACCGTTCTTAAGGTGGGAGAAGGAAGACCGGATATTGTCGATCAGATGAAAAATGGAGAGATCCATCTGGTTATCAATACTCCCAGCGGGAAGAAGCCCAAGACCGATGAAGTGGCCATACGGAGTCAGTCCGTGGCACACAACATCCCTTGTGTCACAACGCTCTCCGGTGCGGAGGCGGTCGTCAATGCGATTGAATCCTTGAGGAGAGGCATGTCGGTGAAATCGGTCCAGGAATACCATCAGAATATTTCGTCTTCTTCTGCGTCCACTGGTACTATTCGTTTGCAAGGTGGAGCACCACGGATATAAAATGCCACCTGTTCCCTATCCTTCCTGAAGCTGTAAAGAATCGGGAGGCGGGTGTGGAGGAGTTTGGTTGTAAATTGAGGACCATTTCATGGGAGTTTTGACAAGAGAGGAAATTTTAAAAGAAATCCGCCAGGGAACCGTCGAAATCGAACCCTTCGAGGAGAGCCAGGTCGGCCCGGGCTCCATTGATCTCCATTTGGGAAACGAGTTCAGGGTTTTTAAAAAACTGAGAAATGCCTGTGTTGTCGAAGATAACATTTCGATTGAAGACCTGACGGAACGTCTCGAGACAGACGAATCCTTCACCCTGATGCCCGGTGAAACAGTACTGGGGATTACCCATGAAAGGATTAGGTTGCCTGCCAATATCTGCGGCTGGCTTGAAGGAAGGAGCCGTTTTGCCCGAATGGGCCTGGTCATTCATATGACCGCAGGATTCGTTCAACCCGGGATTGACAATCGCCAGGTGCTCGAGATCGGAAACCTGGCGCCCTTCCCTCTCGTCCTCAAACCCGGAGTCCGGATCTGTCAGATCATCCTCGAGCGCACGGAGGGAAAAGCCTCATACCAGGGTAAATTCAAGAACCAAAACCGGCTCTGAACGATAAGCACCAAATCCCAAGCACCAAAATACAAATAATTTCCAATCACCAAAATCCAAAACATCAAAAACTTTTTTGGATAATTTGAAATTGGAACTTGGAGCTTGTTTGGGATTTGGAATTTGGGAATTGGGATTTGAAATCAAAAAGGTCTTTTCGCCTGTGTTGCGTCGGGTCTCACGATGAATAGGTATTCCATCGGATCCATTGTCGGTATTTTATTGCTATGGGAGCTTCTCGTACGATGGTTGGAGATTCCAAAATTTCTCCTTCCCACACCCACGACGATCATCTCTTATACCATCGCAAAAATACAACTCCTCGCCTCCCACACAGTTATGACATTGCTTGAGGCAGGAATCGGTTTCGCCGTCGGCTCCTTGTCCGCCATTGTAACAGCCATTCTCTTTCTCTGGTACCGGCCTTTGAAAGAGATGTTCTACCCCTATGCCGTGATCCTCAACAGCACTCCGATCGTTGCCATCGCTGCACCCATTGTGATCATCTTCGGAAGTGGTATGGGGTCTAAGGTCGTGACCGCCGTCATCTGCGTTTTCTTTCCGGTCCTGGGACCAACCTTTAAGGCCCTGGCCTCGGTGGGCGCCACAGAGATGAAATGGATGGACTCTTATCATTCTTCCAGGTGGCAGAAATTTTGGTATCTCCAATTTCCTTTTGCTCTTCCACAGATATTCGCGAGCTTCAAGGTCGCGTGGACATTGGCCGTGATCGGTGCCGTCGTGGGAGAGGTCTTCGGGGCCTATCGGGGATTGGGGTTTCTCATCGTCGATGCGATCTACATCATGGATACGCCGAGGGTTTTTGCCAGCATTATCGCTTGCTCACTGCTTGCACTCTGTTTTGTCGGGATGATCACCCTCGTCGAGAAAAGGACGATCGCGTGGCATATCTCTGAAGAGAGGAGGTGATTCAATTTCGGATTTCGAAATGTAGAATGCGGAATCAAAGATTTGTTTCTTAGGTTTTAACTCCGCAATCCGAATTCCGCAATCCACAATTTTAGGAAAGGAGGAGGGAATAACCATGAAAAGATTCTTATCATGCCTTACATTGTTGACGATCATGATTCTGCCTTGTTACGCTATCGGTCAGGAGGCCGTTGTCCATGAGGCCTGGTTTGTTCATATGGAATCAGCAGGTGGCTGGGTGGCCATGGATAAGGGCTTTTACGGAAAGATGAAAGTGAGGGAGGTTCAGGGAGGACCCGGGATTTCTCCGATCCAAAAGGTGGTCGCTTCGGTGAGGGCGGGAAACATCGCCTTCGGGAATGATTATCCGGAAAATATTATCCGGGCAAGAGAGAAGGAAGGAATCGATCTGGTTGCCGTGAGCGTCGATTTTCAAACCAGCGCTATGCGAATCATCAGTTGGAAGCCGATTAATTCCGCAAAAGACATTAAGGGAGACTTCGGCATCTGGATCGGTTACGATGCCAAAGCGAAATGTGCTGCCGGCAAGGGATGGGAAAAACAGTTCACCATTCAAAACCAGGGTGGGGATATCAAGCCCTGGCTGGCTGGAACCTGGCCTATTGCCTCCGCAATGACTTACAACGAATTGATCACGGCCCAGCGCGAGGCGAAAAAAATGGGAAAAACATTTTACACGGTCGACTATAAGGATTTAGGGATTGACTGGGTGGATAATGTTCTTTTCACGACAGAAGAAATTCTCAAGAAGTATCCGGACGTCGTTCAGGCGGTGGTGACAGGGAGATATAAAGGGTTCCAATGGGCTCTCGAAAATCCTAAAGAAACCTTTAACATTCTGAAAAAAACCAACGAGGGCCTCGACTTTGCGCACGAGATGGATGCGGTCGCTCCGATGAAGGCATTGATGATCACCCCTGACACAAGGAAGAACGGTTTGGGTTACATTCTTCCGAAAAAATGGGAAAATGTGGCCAGGGATATGTTCAAGGTTGGGCTATCGGAAAAAATGCCGGATGTGAAAAAAGCCTACACGGAGAAATTTCCAAGCGGCGTATTCCCCAAATAAACCAAATTGTCAAATGCCAGAGTTCAAACCTCAAACTGTTTTGGATTTTGACTTTGACATTCCTTTGACATTTGCCTGCCTGCGCGAAGTCCCGCCTTGCGGGACGAAGGCAGGGATTTTGGCATTGGGGTTTGTTGCCTGCGATCCGAACATTCTGATTCTTAGACTGGAGGAGTATTAATGACAGACCGTACCTTTCTCGAAAACATAGGAACCCCGCACAGCATCAATGCGATTGGAAGTGCCAGGGCATGGGAGGTGCGTCATCTCCGAAATGACCGAACCATACCGCCTTTGATTTATGTCGTCGAAAGCGACCCTGCTCAACAATTTCTGCTTGGAAGAGAGATCAGCGGCCGGCCAAAATTCAATCTGATCCGTTACATGGCGAAATCCTTCGTTGAGTTATTCTTCGAAAAACTTAGCGGCAAAGAATTATGTCAATACATTATTCTCAGGGGCGCCTATCCTTTCGACCTCCAGTATGCGTTCGGCCACGCCCCGCCCTATGACCGCATGCTTCTTACAACCGTTTTCATCAAACTTCAGAGAGTCCTCAACCAGGAAGGCACGGATTGGGAGATTCGTGCGGAGAACTTTGTCGGAGAATATCAGGGGGATACCTGGCTGATCCCCGATACAGCGATTGCCTCGGGCTCAACGATCGCTTACTTTTTGAGAAACGGTTTTGTCCACCATCGGCCAAAGCAGGTCTATGTGATTACGGCGTGCGGCAGCCTGGAGGGTATCCAGCGAATTTACCAGGAATGCCTGAAGAGGAAGGTGGAATTCATACCTGTCTTCTTTCAATGCATCTTTGAGGTTTCAAAAGTCGGAAACCTTCCACGACTTCCACTCACCGACCTCTCCGTGATCAGCGCCGGCTCCATTACCACGAAGGAGCTTTATGAAAAAGCGCTTCGCCGGTACCAGGGAAAGCGGCTGTGCTGTGTCGGCGATATCGGGGAGAGCCTCGAGGACCCGGTAAACTATTCCATCCATACCCTCTGGGAAATGCAGGTTCTGGGCATGGATCCGAAAAAGGAGGATTGGAGTGCCTGGACAGTCGATATTCGGACAGAGGAAATGAAGAAGAGGGTTCATGATTTCAATCCTTCTCTATTCGAATACTTTGAATCACTCTGGTCCTCTTCCGCAGAATGAATCGCCTCTGAAACCTATCCCTTCCCCTTTGATGGGGGAGGGTGAGCCTGCCTGCCGGCAGGCAGGGATGGGGGTGACCTCTTCCGACAAGGGAGGGGTAAATTGATGTTTGGAGTTGCAAGGTAGAACACGCATGGATCCTCAATCAACCCTTCCGGTTGCCATCCGCTTGACCAATGTGAAGAAACATTTCAAAGACCGTGATGTGGAAGCTCTGGATGGCATCGACCTGGAGGTCGCTCAGGGTGAGTTCCTTTCCCTCATTGGCCCGTCGGGATCGGGAAAGAGCACGCTTCTTGAACTCATGGGAGATATTGGCGATGAGGGCGGCCCCTCTGATGGGGAAATCCTCATCGAAGAAAAGACCCCTCAAGAACTGAGGCAAGCAAGAGGATATGGGATTGTCTTTCAAGACTCTACCCTTTTTCCATGGTATCGAGTCTTTGAAAATTGCCTTTTGCCGTTTCGGATCGCGAAAACAAAGCTCCGAAAAGAAGGGCAGGTGAAGCGGATTGAATCGTTATTGGAAATGGTAGGTCTGGACAGAAAATTCTGGTCTTATTACCCCAAAGAACTCTCCGGCGGAATGCAGCAGAGAGTGGCGATCGTCAGGGCTCTCGCGTTGGACCCTCCCCTCCTCTTAATGGATGAACCCTTTGGTGCTCTGGATGATCTGACTCGAAAATCGATGCAGAAGCTCTTACTCGACATCTGGGAAAAAACGAGGAAAACCATCCTGATGGTGACCCACTCCATTTCCGAGGCCTGCTTCAAGTCAGACCGCGTGGTTGTCCTCTCTCACCGCCCGGGCCGCATCGTCCGCATTATCTCCATCCCCTTGGACAGGCCCAGGGATCGATCCGTGACGGAGACCAAGGCATTCGCCAGAATCTGCGGGATGGTCAGGGAGGCATTAGGCTCTGGAGGAGGATTGGAAGAAAATACGTCGATTAAAGATTAAGATTTAGGACCTTAGAGTTCAAAAATCAATATCAAAGTCTGGGAACCTTTGACACACCGTCAAGCTGGGCAACACTACATTCCTGTATCGTTCTATTCCCTAATTATAGAGAACCGGGCCAAGTACTGCCGTCCTATCTGACGTTCAACGCACACGAGATAAATTGAGTCTCGTCACTCCCTTTTCCGTGCCGTCTTCAAAAAAAGTCCAATTTTGGACGATGTGATCCTTATCGACAAATAAAATGGTTAACGCGTGCATATGAGCGTCCTTCTTCGGATCAATGCCGCTCCCTCCAGCAAACATAAAATCGAGTCTGTCTGCACCAGCTTTTAGGAGTTCCATGTGAGGCTGCTTTTGGAGCATGCAATAGTGAGTCATGGAAAGCTTCCCATTACTACCATGGTAAACTGAAATCATCTCTTCGGGAGTGCCCGGGAAGAGCGTTTCGACAATTGCGCTACCGCCGGCGGTCAGGCGATACTCCACCCTTGTGGGCTGCCCCTCTCTCCCCATGTTGGAAGTCCCTTCCCATGCGCCAATAAGCCCTCTCATGCGTTCGTACTCTTTGGAACCAGAATACGGAGCTTTTCGCCCCTCCCCTGCATATGCCGCGAACGAAACAACAAATAGCAAGTATGTGAAAAGAAGTGATATAGATGCGATCTTTCTCATTCTTATCCCTCATTTACCTTGGCGTTTTACGGTATTTCCAGACTATCTAAGACTCCTTTTTATATAAAGATAACCATCCATGCAATAAAATCAAAAGGGTCATGTAGCAAGGGGAACTTCACTCATTGTAGGCGAAGACCCACTGTCTCTCCTGAGGACTCATTCTTGAAATACAGTGTCAATGTCATCCCTTTCAAACGCAGAAGGTCACATCAAAATCAATAAAAACATGTAGGAAAAGTTTTTCCTTTTGGGAAATGATTTGGGACTTTTCGGTAAACCGTTTTAACTTTTGAAAGTGACGGGTCACAAAAACATTTGACTTAAAGTCTGTAACCCCTAGAGAAGCTTACTGGTTTCCGACGCCCTATTAAAATAGAAAAACTTGGTATGGAAAATGCTCGAAATTTGCCAGGGTACGTGTACATTCATGCCGATAAACCCGAACCTATCATAACGAGGGGACGGAAACAGGCGGATCTTTTGGAATGAAGCGGCTGAACTGCCGGACGACAAACCGCAGGAGGTCGGGAGGGCTAACATACTATGTTTAGAACGATGCTCGTTGAAGATAACCATTCTTTCAGACAGGTAGTTAAATTTTACTTACAGTCTGTGTTCCCTTCCATGTCCATTATTGAAGCAGCGGATGGGATAGAGGCGTTAAAGGAAGTCGATTCTTGTCCGCCAGATCTAATCTTCATGGACTTCATCTTACCAGGGGAAAACGGCCTCGAGCTAACCAGAAAGATAAAAGCCAGTCACCCGGATATCGTGATTATCATCCTTACAGGTTATGACTTAAAAGAAATTCAAGACTTAGCGACCCAACGCAAACCTGATTATTTGTTCAGTAAGGGTTCGATCGCAACCGGTGAGATCGCTACATTGGTGAAATCAATTTTATCAGAAAAAGGGTTTAGAGCAGATGGTTCAATTCAACCATCTGAGTTGAGGAGGAGAGGGAATATTGCGCCTTGCGTTCTTAAACGAAGAATTTGGTGGGAATCTGTACCCGAAGCAAGCAGCTACAGACTGTATATAAGCAAAGACAGAACACTTCTTGAACCCGATCACTTCTCCTGGGAGACGACGCCCGGGATCATTTCAAAAACGGTCATTGGGAAGACGGAGTTGGTCATTCCAGATGAGTGGCCTGAGTTTCCAACAGAACCTGGAACTTACCATATCGGAATCACATCCGGAGATGATTTAGGAAATCAAAGTGACCCTTTCCTGTTATCCGGAGTCTTCAAATTCTTCGCTCCGCCGGCTCCATCAAGGGGTGGAATCGAAAGGCTGTAGTCAAACAGGCCTGTTTATTGAGTTGATTTATCCCAACATCATGCCTCAAGATCCCTTCCTTCTCAGCGGACAAATCTGCAAATAATAAAGATTGTTTTCACAAGGCAAGTTTCCTATTGACAAGCAAAACTTTTTTTGATACCAAACCCAATGGGTGGGAGTTTTCTCCGGATGAGTATGCGAAAAAGTGGTCTAACACACAATGCCTTCAAACCCTTCAAAGAGGATAGCCGGGTAGCAGTCCTAGTTTATATGTCTTTTAATTGAGTATCTTCCGCAGATTCAGATTCTATTTTGAATTTTGCATTTTTCTTGTCTTCACGAGGGAAAATGTGGCTGAAAGGCAATCGGTTGGGAGGCTGATGATCTGTGGGAGGTGAAAAAATGAACAAGAAGATTTTCAACCCCGAAAATTTCGGCATGGTCATCTGTTTATGCTGTGACGGCCACGGATATATCCGGAATCCAGAACGGCAATGCTGCCCAAAATGCGGGGGTTTTAGTTTCATTAAAAAGGAAGCAAAGGCAGATAAGAACATTGCCACCAGTAATCCATTACATGCCAACCATATCTCAGGCGAAGAGTAGTGGGAGTTACCCACGGCCTCATCTTCTGAGGACTCCTTCCCGGAACTTTCGGTTTCCTAACTGTAAAAAAAGGGTTATATTACAAACCGTCATCGAGATTTTGGGAAATGCATCGCAACTGCATTAAAATAATGTTGGAGAGTCATTTTCGATGATTAAAATTTTTGATATTACAGGATAGCTACACTCAGGATGAAACGGATAATAAAAGCATCTACAATACTTATAATTGCAGCGGGACTACTCATGACATTGTCGAGGTGTTCAACCCGATCGTTTGATAATTTAGATCAGGAAATGGAATACCTGGTTTCTGAATTAGTAGAAAAAGACAAATCGGTTAGGAATTGTGTTTTGTCTGTGATGAAGGGGGATGGCTCCTTCTCCTGGTCGGGAGCAGCGGGAATCGCCAACCAAGACGGTCAGGTGCCTATGACCAAGGACACCCCTATTTATATTGCCAGTATCACAAAGCTATATACTGCCACGGCAATCATGCGATTGTATGAAAAGGGAGCACTCTCTTTAGATGATCCAATGTCGCGATACCTTCCGGAACAGCTTATTCAGGGGATTCATGTGTATAAGGGGAAAGATTATTCCCGGGAAATTACCATTAAACAATTGCTGTCGCATACTTCCGGCATAGCAGATTACTACACTGAGAAACCCAAGGGAGGGAAGAGCCTTTTTGACCTGTTCCTGGAAAAACCGGAACGATCATGGACGGTAGATGAAACCATCGCAAGGGCGCGAAAAGACCTGAAACCCAATTTTCAGCCGGGTACAAATGCATCCTATTCGGACACGAATTTCCAGTTATTGGGAAAAATCATCGAGGCCATAACCGGTAAGCCGCTTCACATTGTTTATGAGGATTTTATCTTTCGTCCCCTGGGCCTCAAGCATACTCGGTTGATCGGCCGTTCTGAACCTCAGCTCGCTCCCTCAGCTGCTCTGGCGGAGGTATTTTATAAAGATAGGAGCATTACCAAAACGCGTTCGAATGGGGCCTATTGGGCTGATGGAGGCATTGTTTCTACGGCAGATGAGATGATCATTTTCCTGAAAGCACTCAATGAAGGGAGAATTATTGGGGGTGATACGCTAAAATTGATGCACCAGTGGCACAAATTGCAATTTCCGCTTCAGTATGGTTACGGAACGATGTATTTCAAACTGCCCAGGCTCATTAGCACAGTGATGAAAGTAGCGCCTTTATGGGGTCATTCAGGCTCTACCGGCTCATTCCTTTATTATTCCGAGGACCTGAATTTGTACGTGGCAGGATCTATTAATCAGGTAGAATCGCGGTCTAAACCATTTAGACTGATGCTGAGGGTGATGAGGCTATTCAATCGAAAATGAAACCGCCCTGGAGTACTTAATTCGCATAGACAAGCGCCTCTGGACTTCAGAAATTAATTTAAAATATTTAAGCACGTCTCCAAGGCGACTTGACTTCCTGCAACAGATCTGACGGACCTTACTTGAAAGTACATAATTCTTGCCTCCTACGATTCCACCGCGGGGAGGACATGGACGTGTGTTTGTCAGCCAATAGGTAATCTGAGAGCGTCTGTCGGATTGAGTATCGGTCAGGATATCGTGAACTCTGAACTAACTGTTTTGAACTAATGGTTAGGGTATTTTCCGTATTCGATGACTACCTGATCGACGCCTGCTAATTCCTTCAACTCCACATTGACAGAGTCCTGTCTCGATATCTTCTCTAAGGTTTTACCGGTATAGTCAGCACAGATGGGCAATTCTCTGTGGCCCCGGTCGATCAATGCGGCAAGCTCGACCCGGCGAGGTCTTCCTAAGTCCAACAGCGCATCGAGGGCTGCCCGGATGGTTCTCCCTGTGAAGAGGACGTCGTCAACCAAAAGGACATGCTTATCTTCGATTGAAAAATGAATCTCGGTCTTCTTGACTTCGGGCGTTTGACTCCGCCTGGTCCAGTCATCGCGGTAGAGCGTGATGTCAATAATTCCCGTGGGAAGATCGACGCCTCTCTCTTGAAGAATCTTCTGTTTCAGCCGCTCCGCCAGATAGACTCCTCCTGTCCGGATTCCAACCAGAACCGTATCGTTCAATTGAGGATGTCTGCCGAGCAATTGTTTGCATATTTTTTTTAGAGCAATCTCGATGTCCTTTTCTTCCAGCACGACCTGTTTTGAAACCATCTTTAAAATTCCCCTAACTCCTTCCCTCCCCTTCGATGGGGAGGGTGAAGGGAGGGTGTCAGAATCATAGAGGGTGTCAGAATCATAAAAATTTCTTTGTTTTGGGCCGACGAACCCACCACAATCCAAAGCCAACGACGATGACAAGCCCGCAAAGGATCCCAAGCAAAATTGGCCATGGAGGAATCAAGCTTTTCTCCACATCCGAAGAGGCAAGCAGATTAACTTCTTTAACCACCTTGCCTTCGTTTTGGACAGAGACTTTTGCTACTACCTGCCCTTTTTGGACGGGAGCCACGACAGAGGGTGGCAGTTGAGGAACAGCGGAGACCGAATTTTCCTTGCCCTTCCCCACCGTCACCCATCCCCCCTCTGCAGCGACAAGGACGACCTGATTCAACTTTCCTCTCCTCACCTTTACCGGACCGAAGGTCGCGCCTTTCTTGACAGCTTCCACTGTGGAGAAATTCTTGAAGCCATATTCCAACAATTTCTGCGCCTCGGGTCCCCTTTTCCTCATCTTGTCGCAACCCATCACCACAGCAATCATCCTTTGTCCGTCCCTCTTGGCTGTGGCTGCCAGATGATACCCCGCCTCCTCAACATGCCCTGTTTTCAATCCATCTACCCCGATGTTTTTCTGGAGGAGGGTATTTCGATTTTCCTGATGAATCCCGTTGTATTCAAATTCGACCGTGGAATGATAGAAGAGGGCCTCTGGATGATCCTCGATATACCGTTTCGCCAATGTGGCCATATCCATGGCTGTTGTATACTGACCCTCTGCAGGCATCCCATCGGGGTTCCTGAACTGAGAATCCTTTAGTCCCAGAAGCTTGGCCTTTTCATTCATCTTGGAGACAAACGCCTCTTCTGATCCCGCCAGATGTTCTGCCAGGGCGATACAAGCATCATTTCCGGAAGCGATAGCAACCCCCTTCAATAGATCGTCAACCTTGACCCGCTCTCCGACCTTCAGAAACATCGATGAACTATCGGTTTTATACGTTCTTTTCCAGGCCTTTTCACTCACTGTCACCATATCATCCAGCTTCATCTGTCCTGCGCGAATGGCATCGAGAACGACATAGAGCGTCATGATTTTGACGAAGCTGGCAGGGGCAATTCTCAAGTCCGGCTTCTGCTCATAAAGGACCTGACCTGTGAGGCCATCCATCAACACGGCGGATTGAGCATCACACTGAAGGCCTCCCGAGGTTGTCTGGCTGGCCTGAGACTTTTCGGCCTTTTCGTGAGTTTTTGCCCTCCGGGAGGCTTTGTGGGCCTTTGAGGTTGTTGTCGTCTTTGCAAGGACTTGATTCGGGTAGGCTAGGGCAATGATAATCAAAAAGAGAATGGCCATCCATCCATTTTTGTGAAAACGAATCATCTTTTTTCTCCTCCGGGTTTACTTACCTGCCACATAAAATGCTTTAAAAAGTTGTTGGGTGTGCTGGAAAATCTTCATCAAGAATTGAGGTAAGAGGTTTTATTTCTAACAGATTCAATTCCAATTTTCAATCTGAATGTTGTAATAGAGGTTTGTCTGGGTTAAATTTAGTGTGAAAATGAAGAGTTTGTATAATTTCTGGCCATTATGAGTAAAGAAAGTTCTCTTTCAAAGGTCCTAAAAGAATTCGAGACGATCACTTCTGCGGCATACCGGGAAGTCTCCTCATTTCTTCCGAAAGACCGTGTTCCAATCGGGTTTTTCTGTCCCCATGTTCCCGAAGAACTCATCCACGCAGCGGGGGCTCTTCCCTTTCGTGTCATGGGCACGCCCATCAAGATGTCCCGTGTCCGGGCACACCTTCCTCCCAACTGCTGCCATCTGGTCAAATCTTCCCTTGAAAGTTTGCTCCAGGGGGAGCTCGATTTTCTGAAGGGGATTGTTTTCAGTCATACCTGTGACACCATGCAGGGGCTTACTGAAATTTGGGCTCTCCAGAGACGCATTCCTCTTCAATTCAATTTGATGATACCCTCACATTTCGATTCCGGGCTTTCTCGTCCTTACTTAAAAGCGGAGTTGGAGCGATTTAAGAATTTTCTGGATGCCAACGTAGGAAAGATCACTCCCCAGAATCTCAATGCCTCTATCCGGCTTTTCAATCGCATAAGGCAAAACCTTCAAGAGATTTACGGCCGCAGGCCAAAAGCGTACACCCAAATTTCTGGAGGGGACTTTGCCCGGATCATTCGAGCAGGCTATCTGATGGATCGTCGGCGATACCTCGACCTCTTGGACGAATTGCTGACCGGGTTGCCTGCGAAAACGGAAGAGAGTGGAAATCGGGTTCCTGTTTATCTTGCGGGAAATATGACTCATTCCGATTCCTATTTTTCCTTAATCGAAGAGGCCGGTGCTATCGTCGTCCAAGACGATCTTTGTAGCGGAATGCGATTTCTCAGTCTGATGGTCCCGGAAGATACCGATCCGATCGACGGCCTCACCAACCGGTACTTTGCCTCCTTTCTTTGCCCCACCCAGTATAGTGGGGCTCATGCCCACATTGAGACCCTTTTGAGGGAAGTTGAAAAATCCGGGGCGCAAGGCGTCATCTTCCTTCTTTATAAATACTGTGAAAGCCATTTTTTCGACTATCCGGATTTAAAGCAGGCTCTTGAATCGAAAGGGATTCCGACGTTGCTTCTCGAAGTGGAAGATCCATCCTATTCCGTCGGCCAACTTAAGATTCGGGTTCAGGCCTTTGTGGAAATGCTGAGTCCTTTATGAAAAACAATGCCAAATACCAAAGTCCAATCCCGCCAGGGCGGGATCAGATGAAGCTCAAATGTCAACTGTTTAAAAGAAAAATTCTTAAAATTTGAAATTAGACATTGATTTGACATTCGGATTTTGACATTTGAACTTTAAACTCCAAACTTTGGGCGGAGACGTATGGAGAACCAGCGCGTAAATAATCCCTATCGCCCCATCAACTCGACTTCAGCCTACCGTCGCCTCATGTTGGCTTACTATTTCATGGTGAAGCATCCGAACTGGTTTGGCAAAAAGGTCGCGTGGATTACGAGCGGGGGACCGGTAGAACCGCTCTATGCCATGGGAGTCCTCCCGTTTTACCCGGAGAATTACGGGGCGATGTGCGGAACCTTCCGGATGTCACCCTCTCTCTGTGAGGCTGCCGAGCATAAAGGTTACTCCCACGATCTCTGCTCCTATGCCCTCACGGATATCGGGTCTCCTCTGGCTAAGAAAGGCCCTCTCGGCAGACTTCCGAAACCGGACTTTTTAGTCTGCGCAAATAATATCTGCGGTACGGTCATCAAATGGTATGAGATCCAGGCCCGATCCTTCAATGTGCCCCTCTTCTTCTTTGACACTCCCTTCATCCATGATGAGATGGAAAGCCATACCCTGAAATATGTCCAAAATCAGATGGGGGAATACGTCTCTTTTCTCGAGAAACAGGTTCATCACCCATTTTCAGACGAACGTTTTCAGGAAGTCTGTTCCCGCTCTTTCGAAGCCATCACTTTGTGGAAAGAGATTCTTGAGATGGCACGTCACCGTCCAGCCCCTCTGGCTGCTTTTGACGCTTTTATCCACATGGCCCCTATTGTTACCTTGAGAGGAACACGCTGGGCAGTCGGTTATTATAGAAAGCTCAAGAGAGAAATGGAGGAAAGGGTTAAAAAGGGAGTCGGGGCGTTTGCTCGTGAGGAGATACGGCTCATCTGGGATAACATTCCCATCTGGTTTGATATTCGAAACCTCTCAAGGATGCTCTCCTCCCAGGGAGCGGTGCTTGTCGCGGACACCTACACGTCGGCCTGGACGCTGAACGAACTTGACCTGGGCCAATCCCTGCAGAACGGTTTGGCCGAGGCTTATGCCACCATTCATCTCAATCGAGGGTTAGAGTATAAGATACAGAAAATGGCAAACCTGATTGGGACGTACGGAGCCGATGGATTTATCATGCATTCCAATCGGAGCTGCAAACCGTACTCTTTGGGGCAGTTAGATCTTAAACGGGAAGTGACCAAGTTAACCGGAAAACCTGGTCTGATCATTGAGGCGGATCACACCGATTCCCGAAGCTATGCACCCAAGCAGGTCGAAAAGCAGATTCAAATATTCCTGGATATTGTAAGAACAAAGGGCCGTGAAAAGGAGCCATCTTGAAAAACGTGCAGGCTATTTATTTCCGTTCCTTTCCCATCCCGAATTGAGACAAGGCATTCCAGGCGGGGCGAGGGTCACCTTTCGCGTCGGCCAACCCCATCGAGCCAAAGTAAGGTTTTTTGTTGTCACGAAGAAGTGACCAGTAAATCCTTTCGACACCCAATTCAAACGCCTGTTGATACGCCTCCGTAAGCCATTTGGCTTGTTTTCCAGGAGACCCATTATCCATACGACCGCCGGCGTCTGCGGGAAGGCTCACAAATCCGGTTTCCGTAATCCAGACGGGGAGGCTCCCCAGACCTGATTTTTTCATGACATCACGAATATGCTCTAAATAACTGCGAAACGTCAGGCCGTTGGCATTGATTTCGCTCGGGAAATAGTAATCGTGGACACTCACCGCATCAAACTGCTTAGTAGAGAATAACGCTTGTAGCCAACCGTCGTGCCATCTCCAAGCATTCTGGCCTCCCGACCCCAGTTGAAGATTACGAATAATGCCGCACCCCATGGCTGACGGAAGCACTTTTGCTTTTGGGTCAGCCTTCTTAATTGCCTCATAACCAGCCTTCAACAGCTCTAAATACTCTTTCCGGGTCCCCTTCCAGGAAGCTGTCTCATTCACCTCGCTTTCAATTTCGTAATTGACTCCTTGCCCCTGGTAGCGATTGGCAAGGATTTCCACAAAATGAACCCATTCTTTCATATCCATCGATGGGGGGTTAATCTGGATAGACCCCCTTCGGATATGCGTTCCGGCCCCAAATGTTTTGGGCTTCTCTTGAAAAGTCGTGCGTACCGTAAATAGAACGTCGATCTGTTTTGCTTGAGCCGCTTTTAATAAACGATCAACATCACTCCAGTCATATTCCCCCGGGCGTATTTTTATAAATTGCCATTGTAAAGGGACACGGATTGCGCCGACGCCTAATTCGTTTAGATACTTCAACTCCTCTTCGTAGGTCCGCAGTGTTGTATTGATCCCCAAACGCCCTGTCTCCTGGGCCGGAGCTTCGAAAGCCAAAATAGACGATAGCAGCATCAGGCCGCTGAGCAATGCGCCTGTATTCACCCTCATGACTTATTCCCTCTCTCAACCATACCCGTCGTCAGGATCAGTAATCAAATTCCATCACCTCTTCGACAGGCTTTCTATCCCTTCGTGGTGACTCCGCAGGATATCCTACGGCGGCGAGGCAGATCAGGTTCATACTCGGTGGAACTTTTAGTATGGCTTCAACCTCTTTTTTTGCCTGAATAGGCGATACCAGCCAGACAGCACCCAGCCCCATGCCATGAAACACCAGAAGCATCGTCGTGATGGCAGCGGCCGCACTCTGGATCGCCGTAGGCGCCGATCTTCGAAACCCCAGGATCTCCCTGGCTTCAGGGTCGAAGGATTCTCGAGCAACTAGTACCCTATCCATCGGACTCTGATACTCGCTGGCAAAAACTCCAATGCAGGCTGGGGCATTTCTGAAGAAGGAAGCATTCTTTTGATACCGTTTCACATCTTCCTGCCATGATATCGCCTCCGGCCATGAAGCGATTCGATCCGCCACAGACTGGACGGCATTTGCCAATTTCTCAACTGTCTCTTTACTCTTCACTATGATGAAACGCCATCCTTGATAATTCCCTCCGTTGGGAGCCCAGGTTGCCAGCTCCACCGCCTTTTTCAGCAGCTCGTCCGGAACTTCGTCCTTTTTCCATTGCCTGATCGAGCGCCTCCCCCGAATCAATCTTTCCAAGTTCTCAATGTCCATGGATCTTCCCTTTCTGAACGGGTATCCTCCGCTCCCCCTCCTCTTCCAGGGTTATGTCGTAATAGGGATAAGTGACAGAAATCCTAAAAAGCGGTACAGACAGACAGGTGACAAAGCTTTAGAGCGCCACCTTTCAACTATGAGAATCGGGGCTTCAAGGCCATAAAAGAAGCGACTTTCTTGTGACAGCGACAATCACCTCTAACCTAAACGTGCGCATTCTAAAGCTTTGGAATCCGGCTGCTTGTACCGTTTTCACCTATTCCCATCGATTACGACAGAACCTCCTACGGCGAAAACCAACCGGTTCAAAATCTCCGAGCGTAGTGATGGGCGAGGCCAAAATATTTCTGAGCCCTTTCTAGAGCCTCTGCCTTCCGGCTCTCGGGCATATTGGGATCGTCAAGCCGGAAACTCTCCACCTTCCCGCGGACATAGGCCCGATAGCACTTGTAAAAATCCAGCACTTCCATTAATTCGTGGTCTCCGGACTCCCCGATAAAAGCACGGATGAGATGCTCGCCGAGGTCCTGCCTGCCGTGATAGTCGAGATCCATGGCCAGAAAAGCGATGTCCGCCGCCACGTCGGTATAGCGGAACCGCTCGTTAAATTCGATGCAATCGAAAATTGAGATCCCGTCTCTCCAGAAGATATGCTCCAGCCGCAGGTCTCCGTGACAGTCCCGAATTCGCTTCGAGGCGATCCTCTGACGAAATACTTCCTCTTTCGCTTCGAAGAAGTCGTTCGTCCTTCTCTTGACCTCATCATAAACTTCTCTTGGAATCGTCAGATCAATGTATTTCTCCGTCTGGTCGAAGTTCTCATCCGTATCCTGTTTCACCCTTTCTGGTTCCGCAAAGCTCTCAATCAGATCGTTGGCCTCTGCGGTGAAATAGAATTTCGCCAATTTCTCAGAGACGGCCTCAATCATTTTGGGAGTGACCTGCTTTCTCTCCAGTAATTTATCCATCAGAAATTCTTCGGGGATCTGTTTCATTTTAACGGCGCACTCCACCCACTCTCCTTTTCCCTCCAAGGAGATCCGGTTGCGCTCTCGGGTAATCCTCACAACACCCAGATAAATGTCCGGAGACAGGCGTCGATTCAGCCTGACTTCTTCCTCGCAAAATATTTTTCTTTTTTCGAGAGAAGTAAAATCCAGGAAGCCAAAATCCACCGGTTTTTTCACCTTATAGACATGGCTCCCTGTCAGGAAAAGAAGGGAGATATGGGTCTCGATAAATTTCACGGATCGAGGATGGTCGGGATAGATCTTGGGATCCAGGAGTGCTCTCTGGAGGGATAGGACATCAAGGGTCATCTTTTTTCGATTTTTTTGATCTTCCAGCCCGCAGGGGCGTTGTGCTCCGTATCGATCGTGAGGTGGATGATTGGAAGCGTCCTAAACTTCTTTTTCAAATCGGCCGGATCCACGGGCTGAAACAAAGCTTTATTGTTAATGTAAGCCTCCCGGGTTAACGCGTTCGACTCATAGTTCTCTTTCGTCCTCTTGGAAATTCGCTCAAGGGATTTCTCCTCTGTGCAGACACACTCGGCGATGACGAGAGTCCGACTGGCCTTCCCAGCCAACTCAGCGGCCCTCGATCTCAATTCCTGAGTAAAAAAAGTGGCATCCAAAATCAGCCCATCCTCAGTTGTTTTCAATGCGTTCTCCGCCCGTCTGAACATCTCTTCGTAAACCTTTTTTCTCCTGTCTGGGTCGGAGGCGACCTTGTTGTCGAAGATGTCCTCACCCTTCAAGACTTCCACCCGGATCATATCGGATCGAAGAATCTGAAACCCTTTCAATCTTGCAATTTCCTCCGTCACCGGACTTTTCCAGCTGCCCGGCAGCCCCACCGAGATTAACACACTGCCCTTCGGAACCTCGGATTCAATGACTTTTGCAAAAGCCCTCTCCATTTGAAATCCCCCCTTGTCTGAATAACCAAATTCCAAGCACCGACCATCAAGTAAATTCCAATTACCAAAATTCAAAGTGTTCGGTCATTCGAATTTGGTTATTGGAATTTTTTTGTCATATCGCCAGCGCCTTTAGGATAATGTCGTGTAAAGTGCCATTACTTGCCAAGATACCGTGGTTCTTCACCATCTTTACACCACATGAAAAGTCTAACGGGCGTCCCAAAATGTCTGTCACCTTGCCTCCGGCCTCCTCGGCGATAATCGCCCCTGCGGCATGGTCCCAAATATTTTCTTTATACCCCGGCTCAGCAGAAGATGGAATTCTCAAGTAAAGGGTGACTTCCCCTCTCGCTAGAATCCCGTACTTCGCCTGGCTATCCATTCTAACGGAGGGTTTTGTGATATTCAATATCTCCGCAAGGCGTTGATGCGTGGGATGATCCGCATGGTCTGCCTCAACGCTTTCCGTGATGGTTGCCTCGGACGGACTTTTTACCTCGTGGACGGAGATCGCCCGTGGGTTTGATCCATTCTGGTCCAACTGCACTGAACCCTTTCCCCACAATGCGAGAAAAAGACATCCTTTCTCCCCAAAAGGATGAGCGATATCCACATGAAGATTGGGACAAGCTAAAATCCCCAATCTCACCCTACTGTCCTCGACAAGCGCCAAGGCAATGGCGTATTGATCTCCTCTGAGAAACCCCTTGGTTCCGTCAATGGGGTCTAAAGCCCAAAAACGATCGGTGACCGTATTCGAACTAAAATCAATCCACGAACAGACCTCCTTCGAAGAGGATGTCGGAATGAAGGCATTCACGTAGGTTGTGACTTGTTCGAGGATCTTTGAATGATCCGGCCTCCTCAACTCCTTTGAATCTTCCTCCGCCACAATCGTATCGTTGGGAAATCTTTCTCTGATCAATTTGCAAATAATCGCCTGAGACCCATAATCGGCAATGGTCACCGGGCTTCTGTCGCTCTTCAGGATGGATTCTCCACCTAAAAGTTCGGCCCTTATCCTTCGGCAGAGCGCCGAGGCTTTGACGGCCGCCTGGATGGCGGTCACGACTTCGGGAGAATTTTGATTCACGGAGAAGCCCATCACGAACAGGACGAATGACAGCGAATAAAACGAACGTCAATTATCAAATTCAACCCTCTTGGTCGAACTCGCTATCGTTTGAATCATTCGTTTCTCTAAAATAACAAGGAGGAGGGGTCTTCTCGCCTCTCCTCCTGTTATTCGTTCCATGGTGCCGAAGGGGGGATTTGAACCCCCACGGGGATTACCCACCACCCCCTCAAGATGGCGTGTCTACCAATTCCACCACTTCGGCAAACTTATATGAATTGTAGCGCTCCGGCGTTTGGCAGAACGAAACCCATTCGCCCTCAATAAATGAAGCCGCTACGCCTCCTATTTTTTCGGCTCAGGTATAGGCACCTGAGGCTGAGCTGGCGCCCCCAAGGGCACTGCGGGGGCCGTGGGAGCAGGCCTTTCCCTCATGATCGTAGAAGCCCTTTTTGTTGAGGAGAAGGTGAGAAGAAGCGACGTGAGCATAAAAATGATGGCAGCGACCGTAGTCAGCTTAGAAAGAAACCCCATCGCACCGGCACTTCCGAAAATGGTCTGACTCGCTCCTCCGAATGCAGCTCCCATCTCTGCTCCCTTTCCTGCTTGAAGCAGCACGATCAAAATGAGCGCAATGCAGACTAAAACATGCACAACAACGATGAACGTCATAAACCCAGTCCTTTCTTCGATTAAAATCTATATCACAACTCTTTGAATCTGACAATCTTTGAGAAGGATTCCGCTTTCAAGCTCGCTCCTCCCACCAACGCACCATCGATATTTGGCTGGTTCATCAGACCTTTGATATTCTCCGGGGTCACGCTCCCCCCATATTGGATCCGCATTTCCTCTGAGACCTTTTGTGAATAAAGCTTTTCCACCTTTCCCCTGATGAACCGATGCACCTCTTCAGCCTGTTCCGGAGTGGCGGTCTTGCCCGTGCCGATAGCCCAAACCGGTTCATAAGCGATCACAATATCTCTCAATTCCTTTTCGCCCAATCCCTTCAATCCGCCTTCGATCTGCCTCTCGATCACCAAAAACGTCCTTCCCTCTTCCCTTTCCTTCAAGGTCTCACCGATGCAGAAGATCACCTTCAAGCCCTGCGCAAGGGCTGCCTTGATCCTTCGATTCACCGTCTCGTCTGTCTCTCCGAAATACTGCCGTCTTTCAGAGTGGCCGATAATGACATAGTCACAACCCACTTCCTTGAGCATGAGAGGAGAGATTTCACCGGTGAAGGCACCCTTCTCCTCCCAGTAAAGATTCTGGGCAGCAAGCCGAATGAGACCGCCTTCGAGCTCCCTACGGACAGCGTAGAGCGCCGTAAACGGGGGAGCGACAGCCACTTCCACTTCTTTAACTCCTGAAATGGCCTCTTTCACTTCTCTGACAAGACCGACGGCCTCTCCCACTGTTTTGTTCATCTTCCAATTTCCGGCGATGAAGGGTAATCTCGCCATTATTCCCTCCTCAGTGCCTCGATGCCTGGCAACTTCTTTCCTTCAAGAAATTCAAGGGACGCCCCGCCTCCCGTAGAAATGTGGCTGATCCGATCCGCTACCCCTGCCTGGTTGACCGCCGCCACAGAATCTCCTCCTCCCACGATACTGAAGGCGGAGGAGTCAGCGACCGCCTTAGCAATGGCAAAAGTCCCCTGACTGAAGGGCCTCAATTCAAAGACGCCCATGGGCCCATTCCATACAATCGTTTTCGCGGCACCGATCTCTTTTGAAAAGGTCTTTACCGTCTCTGGACCGATATCCAAGCAGGTCCATCCCGAAGGAATTTTGTCGTTCTTGACAACCTCTCTCTTCGATTGAATATCCATTCGCTCGGCGGCGACGTGATCAGAGGGGAGGAGAAAAGTAATCTTCCCCTTCGCTTTTTCCAACAGGTCACGCGAGAAGCCGATCTGGTCCTCTTCGACAAGTGATTTTCCCACCTGGAATCCCTCAGCCTTGAGGAAAGTATAGGCCATCCCTCCCCCGATCAGGAGCGTGGTTACCTTGTCCAGAAGGTTTTGGATGACACCGATCTTATCGGAAACTTTTGCCCCGCCGAGAATCGCCACATAAGGCTTTTGTGGATTTACCAGTGCCTTCTCCAGACTCTCAACCTCTTTCATCATTAAAAAACCCGCCGCCATAGTCTTCACAAATCGTGTCATTCCCTCTGTGGAGGCATGAGCCCGGTGGGCAGTCCCAAAGGCGTCATTGACATAAACGTCGCAGAGAGAAGCCAGGGCTTTTGAAAAAGCTTCTTCATTTTTCTCCTCTTCAGGATGAAACCTGAGGTTCTCCAGGAGAAGAACCTCCCCATCTTTCAGCCCTTCAATCTGTTTCTGAACTTCTTGTCCGATACAATCCGTGGCGAAAGCCACTTTTTTCTTCAAGAGTTCAGATAATTTTTTGGCAACCGGAGCCAAACTAAATTTAGGGTCCTTCTTTCCCTTAGGTCTCCCCAGATGAGAGGCGAGGATCACCTTCCCCCCGGCTTCACCGACAAACCGAATCGTTGGAAGTGAGAGTAGAATCCGAGTATCATCGGTAATGTTGCCCTTTTCGTCTTGGGGGACATTAAAATCGACTCGAATGAATACCCGCTTCCCCTTCAACTCGATCTGATCTACGGTGCGAATGGCCATTACCTGCTCCTACTGATGTCTTCGTTTTACAATTCAGGTTAAGGTCAGGGCCTGGAAGCTGCCTTCGTACAATGAACGATGGACAATGAACAAAAAATAATACACTGATCATCGTTTATCGTTTAATGTTCACTGTCCCTCAATAACACGGGCACCTTTACCCTTACCGTATCACGAAGCAGCATTACTTTTTCCCAAAAAGATATACCAACAACTCGACCATTCGATTCGAGAAACCCCATTCGTTATCGTACCAGGAAATAATTTTCACCAGTTTTCCACCGATCACCTTCGTTGAGGGACCATCCACAATGGAGGAATGGGGATTGCCATTGAAGTCAATGGAGACAAGGGGCTCCTCACAAAAACTCAAGATTCCTTTCAATTTCCCGTTGGCATAGGACTTTAAAACCTTATTCACCTCTTCTACCGTCGTCTCTCTCTTCAACCTCGCTACCAGATCAACTACGGAAACATTCGGTGTGGGAACACGGATGGCCATCCCGTCCATCTTTCCTTTCAGTTCCGGGATGACCAAGGAGAGAGCGGTGGCCGCCCCTGTGGTGGTTGGAATCATGGACATTCCAGCTGCCCTGGCCCGGCGAAGATCCCGATGCGGAAAATCGAGAATCACCTGATCGTTGGTATAGGCATGAATGGTGGTCATCAGTCCATATTCCACCCCGAACTCATCTACTAATATCTTGGCAATCGGAGCAAGACAGTTTGTCGTGCAAGACCCCATTGAGATGATGTGATGTTTTGAAGGATCATAATCCTTCTCATTGACTCCCAAGACCAATGACACGTCCGGGTCTTTTGCCGGGGCAGAAACCACTACTTTTTTCGCGCCCGCCTCCATATGCTTTGAGCCGCCCGCTCGATCCGTAAATTTCCCCGTGCTTTCCAGCACGGCATCCACTCCCAAATCCCTCCAGGGAAGCTGTCCCGGGTCTTTGAGCGCTAAGACCTTTACTTCTTTCCCGTCGATGGAGATGGCATCCTTCTTCGCTTCGACCCGTGTACCAAATTTTCCATGGACGGAATCGTATTTCAAGAGGTGGGCTAATGTCTGCGCATCGGTAAGATCGTTGACCGCTACGAATTCCAGCTCCTTCCTATTCAGACCCGCTCGCAGGACGTTTCGACCAATTCTGCCAAATCCATTAATCCCGACCCTAACTGCCATGAGAATCCCCTCCTTTCAAAGATTAACGTCATTATATAACTTTTTTTTGTCCGTTGCGTCAATATTTTTCAAGAAATCTGGGGACTTCACAAACAGACGCCGACCTGGTATATTTGACAAGAGCGTAAATGAAAAGAAAGGAAATCTAAAGGTGACAGGGAATAGAAATATATTGGAAATCGTACGGGGGCTTCTCCTCTCGGAGGTCGCTTTTCAGGAAATCCTCAAGAAATATAATGGGGGTCGTCTCCGATTCTCAGATATTGGCGTTTGGGTGGATGACAAAGGCCAGAGCGTCCTCTATAATTTGAAGGAGCAGTGCCATTCCCTCTTTCGATATAAAGGGAAAAAACCGGTTCAGAAGAATGAGTGGCTTCTCGACCTGGTGATTGGGTCGATTTTCCACGAAGCCATGAAATTGAGAGAGAACTTCTATCAAATGGAAGTCTACCGGCCCAGGTATCTTCAATACAAAGCCAAGTTCGGGAAATCCGAGCACGAAACGGATTATCTTCAACTGTTTGAGCGAATCATTCTGAAGGCCGAGCAGGGTGTGGCCGAAGGGATGCTCGAGACTCGGTCTCTTTTCAAAGATGCGACGGCACAACTCATCGATCTTTTCGAAGAGAGATCGAAAAATCCATTTTTGGTCCGTTTCCTTCTGGAAAATCTGACGCTTCTGCACAAGGTTTATGGTCCAAAAAAAACGAGAGACATTTTCAATGAGATGTTCAAAAGAGGGTTTTTGGATGCCTACCGGTTCGCGGGGGTGAGTTATCTGCGGAGTGGACATTATGATCTCTCGTCAAACTATTTTTTAAAGGCGTTGGAAATGGACCCTCATGACGGCGGCCTTCAATTCCTGCTGAACTTCAGCCTTGGGATGATCGAATACTATAGGAATGCCTATTCAAAGTCCTTATTCTATTTTTCCAAGGTGGCGCGCGCCAAATCAGATGGAAGACTGAAAAAGGAATATTTGAGAAAAGTGGAAGAGGTCTGCAAAAAAATCTCTTCCGACTTGAAAGAAGAAAAGGGTCTCAAGGCAGCAAAAGAAGCGAGCTCCCTTGCTGATCGAATGAGAAAATGTTACGATGAGCTTAGAAGGAGTTCGTAAGGTGCCTATTTACGAGTATCACTGTGGTCAATGCCGGAACGAATTTGAAAAATTGGTGTTGAATACCTCCGAAAAGATTGCCTGCCCTAAATGTAAGAGCAAGAAAGTTCACCGTGTGATGTCCGCTTTTGCCTTTTCCGTCGGTGGGAAGTTTAAGAGCACCGCCAGCTCCTCCTGCGGAACCTGCTCCGCCACCTCCTGTTCCACCTGCGGTTCTAAATGAACCACTCCCTGGGCTAAAGCCCAGGGTTTCAGGTCTGCTGACATGATCTGGCACAATTACCGACGTTGTTCTCTTATGTATCGCCGCACGACCTCTTCATCAACGTTGCCTACTGTCTCGGC
>Ga0208821_1000179_pt1 | contig 53889 bp, 65 predicted proteins | sample June2015DPH_20_5_FD_184720 | JGI IMG/M metagenome (GOLD analysis project Ga0208821, IMG submission 184720) | Peatland microbial communities from SPRUCE experiment site at the Marcell Experimental Forest, Minnesota, USA - June2015DPH_20_40... | ecosystem: Environmental > Terrestrial > Soil >...
CCCCACCCGAGGAAAGGAAATCGAATGTCGTGGCCATAATCAATCACAGCCGCGGTCGATAGGACCCGCAAAACGATGGTGCTGCGGGAGAGCGGATCCTCGCCCCCGATAATTTTTTCACAGCTTCAAACCGTCGGGACGTATGCGCCACCCGCCCCACAGAACCGCTTGCTGTCTTGTTTGAATTCGTATGCCGCCATACGAGATGGTATATCCCATTATGTTTTGCGAGCGGTTGACGGGAAAGCAGAAATTGATAAGGTTCTTTCCATTCTATTGAAAATAAATGCCTTATTTCGGGCCTAGGGCAGTTGACACCTTGGCCCCCGCCGTGCTAATAATAAAGCTAGGAATTAGAGTAGAGAATTTTGACGTTCGATAAACAAACTGGTTTGACCGCTGTCCACCCTGGCTGTCGGGCCCTGGCTGGTGGTGCCGGCGTACGACTGTGTGTAGGCTAGCATTAGGCGCCGCAGAGTGAGTAGAGACTCTGTGGATTTTCAAGAACCGCACCAAAGGAGCACTAAGGCTGTGAAGGATTTTTCAAATTCTGACGAGGAGGAAAGGTAGACTTATGAAGACTCTCATCCGTTTGACCCTTTTGAGTTTTTTGATCGCCACTTTTGTGGGAATGGTTTTTGCCGACAAGCCGGGGCACCATCCCCTTTACATTCACTCACTGTCCGATCTACGCTATGCACGCGCGTTACTGGACAAACTGGCCATGAATGAGAAGCGGGACGGCGAGGAAACACAGGCCATTGACAAGATCGATGCAGCCATCAAGACGATTAAGAAGGCTTCCATCGACGACGGCAAGAACCTCAACGATCACCCGCCCATCGATGCTAAATTAAAGAGAGGCGAACGCTATCGCAAGACGCTGGAATTGCTCGACAAGGTTCATAAGAATGTAACCATGGAGGAAGACACTGCCAAATCCCAGGGTCTCCAGGGCCGCGTCATTGCGGACGTCGATGAGGCGCATCGCATCGTGGAAAAGCTACAAGCAAGATACAACAAATAGCGGCATCCACACCGCCTGTAAGGGAAGGCCTCGGTTAAACCGGGGCCTTTTTCTTTTGTGGACCATAAACCACTCACCCGCACGGCATGGACGAATGCGAGCGTAGCGCAGACCGGCGCCTTCCCGGTCTGCGGTTCTTCATCAAATTCGCGCTTTCGAATCCAAGGGCAAACGGGCAATCGTTGACCCGCAGCGGCGCATGGGTTGCGCCGCACTCATACGGGAACACTCGTTCACGCTGGACCATGGCCAAGCAGCGGAAATCTGCGCCGCTTGAGCAGGCGCACCGTGACGAAAAAGACGGAAAGAAACAGGCGATCCCGCAACGCGGGACGACACACCGCGAGAGTACAGCGCCGCCGGCGGGATGACGAGTCCGGTGGCCCTACGAACGCACGTCTGAATTTGCGAGCCTTTTGCCAGCCCTTCTGACCAGCTTCATCCGCGCTGGCGTCAAAGAAAAGGCGCCGACATGAAAAAACAGTGTCGGCGCCACCCGCGACTACGCCTTCAAGTGCGTGCCTGCGTGCTCTATTGCCTGAAGCCCGGTCTTTCATTTCTAGTGTTATTTTTCGGGGTTGTGGCCCTTCTGGTAGCCAGACTCGTAAGCTTTCTGGTCTTCGTCTTTCTTAAAGTGGTGCTTCTTGAAGTGGTCCCGGTTATGCGCTTGGTCAACTTTGCCTTCGCGCATCCCTACCTGGTAATTCTTGTTTTTCGAATAATCCTGGTCCTGACCTTGGGCATCCATTGCCGGAGACGCCACAGAGCGTACCGTGCCTCCAGTGATACCCGCAGCCACCACTAACGCCAGAACCCAAACATAGGGCTTGAAATTCATTCCCATAAAAGCTCCTCTCTTTGTCCCTTGTGTTGATCGATAGAATCTAGTACTGGAGAACCCGCATCTTGCGTGTCCTACCCTGCGTCCGCACCACTTTTCATTGCTGATGATAAACGCATAACCTTTATACCTTGAGGCAAGGGCGGGCGTCGATTCAGTATTGCTCACACCTCTGGTCAAAACAGCACATTAGATCTGCGCTTCTTCCTCTGCGGTTCGCAGGCGCGTGAAGGTCGAGCGCCGGCCTGTGGATCGTCAGGCCGAGCGATCGCGGGTCGAACTCTTCCATGGACTATCTTGGGCGCCTACCGGAGAGACTTGCCGGCGCCTTCTTGGCGGGCGCTCAAGCGTGTGCCGGCATCTTCGTCGGCATAGGCAGCTACGATCTCGCCAAAGTAGACGCGGTGGAAATCTCCGCTGGGATAGAATTCCTCGCGCACCGCCTGCGCCAGCGCCTCGGGCGCCAGATCATTACGATGCAGCGTCCGGCACTCGTAGTGCACAACACACTCCTTGATAATGGGTGAGCGCACCTCGCGGCTTGGAATCGGCGTCAAGTGCGCCTCTTGAAACTTGTCGTAATTTCTCCCGGAAACCGTCCCGCAATAGCTCATGGCTGCTGATAGTTCCCTCGGGGGGACATTGACGGTGAAATCACTGACTTGCTCGAGCCGGCCGTAGGTGTGGCGCGAGGGCCTCACCAGCACGATGAAGACAGGGCGCGACCAAATGCAGCCCATCGTTCCCCAGCCAATAGTCATTACGTTTGCTTTTCCGTCCGCGCCCACGCTGGCCAGCAACAAGCCGTCCTCCCGCATGCGCTGGATGGTCTGGGCGAAGTAATCCGTGAACCGTACCTGTACCTTGGTCATTCTCGTTTCACCTCTGAGCAAACAGATTTGAAGTTCTCAGTCTGGCGCAACAAGTCGAAAGTCAAAAGTCGAAAGTCAAACGCCGAGCAACTGGAAATGGGTGCGACAACCTGCACGGATTCCAGGCGTAAGAACCTGACCATTTTCCGAGACTGTGCTCGGAAAATGCTGCTGGCGCGAACCGCTTTGAAGTGCGGCCGCGCCCCGGCGCCTGCAAATTGCGGATCATGTAGGGCCGGCCTTGCCCTGGGCAAGGCAAGCCTTGGCCCTACGACAGCACTCCATGACGTGCGACCGACTGACGGAGCCAAGCTGAGCATACCACACCGCGCGGCTGAGATTCTGGACAACCAAGCCAGTTTGAGAACACCGTGCCCGGCTGACCTGTGCCGGCGTTTTTGATCGGCAGGGCCGCAGGTACGAGAGCCCGGCTTCAACGAGGCCGTAAAAAGCACTCATAAGCTTATCGAGGAGTCCGCACTCGATGCGCAGTGCACCCTAATTTCCGAACTCATGCTAAAACAGCCGACCAAGGAGCATGCGAGGCGCATTGTCGACTATTTTCGTGTCCTGATCGAATTACTGGCAAGGAGAGGCAACAAACCGAGCTAGTGCTTAGTTGTAAAAGTTAGCGACCTTATTTGTCGGGGGATGGAAGGGCGGGGCTAAACAGGCTGCGGAAAAACTCTTCGAAACTGTCATTCTGAGCGAAGCGTCGCCGGGCGTTGGAGACCACCGTAAAGGCGGTAAAGATTTGGTGAGGCAGGATTTCCGTGCGGGCGTTTGAAAGCTGTCCGCCCTTGTTCATCGTCAGGAAGCGCGCCGCCATCTGCCGCAAGTCGAATTTCCACGCCTCGTCCCACTGACCGGCCTTGGCCAGTTCCAGCGGAGCGGGATAAACTTCGACTTCGTCCAGGCTTAAAATGTAGTTTTGTGAGCGGAAGGGTGGGCGGGAAAAGACGCAGGGGTTGAATTCAACCTTGCAGAGAGAGTCCCGGACCTTCTGGACCTTGCCGACCCCGTACGGCCTGTAAATCGAATTCAGGCTGCGAACCTGCGTGCCGGGCTGTGGCGGCGCTCTATGAGCGCCGACTTCGGTCACCTTATACGCAATGTCCGTCATTCCTAGAGGATAACCCCATTGTCTGTCATTCTGAGCATGCATAGCCGAAGACCGCTATCTGTGATGTCAGAAACGGAGCGCATCATAAGGTGGGTCTACCCTCTCCCAAGGGGAGAGGGTGGACCGCGACGGCGCTTTCACCAGCCGGCGCGGGCCGGGTGAGGGGTTAGTTGCGGGGCGAGGACGGATCAGACAGGCTCGGCCCAAGCTGCTCAATGGAAACGAGTAATGCGTCGAGTTTCGGGAGAGTATTCATGGGCCTGCGGCCCACCCGAGGAGATGAAAATCGCCGGTGTTGTCACCCCCGCGTAAGCGGGGGTCCACGTCAGTCCACATAGAGCTGGATTCCCGCTTTCGCGGGAATGACAGACATGGGGTGATTTTCAGGAGAGCGAAGCGAAGAATCTCGGCATTTTTTCGCACTGATTGAGCTTTCAAATGCGGGGATTCTTCGCGGAGTTTACCCTGAGCGGGCAGAGCGAGTTCCTTCGCTGCGCTCAGAGCTTGTGACTTTTTTGATTTGTGGGCCTTTTTGAGGCACTTAAGTCTTGTGTTTTCAGTCCCTGTTTGCAAGTACATTCAAAAAAGTCACAAACTCTCAGGATAACAGCGAAGGGCTCGGAATGACAGGCGGTGGCCTTTTCCTCTATGAATGGCGAACAGCCCGTATTAGTAGAGCCTGGGGGACTCGCCATAGCGGGCTCTTGGAGGCTGGGCGCGCACTCTCACCCGGCGGCTCAGAGTTCCTTGCGCAGCAGTTCGCTGGCTAGTCGCCCGGGCGGCACGCCCGCCCTCCGCGCTCTTTGCTGGAGACTGATGGCGACGTCGCCGTCAATCGGGATCTCATAGTGCCGGTTTCGGAACTCGCTCACTACCTTGACGGTCCGGAACTTGCCGGGGTAATGGGTGGTGTCGTGTTTGTCCCAGAACTCCGCCGTCTCCTCATAGCTGGTGAACTCGTCGGGAATGGGATCAACCTTCTTTTTCGCTGTCATAGCTTGAGCTGATGCGCATCACCGGCTCGCCTTCGACTTGCCCAGGGGGATTTCCTGCCTTTGCGCCAGAGCCTCGTTAACGATGACGAGATTTCCGTTGTCCTCCGCCCGGAGCTGCTGATCCGCGTTCAGCATTTCAATGCCGTAGACCGTCCCGTCCGGGGCCATATCGACATTCAGCTCATCGCTGAGATGCAGCGTTTCCACCCCAGCCGTCTTTTCCTGAAAGCGAAGATACGCGATGTTGTAGCGAGGGTCGTAGGTCAACTTCATGGCGTAACTCACCATCCTTCAGAAGTATTTTACAACTTTCGCCCGCTTGGAGCTTCTCGTCTCCGCCAGCGCTTCCTGAATGGCCTTAAGTTCGTCGTCCGTGCTGACCGCATGTTTCTCTGCAATCTTGGCAACGAACTTTTGGTTTCAGATCACGTCGTAAAGGCGCAAGCGCAACGCCCCTTAACGGTCTCGATGGTTGCTGTTCTGTAGTTGAGGTTACCGGGGCTTGCCACAATCCGGGATTATACAACTTGTAGCGAAACGTTCGCTCTCTAACGTTGCGGCTTTTCAAGCGCCAGGTGCTTTGCAACCCCGCGCACGTCAGACAAATCGAACTTTTCTATGGCCGCGAGTTCAGGCCCCCGCGGCCTGGAAAAGCCGCAGAGCCTGCCCTGAGCAGAGCGAAGGGGTCGGAATGCGGACCCTGCGCTACATCAATCCTCGTCGTCCTGCGCCGCCCGCTTGGATTTGCCCGTCTCCGGCTCGGGGTTCACTGATCGCACACATGCCAAACAGCGGCATGTATGCGCCATCCGCGGCGAGGCGGCTAGTACCAAATTCGTAAACGAGCCACAGGCCTTCGGGTGTAGAATAAGGGCCAGTTTCTTTCCGAGGTGGTTATGTCTGACGCCTTGGCAGCGAATGCTCTGCCGATCGGCCTCTTTCGATTCACGATTGCCCCCGTGCAGTCGCTCGAAGTGCCCGCTGTCAACAAAGGCAATATGCTCCGTGGCGGGTTCGGCCATGCCTTTCGGCGTTTGTGTTGCATCCCTCAGTGCAAAGACACCAGGACTTGTCCGTTAGCGGCTTCGTGCCCTTACAAGACTCTTTTTGAGCCTTCGCCACCGCCCGGCGCTGCTCGGCTGTCGAAGAACCAGGACACGCCCCGGCCATTTATTTTTCGACCACCCTTGAACTCTCGCACCACTTACAGGCCGGGTGAAGCCTTCGATTTTTCTCTGACGCTGCTGGGAAAGGCCGTGGACTACTTGCCGTATTTCGTGCTGGCTTTCCGCGAGCTCGCGCGCGAAGGCATCGGCCTCAATCGCGCCCCGTGCGAGCTTGAACGCGTGGAAGCGCTCGCGCCCGAAAATGCCGCCCTCGAGCCCGCAGACGAAGAAGGTCACCCTCTCCCCCTTGGGGGAGAGGGTGGCCCGCAGCCGGCGTTTTCCTCAGCCGGGGCGGGCCGGGTGAGGGGGTCGCTTCTACTTGAGACCCAGGTGATTTACAGCCGGGAAGAGGACCTTTTCCGACAACCCCCGCCGTTCACGCTCGCAGACTGGGTTCGGCCACGCCTGCTTGAATGCACAAACGCCAATCGCCGTATTACAATTTCCTTTCTCACACCTACCTATCTCAAGTTTAAGGAGCAGGCCGTGCTCAAGCCGGACTTTCACCACATCTTTAAGCGCGTGCGCGACCGGCTCAACGCCCTGTGTACGTTTTTTGGCCCCGGACCTATTGACGCGGACTTCAAGGGACTCGGCCAAGCGGCTGAAAAAGTTCAGACAGTAAAGTGTGATGTTCATTGGGTGGACCGCTACCGCACATCTTCCCGCACTCACCAGCGCCACGAACTTTCCGGATTCGTGGGCGAATGCACCTACGAATTCCCAATGGACGAATCCGCAGTTTCGAATCTGGAATCCGGCACCTCAAACGTGGAATCTGGAATTTCAAATCTGGAATTACTGAAATGGATTCTGTGCGGTGAACTCCTCCACGTCGGCCGCCACACCGCGTGGGGAAACGGGCGCTACTCCGTGGCTACTGAGAGTGGGGTGCGAGGAAACGAGGAGGGAATCGGGAATCGGGAATCGGGAATAGGGAATGGGGAATAGGGAACAGTAGGCCTTTCCTGTAACCTGTTCCCTGTTCCCTGTTCCCTGTTCCCTGTAACCTGTTCCCTGTAACCTGTTCCCTATTCCCTGTTCTTTGGTAGAATGACAGGCAGAGAAAACTATGGCCACCAAGACCACTCTAACTTGGGAAGAGTTCCTTGCCGCCGGTGAAGAATGGCAGAGGTGGGAGTGGGTCGACGGCGAGGTCGAGTTCATGTCCCCTCCAAGCCTGCGGCACGAGCAGTTCCTCATATTCCTGATCGAGTCCTTGGCTCGGTTCTGCCGGGCGCATCCCCAGTGGACCTGCTTTGCCTCGAACGCTGTCTTCACCATGGCTTCCGGAAACTGGCGTATGCCAGATGCATCGCTGGTGCGAAAAGCGCGGTTTCCCGCCGGGCAGATTCCCGTCAAAGCCGATTTTGCCCCTGACGTGGCCTTCGAGATTCACTCTCCCGCTGATTCTCCCGGCCAGATCCAGCGGAAGCGCAAGGACTATCAGGAAAGTGGCGTGGTTCAGGTCTGGTTCGACCTGGAAAGGCGCCTGGCGGAATTGATCTACCCCGACCGTCCCCTCCAGTACTTCGAGCAAAACCAGACGCTGATTATCGATACGGTTCCGGGTTTCTCCCTGGACCTTAAGGCGCTCTACACGAGCTAGCCGATCTGGTCTTGTTGAAATGGATTCTGTGCGGCGACCTATAAAGTTTCGGATAGAATGGGATGGGCGACTATCTTTCTCCTGTTCCCTGTCCCCTGTAACCTGTAACCTGTCCCCTGTTCCCTATTCCCTAAAGTGTGATGTTCATTGGGTGGACCGCTACCGCACATCTTCCCGCACCCACCAGCGCCATGAACTCTCGGGATTCGTCGGCGAATGTACCTACGAATTCCCAATGGACGAATCTGGAATTTCAAATCGGGACTTCTTAAAATGGATTCTGTGCGGTGAACTCCTCCACGTCGGCCGCCACACCGCTTGGGGGGATGGTATGTATATGGTGACCCGAGCTATGAGTGAGAAGAAGGTGAAACAGCTCGGTGAGGTTTTAGACGTTGGAGGGAGCGAGTGACGCAGTCTGAAACTGTCAATAAGATGGTCCACTGGACGGGGCACCCACTGGTCGACGTTGGGCTGGCAACCCTGTGCGCAATGGCGAACAAAAAGGACGCTCAAGACCTCACGAACGATGATCTGGACGGGGCAGCGGAAGAAATGGCGGAATATTTCTTTAGCGGCTCGATGAACAGTTATCTCACTTGCGTTTTCATGAACTCGGCCTACGTCCAGCCCGCAATGGGGAAGAAAGAGAAGGCCGAATACGCGAAGCGAGTTCTCTATGCGCATAGATGGCCTGGAGACGAAGCTGCCAAAGGCTTGCGATGTTCGTTCTCGGGTGAACCGGCGACCCATTTGATCCATCGCGGCCAGATGCCCATGCTAACTGGGGAAGATGTTTTGAACTTCTTCCCCCATGGACGCGGCGGCTTGCCAGTCGCTGGCCCCTACCTTGTCGCTTTGCAGGCGTTGCCCCTGGGGTCCCGCCGAACTGAGGGAAGGCTCCTTGCTGCGTACTGCGACGAGCCATCGGTTCTGGTGGCGCTCGCCAAAAGATACTTAAGTGACAACAGACGCCTCATGGAGCTTGCCACTTCGAAAAAGCTCCCGAAGGGTGAGGGCCCATTTGTGGAGCTGATCCGCGAACAGGGAGCCTTCGACAAACAGAAGAAAATACCGAAGTACCCCGATGCCAAAGCTCCAACGTCCTTGATTGCTGTCGACCTGATGGAGATTTACCAAGCGCGAGGCCCATACGATCCGCAACGGCAGTTAGCGTCGATGAGTGTTTACTGGCTAAGTAGTTCTGGCCAAGGCCCTTCGCTGGAGATATTTCACATTCCGTCTCAGGCCGTCAGATTTCTGTTACTGGCTGCGTCCGCACCTACGGCGAGCAACTGGAAACATCTGGTCGCCGAAGCGTGGCGCCAGCCAGAAGACAAATCGGTCGCTGCACGAGCTGCTTCGGTGAAGAAGACGAAGGCCAAGAGCGCGCAGGCTACCGTGCCTGGGGCGCCGGGCCGGTCCCGTAACGACGTGCTCGCCGATCTGTTCGCTGTCTTCGAGGAGGGCTTCATTGACCGCAGCATGGCTCACCGGTTCCTACAGCGCCACGTTCTTCGGCTCGCGCGATATCGGTTTCGTCGAGCTACAGCAGGCGATACTGGTACCCAAGAGCCGCGACCGCGTATTGACCACGCGGAATGGATCGACTGGTCGCTGACTAAACTTTTTGTGAAGGAGATCATGGGCATGGAAGAAAAACGGGTGGAAGCGATTCGTGAGTTCGCCGATAAGATGGCAGATTACGTTTTCCGTTCGAAAGACAAAGACGTATTCCGAAGTCTGGTGTACGGGCAAAAATCGTGGGAAATCCGTAACGCGTTGACCAAAGCTCAACGCAATCGCGCCCGTGAGCACGACGAGCTTCTTTTTGGCCTTGACGAGTATCTCGAAGTTTTCATAGCCGACGACGCTGTCGGCAAAGCCGATTGGAGCCTTATCAGGGATTTGATTTCCATTCGGCTTGTCGAACAGCTTTACCAAAAAGGATTCTTCAAGAAAGAAGAAAATCAGGACCTCTTGGTGGAACCCGAAACTGAAACCCCTGCCAGTGTGTAAGCGGCAAAAACAAGGAAGGAGTGCTATGGCATACATTACGGGATTGATTGTGCTTGACGCCCCGGCATCCGCTCTCAACAATGCGGGGCCTGACGAGGCGTCACGAGTTGATATGCAAATCTTGGTCAAGAGAATCCGTACGCCCCAGGGAGACCTACTACCCTACGTTTCGGCGCAGGCCTTCCGATACTGGCTGCGAACGGCGGCTGAGCAGTTACCTGAATGGATCGCGGCGCCCGTATTCCGAGAGGGCAAGATCGCCTACACGGATGCCAACCCTGTACAAAACTGGGATGATGACTTGTTCGGTTACATGCGTGCCCCTTCAAAGCGGCCGGATGCCACGAAGGCTGAAGGGGCCACAGCGCTGGACAAGGACCGGGAAATTACGCGAGTTTCTCCACTTCGCGTAAGCACCTTCGTCGCCATTTCCACATCTGCAATCGTGAACGATTTCGGAACGATGAGCCGTCAGAACGATCATCCCGTGATCCATAAGCATGAATTCTATCGCGCTCATCTCCAGGGTCTCTTTTCCCTTGACCTGACCTCTGCCGGTACCTTCTTTGACATGGAGCGTGTCGGTTTTAAAAACATGGACTCGCACCGCAGGGAGGAAGCCCAAAAAGCAGGCTGCGACCAAGTAACGGTTCGGAAACAACAGGCTTGGCGGTTGCCGCTTGCACAACGGCGTAAGCGGGTTGCGGCAGTGCTCCGCGCACTGGGCTTAATTGCTTCTGGCGCGAAACAGGCGCTGCACTATACTGACCTAACGCCAGCCATCGTTTTCCTGTCGGCTTTCAAGAATGGGAATCACCCATTCTACCGAATTCTGGGCGGATCCAAGAGCTACGAGACCATCTTTCACCGCCCCGCGTTTGAAGAGTTGCTAGCCATCTACAAGACTTCCTTCCTATCAGATATCTACGTGGGCTGGGCGCGGAACTTCCTTGATGAGCAAAGGGCGGAGTTGGAGGCGGCGAAAGATAGCTCGGAGCTAAAGGCGCAAATTCATATCGGTCACCCGTGTGCGGCCATCAACGCACTCGCAACGCTGATCGAAGAGGGCAAGGGCGATGCGTGGTTCGAATGAGCTGACGGTTGCGAAAATCACCATTGAGGCTCCAGTAGCCTCTTTTCGCTACCCTCATTTCCTAGTTGGTCGGCAGCCAACCTATGATATGCCGCCCCCATCGACCATCTATGGTCATATCGCGAGCGCCATGGGCGAGTTGCCCGACCCACGCATGATGCGGTTTGGGTACCATTTCACAGCGGTCAGCCGGGCCAAAGACCTCGAACACCAGCACATCATCTGGCAGGGATCGCCGGACAAGCTCTCCCCAGAAGAGTCAGCCAAATTCAAAGTATGGCACAAGGCTCACTCCCTTGCCCTTGCTGCTGCCGTCCAGCCAACTCTTCATGACTTTCTTTTCGGTTGCCGGTTGGTTCTCTATGTTGATCCACCCGCTGTAGCTGAAGCCTTTGCCGATCCGGTTTTCTGCACGAACTTCGGGCGATCCCAGGACTTGGCCAAAATCGAGAAGGTCGAAACGATCAATCTGGTCGAAGCCGAAGGCGCTTACATCGAAAGCACGTTGCTGCCCTTTCGCCCGATGCGAACACGCACCGGGTACGGCGTAACTGCGCTGATGCCCCGCTATATTGGGCCCCCACCGGAGCGCGAGCCTGAGTTCGACACTTATATCGTTCTGCATGAAATGATTTTCGCCGGCAAGGTCGACGACACGGTGATCGCCAGAAACTCGTCCAAGCGCCTGATAAACACCTTGGGGCAACCCAAAGAAATGTGGCTGGTTGACCCAGATAGCCCCGGCATCGCGAGTGTGCACCGTGCAGTGATTTTCCACCGATTTGTAACCGAACAATGACTCCTGACGCGATTTGGGCCAAGAGCGCTGAAAAGGACGACGAACAGGGAGAGTCTCTGCTCGACCATACAGCGCGAGTGCTCCGTAATGTCGAACGGCTACGCCTCCGTTGCTCACAAGTCGCCGACCTTTGCCGGATGCCCAGGTTCTGGGAACGTGTGACACTGGCGGTGCTTTTTCACGACCTGGGGAAATGCGCAGTCGGGTTCCAGAAGATGCTGCGCAACGGTCCGCGCTTTCCTATCCGCCATGAAGTGCTTTCTTGTGCTTTCTTGCCCTGCCTCCTTTCTCAAGATGCTTATGGGGATTTCGTCTGGATTGCGACCGGCGTTCTCGGCCATCACAAGGATTGGGTTACGCTACAAGAGCAGTATCCGCGCGCCGACCCGTATATGAACCTGCCGGATGCACTCGAACTTGTACTGCGCGAAATTGAGGTTACGTTCTACAACTGCGGGATCGAGTACCTTGCCTCCTTTTTGCTCCCCCTGCTACCGCCGCATCTTAAGAATTCTTTACCGAACTTTGCAATTACCGTTGAAGAGGTTCAGCGCGGTGCCCATGCTGCCATTCGCCGTTCGCTCGATGCCTACACGGGGTTGGTGCAGCAACTCGCCGGCCAGAACTTCGCCGCCCCTCAAGTGTTAGCCGGGCAATTCCTGCGGGGAGTAATTGTCCTTGCGGATCATGCCGGGTCCGCGTTCTTGGACTTCTCCTGTCTCCCTGCTCTTTGCAGCTGCCCTAATATGCTCGCCGCCATCCATCGGGAGCCCGGCCAACTCTATGCCCACCAAACCCAGGCAAGCCAAACCTTGGGTTCCACTTTATTGCAAGCACCAACGGGTAGCGGTAAGACAGAGGCGGCGCTCCTTTGGGCTGCGCGAAACGGGGAAGAATTACCAGGGCAGCCTCCCGTCTTCTATGTCCTGCCCTACCAAGCCAGCCTTAACGCCATGCGCAGCCGATTTGTGAAACACTTTGGAGATCGCATTGTGGCGCTCCAGCATTCACGCGCGCTCCAGGCGATATATCAACAGTTGCGCGACAAAAACCACGCTCCCGGAGACGCTGCTCGTATCGCAAAACTGGAAGTAGCCATCGGAAGGCTGCACGTAAGCCCTCTTCGGGTGCTTTCACCGTATCAGTTGCTAAGAGGTGCTTTTCAATTACCCGGCCACGAGGCGCTGTTCACCGATTGTGCCTTCGGCCGACTGATCTTTGACGAAATGCATGCATACGAACCAGCCCGATTCGGCCAGATTCTGGCCCTGGTTGAGCATCTCTCCGAACATTTGGGTGTTCAGGTACTCGCGATGTCTGCAACCATGCCGGCGGTGATGCGTCAGGCCTGGGAGAACGCGTTGTCGTCCGCCGGTAAAGTTGACACTATTTCGGCAGATGAAGCAACGTTTTCCCGGTTCCGCCGCCACCGCCTGCGGATCAGAAATCAGGACCTGACCTCAGAACAAGTTGTACGGGAAATCCAGTGTGCAGCTGAACGAGGGCTTCCCGTTCTCGTAGTCGCTACAACGGTGAAACGTGCCCAGACGCTAGCCGATCGGCTTGCTCGTCGTCTGCCCCCACCTTGCAAGGTGGTAGTCCTCCATGGAAAGTTTTGTCCTCGGGACCGTTTTCGCAAGGAGTCTGACTTACTAAACTCTCTTGGAATAGAATCCAGGAATAAGCCCACCCACGCCACAGTTCTGGTAGCAACCCAGGTAGTCGAAGTCAGCTTAAATCTCGATTTCGACGTCCTGTTTAGTGACCCGGCCCCTCTGGAAGCCTTACTTCAACGTTTCGGAAGAGTGAACCGAATTCGCCGTGAGGCCGAACGTGACGTAATCATCTGCACCAGTATTCCGGATGGCTGCCCAGTTTATGAGATTGCCTTGGTGGAGGCGAGTATCGACGTTGTCAGGAGCAACGAGGGAGCGTTGATCGACGAGTCTTCAGTAAGTTCTATGCTCGATGCTATTTACAGCGGGGAAATCGGTTCTGACTGGACCGGAGAGGTGGAGCAAGCAAGAAAGGACTTCCGTCAGCGGGTGCTCGCGTCGCTGCGCCCCTTTCATAGTGATTCATCCCTTCAGCAGTTATTCGAGGAGCAGTTTGAGGGAGAAGAAGTTTTGCCGGAACCGCTTCTGGCCGAATATGAAAGCCAATGTAAGGATGACCCGATGCTCGCACCTCTTCTTCTCGTACCCGTCACACAAAGACAGCTCATGCGGTTACATCGCGAGAACAGGGTCTATAAATTACGCGATTCGACCTTGGTTGCTCGTGTGGCGTATTCCTACGAACGGGGCCTTGACCCGGAACTGGCCTACATGGCCGATAACATCTGATGGCGAGAAGGACGCCCCCTTAATCTATGGATTCCATATCGATGCACCGTGGTGTTGCTGCAGAACCCTTCGACCCTCAATGCACGAGATTGTACGGTCAATTCAACCTCTTCACGGGCGAGTTGGAGCCCATTCCGGGGCCACGCGAGCCGGAGCCGCAACCGGAGGAGCGCTGGCTATTCGATCCGGATTTCCGACTGGTGCTGCCGGAGGATCGCGCGGGGAAGGAGATCCTGGTTGAGGAAGGAATCGCGCTGAGCTTCCCGGCGGTTGCGACGCGGGAGTCGGGACTAGCGGAGACAATCGCAAATCACAGATCGCAAATCGCAAATCCGACAGAACCGCTGATTTTCGGTCGCAAGCCTTTTGTTCCGGATAAACCTCGCGTCGCGAAGACAGCAGACTTGGCGCAGGTGATTCTCTCCGGTTATGGCATCTACCTCGGCAAGAAGAGCGAGCGGCTGCAGATCAAGGTTTCCGGCAAGGTTGCGAAGGGCGCGGACGGCTCGGCCTACGAGTTTCCTTTCTTCCGCTTGAGTGAAGTCGTGATCGCGTCGCGCGGTGTTTCTTTCTCCTCCGACCTCCTCGAAGAATTCTGCCAGCGCGGCATCCGGCTGAGCTTCTTGGATTATGCAGGGCGGCCTTACGCCATGCTCAGCTCGCCCACGCTGACGGCCACGGTGGAATCCCGCCGCGAGCAGTTGAAGGCTTTCGATGACGCCCGAGGGCTGGAATTCGCCCGCGCCGTCGTGCGCGGCAAGATTCGGAACCAGCGGCATCTGTTGCTCTATTGCGGCAAGTACCTGAAACAAGCAAACCCCGAACGCTTCGAGGCGCTGGCCGACCTCGCCAAGCAGTTGCGCCAATTGGAACTCCAGGCAAGGAAGGTAGGGAAGGGCTCGGCCCTCCCGAGTATGCCCGCCGGTCCGGCCAGGGGACGGGCTACAGGTCACTGGGAACCAGGGACAGGGGACACGCAACAGGAAGCAGAAAAGCAAGCCCCCGCCGTCATTCCCGCGAAAGCGGGAATCCACGCCACAGGTTACAGGGGACGGGAAGGAGAAAAACAGGAGCTCCCGCCGCAAGCCCTGAATCCTGAATCCCGAATCCTGACTCCTGAGGTCCTGACGATTTCCGCCAAGCGCCAGGAATTGCTTGGATTTGAAGGCGTGGCCGGACGGCTCTACTGGCAAGGCTTCAAAATGATCGTCGAGGACAAAGCCGAGTTCATGGGCCGGGTGCACCGGGGCGCGGACGATCCCTTGAACGCGTTGCTCAATTATGGTTACGGGATTCTCTATGCACAGGTTTGGGGCGCCGTGGCGAACGCCGGCCTTGAACCCTTTGCGGGCTTTCTCCACGTCGATCGGCCCGGAAAACCCTCCCTGATTCTGGACCTCGTGGAGGAATTCCGCCAGCCGGTTGTCGATCGCACCGTCATCGCATTCGTCAACCTCGGCCAAAAGGTGGAAATGAAAGAGGGCCTGCTCGATGAAGACACACGGAAAGCTATCGCTGAGAAAGTGCTCGAACGGCTCGCCAGCCCCGAGCCATTTCGCGGGCAACAATTCCAGATTCGGTCCATTATCCAGATGCAAGCTCGGGCGCTGGTGAGTTTCTTGCGCGGCAAGGGGGAGTACAAGCCCTTCTCGTTCAGGTGGTAAGGAAAGGCGGGGGCTAGGGGCCGGGGACTCGGGACTAGGGAAGTTAACTTAAGTGGTTGGCTCTCGACTGTGGACTGTCGACCGTTAACTGCTATTGTGACTGTCAACTGTCGACTTTCGACTGTGGACTGCTTTTATGGAACTAAGCACCCTGGTCATCTACGACATCGAAGACGACCGCGCCAGAACGCGGGTGTCTGAGGCGTGCAAGGATTTCGGGCTGCAACGGCTGCAGTTCAGTTGCTTCCGAGGAACACTCTCGCAAAACAAGCGCGAGGAACTGTACGAGCGCCTGCGTCAGATTCAGCGTGAGTGGGAGGCTCGCTGGCATAAGGACTTTCCGGAAGCGCAGACCAAGCCCATGGACCTGCCGGTCCCTCCTGAAGATGACGCCAAGGGACACTGGCAACCCGCATTCAAAATCATGATCCAGCCGCTGTGCGAGAAAGATGTGAAAACGGCGCTTTATGCGTACCTCTTTGCAGATGTTCCACAAGATTTAGATCAACAGCGCAAAGATGATTCTGGGCACGCCAATGAAAAGTAGCGCCGGTTCCTTCCAGCGTTGGCAGAGGTGCCATTTGGAATATCATCCCTTACGAAAGGCCGGTCATTCCCGTCCCGCCAAGGCGGGAGGAGTCCAGTCCGTGGACGGCGCATTTGCGAAGGTTTGCGGAGTGGATTCCCGCCCTTCGGCAAGCTCAGGGCAAGCTTTTCGCGGGAATGACTGCGGCCTGGAGGGCCCGTGTCTCGCAAATGACACCACTAACCCCAGCGTTGTGTGGGTTGACTTTGGTACGAACATAAGGGCTGTTCGAGGTTCTTGATGGAATCGGGTGAGATAAACCGTTCTGAACCGGCACCTGTCACCGGAAATCTTCCCCCTGAACTTATCCCCCTCCGCGTGAACGACTTGAAACAGTGGGAGTACTGCCCGCGCATTGTGTTTTACAACACCGTGATGCCGGTAGCGCGCAAGAGCACCATCAAGATGGAGCGCGGCAAGGAGATCGAGATCACCCTGGACGCGCTCGAGTCGCGGCGCACCCTGCGGCGCTACCGCCTGGCCGAGGGCGAGCGCCGCTTCCACGTGTGGCTCAATTCCCCTGGGCTCGGACTGAGCGGCAAGCTGGACTTGCTGATCGTTACGCCGGAGGCCGGGTATCCAGTGGATTTCAAGTACACGCGGGACCGCCCGCGCCGCAATCAGATCATGCAATTGGGCGGGTATGCCTTGCTGGTCGAGGACGCCCTCCGGCTTCCCGTCCCCGCCGCTTTCCTTTATATTACTCCCAGCAACCAGCTCCTGCGCGTCAACGTGACACCGGGGCTCAAGGAGCTGGTTAGCAGACGCCTGAGCGAGATTCGGGAGATGATCCGCGAGGCGATATTGCCCGAAGCCACCCCGGTGCGGGCTCGGTGCGAGGAATGCGAGTTCCGGAACTACTGCGGAGATATCTTCTAATGCCAGAAGACGTTAGCGCAAATGGTGGGCCTGGCGCAGGAAAGAAGGTCTGCTTGCGGATAGCACTTTTCGCAAACCTCCCCCGCTTTTGCGCAGTTCAGAGGTTTGCGAACTTTTCTACCAACTTGAGCTTGTATCCCGCTCAGAACAAAGGTAGACTTGAGCAGTTGAAGAGAGTTCCCCGATGAAGAGGGGACTGAAACGAGGCTAGCACGCTTCCAGCTTGTGTTTATACCGTGCGTTGAAGAGAGTTCCCCGATGAAGAGGGGACTGAAACGAACCTCTCACAGGTGACCCATGGCGAGTGATGGAGTTGAAGAGAGTTCCCCGATGAAGAGGGGACTGAAACTCATGGACGATATTCAGGGTGTGGTCGGCAGCCTGGTTGAAGAGAGTTCCCCGATGAAGAGGGGACTGAAACCCCGAGGGGGTTTGCTGTTGTCCCCGCCCGATTCGGTTGAAGAGAGTTCCCCGATGAAGAGGGGACTGAAACGGCGGCAGTGCCATCGATCAGCGCCGGGCCGGGGGGTTGAAGAGAGTTCCCCGATGAAGAGGGGACTGAAACCCGCAGTCGCGCCAAGTTCGGCGTCCAGTAGGATGGTTGAAGAGAGTTCCCCGATGAAGAGGGGACTGAAACATAAGCTCCCGTACCCGAAGCTGGTGACTAGCAACGTTGAAGAGAGTTCCCCGATGAAGAGGGGACTGAAACCCGCGCGGCCAGAACGGCCACTGCCTGGCCTGCGGCGTTGAAGAGAGTTCCCCGATGAAGAGGGGACTGAAACCCATGGCCGTGGGTTGTGAGGTCCACTACAGGCCGCGTTGAAGAGAGTTCCCCGATGAAGAGGGGACTGAAACGAAGATAAAAGCGTGGGAAAACGTAATAGTGCTCTTGTTGAAGAGAGTTCCCCGATGAAGAGGGGACTGAAACCTTGTGGCCGCCCTGGCAGGCCGAAGTTTTCGTCGCTGTTGAAGAGAGTTCCCCGATGAAGAGGGGACTGAAACGAGGAGTGTCCGGCACCGAAGGCAGTTTCAGATATTGTTGAAGAGAGTTCCCCGATGAAGAGGGGACTGAAACGGTGATGTCGTTGACGGCCGCAACCGAGCTGATGCGTTGAAGAGAGTTCCCCGATGAAGAGGGGACTGAAACCACTCCGCCGCCGCTGCGAACGCCAGGGCCGCTGCGTTGAAGAGAGTTCCCCGATGAAGAGGGGACTGAAACTCCGCACGAAGCGCCTGGCGGAGGGCGGGCAAATCGAGTTGAAGAGAGTTCCCCGATGAAGAGGGGACTGAAACACCCAGGAATCGAGAACTTTTCTATGGGCCTCACGTGTTGAAGAGAGTTCCCCGATGAAGAGGGGACTGAAACCCGATCGCTGTTTGCCGATAGCTGAGAGCTGACGGCGTTGAAGAGAGTTCCCCGATGAAGAGGGGACTGAAACGTATTGACGCTACGGGCATGGGCGCTCCGCTCGCGGAGTTGAAGAGAGTTCCCCGATGAAGAGGGGACTGAAACTTGCCCCCTCTACCGCCCTTCGCACTTTTTGCCGCCGTTGAAGAGAGTTCCCCGATGAAGAGGGGACTGAAACCCGCTTGGAATGACCATTGGTCAGTGGGTTATTCCGAGTTGAAGAGAGTTCCCCGATGAAGAGGGGACTGAAACCGGCTACTCGGGGAATGTAACCTTGGATGAGTTCGCGTTGAAGAGAGTTCCCCGATGAAGAGGGGACTGAAACGCGTCCGATCTCGGAGATTGTGGCTGAGACATTGCGTTGAAGAGAGTTCCCCGATGAAGAGGGGACTGAAACGCGCGTCGCCCACTACCATCACGGTGAGCTGTCCGCGTTGAAGAGAGTTCCCCGATGAAGAGGGGACTGAAACGTTGACGAAAGGCATCGCCATCGCCGTGCCGTCGCGTTGAAGAGAGTTCCCCGATGAAGAGGGGACTGAAACCTGTTGATTCCTCCGGCGGCCTTTCGCAAACACAAGTTGAAGAGAGTTCCCCGATGAAGAGGGGACTGAAACCGGTCGTGAATATACGCATCAAGCCCCTCCAAAGAAGTTGAAGAGAGTTCCCCGATGAAGAGGGGACTGAAACAGGCCCTTGGCCTCTTTTTGGAGAGCGTCAAAGCGAGTTGAAGAGAGTTCCCCGATGAAGAGGGGACTGAAACCCTCGTGCAGGGAGTGTCCATAACCCTCCATCGCGGTTGAAGAGAGTTCCCCGATGAAGAGGGGACTGAAACGCAGCCGCTACAGCCGTCATGTTGAGGCAGGTGGAGGTTGAAGAGAGTTCCCCGATGAAGAGGGGACTGAAACCCTCGAGCTCGTCAACCCGGCGCATGATGTCCTCGTGTTGAAGAGAGTTCCCCGATGAAGAGGGGACTGAAACGCATCGGCCTCTACATGCTGTGCGCGGACAATGAGGTTGAAGAGAGTTCCCCGATGAAGAGGGGACTGAAACGTTAGTACCTTGCACAGAATTAACCGACTGCCCGTGGAGTTGAAGAGAGTTCCCCGATGAAGAGGGGACTGAAACGCAGCCGCGCGTATCGTGGCTTTCCTCAGCTCGCAGTTGAAGAGAGTTCCCCGATGAAGAGGGGACTGAAACTCGCCGGTGGCGTGCACCTGGTTCGAATCGCAACCACGTTGAAGAGAGTTCCCCGATGAAGAGGGGACTGAAACACGGCGTGAGATACACACGGAAGGCAGATGCCTTAGTTGAAGAGAGTTCCCCGATGAAGAGGGGACTGAAACCAGCGCAACCCGCCAATTCAGCCGGAGCGGGATTGAGTTGAAGAGAGTTCCCCGATGAAGAGGGGACTGAAACCGCTCCGCAGCAGAAGCAGGGGTTTGGCCTTCGGCCGTTGAAGAGAGTTCCCCGATGAAGAGGGGACTGAAACACAAACCCGCGCCCCACGGCCGCGCTCATCTGATAGTTGAAGAGAGTTCCCCGATGAAGAGGGGACTGAAACGCGTGAGCCCGTGCTTTTCCAGCTCCTGCATGAGGTGTTGAAGAGAGTTCCCCGATGAAGAGGGGACTGAAACCATCGAGCGCGTAGCCGACCATGTTGTAGGTCGTACGTTGAAGAGAGTTCCCCGATGAAGAGGGGACTGAAACCGTCGCCCCTACCATGCTATGAAAACCATCTCCACCGTTGAAGAGAGTTCCCCGATGAAGAGGGGACTGAAACGAGAAAGCGGCGGTATGCCGCACGGCCCTGTCGGGGTTGAAGAGAGTTCCCCGATGAAGAGGGGACTGAAACGTGCTCGTAGAAACCGAGCAGCCGCCAGATGGTGGAGTTGAAGAGAGTTCCCCGATGAAGAGGGGACTGAAACGTTCCGCCCTCGGCGCAGTTAAAGCTGAATGATGAAGTTGAAGAGAGTTCCCCGATGAAGAGGGGACTGAAACTTCTCGTCGTAGACCTGGGGAAAGATTGGCCGCCCCGTTGAAGAGAGTTCCCCGATGAAGAGGGGACTGAAACCTACAATGGCCGAACGCTGTTCGGCCCTACCTAGCGTTGAAGAGAGTTCCCCGATGAAGAGGGGACTGAAACATCACTCTCTGGAAGGCTTGCTTGGACGGCCGCCGGGTTGAAGAGAGTTCCCCGATGAAGAGGGGACTGAAACACTCCGCGCCGTACACGCGCGGGGCAAGCCAGAGCAGTTGAAGAGAGTTCCCCGATGAAGAGGGGACTGAAACATAAGCTCCCGTACCCGAAGCTGGTGACTAGCAACAGTTGAAGAGAGTTCCCCGATGAAGAGGGGACTGAAACACCTGGCTAGTTTCTTCCGGTCTTCCTCTTCGGCTTTGTTGAAGAGAGTTCCCCGATGAAGAGGGGACTGAAACTGCACGCGAGCAAGACCTGGTCCCCCACAGGCTGGGTTGAAGAGAGTTCCCCGATGAAGAGGGGACTGAAACCCGCAGCGCTCCTTCCGCCCTTGCCGCCACCTCCGGTTGAAGAGAGTTCCCCGATGAAGAGGGGACTGAAACCCTAGTTTCAGCGGATTGGACGCAGCGGTGGGGGGTTGAAGAGAGTTCCCCGATGAAGAGGGGACTGAAACTCCGCTATGGCGCCATAACCAAAAGGCACCTGATCGTTGAAGAGAGTTCCCCGATGAAGAGGGGACTGAAACGTGGACGTGTCCAGATACCAATCGCCATTCGCCTGGGTTGAAGAGAGTTCCCCGATGAAGAGGGGACTGAAACTCATTCCACAGCGAGCCCCGCGCTCCGGTCGAGCCGGTTGAAGAGAGTTCCCCGATGAAGAGGGGACTGAAACCGGTAAGTACATTGGCGGCCATTGTTGTCAAGCTGCGTTGAAGAGAGTTCCCCGATGAAGAGGGGACTGAAACGGCGACGTGATGGTGTTTCGCCTGCCGCGCTCGGCGTTGAAGAGAGTTCCCCGATGAAGAGGGGACTGAAACCACTGGCACCGCGCCCACCACACCGGCCATTGGTGGTTGAAGAGAGTTCCCCGATGAAGAGGGGACTGAAACGCAGAACATTATCTATACGGTCAAGGCCCGGTCGTGTTGAAGAGAGTTCCCCGATGAAGAGGGGACTGAAACGGTATTGTCCAGTTTCTAAACGTAGGGGCGAGGCGCGTTGAAGAGAGTTCCCCGATGAAGAGGGGACTGAAACGATCATAGCCTCTACCCTTTAGCCTTTACCCTTTCTGTTGAAGAGAGTTCCCCGATGAAGAGGGGACTGAAACATGGTCACGATGAATTGGATCGACTTTTTAAGACTGTTGAAGAGAGTTCCCCGATGAAGAGGGGACTGAAACGCGCGTCGCTGGGCAACTCCATGCCCTCACTCTTGTAGTTGAAGAGAGTTCCCCGATGAAGAGGGGACTGAAACTGACGTGGAGCGTCTTTCCCGCCACGTTCATCGCAGTTGAAGAGAGTTCCCCGATGAAGAGGGGACTGAAACCCCGATCAGCGTCAGCTTCGGCTCAACGTAGGGGGTTGAAGAGAGTTCCCCGATGAAGAGGGGACTGAAACAGGTATCCAGGGTCACCGTGCCGTCCCGGTCCCAGGGTTGAAGAGAGTTCCCCGATGAAGAGGGGACTGAAACGCAGCAGCGATTTCGGCCGCATGAAAAGCTCCGGCGTTGAAGAGAGTTCCCCGATGAAGAGGGGACTGAAACGGATGGCGGCGGCGGCTGCGCCGGTGATTCCCGCGGTTGAAGAGAGTTCCCCGATGAAGAGGGGACTGAAACCACATAGGGCACTCACATTCGATGACCCGGATAGGGTTGAAGAGAGTTCCCCGATGAAGAGGGGACTGAAACGGGTTGCGGATCGCCGCCCAAAAGGTCACTTGGGCGTTGAAGAGAGTTCCCCGATGAAGAGGGGACTGAAACTCGATATCGTGCCCCTGGCCAAGGCGGTTCTTTGCGTTGAAGAGAGTTCCCCGATGAAGAGGGGACTGAAACCTGGCGCTTCCGCGCCGCGCTTCGCCATGGCCGCGGTTGAAGAGAGTTCCCCGATGAAGAGGGGACTGAAACGATTATTAACCCGCCTGCCGTGTTGTGCCGGATAAGTTGAAGAGAGTTCCCCGATGAAGAGGGGACTGAAACCGTGGTCTTCCTCTTCTTCCCCCGCCTGGTCTGGCGTTGAAGAGAGTTCCCCGATGAAGAGGGGACTGAAACTGACACCATCTATTTCATGCGCTGCCCGAGGGCAGTTGAAGAGAGTTCCCCGATGAAGAGGGGACTGAAACCGACGTCCGACCTCGCCTCTATCTCATTGATTCTACGTTGAAGAGAGTTCCCCGATGAAGAGGGGACTGAAACGACATTATTTGTCATCGCCATACGCCGTAGCCTAACGTTGAAGAGAGTTCCCCGATGAAGAGGGGACTGAAACCTGGGTGGAATTTGTTGGAGTTATAAAGATAGAGACGTTGAAGAGAGTTCCCCGATGAAGAGGGGACTGAAACGCGAAGCCGGTGACATTCGTGGCTGGGGCGCAGGAGTTGAAGAGAGTTCCCCGATGAAGAGGGGACTGAAACAGGAAACGTAGGGTTGCGCAAATGCCCCCAGCCAAGTTGAAGAGAGTTCCCCGATGAAGAGGGGACTGAAACTTAGCGGTTCCGGTGTCGGAGTTAGGACCGTTGACGTTGAAGAGAGTTCCCCGATGAAGAGGGGACTGAAACGATGCATCGGCAGGAGATGTATCTAATACTATAACTGTTGAAGAGAGTTCCCCGATGAAGAGGGGACTGAAACGCGCCGGGTCCGAGCCAAGAAGGCCGATGATGTCGTTGAAGAGAGTTCCCCGATGAAGAGGGGACTGAAACCAGAACGGCACGGTCTATTTAGAAGGCCCTCACTATGTTGAAGAGAGTTCCCCGATGAAGAGGGGACTGAAACAAATAACCCCGCCACTTCCGACCTTGAATCGGCCAGTTGAAGAGAGTTCCCCGATGAAGAGGGGACTGAAACGTGGGCTTGCGGGCGAAGTTCTCCCGGATGTCGTTGTTGAAGAGAGTTCCCCGATGAAGAGGGGACTGAAACGGTGGTCGTGATGCCGGCGTGGACGGCGAGCGCGGGTTGAAGAGAGTTCCCCGATGAAGAGGGGACTGAAACTCCTATTATCAGATGAAGCGCTGGATCAATGAAGCGTTGAAGAGAGTTCCCCGATGAAGAGGGGACTGAAACATGAGATCGACCTCTCGGTCGATGCGATCGCGGCGAGTTGAAGAGAGTTCCCCGATGAAGAGGGGACTGAAACCAACGGCCCGACCACCCGATTCTCTGCAATGATCTCGTTGAAGAGAGTTCCCCGATGAAGAGGGGACTGAAACAGGAACGCCGCATTAGCCCCGCCGGGGTTTATGCAGGTTGAAGAGAGTTCCCCGATGAAGAGGGGACTGAAACACATGCTAATTGGGCGAGGGCTTTGATAAAGCGCGTGTTGAAGAGAGTTCCCCGATGAAGAGGGGACTGAAACGCCACACCGGCCATTGGTGATTGCTGGAACGATTCGTTGAAGAGAGTTCCCCGATGAAGAGGGGACTGAAACACGCCTCGGGCAAAATCGATTCCTGCGCCACGCCCAGTTGAAGAGAGTTCCCCGATGAAGAGGGGACTGAAACCGAGGAGTTGCCGCAGATCCACCTTTCGGAGGCGGCGTTGAAGAGAGTTCCCCGATGAAGAGGGGACTGAAACATTCTGCGGGCAGAGCAAGAGGCGAAGGCCCTTGAAGTTGAAGAGAGTTCCCCGATGAAGAGGGGACTGAAACGATGGCGTCGGCGCTCTGCGCGTAAGGCGCGGAAAGTTGAAGAGAGTTCCCCGATGAAGAGGGGACTGAAACGACGCGTCGGCGGATTATTCCGGGGGCCAGTACACGTTGAAGAGAGTTCCCCGATGAAGAGGGGACTGAAACTGCGAGCGCGCAGACGGCACGAAGATCGCCGCCGCGTTGAAGAGAGTTCCCCGATGAAGAGGGGACTGAAACTCAGCTATCAGTGAAGGCCCTTTCGCTGGTGCCTGCGTTGAAGAGAGTTCCCCGATGAAGAGGGGACTGAAACTTGCTGCTGGCGATTGTAGTAAATGTTCTACTCATTGTTGAAGAGAGTTCCCCGATGAAGAGGGGACTGAAACGCGTCTCTGCGCTCGGTGGGTCTCTCGGCGGGTCGGTTGAAGAGAGTTCCCCGATGAAGAGGGGACTGAAACTTGTAGCTCACCCAGGCGATGTCCGGCTCGGCGGGAGTTGAAGAGAGTTCCCCGATGAAGAGGGGACTGAAACCTATCATCTGCTGTACGCCCGCTTCAAACTCGGCACGTTGAAGAGAGTTCCCCGATGAAGAGGGGACTGAAACTGTGCGACCTGGTCGCCGATCAGCCGGCGTCGCATTGTTGAAGAGAGTTCCCCGATGAAGAGGGGACTGAAACTCGCCATGGCGGAGGACGCACAGCACGGGCTTAGCGTTGAAGAGAGTTCCCCGATGAAGAGGGGACTGAAACGCGGCCGATGCCGCCCCACCTGAACCCGGCAGCGAAGTTGAAGAGAGTTCCCCGATGAAGAGGGGACTGAAACATGCCGATTCAGCCGCAGGCGGGTGATGCCTTCACGTTGAAGAGAGTTCCCCGATGAAGAGGGGACTGAAACGGGAATGCGTCCTCAAATTCCAGTGCGTGCTCTGGTTGAAGAGAGTTCCCCGATGAAGAGGGGACTGAAACCGGCTGCAAGCATTGCTATGCGGAGCGGATGGCGCGTTGAAGAGAGTTCCCCGATGAAGAGGGGACTGAAACTGATTGGGTGATCGGGGAGGACTTTCGATCTGCCGTTGAAGAGAGTTCCCCGATGAAGAGGGGACTGAAACACGATACGCGCCCAAACTGGAGGACATCAAGGCGGCGTTGAAGAGAGTTCCCCGATGAAGAGGGGACTGAAACAGCCACGCCGTGGAGCTTGACGACCTGGCTAGCGAGTTGAAGAGAGTTCCCCGATGAAGAGGGGACTGAAACATGACATGAATTGTCTATTGGGGCGCACGGCCTCTAAGTTGAAGAGAGTTCCCCGATGAAGAGGGGACTGAAACATGCTCAAAGCTTCCTAAGGGATGAGATAGGAAAGAGTTGAAGAGAGTTCCCCGATGAAGAGGGGACTGAAACAGGATGTGCTGCCAAACGATGGGTTGTTTGTTGATGTTGAAGAGAGTTCCCCGATGAAGAGGGGACTGAAACGCTGGCGGGCACCGTGGGCGAAAAGCTGTTGATCTGGTTGAAGAGAGTTCCCCGATGAAGAGGGGACTGAAACGGGGTGGATGTGTCGATGCTCTCCTGGTAGGAAATAGTTGAAGAGAGTTCCCCGATGAAGAGGGGACTGAAACATATGCGTTAACCCGTTCAACCTGCCAAATCACATTGTTGAAGAGAGTTCCCCGATGAAGAGGGGACTGAAACAAGATAACGCCCGGAGGGTTGATGACACTGACTGAGTTGAAGAGAGTTCCCCGATGAAGAGGGGACTGAAACTGGTGCTTGTTGGAGTTAGAGAATGCCCGTTTTTTGTTGAAGAGAGTTCCCCGATGAAGAGGGGACTGAAACGAGCTCGCACAAGCCCTTCTGATCACGCTCGGCGTGTTGAAGAGAGTTCCCCGATGAAGAGGGGACTGAAACGGGTGCTGGCCTTCACCCCCAGCTCCCAGTACGACGTTGAAGAGAGTTCCCCGATGAAGAGGGGACTGAAACTTTCGGCCGGTGCCGATGGTGTGCGTCACGATGATGTTGAAGAGAGTTCCCCGATGAAGAGGGGACTGAAACTTGGGCGGCCTGGTGGTCTGGCGCAACTCGGAATCGTTGAAGAGAGTTCCCCGATGAAGAGGGGACTGAAACAAAGAGTATCCAGGGCCGATACCGGTTCCGGGTTTGTTGAAGAGAGTTCCCCGATGAAGAGGGGACTGAAACTGGCTAGTGGCTAGGGGATGCTGCGCCAAAAGAGTGTTGAAGAGAGTTCCCCGATGAAGAGGGGACTGAAACGAGCCGTGGCAATAAACACCCTGCACAAACGGCGCAGTTGAAGAGAGTTCCCCGATGAAGAGGGGACTGAAACTAGGAGAACGGCGCGCCGTGCCCTTACAATCGACAGTTGAAGAGAGTTCCCCGATGAAGAGGGGACTGAAACGGTTACCATCCGCTGGATGGCCGGCGTTAAATCGAGTTGAAGAGAGTTCCCCGATGAAGAGGGGACTGAAACTGGCTATTCGCTGTTTTCTCGCTCAGACCTATGATGTTGAAGAGAGTTCCCCGATGAAGAGGGGACTGAAACGTGGGTACAACTCATGCGCAAGCGCAGAAACGGAGTTGAAGAGAGTTCCCCGATGAAGAGGGGACTGAAACTTATCCTTTACACTTTCTATCGCCGGGGCGGGCATCGTTGAAGAGAGTTCCCCGATGAAGAGGGGACTGAAACGCGTTTCCGTGTGGGTCCACGTGGAGACCACGGAAGTTGAAGAGAGTTCCCCGATGAAGAGGGGACTGAAACAGGAGCGCGCCTCGACAAAGCGATACAGCGCATGAAGTTGAAGAGAGTTCCCCGATGAAGAGGGGACTGAAACAACGACTGTTTCCTGGTGGAATCAGAGTACGACGCTGTTGAAGAGAGTTCCCCGATGAAGAGGGGACTGAAACATAGCAACCCGTCTTCAGGCGTGTTCAAGAGCATCGGTTGAAGAGAGTTCCCCGATGAAGAGGGGACTGAAACGTTCCAGCTTCTCCACAGTTAAAGCTTAACGATGAAGTTGAAGAGAGTTCCCCGATGAAGAGGGGACTGAAACGATAATCTCCGCGAAGCCCACCGCTTGGCGGGCATGTTGAAGAGAGTTCCCCGATGAAGAGGGGACTGAAACTGAATTGCTCCGACGCCGTTCCGAGCTGATCGAGCTGTTGAAGAGAGTTCCCCGATGAAGAGGGGACTGAAACTTCGTGAAGGCTGTTCATGCCACGCAATCATCACCGTTGAAGAGAGTTCCCCGATGAAGAGGGGACTGAAACATCGATATCGCTTATGGTGCAGCAGTATTTATGTCTGTTGAAGAGAGTTCCCCGATGAAGAGGGGACTGAAACGGTGGGTTTACGTGGCGCTGATTGGCAGCTGTGTAGTTGAAGAGAGTTCCCCGATGAAGAGGGGACTGAAACCGTTTAGTGAGTATGCCTCACCAGGTAGTGAACCAGTTGAAGAGAGTTCCCCGATGAAGAGGGGACTGAAACGGGCATTCGTTGGACCATTGACAGAGCCGTTAAGCGTTGAAGAGAGTTCCCCGATGAAGAGGGGACTGAAACGCGTCCAAGCCCACGGGACCCAAGACGCCGGCAGCGGTTGAAGAGAGTTCCCCGATGAAGAGGGGACTGAAACGGTGGACCCGCTGGCGCTGGCCGATGGCCCAACGTGTTGAAGAGAGTTCCCCGATGAAGAGGGGACTGAAACGTTCGGGAATGGGCAGCCATCGCGGTGCGATCGGGGTTGAAGAGAGTTCCCCGATGAAGAGGGGACTGAAACGTTGTCGCTGAGGTTCTAGCATTGGTGATTTGTGATGTTGAAGAGAGTTCCCCGATGAAGAGGGGACTGAAACCTGGCGGCCAGTCGTCCTTGACTCCTGCGCAGATTGTTGAAGAGAGTTCCCCGATGAAGAGGGGACTGAAACTGGGTTGAGCTGCCGTGTCCCTGCGCGATCTGCGAGTTGAAGAGAGTTCCCCGATGAAGAGGGGACTGAAACCCTGCCACAGCAGCATCATGCGCCGCTCGCGGCGCCGTTGAAGAGAGTTCCCCGATGAAGAGGGGACTGAAACAGACGTTGGCCTTGCGGTGGTCGCTTTCCCACCAGTGTTGAAGAGAGTTCCCCGATGAAGAGGGGACTGAAACCGATTCTGGCGCAATGCTCTAGCGACAAGCGCGAGCGTTGAAGAGAGTTCCCCGATGAAGAGGGGACTGAAACCTATAAGCTATTGCAGCGTGGCTATTCCCCGTGGTGGTTGAAGAGAGTTCCCCGATGAAGAGGGGACTGAAACTCCAAGCTAGGGAAGTCTTCCCGTAAAAGTAAAGACGTTGAAGAGAGTTCCCCGATGAAGAGGGGACTGAAACGGAGGGTGGCGGCAAATGAAAACCCGAGCTGGCGCCGTTGAAGAGAGTTCCCCGATGAAGAGGGGACTGAAACTCGAGGATGAGCGCAGACACACTGCACTTGAATCGGGTTGAAGAGAGTTCCCCGATGAAGAGGGGACTGAAACGTTCGGCGGCTGATGGGTATAGCCTCACCCAGTACGGTTGAAGAGAGTTCCCCGATGAAGAGGGGACTGAAACGGTGTGTAGGTGGCGGTGAATCCGCCGATGTCGAAGTTGAAGAGAGTTCCCCGATGAAGAGGGGACTGAAACCTTGGCAATTCCCCGCGATCGCCTGGCTCTTCACTTGTTGAAGAGAGTTCCCCGATGAAGAGGGGACTGAAACGAGGCGCAGAGCGCATTTGTAGCCCTGCACCCAGAGGTTGAAGAGAGTTCCCCGATGAAGAGGGGACTGAAACTTTTGGTCAACAATCACCGCGCCCGCCGCATAAGGCGTTGAAGAGAGTTCCCCGATGAAGAGGGGACTGAAACTGCCAGTCGAGCGCGTTGAAAGGCGGGAACTGGTTTGTTGAAGAGAGTTCCCCGATGAAGAGGGGACTGAAACTCCTGTCCGCCGCCGCATCCGTCATACTCCCCGGCGTTGAAGAGAGTTCCCCGATGAAGAGGGGACTGAAACGCGCAGCTCCGTCGTCGCCTCGCCCGGATTGAGCTGTTGAAGAGAGTTCCCCGATGAAGAGGGGACTGAAACTCACAGGCCGGACCGTGACAGTTGGAGTTGAGAGTGTTGAAGAGAGTTCCCCGATGAAGAGGGGACTGAAACGCGCCATCGTGGGCGGCCCGCTGATCCTCCAAGCCGTTGAAGAGAGTTCCCCGATGAAGAGGGGACTGAAACGACAGCAGAGAGCGCAGGACTCTCCGGCGAGTTCAGTTGAAGAGAGTTCCCCGATGAAGAGGGGACTGAAACCTGGGCAAAATAGATTTTGCGTCGCGGCTCGAAGATGTTGAAGAGAGTTCCCCGATGAAGAGGGGACTGAAACGCCATAACCGCGCTTGGCCGCCGATGGCCTGGTGTGTTGAAGAGAGTTCCCCGATGAAGAGGGGACTGAAACGCTCAGGCTTGGAAAGATGCCGGTCGCAATAGACCGTTGAAGAGAGTTCCCCGATGAAGAGGGGACTGAAACTGGATCCCTACGCGGCACTGGTTCCCGGCGCTCAATGTTGAAGAGAGTTCCCCGATGAAGAGGGGACTGAAACCTTGGCGCTAATTTCCTCGTGGTGGCCAGCCTGGCCGTTGAAGAGAGTTCCCCGATGAAGAGGGGACTGAAACAGGGCTGGAGGGTATAATTCACAAACTCAAGCGCCACGTTGAAGAGAGTTCCCCGATGAAGAGGGGACTGAAACGCGCGAGCGCGAGCGCGAAGCGGTGAAGGAGGCAGCGTTGAAGAGAGTTCCCCGATGAAGAGGGGACTGAAACCACACGCTTACCGTTAATCATCACGCGCTGTCCGCGTTGAAGAGAGTTCCCCGATGAAGAGGGGACTGAAACTGCACAAACGGCGCAGTAGCCCAGGCAGGCGTCGCCGTTGAAGAGAGTTCCCCGATGAAGAGGGGACTGAAACTTCATATTGCCGGGGATTCCGTCTTCGTCCATCCACGTTGAAGAGAGTTCCCCGATGAAGAGGGGACTGAAACTTGTATGTCCCCACCGGCAACGTGGTCGGCAGCAAGTTGAAGAGAGTTCCCCGATGAAGAGGGGACTGAAACAATTGGCAGGTTTGGTCTCCCCTTGTCGGGGAGGAGTTGAAGAGAGTTCCCCGATGAAGAGGGGACTGAAACATCGTGCTCGAGGAGGCTGCGGGAAGCGTCACCACCGTTGAAGAGAGTTCCCCGATGAAGAGGGGACTGAAACGCTACAGTCGCAGGAGTGAAAGTAAGAGTTTGGCGGGTTGAAGAGAGTTCCCCGATGAAGAGGGGACTGAAACCCGCCATAGGGCGCATTGCCCATGGAGGCCAAGGGCGTTGAAGAGAGTTCCCCGATGAAGAGGGGACTGAAACGCGCCGCGCAGTTGTTTTTTGAGGCGGTGGCCAGGTTGAAGAGAGTTCCCCGATGAAGAGGGGACTGAAACTGGAAATCATCGGCAACCTGGCGCTCGATCTGTACGTTGAAGAGAGTTCCCCGATGAAGAGGGGACTGAAACGACCAGCTCCTGCTTCTGGCACTAGTGGCGCAGACGTTGAAGAGAGTTCCCCGATGAAGAGGGGACTGAAACGGAAGTGCCGCTTGTCCCATAGGGCTTCTCCAGACAGTTGAAGAGAGTTCCCCGATGAAGAGGGGACTGAAACGCGGCTTACCTTTCGGTTGCTTCCGGGGGCGAAACGGTTGAAGAGAGTTCCCCGATGAAGAGGGGACTGAAACCTTCGGTTTGCAGAAGCCCGCAACTCTTCGCCTTCGTTGAAGAGAGTTCCCCGATGAAGAGGGGACTGAAACCTCGAAAGACCCGATTGGGTAGTTCCAAGCTTGAGGTTGAAGAGAGTTCCCCGATGAAGAGGGGACTGAAACGAACCGGCGCTGAAAGGGAGTGCGCGGACGCTCTCCGTTGAAGAGAGTTCCCCGATGAAGAGGGGACTGAAACGAAGAGAGGTGGGGGTGGGCGCGACCCGTGAAGAAGTTGAAGAGAGTTCCCCGATGAAGAGGGGACTGAAACGTGGAAGTGTCCAAATACCAATCGCCGTTCGCCTGGGTTGAAGAGAGTTCCCCGATGAAGAGGGGACTGAAACGAGGATGTGTGGTCGGGTCCGCGTGCTCCACTCCCAGTTGAAGAGAGTTCCCCGATGAAGAGGGGACTGAAACGCAGGCACAGCCCACGTCCCATCGGCCTTAAGAAGTTGAAGAGAGTTCCCCGATGAAGAGGGGACTGAAACTTACTGGGAACAAGCGCCAGCGGTGCCACAGGCGACGTTGAAGAGAGTTCCCCGATGAAGAGGGGACTGAAACGGATGTCCTGCTGGACCTGCTTCACTTCCTCTTGAGTTGAAGAGAGTTCCCCGATGAAGAGGGGACTGAAACGTTTGATAATTGATCGTACCGATGATTCCCACCCCGGTTGAAGAGAGTTCCCCGATGAAGAGGGGACTGAAACATCGACCGGGCGCGTGGGCCGATCAAATCGTCAATGTTGAAGAGAGTTCCCCGATGAAGAGGGGACTGAAACGACCTACGAGGGGCAATCCGAGATCTGCATGGGCAAGTTGAAGAGAGTTCCCCGATGAAGAGGGGACTGAAACGATCAACAACATCGCGACGGCGAGCGGCGCGGCAGGGTTGAAGAGAGTTCCCCGATGAAGAGGGGACTGAAACGTACGGGGGAATTACTCGACTTCGGCCCCACCAGTCGTTGAAGAGAGTTCCCCGATGAAGAGGGGACTGAAACTGGTCAACTACAACTACACACTGAAGTCCGACCAGGTTGAAGAGAGTTCCCCGATGAAGAGGGGACTGAAACGGTGTGACTTTTCCCGATTCCCACCATCCTATATAGTTGAAGAGAGTTCCCCGATGAAGAGGGGACTGAAACCCGATGCACTCGACAAGCAATGCCCGCGCGCCAGGCGTTGAAGAGAGTTCCCCGATGAAGAGGGGACTGAAACCAGGTTCAAATCGGAGTGGACTGAGAGGCGAGAAGCGTTGAAGAGAGTTCCCCGATGAAGAGGGGACTGAAACCTCAGTCGGCGAAGTCGAGCTGGCGGCGGCGCCGTGTTGAAGAGAGTTCCCCGATGAAGAGGGGACTGAAACGTAGGTAAGAAGTCCGTCCGATATGTCCCCTGGATTGTTGAAGAGAGTTCCCCGATGAAGAGGGGACTGAAACTCATATTCAGGATGATTAGCCAGGGCCGCCGCCCAAGTTGAAGAGAGTTCCCCGATGAAGAGGGGACTGAAACTACAAGCCTTTGAGGAGTGGCATTCTTAGCCCACGTTGAAGAGAGTTCCCCGATGAAGAGGGGACTGAAACCCGTAGGGAGTTACCAGCTCCCAGCGCTCCGCCTGCGTTGAAGAGAGTTCCCCGATGAAGAGGGGACTGAAACAGCTGGTGGAGTTTCCACTGACGCCGGCACGCACCGTTGAAGAGAGTTCCCCGATGAAGAGGGGACTGAAACGTTGCCCAGCCTGTTGGGCGCCATCGGTTACGCCACGTTGAAGAGAGTTCCCCGATGAAGAGGGGACTGAAACGTGGCTGCAACTCCCACCCCGAGGCTGTTCGAGCCGTTGAAGAGAGTTCCCCGATGAAGAGGGGACTGAAACCTTGGATTCAGATGCGGACGCGGGGCGGAAGGGTAGTTGAAGAGAGTTCCCCGATGAAGAGGGGACTGAAACTTTTGAACGCCCTCCTGTATGGCCGCATGAAGCGTGTTGAAGAGAGTTCCCCGATGAAGAGGGGACTGAAACTCCGCTACGAATTTCTTGCAAGACAGTGTCAGACAGTTGAAGAGAGTTCCCCGATGAAGAGGGGACTGAAACAGTGAGACCAACGTAGCCTCGGACACGATCGCGCGGTTGAAGAGAGTTCCCCGATGAAGAGGGGACTGAAACCAACCTGCCGTTCAAGCTGCTTAATTCTCTTTTTTGTTGAAGAGAGTTCCCCGATGAAGAGGGGACTGAAACGCGGGGGCCTCAGTGCGCTTTCAACGGCTCGCTCAGTTGAAGAGAGTTCCCCGATGAAGAGGGGACTGAAACGCTGGCCCAAGCCTCCCCTATACTTGCACCGCCCCGTTGAAGAGAGTTCCCCGATGAAGAGGGGACTGAAACCCATCCAGGAGCAGTTGCCCGAGCAGGCCAAAGTGGTTGAAGAGAGTTCCCCGATGAAGAGGGGACTGAAACATCGTCGGCAACGCTTGAAAGAAAGAAAATCGAGTAGTTGAAGAGAGTTCCCCGATGAAGAGGGGACTGAAACAAAGTGTACGCAGCGATTCAAGCACGGCTAAAGAAGGTTGAAGAGAGTTCCCCGATGAAGAGGGGACTGAAACCTGGTCCACGCAGTCACGGGCACATCCACCTCGTAGTTGAAGAGAGTTCCCCGATGAAGAGGGGACTGAAACCAAGCAGCTCTGTCCGCTGGCAGATGATGCGCCGCAGTTGAAGAGAGTTCCCCGATGAAGAGGGGACTGAAACTGAGGCTCGACATTGTGCCCCGTGAGATTGTCTCGGTTGAAGAGAGTTCCCCGATGAAGAGGGGACTGAAACTGCTTTTTTACGAATGAATCCTCAGAAGAGACAAAGTTGAAGAGAGTTCCCCGATGAAGAGGGGACTGAAACTTGCGGTAAACTCTCACAATTACCCAAATCTGCTAGGGTTGAAGAGAGTTCCCCGATGAAGAGGGGACTGAAACGAGCTTCAGCAGGAATTACGGTTTTTCCAACGGCAGTTGAAGAGAGTTCCCCGATGAAGAGGGGACTGAAACGCTGGCCATGGCGCGCTCCCAGGTTGATGATTTGCGTTGAAGAGAGTTCCCCGATGAAGAGGGGACTGGAACGCCAGTAACGAACAATCAGTAGTTGCGGCAAATAAGTTGAAGAGAGTTCCCCGATGAAGAGGGGACTGAAACCACCATGGGGAGTAAGAAATGCACTGGGTCCAAACGTTGAAGAGAGTTCCCCGATGAAGAGGGGACTGAAACCCGGAGGAGTCGGCTCGACCTGGATCCCGAGTCTGGTTGAAGAGAGTTCCCCGATGAAGAGGGGACTGAAACAGTCGAGCAGGTCTTCGAGATTTGCTCCATGTGGATGTTGAAGAGAGTTCCCCGATGAAGAGGGGACTGAAACTTCTGGCGGAGGGGTGGGAATCGGAAAGTCACCTGGTTGAAGAGAGTTCCCCGATGAAGAGGGGACTGAAACGACTTTGGCCGCGCTGTTACCTATGCTACTGGCTGGGTTGAAGAGAGTTCCCCGATGAAGAGGGGACTGAAACGTTAGATTTAATGTTCCTCCAAGATGCGCTAGCTGTTGAAGAGAGTTCCCCGATGAAGAGGGGACTGAAACCTCCACTTCGCCACCTCTGCCCTGATGCTCTCGAAGTTGAAGAGAGTTCCCCGATGAAGAGGGGACTGAAACACGGTTAGGCTACCACGGTTGTCCGAGTTGGTTGCCGTTGAAGAGAGTTCCCCGATGAAGAGGGGACTGAAACGACGACGAGCCGGTATTCCTCGTCGTTGGACGAGACGTTGAAGAGAGTTCCCCGATGAAGAGGGGACTGAAACCTGCAATGCAGTTGGCCGGCGCAGTCGATCCAGCAGGTTGAAGAGAGTTCCCCGATGAAGAGGGGACTGAAACAGGTAGGTTAGCGGGTATGCTCACGGACCATGTTAGTTGAAGAGAGTTCCCCGATGAAGAGGGGACTGAAACTGCTGGAAAACATCGAGTCAACATTCGGACGCCCGCGTTGAAGAGAGTTCCCCGATGAAGAGGGGACTGAAACTCGCTCTCATCCGGGGGCGGGGCGGAGGGGTAGAAAGTTGAAGAGAGTTCCCCGATGAAGAGGGGACTGAAACGCGATGCCGCAATCCTCTTGTGCGCCTTGGCGGTCGGTTGAAGAGAGTTCCCCGATGAAGAGGGGACTGAAACCGTCACGCTCCTGTCCGCGAGGCGATTGCGCAGCACGTTGAAGAGAGTTCCCCGATGAAGAGGGGACTGAAACCATCTGGAATGACGACGGAGCCGCTACCCACAACGCGTTGAAGAGAGTTCCCCGATGAAGAGGGGACTGAAACGTCAAGTCCGTAATCTGTTCGGTGGTGTACCCGGAGTTGAAGAGAGTTCCCCGATGAAGAGGGGACTGAAACGTGTCATGTCCGAAGATCGTCCCATCTCGTGCATTGTTGAAGAGAGTTCCCCGATGAAGAGGGGACTGAAACTGCCCCTACAATGGCCCGATCCTCAGTGCGCCACCACGTTGAAGAGAGTTCCCCGATGAAGAGGGGACTGAAACGAATAAGCACAGAGCCATTAGGGTTGAAGGGCTCGCGTTGAAGAGAGTTCCCCGATGAAGAGGGGACTGAAACCTATAGCCTCACTGCCTATATGCTCATCGTATGCCGTTGAAGAGAGTTCCCCGATGAAGAGGGGACTGAAACCTACGCTCAACAATGCGGTGCAGCGCGGCGTCCCGCGTTGAAGAGAGTTCCCCGATGAAGAGGGGACTGAAACCGCAGCGCCGTCCGAGCCTCCTCGCGTAGTGGTTGGTTGAAGAGAGTTCCCCGATGAAGAGGGGACTGAAACGCTGAAGCAGCTCGTAAGGCAATTTCATTTGGACGAGTTGAAGAGAGTTCCCCGATGAAGAGGGGACTGAAACGAGTTGCTGCCGGCGACGGCTGGGGATCTGGACACGGTTGAAGAGAGTTCCCCGATGAAGAGGGGACTGAAACCCAAGCGCCGCTCTCCTACCGCAATCCCGCCGGCATCGTTGAAGAGAGTTCCCCGATGAAGAGGGGACTGAAACCTGGCAACACATTTACACCTACAGTAATCGCAAGTAGTTGAAGAGAGTTCCCCGATGAAGAGGGGACTGAAACGGTCCCGGGCCCGCACGCCTGCAATTCTCCGGAGCCGTTGAAGAGAGTTCCCCGATGAAGAGGGGACTGAAACCGAGAGCCCGGCGTTCGAACTTGGTCAGCGGTTCGGTTGAAGAGAGTTCCCCGATGAAGAGGGGACTGAAACAGTTCGTTCCCCCTGGGGACAACGTATAATCAATCGTTGAAGAGAGTTCCCCGATGAAGAGGGGACTGAAACGTTCCAGCGTACCTCCAGACCAGATACCCAGGTCTGTTGAAGAGAGTTCCCCGATGAAGAGGGGACTGAAACACATACTTTGAATCTGCTTTCCGGTAATGACTTGCTGTTGAAGAGAGTTCCCCGATGAAGAGGGGACTGAAACTTTCAGACCCCTTTTCTGAACGCCCTCCTGCACCGGTTGAAGAGAGTTCCCCGATGAAGAGGGGACTGAAACTGACTATACCCGCTAGCTGTGCGAGTGCCTGCCCCGTGTTGAAGAGAGTTCCCCGATGAAGAGGGGACTGAAACTCGTGAAAAATGAATCGGTCTGCTGCGGGTCGAGCGTTGAAGAGAGTTCCCCGATGAAGAGGGGACTGAAACTTGCCCGGTTTCTTTTCTTTCTCTATCTTTCTTTGCGTTGAAGAGAGTTCCCCGATGAAGAGGGGACTGAAACATTGGAGACCAATGATTTTATCGCAGGCCGAAGACCGGTTGAAGAGAGTTCCCCGATGAAGAGGGGACTGAAACATCAAGGCATCCTTCTCAATCCATACCTCTGGGCGGTTGAAGAGAGTTCCCCGATGAAGAGGGGACTGAAACGTGCCGTTTTGAGCTGTCACCGTACCCGCATTGACGCGTTGAAGAGAGTTCCCCGATGAAGAGGGGACTGAAACGTCACCGCGCCTCCACTGGACACGCCACCGCCGCCAGTTGAAGAGAGTTCCCCGATGAAGAGGGGACTGAAACGGAGCGACGGCCTGCCCGTTGGCGTCGATGCAGGGGTGTTGAAGAGAGTTCCCCGATGAAGAGGGGACTGAAACTGAAAAACCCCTGCACCCCGCCAAAGGCACGTAATGTTGAAGAGAGTTCCCCGATGAAGAGGGGACTGAAACCGAACTAATGCCGGACGCCCGCCTTATCTTCAGACGTTGAAGAGAGTTCCCCGATGAAGAGGGGACTGAAACTGGTCCGGTGTCTTGGCCTCGTACCATGTACAATGGGTTGAAGAGAGTTCCCCGATGAAGAGGGGACTGAAACTTGTTGCACTAAGATTTGAGGGTAAAACTCTATACACGTTGAAGAGAGTTCCCCGATGAAGAGGGGACTGAAACGAGGTGGTAGCATCGCACGCGCGCAAGGCGATGCGCGTTGAAGAGAGTTCCCCGATGAAGAGGGGACTGAAACGGTCCGGGACTCAAACGGCAACGTGCAATGGTGCAGTTGAAGAGAGTTCCCCGATGAAGAGGGGACTGAAACGCAGCCATCGTAGTCCCGTCACCAAGCGGGCCATAGTTGAAGAGAGTTCCCCGATGAAGAGGGGACTGAAACGTTTTATAAACTAAGACGGCGGGCACAGGTCCAGACGTTGAAGAGAGTTCCCCGATGAAGAGGGGACTGAAACATGGTAGCGTATTGATCAGTCAGAATTTGAGCGCCGTTGAAGAGAGTTCCCCGATGAAGAGGGGACTGAAACAAGCCTGGTGCAGCATGGGACCGACAGCCTGTGCCAGTTGAAGAGAGTTCCCCGATGAAGAGGGGACTGAAACTTTCCACATCGTGGGTATCTCTGCGACCCAGTGGGAGTTGAAGAGAGTTCCCCGATGAAGAGGGGACTGAAACAAAGACGCCTGGTTGCCGCCCAAGAGATAAAGCTGCGTTGAAGAGAGTTCCCCGATGAAGAGGGGACTGAAACTTGGCCAACCTACGCCGACAATCAATGGTTGTAATGTTGAAGAGAGTTCCCCGATGAAGAGGGGACTGAAACGAAGCTGTGAAGTCATAGTTGAATTGGTTGCCGCTGGTTGAAGAGAGTTCCCCGATGAAGAGGGGACTGAAACGAACTCCTGAACACTTCCGGCCTTCCGGGCGCTTTGTTGAAGAGAGTTCCCCGATGAAGAGGGGACTGAAACTTCAGGTCTTCCCGCCATGTTTCTTCGCAGATGTTCGTTGAAGAGAGTTCCCCGATGAAGAGGGGACTGAAACGTTACGGATTGCTGTGCGGCAGTGATAGCCGCTTGCGTTGAAGAGAGTTCCCCGATGAAGAGGGGACTGAAACTATTCCTGTCGGTTAGTAACGATCGGCCAGTCTATGTTGAAGAGAGTTCCCCGATGAAGAGGGGACTGAAACTATTCCTGTCGGTTAGTAACGATCGGCCAGTCTATGTTGAAGAGAGTTCCCCGATGAAGAGGGGACTGAAACGTGAGGTTGTAGGTGTTGAGCAGAGATGTTGGGTAGTTGAAGAGAGTTCCCCGATGAAGAGGGGGACTGAAACACAGATCCGTGCTCATCTGCGTAAATCGGCGGCTCGTAGAAGAGAGTTCCCCGTTGAAGAGCGGACTGAAACGAGAAGCCCTCGCCGGGCGGCGCAGACATCGGTTTGTGATGTCTGCGACATGCTGATGCCGCTTGAGGCTGAGGTAGAATCTTTGCATGCCTCGGCTGGGGCATTTTTACGGCCTCAATCATCTTCATTACGTGACCACCAGCATCGAACAGGATTCAGGATTCGGGATTCAGGAAGTGAAAGACCAGATTCCAGGTGATAGGCGGTAGGTGGGGAAGAGCACCGGAGATCGCGCCCGGCTCTTCGACTCGGAGCGGTTTAAGCGCAAATTCGTCACCACGCTCGCCGACCTGCGATGCCGCAGGGCGGGATGGGCTTCCGCATCGTCGGATACGTTCTCATCCCGCAGGGCGGGACTGTCGCCTCTTGCTCTGGCCCTCGGACGGCGCCAACCCCACCCACCCCGCTTGCTTGTAGCGCAGGGCCCGCGGTCCGGCCCTGCGGCTCTTCCAGCGACGTGGGTTCTTGCCGCGCCGCAAACAGGACAATCCGCCTTAGGCTTGGCCCCGCGCCGAATACGGTTTCCGAGAACATCCAGGCCGCGCCGTCAAAACCACGGCGCGGTGGAAGAACCGCAAGGCTGGAGAGCGAGCCTTGCGCTACATTTTTCTAACGACGCGGGCTCTTGCCGCGCCGCAAACAGGACAATGCGCTTTAGGCTTGGCCCCGCGCCGAATACGGTTTCCGAGAACATCCAGGCCGCGCCGTCAAAACCACGGCGCGGTGGAAAAGCCGCAAGGCTGGAGAGCGAGCCTTGCGCTACATTGCTTCAGCCGCTCTTCAATGATTCAATGACCCAATGAATCAATGAGTCAATTGAAGAACCCCTGGGCTACGCCTGTGAACATATTGTCTCTTGACAAGGCCCCGCCGTTATGATAGCCTACTAGTATGAAAAGTCTAACCCGCGGGGAAGTCCTTTCCTCGTTAAACTTACACCCCGCCCCAGGAGGAACCATGTCGTTACGCAAATCACCCCAACTCACGCCCCACTAGCTCGCCGCCGCGCGCCAGAATGCCCAGCACTCCACCGGACCGCGCAGCCCCGCCGCCAAGCAGAATTCCAAGCTCAATGCCTTGAGACGGTATGTGGTATGTGGTAGGAGGTAGGTGGGGGAAGGGCAGGTGTCAGGTGTCAGGTGTCAGGTGTCAGGTGTCAGGTGCCAGGTGTCAGGTGTCAGGTGCCAGGTGTCAGGTGTCAGGTGCCAGGTGTCAGGTGTCAGGTGCCAGGCGTATCGCTGAATCCTGAAGTCTGAATTGTGAATTATGGATTGTGAGTTGCCTTCCTACTTCTCGCCACTGCCGACTGCCTACTGCCTACTGCTTACTGCCTGCTGCCTACTGAATCTGAGGGGAGTTCGAGTTGGCGGGGCACTTGGCCCGCACAGCAGTCTGGGACAGAATGTCTTCTCCACGGGGAAAGGGGAAAGAGTAGTAACCTTAAAAATGAAGGAACGACGCGGGAATGTTACTGAAAACAAAGGATCGCGTTTGGACAATCGGGCAAAAAGCGGGAATGTTGCTGAAAACAAAGATGGTTACGCGTTGAAAGGCGGAATGTTGGTGAAAAGACAGCTAGTTAGTGGCTGCTAGGTGGTAGGTGGGGAAGAGCAGGAGTCAGGAGTCAGGATTCAGGAGTCAGAATGAAGAGCATCTGCCCTCTGCCGACTGCCTTCTGCTTACTGCCTACTGCCTACTGCGGTCGTAGGTGGTAGGTGGCAAAGAGCAGTTCCAAGTATCAGGTGCTAGGCGTCAGGTTTCAGGGTCTAGGTTTCAGGGAACGGGCGCCAGGGGCCGGGGCACATGTTTGCAGGGTCGGGAAAGGGGGATCCCCTGACCTCACGATTACGAATTGTCAATTACGAGTGGTCGCGCGAGGCCAAAACCCTGTGCCCCAAATGGACACGACGGGCACCCTGACCTGCCGTTCAACGGCAGCCGGCAGCTCGAAACCGATGGCAGCCCCGCGGCGAGTCACGACGTGGACGTTTCCAATCGAGGCGGCTAAGGCGTTAATATGGTGCGTTTGAGGCCAAGGTCGGTGCCGCCCTATGCGAACGCGTCGCAGGCAGGGTGCAGCGGCAACGCCTGCCACAGCGATGCGGAGGCGCAGTTGGGTCTTGGCGAAATACTGACGAGCACAGGGAAGCCGCAAGAGGCGATTAGGTACCTGCGCATGGCGGTCCAATCCGATCCGCTGGATACGCGCGCGCATTACCGGCTGGGAATGGCGTACAAGGCGCTGAAGATGGCGGATGAGTCGCGTCACGAGCTGCAACTATTTCAGGAAATAAGGGAGGCCAAGGGGCGCGTGCGGCAACTGTACCGGCAAATGCACAAACAATCGCGCACTCTAGACGAGCAGCTATCCGGGATTGACCCATAGTCGCGGAAGCTGATCTAGTGTCCTGTCACGCTTATTTGCTGACGACACGATGTTGTCAGACCCCCTCACCCCCGGCCCCTCTCCCCCAAGGGGGAGAGGGGAGGGTAGGTCTGGTAAATAAGTGGGCTGGGAAAAACCTGCTCTCACCCCCTTGGAGGGGAGGGTAGGTCTGGTAAATAAGTGGGCTGGGAAAAACCTGCTCTCTCCCCTTTGGAGGGGAGGGTAGGTCTGGTAAATAAGTGGGTTGGGAAAAATCTCCCCTCTCCCCCTTGGGGGAGAGGGGCCGGGGGTGAGGGGGTTGTAGCATTGTAAAAGGTTAAGTGTGACAGCGCGGCATAGCCGCAACCAAAAGCAGATTCTTCGCTGCGCTCAGAATGACATGTCATCCTGATCCCGCCTTGCGGGAGAAGGATCTGCTTTTCTTCGCGCCGCGCGACGAAGTTGGCGCCTTGTGCTACAGGACACCAGGCTACAGGACACTAGTTCCCGAGCATTTGAGAAACGAAGGAGACGGAAACGATGCCTAAGGGCCAAGAGTCGATCGGGCTGATAAGCCGGCGGCAGCTCCTGAAACAGGCGGTGGGAGGAGTTGCGCTGGCCACCGCGTTTCCACATTCAGGCTACGCTCTGTCCGAGGTTCTCAGCGGGAGTTCCGTGCCGAGAATCCGGGAGAGCATTGACTTCGGTTGGAAGTTCCTGAGAGGCGACTCGGTTGCCGCGCAACAGCCCGAGTTTGCAGACTCGGGCTGGAGGAATGTCGACTTGCCGCACGACTGGAGCATCGAGGGGCCGTACAGCATGAAAGAGCCGGCGGGCGCGGCGGGCGGTTATCTGCCCACGGGCATCGGCTGGTACAGGAAGCGGTTCCTCGTGCCAGAGGCTTATCGTGGTCGGACGATTCTGGTCGAATTTGACGGCATCTACCAGAACAGCGAGGTGTGGATCAACGGGGAATATCTCGGCAAACGTCCCTACGGATATATTCCGTTCACGTATGAGTTGACGCCAAATCTCCACTTCGGAAGCGAGAACCTGATTGCCGTGAGGGTGGACAACTCCCATCAGACGAACTGCCGCTGGTATTCGGGGTCAGGCGTTTACCGGCACACATGGCTGCTGGTTACGAACCGGGTCCATATCGCCCACTGGGGCACATTCGTTACCTTCCCCCTTGTATCGAGTGATGCAGCGACCTGTCGCATCGAGACTACGATCAGGAACGACCGAAAGAACGATGTCCTCTGCACGCTTGCAACGAGCATCCTTGACCGAGACGGGAAAACGGTGGGGGCACAGGAAACGTCTCAGATGGCCGCAGCGAACGGAGATTACACGTTCGAGCAACGATTGACTGTGGACAAACCAAATCTATGGTCGGTCGCCAATCCTTATATGTACACCGTGCGAAGCACGCTGGCGGAGCACGACCGAGTCCTTGATGTATACGAAACACCCATCGGCATCCGCGAGGCTTTGTTCGACGCGGATAAGGGATTCCTGCTAAACGGGGAGCACGTCAAGCTCAACGGCGTGTGCCTTCATCATGAGGCTGGCAGCGTGGGCGCCGCTGTCCCGGAGCGGGTCTGGGAACGGCGGCTGGAGATTCTGCGCGAGATGGGGTGTAACGCGATCCGCACCAGCCACAACCCCTACGCGGCGGAATTCCTCGACCTCTGCGACAAGTTGGGGTTTCTGGTAATGAACGAGGCCTTCGATGAGTGGAAGGTCCCCAAGGGGCAAATCGGCCGCAATGGCTACAGCCTCTACTTCGACGAGTGGTACGAGCGGGACTTGAAGAATTTCATCCGCCGCGATCGCAATCATCCTTCGGTAGTTCTCTGGAGCGCTGGAAACGAAATCGGCGACCAGTCTGCTCCCAACGGCTCGGAGACGCTCCGAAAACTGCTCGAGGTCTTTCATAGGGAAGATCCGACCCGGCAAGTCACCGCGGGTTGCGACCACATTGCCTCAGAACCTCCCCTCGAGACCGCTCGGCCCGAGTTTCTCGCTCTGCTCGATATCGTCGGATACAACTATGTGGATCGTTGGCGCGACAGGATCGAGAAATACTACAGCATCGATCGGGAGGCCTTCCCGCGCAGGCGCTTCATTGGGACCGAGAGTACTGCGCTCGGTGGCATCCGAGGCGATTACCGCGGCCTGGTTGGGAATGATTCCCCCGGAAGGTTTGGCCGGCTTCAGAGAAACCGTCAGATTGATGTGGAGCAGTTGTGGAAGTTCGTCAGCATCTATGACTATGTTGCGGGTGATTTCATGTGGACGGGGATCGATTACCTCGGGGAGTCCTTCTGGCCCATGAAAGGATCGCCCTCCGGCGTGCTCGACACTTGTGGCTTCAAGAAGGATGGCTTCTATTTTTACCAGAGTCAGTGGACCGACAAGCCGGTATTGCACCTTTTCCCCCATTGGAATTGGAAGGGCGAAGAAGGACGGATCATCCCCGTGATGTGCTTCACGAATTGTGACACGGTGGAACTTTTCCTGAACGGCAAGTCTCTCGGCGTGAAGGGTTTTGAATTTCCGCGTCTCGGTATGGAAGGCAGGTATGGAAACTACCCGGCGAGGGCAAGAGTGCTGCGAACCACGGCGGATCTTCACCTGTCGTGGGATGTGCCCTATGAGCCCGGGACACTGAAGGCTGTGGGAACCAAGGATGGAAACAGTGCCGTCATTGCGGAGGTTTCGACAACCGGCGAGCCCGCACTGGTTGCCCTATCCGCGGATCGCGGGCGAATCGCGGCTGATCAACGCGATGTCGTGCACATGGTCGGCGAGATTCGCGACGTCCAGGGCCGCGTTGTGCCGACGGCGGCAAACGATGTGGTGTTCGAAATTCAAGGAGAAGGCAAGATTCTCGGCGTGGACAACGGAGACCCACAGAGTCATGAGGACTACAAGTCCAGTCGCCGGAAGGCATTCAAGGGCTTGTGCATGGCAATTATCCAGTCTACTCGACGGCCTGGCCAGATTCGACTCACGGCGTCATCGCCGGGGCTCCAGGGGAGCAGTGTTACGATCACGACAGCGGCCTGACCAAAATGCGAGGACTGACACGGATTGTTCGTCATTCGTAGAGGAAAAGGCCACCAGTTGTCATTCTGAGCCCGTTCGCTTCGCTCAGTATGACAGCGAAGCGACGGCCGGCGGAGGTGGAACGGCATGAGGAAGATCATAGCATTCGCTTTCTTGTTGGCGGCCTGGCCGGGATTCTCCCGTGCGCAGGTTCGAGGGTCAGAATACGCGATTGGAGCGGACGTGTCGTTTGCGAAGGCGGCCGAGGAGGGCGGTCGTGTATTCAAAGACGGCGGCAAAGCGGAGCCGGTTCTCGAAATCCTGCGGGAGCACGGATACAACTGGGTGCGCTTGCGGCTTTTCCATACGCCCAAGGAGTTGCCCAATAATCTGGAATACACGATTGCGCTCGCGCAATCCGCTAAGAAACTCGGCTTTCACGTTCTGCTCGACTACCATTACTCGGACACGTGGGCCGATCCGGGGAAGCAGTTCCGGCCCAAGGCGTGGGAAGGCATGTCTCACGCTCAGCTTGTCGACGCGGTATTCCAATACACAAAGCAAACGATTGCGGCATTCGAGAATGCCGGTGTCCTTCCCGACATGGTGCAGATTGGGAACGAGATTACAAACGGCATGCTCTGGCCGGATGGCCGCCTGCCCGGCAACTGGGATAACTTCGCCGATCTTGTGAAAGCCGGGATCGCCGGTGTTGAAGCGGAAAAGGGAAATGAGCCGCGCCCAAAAATCATGATCCACATAGACCGCGGCGGCGACAAGATTCGAACCAAGGACTTCTTTGACAAGCTCAATTCATATCACCTGAACTACGACGTCATCGGACAGTCCTACTATCCGTGGTGGCACGGAAGCTTGAACGATTTACGTGAGAACATGATTTTTATGGCGCAAGAGTATAAGAAGGACGTCATCCTGGTTGAGGTCGCCTACAACTGGAAAACCGCCGAGTACCTGAAACGGCCGCCACCCTTTCCCGAAACTCCGCAGGGACAAAAAGAGTTTCTGGAGGAAGTAAATCGTGTTGTGCAAGAGACGCCGGGCGGGCTCGGCAAGGGCCTCTTCTGGTGGGAGCCTGCGGTGAGCGGGCCGCTTGTTTCGCGAAGCTTTTTCGATGATGACGGCAATGCGCTGCCGGTAATTGGGGCTTTCGATAAATTCACGCGGCACTAGCGCTGGATGTACAAATAGCGCAGACCTCCGTTTTTGAGGTTTGCGGTTCTTCCTCTTCGGGGCTCATGATCCTCTTGTGGATCGTCAGGCCAAGCGATCGCGGGGCGAACTCTTCGACGGGCTATCTTGGGCGCCTACCGGAGAGACTTGCCGGCGCCTTCGTGGCGGGCGCTCAAGCGTGTGCCGGCATCTTCGTCGGCGTAGGCAGCTACGATCTCCCCAAAGTAGACGCGGGGGAAATCTCCGTTTGAGGATATCGAGCCTCGCTGACCATATATACGGTCTGATGGTGGTTGTACCGGAGGATGCGCCACCGGAGCGCCGACGCAGCCGACTGGCCTACGAGGTGCTTTGGGGAACGGGGACAGCCGCGGACGTGCTGGTGTGGACACGGCAGCAGTTCGAGGACCGATTACACGTCCGTGCTTCGCTCCCGGCTACCGTGATGCGTGAGGGGAGGGTGGTCTATGCCGCATGATCTGGCACTCGTTTGCTGCGGCAGGCTTCTCCCCTCACCGAATATGCCGGGAGATTCCGTCACCCCGGCGATCCGGAGCGCCCCTCGCGGCAGGAAGCAGAAGGAGCGCTTGCGATCGTACGCCGGGTCCACGATGCTGTGCTCGGGCGCCTGCCCGAGATCGTGCACCGGTGAAGCGCAATACAAAAGCCAACCACCAAGGTCTTGAGGTCGGCGGTGCGGTTCTCGCGACGCGTTCCCTATCCCCTGGAGTCACCAGGAAAGATCACCCTCCATGGGCCAAGGACTCAGGTGTAGTTGGAGGGTTGGCGTCCCCGGCGGGATTTGAACCCGCGTTACCGCCGTGAAAGGGCGGATAACGCGTTTACGAGACCCGCCAGGGGTGCCGTAAATCCTTGCATCCACAAGGGGGGCAGTAAATTCGCGCTATACATACCCCGCTTCTGACACCCATTCTAAGGCCCCGAGCTTCTAGAGGGGAAAACGGAGGAGGTACGCTGTTGGCCTACGCTTTCTACTCTCAAGGAAAGCATCTCGCCCCTGTGGCTCCGATTCTTGTCATGAGCGGCGGGGTGAAGCAATCGTAGGTGATGCGTGCTGGACCGGAAGGCAGGGCAGCGCCCGAGATTCCGGGCTGCATGAACGGGCCGGTAACGGCAATTCCGAGGCCCTACCTTGGTACCGTTGAACACGCGTATCTTCAGGAATAGAATCGAGGTTATTCCTAGCAGAAGATGGGGAGGCTCGCACTGTCAGTGCCTATCACGGCAAAGGGAGGAGAAGATGGCCTGGCTAGATTGGGTAGTTATTGCCTCAGTTGTGTTGCTAGCAGGCTGGCAGCCCAGATCGCAATGCAGACGCCACTGTGCGAGGTATGTAAGAAGAGGGAAGCAGTTGTAGTGGGAAGCTGCACACTGGCTCAAGCAATCAGCCATGCTTATTGCCAGGAGTGCATCAAGCAGCGTGCCGATCCAATCTGGTGCTTCTTCGCAGTCATTGACGGCGTGGGAGGGCTGAATCATCTTGCTGATTGGTGCAGAAGCGTCCGCTCTTACTACTGCGGTGAGTACATCAAATTCGGCACTGTAAAAGACATCTATCTGCAACTCGACTAAGGAGGAAACATTCTACGGACGCTGTAGTCCTGAAGCTCGGTAGGGAGAGCGGTCGCTGCTAGGACTCTTTCGCCAGATGGACTCCGAAGACAGGTCGTTGCTGGTGTCCTTGGCTCGCGGAATGGTTAGGCACAAGGGCACCTACGAAATTCGCAAGGGGAACAGCCAGCCGATGAATGTGCAGGTCTCCTACATACAGGATCTGCGGCTCGCTTCATCGGTCCACTACCGCTACTCGGATTACGGCATGACTTGGGATTATCCGGGCAAGCACGCGGCCTTCGCAACATTCCACGCCCGGCCCTCGTCGCTACCAAAGTGACGGGAGCTGAAGTGCGGCCCACAAAGCTGGTGAACCAAAACGGGCTTGCCAGAAAGGGAGCAGGCAGGATAAAACAATTTAGTCCCTGACACCGTCCATTGGCCGCTCATGACCTGATCATCGTTGGCCGCTTTTGAGGTGAGCACCGAGGGGCAGGTAGCAAATAGCTGGCTCTGCATAGGAGATGCCGCGCTCATGTCGCCCACATCCTGGCTCCTCGCTATTTCGATTATTGTCGCCACTGCTACTGTCCTCCTGATTCTGTACGTTCCACGCGTGGGTGAGCTTTTTCATCAGCATGTCCCCGATCGCCCCAAACGCCGCCTTTTCCTTGCTGCGGTCGGCTTCTTTACCACCTTCGCCCTGGCCCGCTCGCTGGCTTTCTTGGCTTCCCGCAACATCAGCCCCTTTCGTTACATTTACATTCGCGGGACGCATGTCCATCACCTGGTCTGGGGGATTCTCCTTCTGCTGGCTGTGGGGTTTGGCTGGCTGATCGAAGTGGGCACGGGCAGCAGGTCGTCCTCTCTCCTCGCCAGCCGTTTGATGTCCTTGCTCTACGGTGTCGGCGCCGCTCTCACTCTGGACGAGTTCGCTATCTGGCTGAACCTCCAGGAAGGCGTTTATTGGACCCGGCGGGACCGAGCCAGCCTGGACGCCGTGTTGCTCTTCGGGGCCTTGCTGTTAATTGGCCTTTGGGGACGCGACTTCCTCAAGGCCATCAGCCGCGAGCTTCTCCCCTCCCCCCGCAAGAAGAAATCGCGATCCCGCGCCGTCTCTCCGCTCTCCGTCCAGCCTCCACGTGGAAAACCCCGTCCTCTTCGCCCTCGCCAGGCGAAAGACAGACGTTAGCAACTTCCGTCAGGCCAAGCATGCATCCTTGCCGAAGCTACACATTGCGAGAGGACTACTGGTTCGTTTTCTATTCTGAGCGCATGGATAAGATGTGGATGATGTCATCCGTGGAGTTAATTGCTGAGTCGGTTCAAAACACGACAGGCAAGAACGCGGGAAAGCGCAGCATCTGGTCTAATGGAAAAAGAACCGACAAAGCCACGGGCAAAATGATCGAGGTCTGCAAGCCACAATTTGAGAAACACCTTGCCACAGACTTTTCGCGGCTCAAGGCAGCCTCAGGACAAGAGTCCGCGGCTGCTGGGTCGGCAGCATGACTCCAGCCTGTAGGTTGTTAACCTCCGCAGCAGAAGGGAGGCGGGTACCGTTTTCGAGTGAGATCAAAGAACAGATCCCTTAGCCTCTTAGCGGGCATGTTTACACACAGAGAATCCCCAGCACACCAGAAAAGTGACCTGTGCCCGGTGAAGGGGTTTGCAAGCGGGTGGTCGTGATTCGCCGAAACAGCTCGGTGACAAGCGGACTTCGCCCTCGGAAATGCAGACCATGACCCGGATTCCTTGAGGACCGCCGGACGGCCTATAGGCGGGCAAGACTTAGTACGTCCGTGGCGCTACCTGGTTCACAGGTAATCAATCGGAAGTATCGACCAGTGACACAGGGTTTCCACGATCTCAGGCATACGCACGCGACATGGCTTAGGAGGAGCGGGGTTCAACTGGACGAAATCGCCAAGCAACTAGGGCATAGCGACTTGCGAATGACCCAGCGTTATGCCCATCTCGTGGCGAGCCAAATCCGCGAGGCCGTGTGTTGCCTGGATTCGATCCTAAGGCCCCTGAAAGGCCCCGAACCGGGAACGGAATCTACGGAGGCAGAGCTAACCGTGTGAATTGGATGGCGTCCCCGGCGGGATTTGAACCCGCGTTACCGCCGTGAAAGGGCGATGTCCTAGGCCGGGCTAGACGACGGGGACGGGAGCCTCGAAAGAAAGTCAGAAGGCAGAAATCAGAAAGCAAAATCCACGAGCGCCACTCGGACTGTCGGCTTACAACATGCTATCAGTGGCACTCTGATGCTGTCAATTATTCTTCTGTGCTGCGCGTCGCAAAAAGAAGGTCGGACTGCCTGGGTACGGCGGCTGATGTTTCCGGGCCGGCAATCATTTCCAATTCCGGGTAAAACTCCTGCAAGCTTTCGGGAACGCGCACGGGCTGGTTCCTGAGCAGACTGACTAACTGGAGCGCGTTGGCGATGGCTTTGCCCTGAAAATGGTTATTGGTGATGACGAAGGTGACTTCAGTGCGCTGGGCAATATTCTGAATGCGCGCCGCCCAAGGTTCCAGCTCAGCTTGGCTGTAAAGGTAGTTGTAACGTTCCTCCGGGTGCTCGCTCGAAGTGAACCAATGCTCGTAGTTGCGCCCGTGCAGGCGGACGTATCCCACCGGGGCCGTAGCGCGCGCGCTGGGAGCAATCGACTGCCCGATCACCGGCTGGTCGATATTGCAGAAGCCCACTCCCAGCCCGGCGAGCCATTCAAAGACCTCCGGCTTGTTCCATGAACTGTGCCGCACTTCGAGCACCAGCGGGTATTCCATGAACTGCATGACGAGTCCGCTCAAGTACTCATGGTTTTCGGATGTGTTCCTGAACGACCAGGGAAACTGCAACAGCAACGCGCCAAGCCGTCCCTCGGCCACCAGTGGAGCCAATCCCTGCTTGAACATCTTTTCGTCCTGGAGGTTGGCGTTGCGTTCGTGCGTGAAGCGCTTCCAGAGCTTGGCGGTAAACTTGAAGTTGGGGTTAAAGGCGATTCTTGCTGCCCACGCTTTCACAACCTCCGCCCGTGGTGGAGAATAAAAGGAAGTGTTGATCTCGATGGTGTCAAAGAACTGAGCCAGGTAAGCGGCCTGGTGGAAACCTCGCGGCTTGTGACGGGGGTAAACGATTCCCTCCCAGTCGGTGTACGACCAACCGGCAGGTCCAACCAAGATGGCGGGGATTGAGGGAGCTCCGTTCATATTCGCCTTTTCTTCGCCATAAAATTACCTCCAACGAGACGTTTTGTCAAGGGATTTTCGGACGGGGGTGCTGGTGTCATTTGGAATGGGGATCCACTCGAGCCGCCAGTCATTGCCGATTGGTGATCGGTGATTGGTGATTGACCCGCCGCGGCGGGCTGATTGCCGATTGAAAAACTGGTATTGCAACATCCTCCGCCGTCAATCAACAACCGGCAATCGACAATCGCAAATCGCCAATCGGCAATCGAAAATCGGCAATTCCAGCCATCCTGGGCGAAGCGATGATCGTAGAAAATCTTCGCCGCACGAGAAGAAGATGAAGACTACTGCTACAGCGCGGTCTTCTGTCCCAACCGAAGACCAGGTTTTTGATTGCCGACGACGAGGTGCGAGCGGCGCCTCAGGCGAAGGCGGCACGGATGATCTCGAAGTCCACGTCTGCGAATTGGTGCGCGACCCAATCGGCGTGTTGGAGTTCGGCCTGAGGACGACTGTGGGCCAGGGCCAGGCATTTCATGCCGGCGGCTTGCGCGGCCACAATGCCGAGGGGCGCGTCCTCAATGGCCAGGCATTCGCCGGCGCCCAGCAGTGGTTCGTGCAGTGGGGGAAGTTCCTGGAGGCGGGTGAGGGCTTTGAGATATATCTCGGGGTCAGGCTTTGAGCGCTCGCAGTCGTCTGCTGTCGCCAGCACCGCGAATTTTTCGCGCAGCCCCAGCTTTTCCAGGAGATGTTCGATCTCCGCCCGCAGGCTACCGCTGGCTATGGCCAGCGGGAATTGCTGGGCGGCGCTAAGGACAAACTCCGCAGCGCCGGGGATGGGTGGCAGGCCGTGGTGGATGATTTTCTCGTAGGCGTGCGCCTTCCAGGCCAAGAGTTCATCGCGCCGGGCGGAGCTGAGGGAGCGCCCGTGCGTGCGGTAGAGGTGCTCGATAATGGCGCGGTCATCGAGAGCGAGATAATCCCGGTAATATTCTTCCTCGGAGAGGGCGCAGCCCTCTCGGGCCGCCATCTCTTGGAAGAGCTTCATGATGAGCGGTTCGCTGTCAACGAGGATCCCGTCGAAATCGAAGATGATGGCGCGAAGCAAGAATCTTGTTCTCCCGGGAAATTCAACGCGCTCGCCTGCCCGCCTCGAGCCCGCCGCGTGGGGTTCGCGAAGGCTGGCGGGGAGACCAGCCGCCCAATAGCACAGATGGCAACCACCCGCGCCTGGACTGGAATCATACCACCGAGGCGCGCGAGATAAAAGACAGGATTCAGAAGAGCAGGATTCAGGCGTCAGGATTCAGGATTCAGGCAAGGCTTTCCCTGCATCCTGGCTCCTGAATCCTGAATCCTGCCTAATGCTGACTCTACGGACGGTCGTCGTGATACACTTGATTCGAGGAAGGCGGCAAGCGACGGAACCGGCCGATTTGGGTGCGGTTTCCCATCGGCAGTGACGAAGGCCAGGCCGCGCGCATCCATTAAGTTGGGCCTGGATAATATCGTGGGCTGAAACAATGGGCCATGAATTGAGCATCCCGATTGCGTTTGTGGCAGGGGTGGTGTCTTTTCTCTCACCTTGCGTGCTCCCACTTGTGCCGGGTTATATTTCAATGTTATCCGGGGCAACGATTGAGGAATTGAAATTGGGGACGGGCCCGGCGCTGATGGGACGTATTTTGCGCAATTCCGTCTCCTTTGTGGTGGGTTTCTCCATCGTGTTTGTGGCCCTCGGCGCTTCGGCGACGGCGGTGGGGAAGTTCCTGCTGGCGCAGCGAGCCACCTTCAACCTGGTCGCAGGCATTGTCGTTATCGTGTTCGGATTGCACCTGACCGGTTTGGTGAAGATTCCGCTGCTTTATCGCCAGGTCCGGGTTGAAACGGGCGCGCCGCGCCGCGGACTTGTGGGCGCTTTTCTGCTGGGGTTTGCGTTCGCATTCGGCTGGACGCCGTGCATCGGTCCCATTCTAACCGCCATCCTGGCGCTGGCCGCGCAGCGACACACGGTGTTCCAGGGGATGTTCCTGCTGGCCGTTTATTCGGCGGGCCTGGCGATTCCCTTCCTTCTGACCAGCGTCGGTTTGGGCCAGTTCCTGAAGATCTACGGGGGCTTCCGGAAATACCTGCAAACGGTCGAAGTGGGTTCAGGAGTGCTCCTGATAGCTCTTGGTGTGCTGATGGCCACTAACAAGTTTACCGTGATTGCGAGATACTTTTCGTTTCTGAACCGCTTCACGCTGTAAGGAAGCTGTCAGCCTTCAGCTCTCAGCTTTCAGCCATAGATGCTGTGGACTGATGGCTGGCCGTTGACTGCTTGTTTTGGAGAGAGATTGCACCCCATTTTATTCACCGTCGGTTCGCTGCGATTCCCCACTTACGGGGCATTGATGGTGCTTGGTGTTTCGGCCGCGATCTGCGTTATCCTCCGGCTAGGACGGCGGGAAGGGTTGGACTCAGGCCAGTTGCTTGACTTCAGCACCTGGTTGCTGCTCGTGGCCCTCCTCGGCGCGAAGGTGCTGATGGTGCTTTCCGATTGGCATTACTACCGGCAGTATCCGGGAGAAATCTTCAGTCGCAGCACTTTTCTGGCTGGCGGGGTTTTTTACGGGGGCTTTATCGCTGCGCTCCTCTTTGCGGTTTGGTATATTCGGCTTCATCACCTACCGTTCTGGAAGGTCGTGGACGTTTACGCTCCGGCCATTTCCCTGGGACTAGGTGTGGGCCGCATCGGTTGTTTTGCCGCAGGATGTGATTACGGCAAGCCTACCACCTCCGCGTGGAGCGTGGTATTCAGAGACCCTTTCAGCCACGAGGTAGCCGGAGTGCCGCTGGGAATTCCGTTGTACCCTACACAGCTTTACTTGTCGTTGGCCTCGCTCTCGATCTTTGCCTTTCTTTGGTGGAGATATTCGAGGAAGTCCCGCGATGGCGAGATTTTCGTGCTTTACCTTGCCCTCTACGCCGTGGCCCGATTCTTCCTGGAATTCCTGCGAGGCGATGAGGACCGCGGGTTCGTCTTTCATCATCTCCTGTCTACATCGCAGTTTATTGCGATTCTGGCGTTGGCGACGGCAGTGTGGATGGCTCTGATCCTGCGCCGCAAACCTGCGCGGCAGCAGGCATGGGGTGTCGAGACCACTGAGGGCGTAGCGCGCGGGAACGCGCGGGATAAGAAAGTGTGTGAGGACGTGGCCCCATCGGCAAGGGTCAAGGTTGCAACCATGCCTCACGCGCCGAAAAGGGCTCGGGATTAAGGGAGATGATATGGATTTGAATGAACCTGAAGGAACTGCGGGGGGCGGGAAGACCCGAGAACCCGAAGCCGGCGGCAAGGTGCGCAGACTCGCGAGCCGAGGCAAAGTGCTGCTCGGCGCAGTGCTGGCGGTGACCCTGGTGTCGGGTCTGTATCTTGTCAACCGGTACTGGATCGCCCCCGCCCTGCGGACGCAGGCCATGAGCGGCGGGGATCATCCTGATGCGCCGCCCATTTCACTTACGGACATCGGCGGGAAAAAGCTGGACCTGGCTGACTACAAGGGCAAGGTGGTGGTGCTGGATTTCTGGGCTACCTGGTGCGGGCCGTGCCGGATTGAGATTCCGGGGCTCATGGAAATGCAGGACAAATACGCAAAACAGGGCTTTTCGGTTATCGGCATCTCTCTCGATGATGAGCCTGGCCCCGTAGTGGAATTCTACAAGGAATTCAAGATGAACTATCCGGTGGCGGTCGGCAATCAACGTGTAGGGGAACTCTATGGGGGAATCTTTGGGCTGCCGACGACGTTTCTGATCGGCCGCGACGGACGC
>Ga0208821_1000181_pt1 | contig 53403 bp, 82 predicted proteins | sample June2015DPH_20_5_FD_184720 | JGI IMG/M metagenome (GOLD analysis project Ga0208821, IMG submission 184720) | Peatland microbial communities from SPRUCE experiment site at the Marcell Experimental Forest, Minnesota, USA - June2015DPH_20_40... | ecosystem: Environmental > Terrestrial > Soil >...
CGCGCCATCGCATCCTCGCGTAGCTTGCCGAAGATCTCCGCGTCGCCGACGATCTGGCGGACCGTGCGTTCGGCCATGTGATCAGTTTGAGCTGATGATCTGAACGAGAGCCTCGGGGCGGCGGCAGATCGGCAGCGGGTTCGACTCCGACTTGAGCTCGATGCCCTCGCCGTGATCCTTGATGTGAGGCGAAACGTAGATCTCGTTGCCCTTGGTGTTGACGAAGCGCAGATCGTGCGCCGGCGCGTTGTAGGTGCGGAACATCTTGCGCGTGCCGCGCGGATACGCGGTGCCGGTGTTGGCCGCCCAGAACGCCTGATTGGTCAGCGTCGTCGCCGACGGCGAGGTCTTTATCGGCGCGGTGCCGTAATATTCGCGGAACAGGATGCGACCGAACTGGAATTCGCGGCCCCACATATTGCCCTGGCTCTCCTTGCGCACCAGCATCGCCAGCATGATCGCCTGCTCGGCGTTCAGGTAGTATTGCAGCACGTTCGTATGAGTGACGAAGCGCTCGAAGAAGGTCGGATCGACAATCGCTTCGATGCCGGTCATCACCTCGCCGCGCAAGTTGGTGGTGATCGCTTGCCAGACCGCCGCGCACTTGGCGTTCATGTCGGTTGTGGTGGTGCCGAGCACAAAATCGACCTGCGTCGGCGAGACGCCGAACACGGTGTAGAGATTGAGCAGGTTCTGCGAATTGCCGTCGATCAGGTTGCCCTGCAGGGCCTGGCAACGCAGCCATTCGCGGGTGATGTCGTGATTGAACTTGATGTCCATCAGCCGCTTGGCGACTTCTTCTTCCACCGTGGTGAGGCGCTTCACGTCCTGCATCTGGATCAGGATGTCCTGGATGTCCTGAGGCGTGATCAGGTCGAGCTCGGGGAAGTGCGGCACCTCGACGAAGATCGTCTTGCTCGAGCGCGGCAGCGCCGGCGTGGAGGGCGCGCCGCGTTCCTTGGCCGGCAGCACGCGCAGGACGTGCTCCTCGTAGCGCATTTCGACGATGCGCGAGATTGAGCCCTCGCTCGGAAACAGGTCGAGCTCGGAGAGGAGCCCGTAAAGCGGCGGAATGACTTCGACCTGCTCGGTGAGCTGCGTATGGGTGTAAGGAAAAATCAGACTGAGGTCTTCCACGGGACTCTCCGTTGTTGGAGCAGCTCGCTGCAATCAGCCGCGCGCGAGCGGGTTGGTGGTGGGCGGCGCGAGCGCGCGGGGCGCTTTAAGAAGGCCGGCAGATGACGTAATTGGCGGCGAGCTGCGCGAGCGCCGCGGCCTGCTGAGGCGATGTAATGCCGGCGGGCCAGATCAGATAATCGAGGAGGCCGACGACGAGCCGCTCGGCGAGCACCACGGCGGCGGTTGCGGCCGCCGGCACGGTCTGCGGCCTGACGACGATGCCGACGGCGACCGCGGAGCCATCGACGGCGGACGGATTGAGCGGCGTCACATTGCCGGAACCGGCCTGCACCGCGATGGAGAAGCCATCGCCGAGGACGAAGGCGGTGCCACCGGCGGTGATGGTGAAGCCGATCTGGTTGGAGAAGGCGGTGCCAGTCGTGCCCTCGCCGACAAACCCGCCGGAAGGATTGTAAAGGCTGAACTTGGTGGCCGCGTAGAACTCGCCGGTATAGGTGCCGGCTTGGCAGCCGGCTTTGGCGGTGACCGCGCCGCAGGTGCCGTTGCCGGTATTGCCGCCATTGGCGGCATAGCTGCCGGGCGGCACCGCGATGGTGAAGCTGTCGCCGGCGACAAAGGCGGTGCCACCGGCGGTGATGGTGAAGCCGAGCTGATTGGCGAAGGCGGTGCCGGTCGCGCCGGAGCCGACCAGCGCACCCTTCGGATCGTAGACATTGAACGCGGTCGCGGCGGTAAAGCTGACGGTGTAAGTGCCGACCTGCTCGCCGGTCTGCGCCGTCACCGTGCCGACGGTGCCGTTGCCGGTATTGCCGCCATTGGCGACCGCAGCCGCCGGCGTGCCGCCGCCGATGATAATGCGGCCCATGACGGTGCCAATATCGAGTAGGCCGCCAATCTGCGGATTTGGCGAGCTGGTCGACGCGCTGCCCTGATTGGCCGCGCAGTTCGGCGCCGCCGTCTCCTGCTCGAAGGAGATTTCCTCGGCGGCAAACCACTTGAGGAACGCCGTCTGCAGCGTTTGGCGGAATTTGGTCTCGGTGAACAGCGTCATGGCTGGCTCCAATGAGCCCGCGAGCGGGCGGGTTGGTGGGCGGCACGCGCGTGCGCGGGCCGGCGAGTTGCGTTATCTGCCCGCGGCGGCGAGCTTTGGCTTCTTGCCGATCTTCTCGAGCTGGTGGGCGACGGCGGCCGACAGGCCGGCAGCGCGATCGCGCTGGGCGCCGCTTTCGACGGCGTCGACCTTCGGCGCCGGCACCTTGCCGTCGAGCCGCGACGTCTTCTCCGGCGCCGCGACGGGCGCGGCCTTGAGCATCTCGATCGCCGCGGCCGGGGCGAGCTCGGTGCTGAAGGCCAGATGGTTGGCCAGGCCCTCGCGGCCCTTGGCTTCCGGCGCGTTGACGATCGCGGCAATGCGCGCTCGCTCGCCGGTCGCCGCGGCGACGGTGCCTTCCTTCTTGCCCTCGGTTTTCGCCTCGAGCAGCGCGGCGGCATGCTCCTCCTGGCTGAGGCCGATCTTGAGCGTGCCGGCCCCGATGCGCACCGTTGCGGTCCCGGATTCACGCGAGCCATCGGGCTCGGCAGCAGCAGCAATCGCGGCGAGGCCGCGGGAATTCGCGTCCATGATGTTCTCCAGGTTTTGAGAAGAGAAAAAGCTTCAGCGATTCACGCGCTGGACGAATTCGGCAAAGGCCATGCTCGGCCGCACCACGCCGTCGGCAAGTCCGGCCTCGACGGCGTCCTCGCCGCGGAAGACGCCGGCCTCCGTGGCGAGCGCAGCGCTCTTCGACAGCCGGCGGCCGCGATATCTGGCGACCGCCGTTGCGAACTGTTCGCGGCCCTCGTCGAGATCCGCCTGCCAGCGCGCGGCGACATCGGCGCCGAGCGGCTTGAACGGCGAGCCGTCGTCTTTGCGCGCGCCGGACGTCAACACGGTCACGCGCACGCCGTCATTCTCGATCGCGCGGGAAAAATCGACATGCATGGCGACGACGCCGATGGAGCCGGCATAGCCGTTCTCCGGCAGCACGATCTGCCGCGCCGCGGCGGCGAGCAGATAGCCGCCGGAGTGCGCGAAATCGGTGAGAATGGCGACCGTCGGCTTGACCGCCGAGAGCTCGGCGATCATGTCCGCGGTATCGAAGGCGCCGGCGGCCTCGCCGCCGAAGGAATCGACCTCGAAGACGACGCCGCGTACGCGCTCGTCGCGCGCCGCGCGCAGCACTTGCGTCTGGATGCCCTCGTAGGAGGTCTCGCCGGAATTGCTGTCGAGCCAGGCGCCCTTGTGTACCAGCGTGCCCTCGATCGCGATGACCGCGACCGGACCGAAGCGGGTCAGAATGTTGTCGCCGTAGCCCCTCGCCTCGATCGTCGTTCCCATCGGATCGCCGAGCCGGCCCATCTTTTCCGAAGGACGCCCGCCTGAGAAGGCGACGTGGTCGATTGCGGCCGGGCCGTCGATGACGAGCTGGCCATCAATGAGCCGGCCGCCCATGCCGGCAACGATGGCCACCGCCTTGCCGGCGTCGACCATCAGCGGCGTGTTGAAGATGCGCGCGGCGATGCGGGGATGACGCAGGTTCATGCCGCTTGCTTCTCATTGGTGACGTCTTCCGGCGCCGGCGTTCCCTCGGGATCGTCGCTCGGATCGGTGGCGATGCGGCCGGGGGCGGAGATGGCGCGCATCAGGCCGCGCGCGGCGAGCTCGTCTTTCTCGATCGCCGCCTGGTCGAGCACGTCGAGCCAGTCCTCGCCGGCGAGCGCGCATTCCGCCTCGAGCGTGGACGTGAGCTGATCCATGCGGATGCCGGCGGCCTGCGCCTCCTTGACCGGATCGACGTAGCCGCGCGACGGGCCGATCCAGCGGGCGCACAGATAGGCGCCGGGCACATCCCAGAAATCCGGCGCGCCGGCGGGCGCGGTGATGTAGCGCTTGTCGAAGGCCTCTTCGATCACCGCGTAATAGACCGGCGCCACGACCTGCTCGACGAACGATGAGAACAGCGATTCGATGTGGCGCCAGACCTCATTGAGCGCCGCGCGCGCGGACGAATAATTCGTCTTGGTCCAGTCCATCGCCAGCTGCTCGTAGGACAGGCCGAGCGCGGAAGCGATGGCGCGCAGGAATGCCGTCTCGAAGGCGGCAAAAGCGGTAGTCTGGCGCGGCGCGGTATTGAGCTTGATCTCGTCGCCGATCGGCAACACCGGGATGCGAACGCCGTTGAGCCGCGCCGGATTCTGCCGCCAGTAAAGGTGCCGCTTGTCGGCGAAGGTGGTGGCCTGTGGCGTGAACGCCTGCGTCGCGTCGGCGACCGGCAGGTTGGAATGTACGAAGGCGGCGAACAGCGCATTCGTCGTCGCAGTGGCAATCTCGGTCTCGGCAAACTTGCCGATCATGCGCAAGCCGGTCATCAGCGCCGCGAACGGCGTGATGGCGCGCGACTGATCCTCGCGGTCCGGCTCCATGGCGTGGATGAAAACCGGGCGGCCATCCTCGGTGGTGCGCGGGATGGTGGTCCACTTCAGGAGCTGGGCGAAGCGGAACCAGTCGGAGGGATGACCGTTGCGGACGTGATAGGCGGTCGGGACGCCGTCGTCGTCATAGGAAATGCCGCCGCGCAGCCAGAGCGTGTCGGCCTGGCCGAGCGGATTGCTGAGCCGGTCGGGATCGATCACGCGCAGGCAGGTGGCATAGCGTGCTGCCGGATGCGGTTTCCAGGTCAGGTAAGCGGTCGACTCGCCGCGGCGCACCGTCGTACGCGCCTGCAGGCGGAACAGCGTGTTGAGCGAATAGCGCCGCTGTGCGTCGGCGAAGCGCCGCGGATCGTTGGCGAACAGCGCCCACTCGCTCTTGAGCGAGGCGGCGAGTTTTTTGATGATGTCGCGGCCGGAGCGGTTTGCGGTATCGACGCCGAGCGCGTGGGCATCGGGCCGCGGCGCCAGCCGGATGCCGGCGCCGACCAGCATGTCGACCAGCCGCATGATGCCGGCGGCGGCATGCGGATTGTTGCGCGCGAGATCGTCGGCGCGACTGTTGGCCCAGACGCGGTCATAGAGGGTCGCGCTCTCGGCCGAGGTGAGCGGCGGCCGCCAGGCGTAGGTTTCCTGATAATCGAGGCTGGCGCCCTTGTAGACCGCGGGGAAGGCACCCTCGGGGCGCTCGGTGGTCTCGGTGGGGCCCCACAGCGTGTCGATGCGCGCGCGTGCCCGCGCCCAAAAACTCAGGCCCGAGGGCTGGATCGGAGCAGGCGAAGCACTCACCGGTCTCTAACTCCCGCTGACCAGTTCGCCATGCTCGTCGTAACTGCGGCTGACGACGGCGAGACCTGCGCGCGCCGGCGACGCGTAATCCACTTTCGCCAGATCCGCGGCGAGCTGCGCGGCCGGCGTGCCGAACGCTTGGGCGAGCGGCACGATTTCCAGCGATGCTTTTGCGCCGCGCGCGAGCGCACGCCGTTCTTTGCGCGTCATTTCAAAACACCACGTTGATCGCGCCGCGGCGCCGGTCGCGGCCGTGAAGCTGGTCGCGCAGCAGATCGACGTAAGCGCGCAGCTCGTTGATCTTCGGCGGGGTAAACTCGGTCGATGACCCGTCGCTCAAGCGCACGCTGACGAACGCCTCGCCGATCTGCAGCCGGTGCAGTGCGTTCTCGGCCTGGCGCAGGCGCTCGACGATCTCCGGAGTGAACGTCATCGCTCACAGCCCCTTGTTCAATGACGCGAGCTGCTCGAAATAGCTTTTTTGTTCGCCCGCGTTTGCCGCCGGCGCCGGCGCCTCCACCGGCAGCTCCTCGGCGCTCACGCCCCGCGCGATCGCGCGCGCAGCCCAATCGTCGGCCTTGAAGCTCGTGAAATAGGCGTGCGCGCCGGCGATGTTGCCGACGCGGCAGTCGAGGAAGTGATTGTCGCGGTGCGGCCGCTGCTTCCAAGTCTTGCGCTTGCGGCCGCGGAACGCACCGTCCTCGAGATATTCCGAGGTGATCTGCTTGAAGTAGTTCTCGTCGAGGAAGCGGCCGAAGTGGCAGAAGCCCGGTGGGAACGTGAGGCCGGCGCCGTCGGCGATCGGCATCAGCGCCGCATAGGTATAGAATTTCGACTTCAGCGGCCAGGTGCCCATCAGGCGGAGCTTGGCGCCGCCTTTGATCTTGCGGCCGCGGTAATCGATGTCCTGGTCGGTGGCGATCCCGAGCGGCACTTTCGACCAGCCGTCGTCGCCCTTGGTCGCCCTGGTGCCGGGATGCCGCCGCGTCCACTCGTAGACGACGTCGGTGCGATAGCCGGAGTCGATCAGGAACTCGTCGGCGCGGAATTTGCGGCCGTTGGTGTCGGGCCACTCGCGCTCGTAGAGCTTTGTGAGCTCGGCGAAGGCGCCGGCGTCGACTTCGGTGGTCGAGCCGTCGAGATAATCGGCGAAGATGGTCCAGCTCTGCTGATCGGGTGCGAACGCCACCACCTCGACATAGATGCCGCGCATCTGCACGTCGGCCGAGACGTTGACGAGGAGCGCACCGGGCGGAATCACCTCGGGCGGATAATCCTCGCGCCGCTGCATCAGCAGCTCGTAGTCCGGTGCATCGACGGCGACGTTGAAGGGTAAGCCCAGCGTGAGATTCCAGAAGGTCTTCAGCTTGGCCGGGTCGTTGCCGGCGGCGACGTAATCCGCGGCGATGCCGTCCCAGGTGGAGAACGGCGCCGAGAGCTCATCGAAGTGATAGGACGGATATTTGCCCGGGCCCGGCGCGGTCGCAACCCATCGGCCGGTGCGGTAGACGGCGACCTTCTGCGCGCTCTCGATGACGCCGCCGCAGCATCGCGCGACGTAATAGGCCTGGTGCGGGAAGGTCTTCTTGAATTTGAGCCCGTGCGTCGTCGGATCATAAGGCGCATTCCACTCCAGCACGATGCGCTCTTTGCAGTGCGGGCAGTCGACGTGCCAGCGGCGCTGGTCGCCGGCGGCGTGTTTTTCCTCGATCTTCGAGGCGTCCTGGATGACCGGCGTCGAGACGTAGGCGCGTTTCCAGGTGCCCGAGGCCTTGAACGATTTTTGCCCGCGGGCGACCAGCGAGAGCGGATCGCCCTGGCCGTCGAGGTCATCCTCGTATTCGTCGACCTCGTCGCACAGCGCCTTCTTCGCCGTCAGCATGCGCAGGTTTGCCGGCGAGGAGGCGAGCAGCAGCGACAACGAGCCGCGCGGAAATCTCTTTTCGTAGGTGGTCGAGCCGGCGGCCGAGCGCGACGACTGCGGATAGACCTTGTCGCGGAGCGGCGCGGTCAGTTCGATCATGCGGCCGAGCTTGATCGAATTGAACTTGCGCAGCGCCACGTCGGTGGGCTGCACCACCACCATGTCGCAAGGGTCGCGGTCGATCGAATGGCCAATGGCGCATAAGAGCATGGTGGTGAAGGCGGTCTGTCCCGACTTCATCACCGCGATTTCGTTGACCGGCGCGTCCGGCCCGAGCATGTCCAGCGGCTCGACAATGTGCGGCGTGCGGCGCAGGTCGATCTTCTCGCCGGCATATTCGCCGTCCGGCAGCACCGCAAATTCGGCCGCCCAGGCCGATGGCGCGATCGGCGCCGCCGGCGCGAAGTGGGCGGCGAGCGTGCCGCCGACGATGGCGCGCGCCGAGTGGATGTATTCGAGCCTCATGGCGCCTGGTCGGCCTGGTCCGCCTCGTCCGGCAGATCCGCGGCGAGCGGTCCGGCGGCTTCCTCGGCTTTGCCCTGTGTCTCGAGCTTGGCGAAGGCCTCGGCCAGGCCGGTGCGCAATTCGAAGGCGATTGTCTTGAGCAGTGCGCGGGCGCCGGCTTCGCCGTTGGCGCCGACGGCTTCCGTCAGATCCGCGGAGCGCAGCGGCAACCGGTCGATTAGCTGCACCGCCGCGTCGCCCGCGGCGCGCAAGGCGGCGATGACATCGGCGATCGGCACGATCAGGCCGCGGCGCTCGGCGAGGTCGAGCTTCTTCAGCTCGGCCTCGTAATGGATTTTCTGCAGCTGCGCGCCACTGAGCGTCGGCTCGGCGCCGGACGGCGCCGCCGTTGCGCCGGGCTGCGGCTTTGTTGCGCCCGCGGGCGACTCCGGCGCGCGGAAGTGGCGCGCGGTGGCGGCCGCCTGCACCTTCACCGGGTCGGCGATCTCGCCGAGCGCGCGGGCGAACGCGGCCGGGTCGATCAGCTTCTCGCCGCGCTCGCCTTCACGCGTCTCGAGCTTGCCGGCGGCGACCAGCTTTTTGACCTGGCGCGAGATCAGCGCCTTGTCGCGTTTCCGCGTCCGCGCCAATTCCGACAGCGACAAGAGCTGCGGCGCAGCGGCGGCCGTCGCCGGTCCAGCGACTGTCACCGTTGACACCGTTGACCGTTGACCCAGGATTTTTAGAGATCAGCTAGGGCTTTTTCGAGCTGCCGCGCAAGCGCGGGGGGTACCCCGCCAGGAAGGACCCGCCGCCCTCGGCCGGTTGCGCCGCCGGATGGTTCAGACATCACTTTTGATGGTTTAAATATGACTTTTGATGACTGAGACATCACCTGGGGCGACCATCCTGCCGCGGATGTGGTTCCGGTAGCGCGGATCAGCCACGCGGAGCGAAACCTGAGAGCAATGCGCCGAGCTCGCGCTCGGCCGCGATCGGCAACTCGGCGGCGACGGTCGACTCGAAGGTCGTCTTCACATCATCCTTGAGCAGCTCGCGCGGAATGGCCGGCCCGAATAGCTCTCTGATCGGCAATCGGCCGACACGCGACCCTCCGTGCACTTCACGGACGAAGACATGGCCGCCGAGGGTAGTCCCTATAAACGCGTGCGCAAACACGCGTCGCGTGCCCCACGGCGCCGCCGAGACGCCATCCTTGCGCTGGCGCGCCGAAAATGCCGAGAGCGGCAGGAAGCCGCCGAAGCCGACGATGCGGTAGGCGAGCTCGCCATAATTGGCGCGCCTGATCTTCAGCGCGCGGCGCACCGTGCCATACTTCGCGCCGGTTTGCTTGACCAGCGCGCGCACGACTTTGGTGCGCGCCTTGTCGCCGACGCGATTGATGGCGCGGCGCATGATGTGCGGCGCCTGATTGCCGACTGTGCGCAGCCGCTGCGCCATCTCCTCGAAGTCGGCGCGAATGTCGAGCGTGAACAGTCCGAAATCATGAGAAGCTTTCACCGCCGCGCCGTCATCCTGTGCGCCAGCGCTACGCGTGCGAGCTGCGCTCGCTGCGCGATCGCGCGCGCGTCTTCCAGCGCCGATCGGCCGACAAACGCGACTTCGCGCTTGAGCGTTTCGACGTCGCCGCGGAATGCGGCGCCGGCGGCGATGACGATCGCCTGTTTGCGCTCGGCGCAGCCGCAGCCCATCAGGCAATTCCTTTAGAGAAGGCCGATTGGGTGTCGATAGAGAAGGCCCATGGGTGTTGATGGCACGGATCGATGATGGTGTGCGTGTAGTCAGGATCGGTAATGCCCAATTCAGCTCTCGCTTTCGCGTGAGTCATCCATTCGGTTTCCGGCGAGGCTGGAAGGCGAGCAATGGCAGCCGCTGCAACAAGTGCGGCAGCCCCGGGCAATAGTGATTGTATGAATTTTCGGCGCGCGATCATCAGCTCCTCCTTTTCGTGGAGGGTATATAGCACGATTTCAGCGCGGCGAAATCAGCAGTTCGTGAATCTTTTTCACGCCTTTTTGGATGCTGCGCCGCGCCGCACGATAGGTCGCCGATGGCCGCGGTTGTTTGCTGCTCATAGAAAATCCTTCCCGGCGTGATCCTTGAACAGCCCGGCGCGACGGTCGTAGGCGCGCAGCGTGTCGACGTCGCGATGCCGCGTGACACGCATCACCGAGAAGAAGTCGGCGCCGCGCTCGAGCGCCGAGGTAACAAACCCCGCGCGCATCGAATGTCCGGAATAGATTGCATCATCAAATCCGGCGGCCGCCGCGTAATGCTTGACGATGGTCGCCACCGAGCGGTCGGTGAGCCGGCCACCGATTCGATTGCCTTTGTCGATTGAGCGGAAAACCGGGCCCTCGGCGATCGCTGCGGCCTCGAGCCATTCCTTCAGCGCCGCGACGGGCTTAAGCTTCTTGCCGTTCGGTATGGCGATCTGGGCGCCGGCGCCTTCTTGGTCGGTCTTCGAGACGCGCACGTGCACGATGACGCCGCGCTCGACGAATTCGAGATCGGCGACGTCGAGCGCGACCAGCTCGCTTCGACGCAACGCGGCTGCGAAACCGAGCAACAGCAGCGCCCGATCGCGGAGAGCGCGAAGGTCCGGCGCCGGTTGATCAGCTGATGATGATTCCGAAATCAGTGATTTAGGAATACGAGATCGCCGCGGCGCAAGCATCCGCGAAAGGCTCTGCGCCGTCGCCGGCGCCTTGCGCGTCACGGCGACACCGATCTTGCGGCGGATGCCCGAGAGCACCGCGCGGACCGTCTCAGCATCGCTGGGCGGGACTAAGCCTTTGAGTTTGTGAGCATACGCTACCGCAGCCAGGCGCCGCCTGATCGTCGAGACTTTTTTCCCGGCGTCGGCAAGCTGCGCGAGGTAAGTAGCGAGAGTCGTCGGCGCCGCTGGCAGCGGACATAGGCCAACGCCGTCGCACCATCGGGCGAAATCCGCCCAATCAGCACGATAAGCGCGTCGCGTGGCCTCAGATTTGGAAGCTGCGGCATAATCGCTCGCCGATTGCAGCGCGTCGGTTAGCGCCGGATTGGTTGATCGCCGAGCCAGTACGTCCGTGGTCTCGGCGACCAGGACCGGCCGATCGGTGACGACCGGCAGATCCGTAGGGGTCATGGGGCCAGCCCCCATTCAGCTTGGGGTTAACCCCAAATTCGAATTGGGTTCACAACAGATCCGTTGTGTCGCCGTAGCCGCGGCTGACTTCATTTTTTCAGTCAATATATTGACGGAGAAAATGAAGTAGGACGATCTAGTCCGCGTGCTCGTGCAGGACGAGGACGCCTGTGTTGATGCAAAGCGTTTCCTTCGCACCATCAGGGCGGCGCCCTTCGAGGCTCTCGACGCTCACATTGCAATAGTCTGCCGTGCCTTCGCTCAGTTGGGTAATGCGGCCCGGCAGCAGGACAACGTCGCCAACCTTCAAGGGCGTTCCGTTTCGATCGTGCATTTCGGTCTCTCCGTTGTGTCGCCGTAGCCGAGGGCTGCAAGCTGAACGCGCCGCTCAATTGAACCATCGATTAGACGCCGCCATATTCGCCTTCGGCGTAGGGCCAATCGGGCAACGGCACTGTCTTACCGGCAAGCGCGTGCGGGCTGTCAGTGCAGAATTCGATGTTCCCGCCGCGGACGAAATGATGGCAGAGTGTTTTACCATTGGACGAGACGCGGATGCTCGGCGAGAAGGTCGGCGCGTCCACATTGCCGTCCCATGTCCACGTCGCGCCGCCGCCTTCGATGTAGATCACGGTGCAGTCGTCGCAGCCGGGGCACCAATAGGCCAACGCCCGATAGGCAGCGCCGGCCTCGGTCTTGCCCTCGATGCTGCGAAGCTTCGCGCTCAAGCGGGCCATGAGCGTTGACTCCGCGATCAACAGAGACCGTTGATTGCTTCCGGGAAGCGGCCGTTATCGGAAGCAAAAAGACCGCATTTCCTCGGCCGCGATCGCGAAAATGCCCTGCAGCACGGCGAAGCAGGCGGTGACCCAGAGCACTATCATGTTTGTTTGTCCGCGAGCATCCGTCGCCGCTGGATCGGAATGATGCGGCCTTTGCTGCAGATCGCGGCGATTCCGCTGTCGCGCTGCGGCGATCTAAAAGACGTCGGCGACGTCGATTGAAAGCCCATGCGCCTTTGCAGGCCGAGGACGAATTGATCGAGCGCGTCTTTTTGTTCGAGAAATAGCCCCGGCCGCTGATTGAGCGGCGGCGACAGAAAATGGATCATGTTGCGCAACTCGTCGAGCGCACGCTCGAGCTCGGACGCGGTGAGCGCTTTTGTGGCGACGCGCGTCACACGGGCCGGCTCCCCATCAAAAAACGCGAAACCCGCCGCGGCGCGTCGGCGCCGGGCGGGCTCAGAACCTTTTTCAGGCCTCGCTACGTTGTCAAGCTTTTGCCCCCGAGTCAAATCGTCCATGGCCGCTTTGAATCCTTTGCTCTTTTTGGCCGCCGGAGCGCGCGCGCACGCTGCGGCCGGAGCGGCAAAGGTCTTTGCCGGGCAACGGCATACGACCAAACAGCGCGTTTTTTCTGTTCCGCGAGCCAAGGAGCTGCCGGCGCCGCCGGTGGCAGTGCCTCGTGCTCCGTAAGGTTAAGCGTTTGCGTGAGACTGCCGAGCGCGCGATGCCAGAGGTGATAATCGGCGCGGCCGAGCACGATCTCCGCCGGCGATGGCGCCCAGCGCAGCGGGCAATAGCAGCCGGCGGAATAGAGATTTTTGCCGCGGCATTCGCCGACGATCATCGGTCCGCGCCGGCCGGGAATCTGATACGGCCGCGGCGTTCCACTTTTCCATTTCGGCCGCGTGCCCATGACTGCATGCGTGATGACGAGCGCAGTGACGTTGATGGTGGAGACGAAGAGCACGTCGCGCGGCCGCATCTGCGGCGGTGTCGCGTCCTTGTCGTAATAGCCGGCTTCGGCCGTGCGGCCCCGTACGCGCCCTCTCGGCCGCGGCATCACATCGTTGACGCTGACCAGCGCCCGCAGCTCGCCGACGATGATGTCAAAATCCTGCTCGATCGAGATCTTGCCGAGCGCATTGACGGCTCGCTCGATTTCCTCGGCGTCGGGATGAGGCAGGCCGAATTGCGCGTAACGTTGCGCACCGCCGCCGGCAAAGTTGCTTTCATCCGGATTGATGCCGCCGAGCGAGCCATATTGCGAAAGCCGATCCCAGATGCCTTCGGCCGCCGATGTCTGCCGCTTGCTGAGCTCGTCGAGGTAGGCCCAGCGGATGAGCTCCTCGATATCAACTTTTTTTCGCTGCGCACCGCCGGGCGCCCCCGCGTCTTTTTGTTTTCTGACGCGGTTGGCGCCGTCCGGCACGCTCATTGACGCTCCCCGAATGCGAAGTGCCGGCGCGGGACGGAATTGGGAGGAGGCTTTTCGGAAGGAACCTGCCCCGCGCCGGTATAGAATTACGCCACGCGCGCCAGCCTCATGCTGTCGAACGTGTGACCTTGCAGCTTCTGCATGAGCCAATCGGCGGCGCGCGCGACGGCCTCGTCGAGGCCCGGCTTCGCTTTGAGATCGGCGATGATGGCGATGTACGCGCGCTGCTCGACGCGCGACAAGCCGAAAATGCACGGCATGGCAGCGTCCCCAACGCTGCCTCCTCTCCGGGCGCCATGATGCCGAAATCTCCGCGCACTGTCAGGCGCCGGCGCGAATCGCGGTTAATGGATTTTCCCATCGCTATCGCAACGGCCGCCCGGGCCGACTGCGCTCAGACCACCTCTTCCTGTCGAGATAGCCCAGCGCGCGGCGCAGAAAAGGAAGTGCCTCGACATTCAGCATCGCGTACCCCTCGTGATCGTCCGTGCAGATTACGAGCCATTTGTCGTCGCAGCTCACGCGGGCGACCGGACCATGATAGGGATATTCTTCGTTGGACAAATCACTCGCGCCGACGAGCCAGTCGTTGCCGTCCGCCTTTAAAAATCCCCGTGTCATGCCACCACCGCTGGCGCCATGATCGCCTGGGTGATCGACAGTGCGGCGCCGGTGACGATCTCGTAGTGCTCGTAGCGGTCCGGCCGCGATGCCTTGGTGAGCCTCCCGGAAAAATTCTCCTTCGGCAGCTTGCGCACGCCACCGGCGATGGCGATCAGGAACCGCTTGGTCTGCTCGAAGACGATGCGGCGCGCCTCGAGCTCGGAACCGTTGAACGCGCGGATCTCGACGACGGCATCCTCACCCACGTCGACCCGCGCCTGGTGAATACAATTGATCCAGCGTCCGGGCCCGACCGTCAGCTGCAGGGCCGGCGGCAGGCGAAAGCGGAAGGTGAGGTCGGCGGTGAAGCCGACCAGACGTTGCGCGCTGGAAATCGAGGCTTCCATGCGCCGCAGAATCGGCGCCAATCCTGACGTTTTTATTAAGACTTTCCGGAGGTTCCCGGCTCTGGCTCGCTCGATATGGCAACCGGCTCGACCTGTTCGATCTTGACCAGCACGGCCGACCAGCGCGGCCACCATTTGGCGAAGGTCACCTCGACAAGTCCTTCCGCTGCAAAGACTTTATGGACGCGCCCATGCACGAGCACCTCGTCGCCCTCGCGAATCGCGGCCGCCATCGGTTTCCCTCACCGGGCGCGACGTTACCGCAGCCGCATTGGCAATGCTATGACAAATCCGTGGCTTAGCGCAGCGCCTTAACCCACCATCATAGCCCCGCGTCGGAACCACCGATCTGCTCGGCGAATCGCCGGATCTCGCGTTCCAGCGCCTCGGCCGCGGTCGCGACATCGTTGAGCCGGGCGAAGAAGCGGCGGTAGGCCTCGGCCAGCGCCGGCTTGCCCTCGATCGCCGCTAAGAGCTCGCCGCTCCGCTCTAACGCTGCGGCGCCGCGCTCGCGCTCGGCTGCAATGCGTTCGCGCAGCGTCAGCTGCGAGGACGGCTTCGCCTGCCGCGTCGCCCGGGAAAACTCAGCCATGGCCTCCTCTTCGCTTGCGGCCGTCTTCTAGCCGCGTCAGCGCGACGGCGAGCTCGCCCGTGGGCTGTTCGGCCGCCTGGTCCGCACGCACCTTCGACGGATTCGGCGGCATCAGCGGCAGCTGTAGGCCGGCCACGCGGCTGATGTGGCGGCGGATCTGGTCGACGATGAGATTGTGGAAGCGCGCGGCCACATAATCGGCCTTGTCGGCCGCCGCGATGATCTCGGCGAGTGCCGCATGGTCGCCGGAAACGTCCCGCAGCCACCTCTCGAGTCGCGTATCCGCCAGCGTCGCGTTGACATCGAGCCGCTCGATGACGATGCGCTTGCCTTGTGTGCAAAGCCAAAACTCGGCTTTGATCTGTGGATCGATCGCGACTGCGCCGGCCTGTCCTTCGGACAGCCCTGGCGACTCGCTGCTCGCGGCGGCGGCAACGTTGTCCACAGAATTGCCGGTCTTAGAAACTGTCTGATCTGATCTGGTCGTGACTGTCACGGTGTCACAACGCGACAGCACCTCCTCGGTGGATAACTGCAGAATATCACGCAGCTCAGCGCGCCAATCGTCGAGCCCCCAGCGCGCGCGCTCCTTCAGCGCGTAAAGTTTTGTCTCCCGCAAACGGCGCTCGACCTCGTCGATGAAGCCGAGCCGAGCTTGCCGCGCGATCTCGGTTAGCGCCTTCTTGAAAGCGCGCGATCGCGCCTGCCGTTGCGCCGACGTGGCATCCTCGGTGTCGGGGTTGCGGGCCCAGAAATCGACGATGAAATCCTGGTCGATCCAGCCGATTTCCGGCGTTTCCAGCTCGGCGTAGATGCGCGCCAGGACGTCCTCGTTGGCCAGGCTCCAGTGCGCAGCGAGCGCCTCGATCGAGAAGCCCTCGACCGAGCCGCGCGGCGTATTCTGATTGGCAAAATCATCGAGGCGGTCGATGAAGGCCTCGACCACCGGCAGCATTGCACCGACGCGGCGCGCCACCAGGCGGAGCCGCTTGTCGTCGGCGTGCATGTACGGGCCGGCGTTGAACTTCCGCCGCCAGCTGAACCGCCGCATCCGCAGTTTCTTTTCCGCCGCGGCCGCCACGTCGGCGAGCCGCTGCATGGTGCGGTTGATGTTCATGGAGGCACTCCGACCGGCCACGGTCTTAGCCCTGCCGGTGGGCGGACTGACGCAACGGCGAAACGCAACAGCGCCCTCGGCGCACGCCACAGAGGCTCATTCCCCAACGCAACAAGAAAACGCGACGAACAAAAATCGGTGCGGCGCGGCGCGCTCATGCGGCGTCTCGCACCGGCGCATTCAGCGTGACCACCGGATCGAACTTGCCGGCTTCGAGTCCCCAGGTGTCCCAGCCCGGCCGTGATTGCCTCGAGAACAGCTCGACACGGAAGGCGTCCGGCATGCATCGCTCGCACAATTCGAAAGCCTCATCTGGCTTGCGCGAGTGCTCGCGTGCTATCCCATCGAAACTCGACAGGAACGCCTTATGTTTGGGACTCCCGATGCTGCCGAGCAACACGGGCTCGCTCATTGAGCGGATGCGATAGCCGGTGCCCATGCGCGGCCTGCCGCGCCGCGTCACCTTCCGCCACTGCATCAAGCCGGTCCAGGTGAAGCCCCACTCGCTCATGACCCAAATCGCGTGGGGCACCATCGGCGAGATCGCCCACAGCCATAGCAGACAGTCGCCGCGGACGAGGTGGCCGACCGGCAGCGCGGCGATGTCGCGCAGCGACATTGCACCGTAGTGTTTGGCGTAGCTCTTGCTCTCGCCCTTTTCCGAGCGCAGCTCGTAGGGCCACGGCGGGTCGGCCATGATCAGCGTGTAGGAAAACTCCTTCAACGCGCCGAACGGCCAGTTGCTCACGCCGCCCTCCGCTGGCGCGCGCGCAGCGCCTCGAAATCGCGCCGCGCAACGGCGTTGAGCCAAAGGGCGAGCTCGTCGACCGACAGCTTGTGCGCGGCGATCGCTTCGGCTTGCGTGATCACGCCGCCGCGGATTGCCATGCATAGATGCAGTTTGCGGTTCGCCGTCCAGCGCCTGACCGGCGTCAGCACGAGGCGGCGCATCATCGCGCCGCGCAGCCGCCGGCGCTCCTCGCGCGATCGCGCGGCGGCGGTGCTCATGCCACCTCTCTGCGCTTGCGCTGCTGCAGCGCCGTCAACGCCGCGACGAGCTTGATGGCGCGGCCGGCGAGTGCCTGTGTGCGCTGCAGCGCCAAATTCAAGATCGCCAGCTTGTGCTCGATCAGCGCGGCATCCTGGTCGTGCTCCGCCAAGCCCGACTGGTCGAGGATGTCATTGAGCGCGCGGATCGCTTCGGCCCGTTGCGCCCTGATCGTCTCGAGCGGCAGCGTAAGTCCGACCGCCCAATCGGGCGCGCTGGTCGCCGCCGCATCAACCAAGTCTGCCCCCCCCGGTTGTGAAGGTTCGCCCGTCTCGCTCTGCGCGAGTGGCGCCGACAAATCCGGCGGCCGTTCGTCGGCGGGCAGCGCGTAGCGGGCGTTCGGGCCGCTCATTCGAGCATCCCCAAGGCGTGCATGTAGGTTTCGAGGACGGCTTCCTCTTCCCTACGCTCATTGATGTCCTGGCCGCGCAGCCGCACCACCGTCCGCAGCGCCTTGGCGTTGAAGCCGTTGCCCTTGGCCTCGCGGTAGATGTCGGCAATGTCGTCACCGATCGCCTTCTTCTCCTCCTGCATGCGCTCGATGCGCTCGACGAAGGCTTTCAGGTGATCTTTGGCGAAGGTAGGGGCATCCATCAGAACAGCCCCTCGATCGCGGCGAGCAGGCTCTGCACCGTCGGCGGCGGCCCGAAGGTGACGGTGGCGAGCGCGAAGACGATGGCCAGCGCCAGCGCGGTTGCGACGAGCGCTATCGCGATCGCATATGGCACGTCGCGCCAGCAGAATCCCCGATCATCCTCGCGCGCGCGCGCGAGGGGCTCGCGGTCTGATAGATGCCCAAGCCCGAAATACTGCCCCATGGCGTTGCCCGTTGCGAAGCTGAAAAATCACGCGCGGAACGCCACTTATCCACAACCGCACTTCACGACTCGGGACGTATCCGGCTAAGCCGGCACATGGCCCGGCTGCAAGCGACCGGCATTCCTTGGTATCGCCCGCAGGATTACTCGCGCATTCTCGCGATCATGGAGGATGCCCACCTGCTCCCGCCCACCTATGAGATTTGGCGCGAAAAGGCCGAGCGCCTCGAGCGCGACATCAAGCGCAGCGGACAGGTCGTCGTTCGCGCCGTAATCGATCCGGAGGAGTTCCTCGTCTTCTGCGCCGCTCGCCATCTGCACGTCGACGCCAAGGCACGCGTCGCGTTTGCCAATCAGGCCACCCTCCGCGCCGTCGCAAAGCCGGACTGAGATCGCCAACGCCGTTCCGTCCATCGACTTCTCCACATTCGTCCACAGGCTAAGCCGCGGACCGGATTCGACTCTCCCGCCGGCGCCGCGCACGATGCCGGCGCGGCGAAACTCGAAGGCCCCGGAGGGCTACGCAAACCGAACAGAAAAGACCTACGCGGCGCGCGACTTCGCGGCCTTCCCATGCGCTGATGCGCTCCCGGGCTTGGCAAAAAAATCGGCGAGACGCAGCGCAATGCCGCGCTCCTTGGCGTGCTCAAGCAGCGGCCGAATATGCCGCTGCGGAATTTCGCCCCCTGTTCCTCCCGACGCGCGCGACCGCTGCCAGCTGGAGACGCGCGTCCGGTGAAGGTTGAGCAACGCGGCGACCGCCGAAGGACCGCCGAGCTTCTTGATGATCCTCTGTGCTGGTTCCATGCGGGCCGGCACTGTAGCGATTTTCGCTACCAAGGCAAGCCCTCCCGTTGCGATTTACGCCACAGACGGACGTAGCGCTTAACGCTACGCTTGCTATGATGTCCGCAAATGCACTTTCCCGGTGGGTGACACAGGCGCTCGCTCATGCCGGAAATATGGGCCAATCCGAGCTTTCCCGGCGTGTGCATAGGAAACTGCGCCGCGTCGACGAAGACCGCTCCATCATCAATAAGGTGATCAAAGGAAAGCGGGAACTGAGCGGGCTGGAGATGCTCGCGGTGGAAGAGATTACCGGCTTTCCGGCGCCGACTCGATCGTCAGAGCGAATCACCCTGGTACCTCTCATATCCTGGGTGAGCGCGGGCTCCCTCGCCGATGCCAGCACCCAAGTGCCCGTCGAGGATGTGCCACTGCTCGCATTCGCCGACCTCGGAAGAGGCAATTTCTTCGCGCTGCGCGTGGAAGGCGATTCAATGAACCGGGTTTCTCCGGATCAGTCGGTCATCATTGTGAACCGACACGATCGGGAGCTGCATCCCGATCGCTTCTATGTGTTTGCGGTCCGCGGCGAGACGACTTACAAACGCTGGCATGCATCGCCGCCTTATCTCGCGCCGTGTTCGACCAACCCGATGCACGAGCCAATCTTTCTCAATCGCAGCAAGGATGCTGAGGTGATTGGCCGGGTTCGCCGCAGCGTGCTCGATTTGTAGGAGGAGAGAGATGTGGAAAACCGTTGCCACCGTATGCTGCCTGGCGGGTTGCGGCTTTGCCGTCAGCTGGCCAGCACAATCGCAACCGGTCACCTTTGAAATAATTGGCCGTGTGCCCGGCTGCCACGATGCTGAACTCTTTGACAAGATTACAACTTTCATGGCCCAGAAGGATTTCGAAGCCGCAAATAAATTGTTTTTTCTGGCCCTGGCGTCTGGCAATTGCCGATGGCTGGAGGCCGGCCAACGCGTGGTCATCCAAGAAAGTCATTTTTTCGGCCACCATTGCGTTCGCATCCCTGGCGAAACGGAATGCTGGTACACGCTCAATGGCGCCATTAAGTAGCGTGTAGCGAAATTCACTACGTCACACTTGACGCCGTAGCGCTAATCGCTACAGTAGCCCCCATCGCCCGATTCCCCGGGCGCATGGGAGAGCGCGGTGGCGTCGAGCGGGCAAGCCGAGAGTGATCAGGCGCGGATCGACGCTCTGGCCGATCAGGCGCGCCGCAATGTGCTGGCCGAATTGCCGCGCGATCGCGAAGCCGAACTGCCGCGCAAGCGCGCCGAGCCATCGTACGCCGGCGCCAGGCCGGTGCTCACGCGCATGCTGCCGGCCGGCCGCACCAATCCCGACGGCACCATGATGCTGTCGTTCGAGGACCCCGACGGCTGGATCTTCACGTTCCGCCTGCCGGTCGGGGAAATCCGCACCATGACGCGGTGCCTCGGCCAGGCACTCGAAGCCTACGACCGCGCCCGGCGCCAAGCGGAAAGCTCTTCGGGCACGCCGAGCAATGACGGATCGCCGACTGACGGCCAGGTGCAGGTGCCGGACCCCAACGCATAGGCGCACGCTTGAGGACTTTCATGCGACTCCAGGGCCTCGTCTTCGAAAAAGCAGACATAGCGGCCGTCCTCGCGCCGCCGGATCGAAAACGTCCCGTACGAGGTTTCGTAAAACCACATCGCAAATCCCTCTCCATCGTCAGCTTTCCAGAGCTCGGGCGATGGAAGCGCGAGTCGGCTGGCTTCGGCCAGCCGGCTCGCGCGCCTTTTCTGATGGAGCGCGGCCATGAGTGAGCGCATCGACCAAATCGTCGCCACGCTCGCCGCCGCTGAGCCCGATGGCCTCACCAGCGCCGAGGTCGCCGCGCGCCTCAATATGACGTCCTACAACGCCTCGGGAACGCTATCGAAGCTGGCGGCCTACGGCAAAATCGCCTCTGAGAAGATCGATCGCCAGCGTTATCGCTGGAAGCTCAAGCCGATGCCACAGCCGCAGCGCGTTGCCCCATTGGCGAAGCCCGGTGAGCTGCTCAAACGCATCGACGGCGTCGCGCCGCAGCCATTGCCGCGTGAGGCGAGCGATCCGGCCTATCTGGCGATAATCCGCCAATTGCCCTGCCTCAAGTGCGGCATGGATCCATGCGGCGAAGCTGCTCACGTGCGCATGCAATCCGGCGCCCACGGCAAGCACAGTGGCATAGGGAGAAAACCAGATGATCGTTGGGCCGCGCCGCTGTGCGCCTGCTGCCATCGCGAGGACCGCGATTCGCAGCACCGCATCGGCGAACTCGCCTTCTGGCATCGGCTCGGCAGCAATCCGCTGCTGATCTGCGAGCGGCTCTACGCCGCGCGCAGCGACCTGGTGCGCATGCGCGCCATCGCACTCACGGCCATTGCGGAGCGCCAGTGATGATCTGGCACACATTCCACTGCCCGCATTGCGGCCTCGTCGTCGATTTTATGGACGAACCGCCAAACGAACCACCGTGCGAGGAATGCGGAGCCATCCTCGATCCAGACGAGTTCGAACCCGGCGACGATTTGCTCGACATTCCCGAATTTTTGCAGCGGTCGTTTGATCTGCCGGCATTTCTGCCGAAATGGAGCCGTGAACCGTGAGTCCGCTAAAGAGCTTTGGGATTGCCGTGCCGCCTCGTCATGGCGCCATTACGCCACCGCACGGCAGATCAGCTTCGCCGCCGCGGCGCGTGAGGTCATCGAGCGCGGTTTTTCAGCAAAGTCCAACGAGGGAGTAGCATCATGAGCGACAGATCACCGGGTGCCGTCGATCGCGACGTCGGCCTGCGCGTTCACCAAGCGCGGCTGATGCGCGAGATCAGCCAGACCGACCTCGGCGCCGCGCTCGGCGTCAGTTTCCAGCAGGTGCAGAAGTACGAGAAGGGCACCAACCGCATCGGCTGTTCGCAGCTCGCCCGCATCGCAGCGACGCTAGATCGTCCGGTGGCGTGGTTTTTTGCCGGCACGCCGGCCGGGCGCGCCGCCAATTTTGGCGCGTCGCCCGATCCCTGTCAGCTGCTCGGTTGCACGCGCGACGGGCTTCGGCTCGCGATCGCCTTCAACGCCATCGCCGATCGCACGACGCGCGGCGCGATCGTCGCCGTTGCTGAAACCACGGCGCACGCCTTGGCGCCGGCGGCACGCAGAAGGGCGCCTTAGATGGGCGGCGTGCTCATCACGGTGGCGTTCGACGTCGTGCTCATCACGGCGGCGGCGCACGGCTCGGCGTTTAAGACGCTGCTGTTCGCCGGCCTGATGATCACCGCCATCGCGGCGCTGCTCGGGTCACAGCCGTGACCAAACATGCGGGGGTAGCTCAGCAGCAGAGCGCCGCGGGTCTTCGTCCTCCCGCGGAGGTCGGCAGTGCAAGTCCGCCTCCCCGCTCCATCAGCCTGGGAGCGCGGCCGTGAGAAGACCGGAAATCACCCGCGCCGACGTCGTGTGGATCGTCGTCTGCATCCTGATTTTCGTCGGCGCCATCGTCTTCGCACATTTCATGATGCGGCTGGAGAACTAGCGATGACTATCATCTTCGGCGGCCGCCCCAACGGATTGCGCATGTGCCGCGGCTGCGGCTGCGACGACAACCCCGCCTGCGTCGATGCGCGCGGCAATGCCTGCGCCTGGGTGCTACTCGATTTTACCATCGACGTCGCTGGGCCCGCGCCTCACTGCGACGGAAGCTATTGGCGGCCGCAGCTCGGGCAGCTCTCCGTTGAGCAGCTTCCGACCGGCGTCTGCAGCGCCTGCGCCGATCGCATCGGTTGGGATATGCGCGAGCTTGCCACGATGGGCATCGGCGATCTCGATCTCGGCGACGCAGAGGAAGCAGCATGAAGACCATCGGCTTTAATCGCATGCGCTATCTGTCGTTTCGGTCGCAAAGTGACTTGGCGTTGGCCTGGGCGCGCGACATTGACGCCGGCGAAGCCGCCAAGCGTCCACTGCTGGAACGTCTGTTTATCGTGATCCAATATTTTCAGCGGAAGGAAGCGGCGTGATGGCGACGGTCGCAACCCGCGTCGCATCGGGCGGTCAGATCGGGACGAAGCTGCGCCGCGTCGGCGACCGTGAGGGTTATCCGCACGGCGGCATCGGCCATTGGTGTCCGGCATGCCATGTGATGCACGTCTTCGCCGCCTGGAAATGGGACGACAACGTCGCCGCGCCGACGTTCATCGGCTACCGCACCGTCGCCTGGGGCGACCAGGCGAACGCGCGCTTCAAGGGTTTCGGCGGCGGCATATGCCACTACACGCTGATCGCCGGCATGCTCGAATTTTTTCCCGACAGCACGCACGCGCTGCGCGGTCGGAGCCTGCCGCTACCGGATCTTCCCGGCCACCTGGTCGATTGAAATTTTTTGTGCTGTGGCGTCCCGCGTCCGAGCAAACACCACGAGGAACGCCATGGCTCATTCCATCGAAGCCCGAGTTCGCACCATCATCGCCGAAGCGATTGACGCGCCGCCCGAGTTCGTGCGGCCGGAAACCGCGCTGCGGCTCGGCGACCATGATATCGGCTGGCACGGGCTCTACGAGATCGCCGATCGCCTCGAGCGCGATTACGGCATCCACTTCGACCTCGGCGCCGCCGACATCTGGACCACCGTCACCGACGTCATCGTCGCCACCGAGCAGCTCGTCGCCACCAAGGCCGCGCAACGGAGCGCGGCATGACCAGGCGCCCCAACCTCACCGCCGCCGAAAAGGAGTATGCGGCCGAGCGCCGCGAGCACGGCTGGTCGCACGATCGCATCGCGAAGGTACTATGCTGCTCGCCTGGCGCCGTCGCGTGGCATTGTCTCGCGATGGGCGCCGACCCTCCCAACGCCAAGCCAATCAACAAGACGATCAAGGGACCGCTCAGATATATGCGGAGCGGCAAGCCCGTGCGGCGCTTCACGGCGATCGACGATCAAGAGCTGCTCGCGCTCAGTCTCGCCGGCAAGACGCATTCGCAGATCGGCCGGGCGATCGGGCGCCAGCCAAAGAGCATCCGCGGCCGATTGATGACGCTCGCGCGCCATGAGGCGCGCGCTGAGAAGGCGTTGCCCCTGTTGTCGCGGAGCGCGGCATGAAGGCCTCGGCGGCGGCCATGAAGACTTTCTCGCTCGCCCAGCAGATCGAGGAAGTCGACCGCGAGCTCGAGCTGCGCCGGCGCGTCTATCCGGGCCAGGTCCGCAGCGGCGCCATGCGCCAGTCGGTTGCCGACTATCACATGGCGCGCATGCAGGCGGTGTTGACGTCGCTGCGATGGCTGCAGGCGAATGAGACGGACGTCCGCGCCTTTGTGGTAGCCAAAAGGACGAAGACGGCCGCCGAGCCGGGAAGCGAGGCGGCATGACCCTTCGCCACAAAATTGCGGCCACACTCGCCCCGTTGTCACACACAAACGCTGAGACCCACTAGATGTTGACGGAAGTCGAGACGGTCGAACAAGAAGCCACACGTCGTTTCTCTTGGGCCTTTCCGCCAGAGAGTGACAAAGAGGACGAACGCCGCCGCGTAGAAGGCCGCAAGCCACGTTGCGGGGGCGATTGGGAGCCAACAAGACAGGCGTGCATTGAGGACGTAATCAGGATGCGACAGGCTAACCACAAACGGTAGGGCTGTGTGTCTAAATGGCGGACGCTTTGAAAGCACACATCGCACAATGTCCGGAGCATCCGATGGCGGCGATTATTAAATCGCTCCGGGCTGCCTCCCACGCATTGCGAAGCTATCAGTATGGCAATGCCTCGCCCGATCTTGCGGAGGAAATCGCTAACGATGCTGATGCCACCATCGCCAAGGTCAAGCCATGACCGCGCGGCCGCTCACCGACGCCGAGATTGCGGCAGCGAAGTTTGTTCGGCGCATGAAGGCGCTCACAATTTGGCAGCCATGGGCATCACTGATCATTGTCGGCGCCAAGCCCTACGAGTTCCGCGGCTGGGATTTTCGCATCCGCGAGCCCGAACTGGTCGGTGTGCGCGTTGTCATCCACGCCGGCGCGCGGCCGGTGAAACTGATCGAGGTCGAGGATCTGTTGCGACGGCTCGGCGGCGACGACAATATGACCGGCCTCGTGGTCGACAAGGCACGGCAGCTGCTCGAGCGAGTACGCGACGCCTATAAATGCCGCCTGCTTCCGCTTTCCGCCGGCCTCGGCACCGCGATCATCGGCCGGCCGCGCAATGCCGGCATCATTTTCGGTGCCAATGTCGCTGACAGCGATCGCGGCGCCTTCAATTTTGCCTGGCCGCTTTCCGACGTGCGCGCGTTCGACACGCCGATTCCGGCGCGCGGCGCGCAGGGCTTCTGGACCTGGCCCTATTCGATACCCGGGGAGGCTGCCCGTGGCGATGCGGCATAGGCGCGAGGCCGGCGACGTGCCGCCGATCATGGCCGCCTACCATATGGGCTGCGCCTCGCTGGCGGAGTTCGAGCAGAAGCTCCCTGCCCTGCTCGGCCGCGGCTTCCCGGCGCCCGACGAGACCACCGGCAATTTCGATCTCGACGCGATCAAGGCCTGGCGCCGCTCGCGTCATCCACAGCTTTTCCCTTCCGATCGCTTGCTCGTCGGCCCGACTGCGCGCGACGCTAGAGACGTCGTGCCCGGCCGGCTGGCGAGGATTCGCGGTGGGTGACGTGAAAATCCGGTACTACGTCACGCGGCAGCGGCCGGGAGCCCGCAAGTGGGGTTATTGGGCGCCTTGCCTCGCCCGCGGCGGCAAGCCGACGCTGATGGCCAAGCTCGGCTTCAAGATGGTCGACTGCGGCGAAGACGGCCCATACGCCTGGGCGATCGCTCATCAATGGAACGAGCGATGGGATATTGCCCGGGCGAAGCTCGCAAAGGGCGAGACGCCGGAAGTACCGGCAAAAATGGAGAGGATATTCCCGGCGGGCAGCCTCGGCGAGGCGTTCGCCCGCTTCCGCGGCACAAAGACCTGGCTGGAGAAAAAGCCTCGCACCCGCGAGGACTGGCTGCGCGGCTTCAAGCACATCGACCCGATCTTCGGCGACGTCGATCCGAAAACCGTCTCGCTCGAGGATCTCGACTCTTGGTATGCGGCGCTGCTCGCCGCCGTCGGCATTCGCGAGGCACACCGCGCTATGAAGATCTGGCGCGCGCTATGGCGCATCGCCGGCACGCTGAAGACAGGGCGCGGCGGAAAGTATTGCGAGCGCGACCAAGATCCATCGCTCGGCATCCGTCGCAAGACGCCGAAGCCACGCAATGCCATCTGGTTCGAGGGTGAGGCCGTGCGCCTGGTCAAGCGCGCCTGGCGCATGCGCTTTCGCGGCCTCGCCGCCGCGCTCGCGGTCGCCTGGGACTCGATGCTGTCGCCGGTCGACGTGCGCACGCTGACGCCGGCGCAATTGCGGCGCGACGCGCGTGGGCCGCTGTTTACGCTCGATCGCACTAAGACCGGTGCCCCGGCGATCGCCACGCTCTCCAAGCGCACGGCGCGGCTGCTGGAGGGCTATCTCGCCACGCTGCCGACACTGCATCCGGATGCGCCGATTTTCCGCACCCGCGGCCACGCCGCGGGCCCAGGGCGGCCGCGGCCGCCGGTCCCTTACACCGCTGACACGCTCGGCGACGATTTCCGTGCCGTGCGCGAAGCGGAGTTTCCGGGCGACACGCGCCAGCTGATGGATTTCCGCCGCTCCGGTTCCGTCGAGGCCGAGGCCGGCGAGGCCGACGAGCGCGGGCTCGCCAAGAAAATGGGCAACACCATCGATAGGAACCGCGCGCTGCGGAACACCTATTTGCCGCCGAACGCGACGGTGGTGCGGCTCACCGACGAAGCCCGCGTGCGCGGCCGGCGCCGCTTGCGCGAGAGCGGGAATGATCGAAAATGACTGAGCGCATCCCCTATTACCGCGTCCTCGGCAAAAAGGACCATGCCTATTGGTGTCCGAACAAGCGCATGCGTTCGCTCGGCTTCGAAATGCAGGCCCTCGGCATTGCCGGGCCTGCGGCACAGGCGGCTGCGCGCGAACTCAATGCGAGATGGCAGACCGCGCGCAAAGAAAGTCCTGCGCGCCTCGGCGTGCGCGCCCCATCCTTGCAGGCGCCCGAGGCCGATGTTCACTATGTATATTTTCTCATTGCTGGTGATCGCATCAAGATTGGCGTGTCGCGGACGCCTATGTCCCGGGTTGCTGACGTTGCCCTTGGAGCGGCTGATCGCGTCCGCGAGGTGCTCGTCGTACCCGGAACGCGCGCCGACGAGAAAAAATTGCACCGGCGGTTTGCCAGCTATAGGACGCGGGGCGAATGGTTCGTCGCGAACCGGGCCCTCCAGCTCACGATCATGCGTTGTGCGGCCGCCGGCGCGGTGGTGCACGACGGGCCCGAATCCGGAACGAATAATGGGCTTGGAGTCGAATCACGGGAGGGGGTACCGCTTGAATCACATGCCGTCTAAGTTATTGAGATTGCTGGCGGGAGCGACGGGACTCGAACCCGCGACCTTCGGCGTGACAGGCCGTAGGTTTAGCAACGATTTCAACGCGCGATTCGACTCCGGTGCGGGCAAAAGCCGCTGCAGAACCCAGGATTCGACTCCTGAGATCCCGAGAGTTGAAACGTGAACCGCAGCCGAATTCACCTGCTGCGCGTGCTCGCGATGCGCATGGTCGATACCGGCGTGCCCGAAAAGCTGATCGAGGTTATTCGCAAAGCCGCCGAGGAGCTCGAGGCGCGACAAGCGGACGGACGCACTGCCAGCCTGGAGGAGGAAAAGCGCATCGAACGGCAGCGGACGCTGTTCACGATGCTGCCGGTGTCGGATGCCGTCGATCGCCTCAGACAGGCGATGAAGCAGCGCGCCTACGATCTCATGTGGGACGGGGATGGGTTAGCAACCGATGCTATCCTCGAATTTCTGCCGGCGCGCGACGCCGACCAAGTGCTAAACGCCTGGGAAAATGACCAGGACGACGACAATCCGAAGTCGGCGTTTCACTGAGCCGGCGGCCGTCAGGAATCCATTAACCGCGCCCTGCGATTCTCCCCGACGGAGATCGCCATGACCAAAAAACCCGACACCGAGGCGCTTTGCGAGGAGCTATTGAAGCTCCACAAGAGGCACGAGGCCGATTTCGCCCGCATCAAGGAGATCAAGTCGATCCTGATCGCCGCCGCGGCCGAAGCCGGCGAGAACGCCAAGATCGTCATCCCGAAGCTCGGCATCGTCAAGGTTTCGGCACCGAAGGACAAGCACTGCACCGGCACCGCGCCGGAGATCGTGGTCGAGGTGTTCCTCGCCATACCCGAGCGCGAGCGCAAGGATCTGCTCAAGCGCGGCATCGTCGTCAACGCCGAGCAGTGGACCGGCAAGTATTACGGCGCGGTCACCGCAGAGCTTTTCTCGGCCTGAAACGCAAAAAGAACCCTCCGGCCGGAGCCGGAGGGTTCTCTCGCTCAGACAGCCGCCGGTGGGCCCGGCGGATCTCGGACGGCGGCCAGCGGCCGCCGAATTCAATTAAGGAATGCAGTCTAGCCGGTCGTCTTGACCGGACGGCTCCGGAGCGGGTGGATATATCCCTCGCCGTGCCGCAGCTCGTCGTACCATTGCCGCAGCTGCTCGATCGCCACCTTTTGCAACGCCACCTCGGTCATCAGCGCTTTGAGCGCCGTGACCTCGTTCTTCAGTTCGACGATCGATAATTGTGCCTGCTTAAAAAGCTCCTTCTGCAAAAGGATCGCCGATTCGACCCGTTGTGTGCCGCGGCCGAGGCGAAAGGAGACGAGTATGCCGCCACCAAGGATGGCGAGCGTCTGGACGAAGCCGACGGCAATGCCGACGTAGACCAGCGTCTCGGGCACGGCTTGTCGCTCCTTATTTTATGCTGTCGAGATCGGCGGCGAGCTGCGCGGCGCCGAAGCCGTTGGGCGCCTTGCCGCTCGCTTTGTCGATCGCGTCCGGACTGAGCACGGCGTAGAGCTCGCCCTGGCCGGCGGTCGAGGCATATTTGGCCATTGCCTGATAAGTGATCTTGCCGAGCATGCCCCAGGTGTCGATCGTCACGCCGGCGGCATCGTAGGCGACGCCAGCGAAGCAGTGGCCGCTGTCCGGATCGGGATCTCCGGCGACGTCCCAGGTAAAGCCGGACGCGCCTGGCATCGGATTGATCCAGGCGTCCGGAAGCTCGACGCCGAAGTAAAGGTTTTCGAACAGCCAGAGCGCGGCCTTGACCTCGTCCTCATTGCTGCCGTCGACGGCGACCCAGCCGGAGATCTGATGCGAGCCGGGCAATAGCCCCGTCGCCTGCCAGTAATTCAGAACATCCTGCTCGTTGCCGCCCTGGTCGGTCGAGGGCTCGCCCGGCACGTAGCCAGTGGTCGCGGAATAGAACTTGACGACATCGGCCTCGGTGAAGGGGATCGGCTGGCCGGCATTGGCCAAGAGCGTGCCGCCGATATGGAAGGCGCCGGCGGACGTGCAATCGCTCAGCGAGCCGTTGCCGAGGATCTCCGCCAGGAACGCCGCAGGCTTCGCCGAATAGTCGATCGACGTCGGCGCCGCCGGGAAACCCTTGAGCAGATAATTGCGCAGCGATAGCCGCGGACCGCGCGCGATCGGCCGTCGGCGGCCGAGTTTGAACGGCCGGCCGGTGACCGGATGAACGATGGTTTTGACGGGCATCACGGACCTACTTCGGCAATGGCACGGCCTTGCAGCCGCCGTCCTGCCGGCAATCGTGAAAAGCGTTCAGACCGAGCGTCCCCGCGGTAACACCAGCAGCACCCACGGTGAGTCCGACGACGACCCACGGCGGCAATGCGGCGCAGCCGCCAAGAGCGAGCAGCACTGCGGCAAGGGCAAAATATCTGCGCATGCGGCCGATCTCCTATTTGATGAAGTCGAGGAAGTTCTGGATGCCGTGCGCGGTTTCGCTATTCGGTCCGGGGAAATGCATCAGGATTGGGCGCCAGTCCCACGACGGCACCATGGGCACAATATCGCCGCCGCAGCGCCAGCCGACGATCGGCACGCCGGCGAGCGCGTCCGGGGCGTCGAGAAAGACGCGCGCCGGCGCGAACAGAAAGATCGCTTCCGGCGCATTGCCCTCATCGGCAAGGAGCGCGCTCATGTCGAGCGCGACGGAACCGCCGAGACTATGGCCGATCGCGCACCACTTTTTGCCCTTCACCGCCTGGCGCACGCCGTCGATGACGGAAAGTGTGGCGTCGCGGAAGCCGCGGTGCACCGGCGGCAGCGTCGGATGCGCGACCTGTTCCTTCGCGGCCGCTGGCCAGCCGTCGAAGTCGAGCACCCAGCCAAACTCCGAATGCGTACCTTCGGTCGAGACCGCAAGCGTGTCGCCGATCTGACTGAGGAACACGTTGACCGCGCCGCCGTAGCCGGAAAAGTCCGGCTTGCCGCCGCCATAGGTCGCCGCTGCGGCGAGCACTGCGTCGCGAGGAGAGATCATGACACAAATTTTTTCTCTGCCGCAGCGCGTATCTTCTGGTGCAGCTCGACGATCTTGTCGAGGAACACCATGAATTTCTCGACGCTTTTATCGATCGACTCGCCGGATGAGACCTGCAACCACTCTTGGTCCGCCGCGCCCTTGATCTGCTGCACCAGCGTCTCGTCGAGCGCCGCGAGCACACGCTCGCCGACGGTCATTTTTACAACGGGTTGATTGGTACGAGCGCGGTGGCGCCAGTGAGAAGCGCCTGCACGGCGGCCCACAATGCCGCAGTCCCCGTTGGTCCACCAGCAATCGCGGCAGCAATGCCTGCTCCGGCGATGCCGACCTGCGCCTTGGCCTTGTTGTACATCGGCGCGCAGGCGATATTGAGCTGGTCAAAGGCGCCATTTGGGGCAAACCAATTGGCCAGCACTTGTTCATCATCGAATGCGGTTTCGATGAATGTCGCGACTCCTGCCTGATTTGGAAGCAGCGATGGCGTAGATCCTTGCGCGAGACCAAGAAGATAGGTCCAGCATGGCTTCGTTGTTAGATTGTTATTTGTCGTCGCCTGATTGAGCGCGTTCTGTAGATCGGATGTTCCGAAATTCCGTAGCCAAGTGATGGGATCGACGGTCTTTTGCGGAGCCGCCGCGGGAGCGGTCGCGTCCTTTTTCACCGCTGACTTGAGCTTCGTGAACTGGACGGTGTTTGCCGCCTGCGCCGGCATCGGAGCGAGCAAAGAAGCGCCGAGGATGCACAATGCCAGAAGCGCGGCAACCTTTGCCGTCGCTTTGCCTTCAGGCAGCGCGATGGCGACGATGCCGCCGACGCCCATGCCGATCGACTGCAGGTTCGAAGCCCAATCCTGGGCGTCTCCGACATGGAACACAGCGCCGAGCACGAGCGCCAAGCCGGCGTAGGTGGACGGCTCGCGCAGGCGCGCGCCGAGCCAGGATATTTCCTGCACGACTTTCTGACTGTCGATTTGCGGCGCAGTTTTCGGATCGTCGGCCATCGATGGCCTCCTATGTTGCAACTACTTCGAGATTTAATCGGTCGCGTGATGGGCACGCAGCATGTCGCGGCATGCCGGCGATATCCGGGTCTTGTTCGTGATCAGGCAGTGCGCGACCGGGCGCGGATTGCCGAGAAACGCCACAAACAGATCACCGGCCGAACAGAGCTTGCGGGCGTCGGCTTCGCAGGCGGCGCGTTCGGCCGTCATGTCTTGAGCATGCGACGCGATTGCAAAGAACCATTCCAGGGTGATGCCAAGGATGACGGCGGCGAGCAGCGCCTTTCTGATTTTGTTTTTCACCGGTCACCGCTACGATTGCTTCAGATTGGCGTTGATCGCCGCCCAGGTCGCGGGACCGGCGAGACCATCGATGATGAGGCCGACCGCCTGCTGGAATGCCTCGACCGCGCGGCGTGTCTCGCGGCCATAGCTGTGGTCGACGGTGAGCTGCGGGTTGGCGCCGAGCGCATTGAAGGCGGCCTGCAGCGCTCCGGCATTGTGCAAGCCGATCGGCGGCGGCGCCGGGGGCGCCGGCGGCGCTATCGAGGCCACGGCGGCGGGAAATGCGGACGGCAGCGCCAGGTCGGGGCGCAATTGCATGATCCGGTACATCATCGGAATCACGCCGAGCTGCTCGTCTTCGGCGTTCGGGTCCCACACGCCATCGGCAGGATATTTGCCGCCGGCGTAGATGTTGGTACCGGCCCAGAGGTAGCCGGTGTGCTTGCAGTGATTGCGCGGCCCGAAGCCGTTGAACAGCTCTTCCTCGTAACAGGACCGCTCCCAGCTCCAATTTGGCGCGCCGACGGCGTCGAGATGATCAATCCGATAGGCGCGGATTTGCGCGCCGCTCCAATTCTGGAACGGGCCTTCGCCGCGCGGCACGTGCACCGACACGCGGTCCCAGGGGTCGCCCTGCGCCGGGCTCAATCGGAAATTCGACGCTGCCTCGCGCTCGAACGAGGCTGCAGCGACGATCTGTGGAACGCCGGTCGCATCGCAGCCGGCCTTGTAGCGGCCTAGATCAATGAAGCCGATCAGCTTCTTCGCCGTCGCGGTGACCGCTGCTTCGCGCGTGATCACCATGCGCGCAAGCAAAGAGGTGTATTCCGGCGCGAGAGCCGTTAACGGATGCTGCATGGGACGATCTCAGTCTTGCGGATGCGCCGGCAGTTTCAGGCGCCCGCTCCCGGCAGGAAGCAGCGGATTTGCGTCGCACCGTCGACGTCGGTGTAAGGCCACACGACCGCAGGGCCGAACTTGTTGGGCTCGTTGACCACCGCGCTATCGGGCACCACGAACCATGCGCTATTCAAGCGCACGCGGTATTCGCCGGCAGGGCCGCCGGTGTCCCAATCAACGTCCTCGACCCGGACGCCGTCGGCATTCGAACAGCACGATCCCTTGCCGCTCGCCAGACTGCTCCACCATGCCGCCGGCGGCGCCTCGCCCTTGGCTATGAGGTTCGCCCAATAGCCGGTCGGATCGCCGGCGTGCGCCGAGGCGGCGACGCATAGGATCAATGCGGCGAGAAAGGCTCGCATGGATTGCCCTTGTTTGGAGAACACTTCAGCTCGTGAAGAAGCTCTTGCGCACTTCGATCGAGCCGACGGCCTGCGTCGAGACGAAGCCGGATGGATCGATGGCGCGGAGCTGGTCTTTGTATTTGCCCGGCATGATCGCGGCCGACTGGCCTCCCGAGAGGATGGGCGTCGGCGTAATCGTGATCAGACACTTATTTGGCGGCGTGTCGCCGGGATCAGTCACGATGATGCCGCCGCCGGCGAGCGTGAGTTCAAGCACGACGTTGCCGTCGCAGTCCTGCATCTCCCACTCGATCACGGCGCCGGCGCCGAGATTGAACGGCGAGCCGTCGGCATAGTGCAGGCATGCATAGATCGGATAGGTATCGCCGGAAGTGAAGGCGAACGGCGGATGCAGCGCGGCCATTCTATCCCTCTTTGCCGTCGATCGCGCCGGCCGAGGCGCGTCCCGTCAGAAAGCGGACCAGGCGCAGATCCAAGACAGGAGCCAGGAACGCCAACGCCTTGGATGCCGCTGCCGTGAACGCCAGCAGTCCCACGGCACCGCCTGGCGCGGCCTGCCCCGCCGCAGCCGCGTTGCTACTCGCGACAAGTCCGACCTTGCCGGTCGCGTGGGCGGCGCCGGCTGCAGCGGCGAAACCGCGCGCCAACAGATGGACGAAATTGCCGACGCCGGTGCCGATACGGGCATTGGCCATCGCAGCCGCAGCGCCGCGGGCGAGCAATCCGACGATGCCCCTTGCCGATGCGAAAGACTTTGCCGCGCCGGAGCTGTGCGCCGCGAGCGCCGCTCGCCAAGTGCCCGCCGTAGCCGCCTTGGATGCCGCAATCGTGCGCGCCAAGAGTCCCACGGCGCCGGCAGGTGCCGCGATTGCCGCCGCCGTGCCCTTCCCCGTCGCAATGAGCGCGAGCTTTCCGCTCGCGCGGGCGGTCCCCATCGCAGCGGCGAAGCCGCGCGCGACCAGATTGACGAAAGCACCGATGCGGATGGACGCAGCCGCCTTGGATGCCGCTGCCGTGCGCGCCAGGAGTCCCACGGCGCCGCCGGGCGCAGCGCGGGCCGTTGCAATTGCTTGCCCCGCGGCAGTGAGTCCGAGCTTTCCGGTCGCGTGGGCGCTCCCCATCGCAGCGGTGAAGCCGCGCGCGACCAGGTTGACGAAAGCGCCGATGCGGATTGTGGCATTGCCCGCCGCAGCCATGGTGCCGCGGGCGATCAAACCGACAATGCCCGATGTCGACGCGAAAGACTTCGCCGCGCCGGAGCCGCGCGCGGAAAGCGCCAGCCGCCAAGTGCCCGAAAGGGAAGCCTTGGCTGCCGCCATGCCGCGCGAGAACAGCCCCACCGTTCCCGCGGACGTGGCGGTCCCCGACCCAGCCGCCTTCCCCGATGCGTTAAGCCCGAGCTTGCCGGCCGGCCGGGCCAGCCCGGTCGCAACCGCGAGCGTACGCGCGAGCAGATAAATAACAGCGCCGGTGCCGATACCGGCTCTGGCCATCGCCGCCGCAACGCCGCGGGCGAGCAATCCGACGACGCCGGAAGGGGAGGCACGAGCCGCAGAGAATCCCGTTCCACGCGCCGCCAAAGGCACCGCGCCCTGCAGGTTGGCATTGGCTTTCGCCAGCGCATTCGCCTTGGCGGCGAGTGCGGCGATAGCGCCGGCTTGCGCGCGCGCCATGGCGAGCGATGTTGCTCGCGTGATGACCGGCACTTTGCCGGAAAACGAAACGAGACCTTCCGCCGATCCCTTTCCAGATCCCAGCAGAGACACGACGCCGCGTAAGCCAGCCAGTGAGTTTGCTGCCGCCATGCCGAGCGCCCGCAACGCAACGGCCGCGACGCCTTCCGGCTCGTTACGATCAAACCATTCTATGATTGGCAGAACAGCGGGATGCCACCAAGCATGGATCGCAAGGTCAGGATCGCGCATGGACGAGGCGACGCCCGATCCGCTACTGCCGGTCGGTGCTGGCAGCGTGGCCGCAGCGAATGTTATGGCGTAGGACCCGTCAGTGTAGCCAGCGCCCGGAGTTATCGTGTAGCACCAGTTGATCGGAGCATCGGTTCTAAAGTCGATGTGCCCACCACAATCGGCGTTGTCGTAGTTGTCATTGTCGTTTTGGCCGCTGTAGTGCATAAAATCGTCTACCGCTCCTTGCGGCGACGAACACGTTAACCCAGGTCCCATTCCTAACCCGGTAGCAGAGATACACAAACCGTAATTTACGCCTGGGGTTATAGTAGGGACGTTTATCAGCGAGCCGTAGTTGCTAGGAATACCCCCGTTTCCTGTACTGTAGGTCGTATTAGACACGTACTGATCGAACGGGGACGTAGCCATATTCGCTATGTCATAAAAGACCCAAGTGTACCCACCGCCAAAGCTACCTGCCGTCCCCGCTATCGTGAGTGTGGCGTTGGTATCAGCCGCAGTATTTGCAGCCCAACCCATCAAATCACCTGTAGCGGAGGCTTCGTTAGTCCAAGTGTAGCTGTCGCTATCTGTGAGGGTCAGACCGGCTAAATTGCCTCCTGTAAGCGCGCGAGCGAAGCGTAAGTTGCCCGTCCAAGGAACCTGAAATTTGACGGACGTCAGGGCTGCATCAGCCAACGTCGATTGATGGATAATCTTGTTGATCCAAGGGCCGTACGCAGGCGCCGGACTACCCGCTGGCCCCGCCGTCAGTGCAATGGCAATGACGTTGTAGGTGTTTGTGGTATCACCAGTAGCGGTGAAGCCGGGATTGATAGCGGCGGCAGTTGTTTGCAAATAGTATTCTTCGGCGTGAGCAAAACCATATCCGCCGGACGCCTGCACTTCGATGCAGGTAATGTTGGCCTCAAGCAGCGTGTGCCCAGAACTGGGGACGAACGACGACGGTGCTGTCGTCTGCACCATGTTCGCACCAGACGTGCAGCAATAAGTGACAATGAGGTTGCCGCCACCGGAATTGTTGTTGCTTGGGGTAAAGGAGCCGGCAGTCAGGTTTGGGCCGGTCTGAGCGTATGCGCCGGCGGAAGTACCGCCAGAGCCGATGATGTGGCAGAACTCTTTTATATTCCACTGCCACGGCGGGGTCGGCATTCCGTTGAGCATCCCCGTGATGGTCATCCATCCCGGCAGAGAGCCAATCAGCAAGAAGAACCCACTTACATTATTGCCCTGCCCCACGCCGACAGTGCCAATTGGCGCAGGCCAAACACCGTTCAGATTGTCTGACAGGACGGGCGTATTGCCGTCAGGCCACGTCGCTGAAACGAGATAACAGTTGCCCGCCTGCGTCTTGTTGGGGACCTTGTACCTGAAATTGTTTTGTCCACCTGTGCCGCCTATCCCCGCCGTAGGAACACCCGCGCCATAATAATTCGAGTCAGACGAAATCATCTGCACTAAGGAGGGAGTCGGCACGGCTGGCCCCCCTTTAGTATTCTGTGAGGATCAAGACTGCGTTGTTAAGGCTCACGTCCTCGGCAGTGATGCCTTCCATCTGGAAGTCAAACCAATATGACGTGCCGACTAGCAGGCCTGTCACCAGCGCAGGCTGACAAACCGGAACACGCACGTCCGTCGCGGCACCAGCAGTTGTTGGGACGGAATACTCGGTGGCTTTGCCGATAACCGTACCCGTTGCGGCGGCTTGGTACGACGGTCCAGAGGCCCCGGAGGCGTAGGCCAATTGAAGAATGATGCCCTCGTCAACCGTAGTGACTGAAGAAGTAAGATAACCGGCAAGTGTCGCCTGGATGTTACCGGACTTTGCCGGGGTTATGAGTGCCCCCATACCACCCATGACGAACGAACTGGTTGATGTCGGGACAAGAGCAGAACTCGATGTCGTCTGACTGACCGCACCGTTGGCGACCGCCTGCAATATCTGGCCGGAAGCCGTCTCAACATACCAACCTTGGCCTTCTTCGTAGGTCAACGAATAGCCGGCAGGCAACGCCACGCCTCGCAGCGTTACCAGCGTCGTGCCGTCGGTGTGCTGAACCGTCAGCGTGTTCGCTGCCGAGCCATTGTTGAAGAAGCTGAGATGCTTGATGTTGCGTTGGACGCTAGACCCTGGCGACGACACAACGGTCGTCGTTGTTGCGGTGGAGACCGTCGTATTTTGCGTATTCGGCGTAATGGTGCCAGATGAGTTGTCCGCGAACGAGGCATGCACCATTAAGGATTGCGCGGCGCTGGTCACCACCTGGATCAGTGCGCTTGTGCCGGCGAGAAGCAACATTTCAGGTCACCGCGAGTCAAAGCAAAATATCGCTTACGCCAGCATCAGCGTGAAGGTCGACGTGGCGAAGCTCGCCGTCACGTTGATCGAGATCGGCTGCTGGGTGAGCTGGCGGAACTGGCCGCCGCCGATCCCGGTAGTGTTGACGCCGGCGGTGAACGTCGCGCCCGACAGGTTCGCCGTGGTCAACAGACCAGACCAGGAGCCGCCGGTTGTCGGCAGCGTGCCGCCGTACTTCTGCGTCACCACGATCGAGGAGCCGTTGGCCGGTGCGTCAGACGTGCTGTCGCAGGTCAGCACGCCAGGCGACGCCGAGCTGCAAGAGAACGGAATCCACTTGTTGTTGCCGAGATAGTCCCAGGTGATCGGGTTGCCGCCAGATAAAGCGTCGAACAGGCCCCAAGCCACTGCGGGCGCGCTGAACAAAAGCGAATCAGTCGAACCGGACGATGCATGGGCCGCCGCAGCCGAGAGGGTAACGGTCGAACCGGCGACGCTCGCCACCGTACCGATCTGCGCCGAAGCCGTCACATCATAGACGTTAGCCCCAGCCACGACCCAGCTCGGGACCGCGGCTCCCATCGTGATCGTGGTCGAAGCGGTCGTGAACGAGGCGCCAGCCGCAAGAGCGCCGCCCCATGGCTCGGTCCCGGCGGCTTGCGGAAAGGTAACGACTGCGCCGGAATTGGTGACGTTGGCGGGAGCCGTCGCCGGCTCATTCCCCGAAGACGCCGATGCCGCCGGCCAAGCGGAGAAGGCCAGCGAGTCCGTGGATCCAGAACCAGCATTCGCGGCGTTGCCGGTCAGCGTCAGCGTGGTGCCGGTGTAGGTCAGCACCGTGCCGATCTGCTTGCCCGCGGTGATGTCGTAGACGTTCATCCCTGCAACCACCCAGGGATAGCCGCTGACATTCGGCATCGTGATGGTCGCGCTCGAGGTCGAGATCGCGCCAGCCGCCGTGATCTCGCCCGCGACCTGCACGCGGGCATAATTTCCGCCGGCCATCTCGACTCCGCCGGTGACGGCATCCGCCGTCGGTGGAGCGACGAACAGCGTAAGGAAGCGCGACGCCATCGCCGGCATCGGCGCGTTGCCGGTTTCCCAATTCAGCACGTTCTCGGCCGAATAGTCGGATAGACCGCTCATGATCTCGTTCTCCTTGATAGGGATGCGTAGGTGGAATTTGCCGGGTTGCCAGCGACAACCTGCGGCTGTTAAGCTTGGCTACGGAAGGAAACCGCCCGCGTGGATGCGATCAGCCAAATGTCGACGACGCTCTTGAGATCCGCCGAAAACGAGGCCTCGATTTATGTCGGCTCGCGAAGGCTAAGGCTCGTCGGCACTCATTCGAACTACATGCGCGGACTGCGACGCTGGCGCGGTTTGCGGACCTGGCGAGCAGATAAAACCGCGATCGCAGCGGCGGCTATGACGCTTTCTCGCGGATCGTTATGCCTCGACGTTGGCGCCCATATCGGTTTGACCGCCATTACAGTTGCGGTCCTGCGCCCTGATTGCCGCGTCGTGGCGTTCGAGCCGCAGCCCATGGCGCAAGAGTGTCTCCGGCAAAACCTCGCAGCGAATGCGATTACCAATGTTGAGGTGATCGACGCGGCGGTAGCAGATTTCTCCGGCCCGCTCTCATTCAGCGATAATGGGCCGTGGTCGGTCGCCAACCGCGGCACCGTAGCCTGCAAGGCTGTCCGATTAGACGATCTCGGTCTCGGCGCGCCAAATTTCATCAAGATAGATGTAGAGGGCTTTGAACCAAATGTTTTGGCCGGAGCGCGCCGACTGATCGCAGAGGCGCAACCCCTAGTCTTTATGGAGTTCTGCCCTTGGACATTGCTTCTGCACCATTACGATCCGCTGACCTTCGCCACGTCGATCTGGTCGAATTTCGACGTGCTGCAGGTCTTTCATCGCGAGCGAGCGCAACCCTTGCCGCATGACCCGCAAACTTTTCTGCACGTCAATTTGATGCGGCACGAATGCGTAAGTGATCTTTTGCTGCGACCAAGAGCTCCGATCCCTCCATTAGAGCAAATGGTTCATCATCGCACATCGAACTAAAACTCGGTCGTTTCGTCGATCAGCGTCGATAAGATCAGAGCCGCGCGAACAGGACCGCGGTGAGCGAAAGCTGGGTGTTGTTGTGCGCGGTGCCGGAGCCGGCGGCTTGGGTCGAAATGCCGGTGTCGGCGGTATCGACGCCGACGCCGGTGCCCGATGAATTGTTGCTCACGCCGGTGCCGGATGAGTTGTTGTTGATGCCGGTCGTGGCGCTGCTTGTGGGTTCGTTGACCCAGGGAGTGCTCTGGTTGCTGGCCTCGATGTTGGTCCCAAAAACCCCAGCATTGGAAGCATAACCAGGGACCGTGTGAGAGTGCCCCGGATCGGTATGCGAGTGGTCGTGGCCCGGATCGTTGACCGAGTGGTCGTGGCCCGGATCATTGACGCCGTGGCTATGACCAGGGTCGTTGACGCCGTGATTGTGCGAAGCGAGCTCGCCGGTCGCCAGCGCGTGCAGCGACTCGCCGAGCGTCGAGCCGAACATATTGGAGGCGCCGGCGGTGATCGGCACGCCGCTCAAGCGACCCGTCGTCGCGGCGCCGCCCATGCCGTCGACGCCGATCAGCGACTTGCACTGCGAGTCGGGCAGCTGGATCGGCTTATTCGCCGTCCAGTCCGCTGAGGCCGAGCCGCCGCGGCCGCCGGTGACCGGGCAGAGCGTGTTGGAGAAATTGTTCCAGAGCAGATAGTAGAGCTGCTGGCAATCGGCGTTGGCGCGGGCGGTCGCCGCCGAGGAGGCGCTGCCGATGGTCAGGCCGTTGAGCGGCACCCAACCGGTGAGCGTCGTGCCGGCGAGTTTCCATTTCAGGTCGCCGGTGCCGCCGGCGTCGCCGCGCGGGATCTGGAATTCGGTGCCGTCGTAGGTCAGCGCCGCCATCTGACCCGCGACCAGGTCATAAGGATTGAGCGCGCTCAAGTCGGAACGCGTGAGGTTGAAAGTGCCGAGATTGCTGGTGCCGTTATAGACCTGGATGGTCGCCGCCCCGGTGATGGTATAGGCGACCTTGGTGCGGATGATGGAGCCGGCGCCGAGCGCGAAGCCCGGCTGATTGACGTTGACGATCAGCGCATTCTGCGCGCCGATATCGGCGGCATAGGGCGGCGCTGCGGCCTGGATGGCCTGCAGCAGCATGTTCGCATTGGTATTGTCCTGCGGGATGTTCTGGCCGGTGACGGCGGCGCGGAGCATCTGCAGCAGAAAATTGAAAAAAGAAGCGCCGTAGGCGGTCCCATCATTCGCGGTCGGCGAGGAGCAGTCCTTGAAAAAGGTGTTGTTCGACCCGAACACCCGCGAGTCCGCGGGCATGGCGGTGACCGAGTTTGCAGCATTGGCCGGGCCGAAGAGATCGGTCATGGAGTGCTACCGCGATGTGGAAAAGGAAAAAGTCAGCTAGATGCTGATGCGCGCCCGGCCGGATGCTGCGGCCGTGCCGCGGGCGACCAGGGCGACAAAGGCGGAAGAGTTGTCGGTGACGTAATTAACCGTCAGATGCGCCGGCAGAATGCGCTGGAAGGCGCACTCAAGCGACGTGATATTGGGCTGGCATTGTTGCTGTTGCCCCGCAAGAAAGATGCCGGCGCGCGAGGGCGTCGACATGGGTATCCCATAGGCGCCGCTGGAACCGAGAAACACCGTGATGGTGACGATGGTCGCCTGCGCGCCCGGATTGGCGAGAGCATTGCCGGCATGGCAGCAACCGGCCTGAGTGCCGCCGCCAAAATCCGAACAAGCGATCGACCAGCCGAGCGACGCGGCCAAGGCGACCCACGATGGACAATGCGGCGAGCCGAAATAGCCGACCTTGGCGCAGAGGTTCGGATACGGATCGCAGTTATCGGGCAATCCGTATTCCGCGTTCCAGAGATCGAGAGTCGTGGTCGCGGAGGCGCAGAAAAATTCATCCTTGAGCGCGCAGAACTGGCCCTCGATCCAGTTGCGCACGGTGCCCAGCGCGGCGACGAAGCCGGCCTGCACGTAGCCCGCTGGCCAATCGCCCGGCGCCGGAATGCGATTGCCGAGCGACGCGAGCCACGCCAGGAAATTGGCGATCGTGCCGCCGCCATCGTTCGCCGGCCACGCTTTGCCGCGCGGCAGCAACGCCGCGGTCGCCTGAATGCTCTGCTCGAGCGTGGGGCAGGTGAACGGCGGCCGCGCCGAGGACGGGCAAGAGGTCATCTGCTCCGCTCCGGCACTAACTCAGAACGTCACGGTCCCGAGCACGGCGATCTGTCCGGCGGTCAAAGAGGTGTTGCCGGGGGAAGCCGAGAACGCCAAGGAGTCGGTCGAGCCGGCGCCGGCGTTGGCCGCATTGGCCGTTAGCGTCAACGTGGTGCCGGTATAGGTCAGCACCGTGCCGATCTGTTTTCCCGCAGTAATGTCGTAGACGTTCATGCCGGGCACAACCCAGGGATAGCCCGAGACGTTCGGCATCGTGACGGTGGCGCTCGAGGTCGAGATCGCGCCGGCCGCCGTAATCAGGCCAGCCACCACGCTCACGGTGCCGCTGGTGACGCCCGGCGCGTTGTCGACGGCCTGCTGGAGCCATTGCTGCAGGAAGGTGAACGGGATCGCGAGATAGGGCATCGACGCGTTCGGCGTGGCGATGCCGGCGACCTGCGACAGCCGAAGGAACGCCGCCTGCAGCTCGGCGATCACGGCGGCCTGCGTCGTCGGATTGGACGGCGTCAGTCCGGTGATGATGGCATTGACGGCGACCGGCGTCGGCGCCACGACGGTGACGGTGGCCGCGGACGGCTGGACGGTTTGTATGAAGGCGGTGATCCCGGCGATATCGCCGGATTGCGGGATGCCGTTCGCATAGAGGTTGTCCATCATCGGCAGCACGCGCACGGTGCCGATGCCGGCCCACAGCGGCTCGACGAACACGCGGGTGACGTTGCCGTTGGCCTGCTGCGTCCAGATCACATAGTCGGATGCCGCGCCTCCCTGCGGCGGATTTCGTTTCTTGAAAAGGATGCGGTAGCGGAACGTCCCCGGCGGCGGATTGAAAGTGGCACCGTCCTGTTCGACGTCGGTGCCCCCGGTCATGCCGCCGGTCGCGACCATCGCCACCGCGGCGGCATCGCCGTTTACGTCGGTGGTGCCCGATGAGATCGAAAGCGACGTGCCCGCCTGAGTGACCGTGTTTGATCCGGTGCCGACCGATTGCGCCGGCACGGTAATTGTGCCCGAGCCGGTGATCGACAAGGCGGCCAAGGCGACGAACTGCACGCCGTCGCTGCGCTGGAAGATGGCGCCGTAGGCGACGTCGTAGGAATCGGCGACGACGATCGAGATATTGCCGGTCGACCGCGTCGGCTGAAAGCGCGAGAGATTGATCTCGGCGCCGTGCAGGTCGAGATCCGGACCGTTGGCGGTGAGCGCGAATTTTTGCCGCTGGATGTCGTCGGCGAAGCCGAACAGCTCCGACGTCATGCCGCCGATCACCTTGGCGGTCGGGTTGACGTTATTCGGCCACAGCCAGGCGTCGGTGCCCGGGAGATTGGCGCGGATCGCGTTGCGCGCCCGCGTCACCAGTTGATAGAGCGACGGGATTGGAAACATTTATGGCTCGCGCGACTATTTTCAGGCCGCGGCCGCCACTACCTGCTGCCACACCAGGTTGAACTTGCCGCTGTAGACGAGCGCGCCCTTCTCGCCGAAGAGATTGACGGAGAGCGCCAGCCCGTTGAGACTCGTGATCTCGGCCGAGCAATCGATCTCGACCACCGCGCCCTGTGTCTGCAGCGGCGCCAGCGCCTGCTCCGCAAGAGGAGCCGCCCATTGCGCCGCCAAATTCAGCGGCATATTCCAGAGCACCCACAATAGCGAGCCGAGCGGCCCTTCGCCGAGATCGGTGCGCACGTCGATGCCGTCGCCCCACCAGCCGCGCGGGTCGCCGTCGCGGACATATTGCGCCAGCGGATGGTTCGCCGGCATGGCGGCGTCGCTGAACAGCGTCAGCGTCACTGCCGTCGCCAGCGCGGCATTGGCGGCGAGACCGCCGGAATTCAACGGCGCATTGCCGGCGAGCGCCCAATCGGCGGCCGCGGCAGCCTCGTTCCAGTTTGAATCCCAAAGCAGGAACGGATCGGGCTGACAGGCCTCGTTCGCCCGAATGAGGATTTCCATGGCAAGCGGCCCGTTTTACAGCTTGATCATCACGTTCCAATAAGAACGTGGGTCCATGGTGCTGACCGGACTGCCGCTGCCGGTGTTCGTCGTGGTGATGCCGGTGTCGGCCCCGTTGATGCTGATCCCGGTATAGGCCCCGTTGATGCCGATGCCGGTGGCGCTGGACCCCGTCCGCCCTTGGCCGGTCATAGTACCGCCGGAGTATGGCCCGTTGTTTCCTCCGCTGCTTTCATAAATCCAAAACCCCAGACCGAGCGGAGGACCGTGAGTGTGCCCAGGATCGGAAATACCGTGACTGTGGCTGGGATCGCTGACTCCATGCGTGTGACTGGGATCGGAAACGCCGTGGTTATGCGCCGGCAACTGACTTGTGGTCAGGGTCTGTGTCTCTACTCCATCCGCGCCGCCGAGCGTGCGGGTCGTCAAGCCGGCGCCGGAGCCGGCGATCGCGATCGAGCGGCCGAGTTGCAGCGGCAACGTCATCCGGCAGTTTGCCGCCCAGGCTGCTGCCGCAGTGCCTTGTGCCGCGCGTGTCGTCGCTGCGCCGGCACTCGTTAAGAGTGGCACGTTCGCGTCGGTGAACGGGCTCGCATAGAACAGCGTGAACAGCGCCTGCGCGGCGGCGTTGGCATAAGTCGCGCCGGAGGCGGCGCTGCCGATAGTGCTGTCGTTCATCAGCAACCAGCCCGGGTCGGCTGTTTGCTTGAACGTCAGCTTGGCGTCGCCCGTACTCCACGAGCTGCTGAGTGTGCCGCCGGCACCGGAAAGATCGCCGCCCAGCGTGAACGGGATCTGCGATATCTCTGTCATCGCGGCCTCTCAGGCCCCGGCCGCGCTGATAACGCCGCTCGCAGCGACGTTGCCTTGCACCGTGACGTTGCCGTTGATGGTGCATCCGCTCGGCGCGGTGATGGTGACCGCGCCGGTGCCGACGATGCGAATATTATTCTGCACGAAGCTGATCGTCTGGCCGAAGGCGTCGTAGACCGTGACGCCGCCGACCGGTTGATTTTTGGGCCGAAACTTCGCTAATTCACCGCCGAAAAAGAGCGCTTTGTCGCTGCGGCCGCCGGGACACGCGATCAGGCCGACGCCACCGGCGGGCGGGTTCGAGCTGAAGCCGAACAGCGCGACAGTCGGCACATCGGCCGGCTGATCGCCAGCGAGCCCCGATAAATTGACGAGCTGCTGGCTGCCCTGGTCGTTGACCGCCTTCACCGACGCGCGCCGCAGCATCGTGCGCAGCGCGTCGCGATCGGTGAGATAGGACGAATGCCGCGTCATCCGGGCACCGAGCCAGGCGCGAACGGCACCGGCGGCGTACCGACGTTCCAGATGCTCGAGGCCGTGCTGCCGGGCGGGCTAGAGCCTTTTGCCGCGGTGCCGCCATAGGCACGCGGATCGACCAGCTCGAGGTGCGCGGTCGAGCCGCCCTTTGACGCGTGCTTGCCGGAGCCGGCGCCCCCGCGCTTCTGCGTGAACTTGATCTTCTTGATCAGCAGCGCCTGGCAGAGACCGATCCGCTCGCTCTCGACCCAGACGAGCCAGCCTGGCGTCCACAGCGTGCCGCCGGAATCGCGAAAGCCGTAGGTCACTGCGTGCGCTTTCAGCGCCTCGCCGGCCTCGCGCTGGCTGTGCGCGTCGGCTAGCGATTGCGCCGTTTCGCTGTCGATGTCGGAATCCTCGACGTGCACCAGCGGCCGGTAACGGCCGGTCGTGAAACCCGGCGCCGACGATGAAGGTGCGCTCTGCACCGGCGCGGCGCCGCCGCCCCAAACCGAAGCATCCTGCGCGGTCGCTTCGACCTGCAGCGCGGCGGCGTCGGTGCCCGAGGCGGATTGCCCGCGCACGATGATCGGCGAATGCCGATGCGCCCAGTTCAGATCGCCTTCCAAATCCTTGAGCGGCGCCTGGCCCTGATAAAGACCGCCGGCGTGGCGCTTGCTGCCCGGTTTGGTGAGCTTGAGCGAGCCGTCGTATTGGCCGCTGAGCGTCAGCCCCTGCGCGCGCGTCAGCTTTTCGCAGGCCGCAAATCCGGACTCGCCGGGCACGAGCTGATAGCTTTCGACGTCGTCGAGTTGTTGATCGGTCGCGACCGTGACGCCGAACGGCTGCGCCAGCGCCTGGGCGATCGCCAACGGCGACTGGTTCTGAAAATTGCCGGTGCCGCCGGGATCGATCGCGGCGCAGTCGATGAAATCCTGCGATTTCGACCGGCCGCTGATGGTCAATTTCTTGAAGGTCGGTTGCAGCCGATCGACATAGCCGGTGAAAGCGACGTCGTTGTTGAACTGGATCTGCAGCGGCGTGCCGGGAGCGAAGATCTGCAGCCGCTGCGCCGAAGGTGCGACCTCGAAGGAGAAACTATGCGCCGCATGATGATAGCCCGCGTCGACCTCGAAGTTCTTGAAGGTGCCCGTGAACGGCTGGCCGTTCGCCAGCACGGTTATAACTTCGGCCACAGCGCTCGCTCCGGCGCGTTAAGGACTCGGCCAATTGACCGGCATGTTCGGCGGCGCCGCGTAGCCCGGCGCCAGCGCCTCGAACGACAGCGGCATGAATGATGGGTGCACGACGTTGTTGCGCAGCACCAGGTCGACCGCGCGGGTCGGGTCCTGATAAAGCCGCCACGCCCACCACAGGGCCGGCATCGATTGCGGCGAGCTGATCGTCACCACCGGCGCCAGATTGGCCATCAGCTGCGTCAGGTATTGCACCACGGCGCCCTGCAGGTCCTGCAGCGCGACATAGACCGGAAAGCCGGCGGCGCCGGTCCAGCTGCCGAGCTCGTCGCCGACGATTTCGGCGAACAGCGCGCGCGCGGCCACCGCATCGGCCCGGCTTTGATAAGTCTGCCGCTCGAGCGCTTCGCCCCAGGCGGCGAGCGCGGCGATCCGCGCGAACGCCAGGATGGCGGCGGCGTTCGCCGCGGCCGCAACGGCATTCGGCGATGCACCAACCGCGAGCGGTGTCGGTATGACGGCCGCGAGCGCCTGATAGAGAGATAGCATCGCGCCGGCGCCGGCATCGGGATTGCCTTGGAGGCCATCGGCGAGCTGGCTGATATTGGCGCCGATTGTCGCCGCGAGGATGGCGGTCGGATCGGTGAGCGAAGGCGAAATCGCCGGCGCCTTGTCAAGCAGGGTGACGATGGCCGAGGCGACCGCCGCTACCTCCGGGTTCGGCGAATTGATCAGCGATGACGCCGGCGTCGTCTTCAGCGGCGCGGCCGCCGGATTGCCGTAGGCGATCAGCAGTGGCGCGGCGGTGACGATCGCGACATCGGCGGCGGCGACCGCTGCCGAGGTATCGGCGTCGACCGGATTGACAGAGCGCACCGTCTCGATCGCCGCGACCACGTTCGCGACCTCGTCGACTGCGCCGGCGACGATGTAATCGGCCGGATTGTTGAGCACCAGCGCGTCGGGAAACATCCCCGCGCCGGCCTGCCACAGCGCGGCGGCCTGTTCGAAGACCGTCTGGCCGAGCTGCGGCACAGAAACGAACGGCGCCGCCGGCGTCACCGGCCCGGCGGAGACAAACTTCAGATGGAAGGTGATGAAGCCGAGCTTGTCTTTGTCGCTGGTGCGCTTGAAGTCTTCGCAATGAACACTGACCGGGCCCATGATCGGCACGACCAGCGTGCCCGGGCCCTTGCTCTCGAAGATCTGCTCGAGCGCGACCGCCTGCTGGTCGGCGACGTCGCTCGCCACGTAGGCGAGACCGGAGAATTTCCGCGCCTTGATGCCGGTGTCTTCGACGTCCCAGCTTTCGGCGCCGAAATATTCATGCACTTCGGCGTCGCGGCCGCCTTCGGAATCGTCGTGCTCGAAATAGAACGGCACGCCCATATAGGACGCCGGCCACAGCGTGCTGATCCAGTCGCGGGCATAAACCATGGGCGGTCACGGCAGCATGTTGCCGGCGCCGACGTCGGGCCACGAGACGCCGCGGTTGCCGGTCGAACCGCGGACCTTGATGCCGGTGATTTCGCCGGCGTGCTCGATCGCCGCTTCCAATCCCTCCGGGATCTCCACCTTGACCGTGAGCGTCGCCTCGCCTTTGATCTCGACCTGTTGCGGCGCCTCGACTGCGGCCTGCCATTGTTTCTCGGCGCCGACCGAAGCCAGCCAGGCAGGCGGTTCCACCGGCGCCGGCGAGGCTTTGCCGAACCATCCGCCGCCGCCTTCCATGCCGGCCCAGCCTTGGGGACCCAGCGTTTCCGCGAGGCGCGCGTTGACCTCCTTGGCGCGCTTCGGATCGCTCATGATCGAGCCGAGCCAGCCGCTATAGGCCTCGGCCGCGATCTCGAACGGCAGCACTTCCGGTCCGAGACCGAAGCGGATCGCTTTCAGCGGCGCGCGCATCAGCGTGGATGCAAATTCCTTGCTCAGCACACCGAACTTGCCGGCCATTCCGACCGCGCTCTCGTAGGCGATCAGCGCGCCGCCGGCGATCGTCGCCGCCAGGCCGGCCTCGGTGGCCTTCTGCACCGCCGGATGCTTGTGTGCGGCCTGATTGAGGTAGGCGATGCTGTCCGCAATCGCCTTGAGCGAGCTCGCCGCCGGCTGCGCCAGCGGACCGGCAGCAACTTGCATCAAATTGGTGAGCTGCTCGGTGACGGCATGAACGCCCATGCCGACATCCTTACCCAGGAAGGTGTCGGCGGCCTCCAGCCCCTCCGCGTGCTCGATGAGTCCCCAATCCTTCATGATGCGCGATTGCTGCGTCGCGAGCACGCTGACCAATTGCTGAGCGGTCGCATCGCGAAAGACCGTAGCGATCTCGCCGAGAATCTTTGTCTTGTCGGTGATCCCCTTCTTGGCGAGCGCCGGCAGGAAAATCTCGTTCACCCAGCGATAGGGATCGGCGGCGGCGAGCTCCCAGCCGGTGACCGCACCCGGCCTGACCGACGTCACGATGCCGGCCTTGGAGATTTTGACCTTCGATTTATCGCCGATCAGGCCAAGATCGAGCAATTCGTTGGCCGCTTTCACCTGCATCCGGCCGCCGACGAGCGTCTGATAGAAAGTGCTCAACGCCTTGCCGGCCGAGGACCCGCCCATCTCCTGGGCGAAGGTGGGCGCCGTCATCAGCTGGAACCGGTCCGACAGCGCCTGCGTTGCGCCGCGACCGTATTTGAACATCGCGTAATAATCGGTGGGCTTGAGCGTGTCGCCGAAGACGTTGAGCGCCTTCGCCATATTGTCCATGTAGTGAGTGAACTTCGGCAGGTTCTGGGTAACGCCCTTGATCTCCATGCCCTTGATGAGCTGATCGAAGTCCGCTTCCAGCTCTTCGGTACGCTCGGGATGCGCACCCATGGCGACGACGCGCATTTTCGCCATCGGCTCGACGACCTTTTGCGCCTCCTCGAACGAGCCGACGATCGAGCGCGCGTTGCGCAGCATGTGCAACAGCGTGGTCTGCGACAGTGCCGGCAGCCTGGCCGAGACGCTCGCGGCCGCCGTTTCGGCCTCGCCGATTTCCTCCGGCGTCATGCCGGCGGTTTCCATGCGCACGCGCTCGTGCTGGCCGGCTATTGCCGCATGCGCGGTTTTTGCCGCCAGCTCATGGGTAACGTGCGCCGCCTCGTAGGCCGTGGCGCCGGCCATTCCGCCGGCGATCAGCGGTCCAAGGTTCCGGCCGATGACCTGCGAGAGCCGTTCGATGCGCTGCAACTTGCCGTGCAGCATGTCGAGCTTGGTGCCGGCGTGGTCGATCGCCGAGCCGACGTTGAGAAAATTGCGGCCGACGCCGTCCATGCGCTTGCCGGCGGCCGCGAGCTTGTCGAATTTGCCTCCGACGGCGTCGAACATCGCGCCGGTCTTGTCGCGGCCGCTGATGACCAGCTGCGACTCGAGGACTTTCGGCGCCATTATCGTTTCCGCCTATGCCAGGCCGCCGCGCGGGCGTGCCAGCGCTGGAGCTGGCCGATCGGCAGTGCGCTTATGGCGCTACAGTCTTGCCCGGCGCCGAAGGCGAGCTCGTCGGCGAGGTCCCCGAGGCCTCGCCCACCTCGTCGCCGTCCCGGAAAAAACTTTTCACCGCCTGGCGGACCGCTCTCGCCAGCTCCATGCCGCCGTCCTGAACGATGAGCGCGTCGGGCTCGACCAGCAGGATTTCGCAATATTTGGTGATGACGGCCTGGTCTTCGATGATGAAGGGGATTCGCGAGCCCGGAGAGACGCCGACCAGGAATGGGTCACCGATCTCCATATATTCGGCATAGGTCGGCTCGCGCAGGACCACTTTGGTGACCACGTCATGACCGACGATCGGCTTGTCGAGCTTGATGGTTTTGGTCCGGCCGGCTGGCTTGTTCTCGGTCATTGTCTCCTCGTGCGCGCTCGCGCGATTGCAGAGAGCCAGCGCGCGCTATTGCGTCGAATAAGTGCCGCCCTCGATCTTCAGCCCGTCGATCTCGCCGGTGGATAAGTTGTGCTTGGGCGTGCCGGTGAGCCGCGTATTGGTGAACAGGTGGGTGACGTTGTTGTCGATCTCGCGGATCGTGCAGTTGCCGATCTGCAGCAGCAGCCCCTTCCAATTGATATTGGCCGATATCCGGAGCTTGAACTCGGCACCCGGCTGTTTCGGCTTGAGCATATAGGCGGGACTGCCGTCCTGATTGGTCTTGACTTCGGCCGTATAGATTGCGGGATCGAGCATCACATCGGCGTCGGCGATCGGCGTCGACCAGCCGTTGAAGGTGAAGGTGACGCGGCCGCCGAATTGGTTCGGAACAGCAGTCATGGAGCTTTCTCCAATTCGCCCGCGCGCGAGCGGGTTGCGATAGCGCGTTCACGCGCGTGAACGCGCGGATGCCGGCGCGACTGCGCGGGCGTACTAAAAAGCTTTATGGATTTGCCAAGGCCGCCAGCGGTGCGCCGGACGGCGAGTAGTATTGCAGGAACGCCGTCACGTTGGCGGCGAAGATGCGCAGCCCGGCGACGAATTCGAGCGGCAGGTACGAATCGCAGCGGCTCGGGTTGGTGGCATTCTGCACCACGACCAGAAATGTGGCGAAACTCGCCGCATCCTGGGTGACGCCGTCGGCGACGAGATCGGTGTAGGCGTGAACTTCGACGGCCGCGACGTCGGCGGGCGTGACGATGGTCGCAACGTTGAAGGGATTTTCCGCCGCAAACGCCTTGCGGCCGAGCTGGGTCTGCACCTCGCTGCGCAGATAGCGCAGCGCGAACATGCCCTGTGCCATGGTCTCGGTGTCCATGAACGTCTGATCGGGCGCGTTGGCCGAATTGGTCTTGTAGGTGGTGACCATGCGGTTGATCACCACTTCACCGGACGAATTCACCGTGAAGCCGGCGATGCCGTAGCTATAGAGCGCCTGCAGGTCGGAATTCTGCCACCACTTGGTGCGATCGAATGGCGGCAGCACGCCTTGCAGCACGATGCCCTGCATCGGCACCGAGCATTGCGGCGCGGTGCCGAGGTTCTGCACCTCGGCGCCGCCGAGCGCGGCGGCCCATTCCCAGGGCGGGGTGCGGAACACCTGCGCGCCCATGACGGTTTCGTGCTGATTGTTACGTCCGGAGCCGAATGTAGTCTGGGTCGAGAGCGTGCCGGCCGCGACCGAGGTGTGATGGCCGTAGATCTGCTGGAAGGATGACCAGCGGCCGGACGCGTCGCTGAGAAATTGCTGGATGGCGGTGAGCGAGGTCGAGTCCGAATACGGCGACGCGATCCAGTCGAACGGTATCGAGCCGCAATTGGCCAGCGGCGTGGTGAGTGTGGGAATGCCGGAGCCGCCGGACATCGGCGTGACGGTGGCGTTGGCCGATTGCAGCACATTCGGCTGATTGGTGACCAGCGCGACGGCGATATTGTTGCCGAGCGCGCCGAAATGGCGCGCCGTCAAATTCATCTTGTTGGTGGTCGAGCCATCGACCGCGGCGACGATCGGCAGATTGAGCGCATTGACCGCGGCGACACCGTTGGTTGTGATTGTGGGGGCGGTGTCGGAGGCGTTCACCTGCCAGGCGACCAACCGTCCCATCACCTCGATCAGCGCGGCGCCGGCGACGCCAGGCGCGGTGAAAAGAATGCTGCCGGTCGCGGCGGCGCCGGCGGGATCGGATAGTGGGAGCGCCCAGATTTCCTGGGTCGGCGCCTGCAACCGCGCAGTGTTGTACATGCCGACCAGCATGGAACCGAGGCCGAAGCGAGCGATCGCGTCGGCCGTGCTGGCAATCGGGCCATAGGGGACGCCGGGCGTCGCGTTTCCGGCCGAAGTCATCTGCCCGACCAGCAGCTCCTGTGTCTCGCCGGAATAGGGCGTGCCGCCGGAATTGAACTCGAACGAGGCGAAGGGGACGAGCGTGTTGCCCGGCACATTATTGAAAGGAACGGTGGTCATCGCGTGGCCTCGGCTTTTGCCGCCGACTTCGACGGCTTGGGATCAGGCTTCGGTTGCACCGGCGCCGGCGCGGGCTCGAGCGGCGGATTTATCTCGACCACGTCATCGTCGCGCAGCCGCGCCGCCCAATAGGAATTCAGCGGCTTCCATTCGCCGGTGGCGGCGAGCGGCCGGCCGCCCTGCTGCGGGTCCGGCACGACGCGCGCGATCGGCACCTTGGTGACCGGGTCCGTCATCGGCGCCGGCTTGATGAAGACGTTTTGCATTTTGGTGAGTCTCTCGTGCTCGCAGCAGCGAGTTGCGCTCAATCAGAGGGGTAAAGATCGTCCACTTCGCCGACGATGTTCGGCGTCGCCGGAATCGCGGCGCCGGGCAGATGCGCCTTGACGTTGAGCCCGACAGTCTCCAGCGGCACGCGCAGGGGCATTTGCGGGAAGGTCGGCTCCTGGATCAGGCCGTCGATCACGCGGCGGCCATAGGAATTCTCCGGCAGCATGCAGGCGACGGTCTTGAGCGGCTCTGGCAACAGAGCAAAACCCGTGAGCTGTTGCGCCGGCGCCGGATCATAGGCATCGTCGCCGTTGACCAGCACCTTCCAGGTGATGGTGCGTCGCGCCAGGCGCCGGCCTTCCTCCGAGGTGCGATGTACGGTCGAGCGGATGTTGGTCACGCGCGAGGCACACACCTTGCGGAAGATCAGGCCCGAAGGCGCGTAGAACAGCGTGAAATAGATTTGCGCGCTGATCAGATTGAGTGCCGCCTCGAGCTCGGCATCGGTCTCCGGCCATCCGACCGTGAAAATCTGGGGATCGGCATCGGCGGCGGCCTTTACCACCACCGAGCACTCGAAGATGAGGTCGATGCATAGCAGATAAGGCGGCCCGCCGCGTTTCTGGCCGGCCTCATGGCTGTCGTCGTCTTCCGCATAGATGACGATGATCGGCCGCTCTTCTTTCTCCTGCAGGTCCTCGAGTGGGTCGATGCGGCTGTCGTAAATGTGCTTCTTCGCCAGCGTCGGCCAGGGACCGTCGGCGAGCAGCGCCGGCGTCGGCCTTAAGCCTTCGATGGCGGCGAGTCGCAGCGCCAGGGATGACAGCATGATTGTTCCGGCCGATCAGGCCGCGGTTTTCTTCTCGCCCGCGGGCTGCTTCTCCGCGTCGATCTGCTGGTCGAGCGCGGCGACTTCGCGGTCGATGTGATCGTTGACGGTCTTTACGCCGGCGTCATGTGCGGCAGTGCGTTCGTCATGCCACTTCGAAAGGTGCTCGAGCTCGGCGGCGAGTGCAGCCTTCCTCGCGGCGACGTGATCGCCCGCTGCCTGCAAATTCTTCTCATGGATCGCCAGCTGCTTGGCTTTCCAATCGAGCAACCGCTGGCGCTCGCTTTGCAGCGTGTCGAGAACAGACATATTTTTGGTCCTTTTACTGCGGGCTCAATAGATTGAGGTCGACCTGCAGGCGGGTGCCGGCGGAAGGAAATTTCGGCTCGGCGATATGGAAGAGCTCGTCCGTCCTATGCCGGCGCAGGCGGTCGCCCTGCTGTGGCCGGTAGGGCAGCTGGTCCATATCGAAGTCGATCTGCGGCCGCGCCGAGGCGTGGCCGGGAAGCTCGGGCTTGACGCCCTGGCGGCGCGCCTCGGCCGAAAACGCGCGCGCGTAGGGCTTCAGATAGGCGCCGACGATTTCCTTCAGCACACGACCCGGATCGGGAGCGCCGCGGGCGTTGACGTCATCGTTTGCCGACGCCCAGGGTAGATACGTCCACCGCTCCGCATAGACGGCGTCGACGGAGCGAGAATGAGCCGCGAGCGCATCCTCGTACACGGTCATGTGCGAGCCGCTTTCGCATTGGCGGCGGCGAGCTCGAGCGCGTCCGCATAGAGACGCATCGCCGACAGCCCGTAAGTAAACGCGGCGAGCAGATAGCCGCGCGCCATCGCATCCTCGCGTAGCTTGCCGAAGATCTCCGCGTCGCCGACGATCTGGCGGACCGTGCGTTCGGCCATGTGATCAGTTTGAGCTGATGATCTGAACGAGAGCCTCGGGGCGGCGGCAG
>Ga0208821_1000182_pt1 | contig 53294 bp, 54 predicted proteins | sample June2015DPH_20_5_FD_184720 | JGI IMG/M metagenome (GOLD analysis project Ga0208821, IMG submission 184720) | Peatland microbial communities from SPRUCE experiment site at the Marcell Experimental Forest, Minnesota, USA - June2015DPH_20_40... | ecosystem: Environmental > Terrestrial > Soil >...
TAACAGAGTGTTGGGGTAGGAAAACGATCATGGGAACAGGAACATTACAGTAAGGATTGTAAAAACTTTTGATGACAAAAAATAATTTCCTATATTTGATCCAGCAGAAGAAGCGTTTTTAAAAAACTGACTTTTTCTACAGGCTCGTTATCTTTTCTTTCGATCTCAAGCTAAGATTTATTTTGTTCGGCGATAGGGAAGCCATCGGTTATCTCTCATGAGAAGCCTGGTCGTATTATCCCCTGGCTGGGAAGGGCCTCCGTGGTTGATGGGGGAAGGGATTTTTCCTTTTTGAAAAATTTCATATTCAGGGTCCCAGGGAAAAATGATGAGGGGGGTATCCGATATCCTCGTGAGGAAAGGAAGAACGGGTCGAATGTCCTCTTTCTTCAAGGAGTGGAATATATCCTCCATGGTTTTGAATCTTGAAAGATCTTCGAGCGTTTTCAGGGTAGGGGGGCTCAAGATGACATCTCCCTTTCGATTCTCCTCAAGAGCCTTCCTTGGCGTGATCCATATTCCAGCCGTCGTCTCTTTCTGATCGGGACTCGCTTCCTGTCCTGAAGGACAGCGTGTTAAAAAGAAGCGAGTATCAAACCTCTGGGGCTGGGCCTCGGGTGTGATCCAATGGGCGTAATAATGAAGCTGGTCCAGAGCGAATCGGAGGTTTTCTTTTTGTGCGATTTCGCAAATATTTATTTTGCCCTCTTGGAGCAATTTTCGATAATGTAAAAACTTTTCCCGCTCCTCTCTATTTCTTATTTGAAGAAGACCCCCCTTATGATCATAGGCGAAAAGCACTCCTGCTTCTTCAAAAAGCTCCCGAATCGCCGCGATCCAGAGCGCGAAGCTCTCCTCGGGTGAAAACACTCCCCCGAAAATCTTTATCGCCTCTTCGAGTGTCATCCCCTTCGAAAGAGAGCGCGTCTCTACCGAGCCGTCGTTTCGGTCAACCCTTCCCCCGGGATAGACATAGTTGCCTCCCATAAAGCTGCTCTTTTCATGTCGTTTGAGGAGAAATGCGTCGAAGCCGTCAGGTTCCTGATCCCTCAGGAGAATGACCGTCGCTGCATTCTTTGGAATGACTGTCATGATTCAATCCATCGTACAAACTTTTCAAGATCATCTCTTTGCGATTTAAATCGGTTGATGGGGACGTCCCAGTCCGGGTACCCCAACGCCACGCCGATCACCGCATTCTTATTTTCTGGAATATTGAGCAGGTCTTTGATCTCGTCTTCGTAGGCGGTGATTAAGCCAATGGGACATGTCCCCAACTCGAACTCATGGGCAGCAAGGGCTAGATACCCCAGGGCGATTCCAATATCCACCATACGGGCATCTGGGAACGAATCATCTAAACAGAGAAGAATGGCGACAGAGGCCCCATAAAAATTACAGCTCCCTTCATTGATATACTGGTCCGGGTCGACTCCCATTTCTTCGAAAAATGGCTTCATCAATGCCAGGGTCTTGGCTCCTCTCTTTCCGTATGTCTTGGGCAAGGGCTTGACGTTTCCGGGGCCGCAAGGAATCTGTTTTTCATGGTACGCCTTGATCAGCCTGCGACTCAACCTCGCTTTTTCCTCTCCGGTTACGACAATAAATTCCCAAGGCTGGAGATTGATAGCAGAAGGGGCATGAACCGTCAACCTCAGAATTTTTTCGATCGTCCCCTTTGGAACTGGCTCGGGCTTAAATGCCCTGATGCTCCTTCTCTCTTTGATGGTTTGGATGAGATCCATAGGATGAAACTCTCCTTCACTAATTTTTGATTCGGCTTTTGATGGTTTGAGAATAACGCACGCAAAACAGGGGTGTCAAGGTGAAGCCGGGATTCAAGCTTGACAGTATAATCGAATGGCAGTATTTTGAATGAAGGGATCCCATGTCGGGCTCGTTCCCCGATATGTTTCGACCACAGAGTGACATTAAAAACGAAAAAGGGAGAGTATTTGGATGATCAGAGCAAAATTGTGGTTTCGCTGTGCTGCCATGCATGACCCGGTCACTCCGGTCGTCGTCCGGCCTGCCGTGCTCGGATGGGAGGCCAAGGAGAGGACGGTTGAATTACAGATCGAGAGAGCCTTCACCGGTGAGGAGCTGGTACGGCGGATGAAAGGATGGGTAACGGTTGATCCCCAAAAGGCGATAGACGCTATCCAGCGATATGGAAGATTGAAAGTTTTAGATGACCGCGACTTGGTTGTTGAAGTGGAAACCATGGAAGACTTTCGCAAGTTACAGGGGGCTCTGCTCGCGAGCTTTGGTAAAGAGATGGAAGCCGAGTTGATTCCTAAGAAATAGCCTTTTCTCGGCCTTTCTGCGGGCACAGGCTCCAGGCCGTCCCGTCCACCACGACCTCACCCTTTTGATTCGTACAAGTGGTTTTGAACTTGACTCGGTTTTTTCCCGTGATCAGCTCGATCACTTCTACCTTCGCTGTGATGATATCCCTAATTCTCACCGGCGCAAGAAACTTGACCTCTTGAGAGAGGAGGATGCCGCCAGGTCCGGGAAGGAGATTTCCCAAGACGCTGGAGATATACCCAACCGAGAGAACACCGTGGGCGATCCTTCCTTTGAAGTATGTTTTTTCCGCATAGGTTTGGTCGAGATGAACGGGATTAAAATCGCCTGTGGCCTCAGCGAAATCCTTTATCGTCTTCTCTGTAATCGTGTTGGAGATCTGGGCGGAGTCTCCGATTTTAATCTCGTCGATGAATTTTCCTCTGGTCATCATCCATTCCTTTCACCCTCTCGCTCACGTAAGGAGAACAGTATTTGTTGATGGAGCGGTTCGGCTCCTTATGTATATTCATACACAAAACGAATTTTGTAAAGAGGCAGAGACACATGGCTGTCAAAACCTCTCTTCTTCATAAAGAGGGATAACTTTAAGGGAGCTGAGTTGAATCGTCCTTACTCTTTGAATGTCTCTGAGAGGAGTGGAGACCCTGACTACCTTTTTCACCTCAAGATAATTTCTTGCCAGCGCCAAAGCCAGAGTCTCATCGTTACCATCCTTCAATCCTATAAGAATACCGTTGATCCGTAATGCCCAGTCAAGAGGGATGGGGGAACCGCTGGGGTCAAGGACTTCTCCCTCTATTCGGACTTCTTCGATGGCCAATTCGTGGATTATGGAATCCTTAAAATAATCTCGAAATTTATTTGCCCTGTTGATTCTCCGCTCTTCCATAGACCTCGGTCTGACCTTTTCGGATAGAGGCAGGCGATAGATTCTATAAAGAGGGTTTTCTTGATAGAGTTCTAAGATAGGTTCTAATTCGTCACATTTTTGCAGAGCGAGAATAAAGCGTGGAGAGATCAGGTCAATTTTTCTCCTTTTTAATTCCTTTCCTGCTTCACCCGAAATAAACCCGGTCGTATCAACCAAGATCAAATCTGTGGCATAAAAAATTGCTCTATCCACCATCCTCTTCACGCCTTTTAGGTGAAGAGGAAAATGTCCTTCGGGTGTGGCAACGCCGACGAAGAAGATTTCCGCGGGTGACAATACGACTCCCCAGTCCGGATCCGATTTGAATTGGGCAAGACCGATTGTGGCCGGAGGGCCGAGGGTGGATTGCCCAATATCTGCATCCACCAGAGCAATTCTTAATCCGCGTCGGCACAGGTTGAAGATCAGAAAGTTTGCGAGTGTGGTCTTTCCCGTATCCGTTCCTCCAAGAAGAATCGCCATACCCTTTTCTTCTGTCAAAACATCCAAAAGGGCAAACCACTCTTTCGGTGCTGAAATCTCCATAAGATTGGTGGCTCCCTAAATAATGCTGTTATCCTATTGGGGCGGAGGAAGGAAGTCAAGAGGGAATCTCTGGCCGCCATTGGATTGACAAGCACGACCTTTTCCCCCTATACTTCCTTCGGTAATACAGATCTTCCTATGAAACTACATCATGGAGGGTGCTATGGGAAACCGCTTACAGGGTAAGGTCGCTATCGTGGTCGGTGCCGGGCAGACCCCGGGGGATACGATCGGCAACGGAAGGGCCATGGGCATTCTCTTCGCCCGGGAGGGAGCAAAGGTCATGCTCGCCGACCGGCGGCTGGAGTCAGCCATGGAAACAGAAGCCATGATCAAGAAAGAAGGCGGTGAAGCCTTGGCCTTCAAAGCCGATGTGACAAAATCAGAGGATTGCCGGACCATGGCGGATGAATGCGTCAAACGATACCATGGCATTGACATCCTTGTGAACAACGTGGGAATCGGCATCGGCGATGCAGGGCCGGTAAAGTTGTCCGAAGATGACTGGGATCATATCTTTAGGGTGAATCTGAAAGCGATGTTTCTCACCTGCAAGTACGTTCTCCCCGTCATGGAGCAACAGGAGCGCGGTTCCATTATCAACATATCTTCTGTGGCCGCCGTATGCGCCGTGAGCATGCTGGCCTACAAGACATCGAAGGCCGGCGTGAATGCCCTGACCCATTCGGTTGCCATGAAGTACGCTAAGAAAGGCATTCGCGTCAACGCCATCATGCCCGGCCTCATGAAAACACCGATGGCGATTGAAGGCATTTCGCAGGCCAGGGGCATCGGCAAGGATGAACTGATCAAGATGAGAGATAAAAGCGTGCCCCTCAAGGGAGGTATGGGCGACGCGTGGGATACGGCCTACGCAGCGCTCTTTCTTGCCTCCGACGAAGCCAAGTTCATCACCTCGGTCATCCTTCCGGTTGACGGCGGGCAATGCGCTAAGATTGGGTGAACTGCAAGACATTATAGTGAGAGGAGATATGCATTCATGGCGAGAGTGTCGATTCCCTCAAAAGATCAGATCAGTGACGAATTGAAGGACGTTTTCCAGAGAATGGAGCAGCGCGGAGGTCAGGTCCTCAACATACACAAGGTCATGGCTCACTGCCCAAATGTGGGCAGGGCATTCCTGCGGCTCGGGAATGCCATCCTTTTTAGGGGGAGCGTTCCGCCAAAGCTGAGAGAGCTTGCCATTCTCCGAGTGGGCGATCTTGCAGAGGCCACTTATGAGTGGACCCAGCATGTCCCCATCGGGCTGAGAGCAGGACTCACGGAGCAGCAGATCAAAGCACTGCACCAATGGAAGGATTCGCCTCTCTTCAGCGATCAGGAAAGGGCGATTCTCCGGTATACGGATGAGGTGGCGCAGAATATCCGCGTTTCGGAAGAAACATTCAAGGCGGTCAGGGACTCTCTCACCGAAGAGCAGGTCGTGGAGCTGACCACGACCATCGGATACTACGGGATGGTCTCGCGCATCCTTGAAGCGCTTGAAATCGAGCTCGAAGAAAACAAACAGCCATTGAGGTAATCCATCATTGAAGACTTGATCCTTTTACTTTGACCCTGTGATTTCTGACCAGGCTAATTTGGTCCCGGCTTTTTTGGTAGATTAGTTGATAAGGAGAGCGGTAGAGTTCTTGCTCCTGCTGACAATGTCCTTCTTTACCTTCTAAACACCGCACTTCACACAACTTATGATCCATTTTTTTGACTCAAGACAAAAAGGAAGGTATAAAATGGTTTACAGTGGTTCTCGCTGTGGCTGCATGTCCCGTTCAGCTGCTTCAAATCAAAGCTGTGCATGCATACGGTGTGGGTGGGAACTCTATGATCAAAAACTGGTTTCTGGGCAGGCTTCCAGAATGGTTCGTCCAATGGGTGGTTCTGCCCGCGGCCTGGTTGACCTTCTTTGGAGGTGTGTGGCTTGCCGCCCAGCGCTTCCCCCGTGAATACGATTGGCGCTACATGGTGATTTCCCGCCTGCTGCGTCCGCACGAAAACCCGCAAGGTCATTGGGTCATTGCCATCGGCATCTCCGTTTCAGGATTGATTCAGATTCCATTGCCCGGTTTCTTCTACGAACGTCTGCGTGGCATTTCACCATGGGGATCGAGGGTGGGTTGGGGTTTTATGGTTTTAGGGCTGGCAGCCATGATCCTGACGGGCATCACCCGAATCCTCTCCTCCGAAGCACACGGTGTGTTGGCCATGATAGCATTCGTCGCGCTTGTGCTTTCCGTGATGGCAAACACAGGCCTCGTGGTGAAGCAGGGACTCTCCCGTGCTGCCCCGAAGGATAGCACCATGTTCTGGAACTGGATCGGTTTGACAGTTCTGGCGTTGATTCCCATGGTGGGGACGAGTCTGAGCCAGCTCTACCTTTATTGTTTTGCCAGGGGACTCGGTCAGGCTCCCCTTGTCTGGCGTAGTCGGGGGGTGCCCTTCGTCTTTAGCCTCGCGTTTTGGGAGTGGCTCACCTGCGTTTTTCTGATCGTGTATTTAATGCTGCTCGTCGGACTGACTTGTCGATTGAAAAATCAAAATTTGAATCTGTGCCTGAAGAGATGAACCGATCGGAGATTCCTGTCGAATTGGTCGCCAAAATTGTCCAAGCCTGTGGTGAGTTGAAATTGAAGGGAAAAACGGTTACAAGGGAGCGACAAACCATTCTGGTTTAAGAGCTCAACAAGCAGTTAACTGTGTTGGATAACTCAGTTTGTTGGTTCACTCCCTGAAAGGAGCAAGGCATTCATTATGAAAAATAAATCTATGAGGAGATTATTGTCTGTAGCTCTTATAGCACTTTTGCTTCTATTGGGTTGTGCCAGCACCAAATACCTCCCTTCAAGCTCTAAAACCTATTCTCCGACAAGTAGTGCGGTGATCTATTATTGGGACAAACCAGATAGGCCTTATATGGAGATGGGGACGATTGAAGTCAAAGCACAGACTGAGAAAGGGATGTTGGAAAGGTTCAAACAGAAGGCAATGGAAATAGGTGCTGATGGAGTGTTTATAAAGGGCGTGGAGAATCAGTTAAGGTCGGATACCCAGGATGCCGATTTATGGTTTTTAGTGAAGCCCCCTATTCGAGCAGAGGGTGTCGCAATAAAATTCGAAGATCAATCAATCGAGAAATAGACAAAAAAGGAAGAGGGACGGAGATTTTTGTCGAATGGGTCATCAAAATTGTCGAAGCCTTGATAAGTTGAAATTCAAGAAGAAAACTTTAATTCCTTAAAAAAAATCGACAAACCCTTCCGAGTTGGAACGAAGCATTAAGACTTCAGGTTATACGAGGGCCGAAATCGTCCAGTTGACATAGGCCTCATTAAGGAGTTAAATGTATTGGATAAGTTACTTCAAGGATACTGCAAAATGTCTTTTGGGCTCTTTTGAAGACAGGTTGGCACACGAGTTGCTTCATCATCACGGGATAGCCGGGATGTTTCGCTTCGGATGAAGTATAAACGCTTAATTCTTGGAGTCAGTCGCAGAGGCGTTGGGGTAATGCTGAGTTATTAGCATTTAAGGGGAAAGGTTCTTGGATACTCCGGCATCAAATGTTTCATTAGCAAAATAAAAAAGGAGGAAAGGAGGAAAGACAATGAAGAAGGTAATGGTTGGAGCGATTGCAGTTTTGTTTTTACTGGTTGGTTTCGGGTATGCAAGTAACCCGCAATTAGGCCAAGACCATCTAATCACAAACATGGCAGGTGCATTCACGAGTATCAGTCTCCAAATTATTTATGAACAGGAACAGCCACCAACCTCGACCCTATTCGAAGGCCAACAACTTGTCACAGCTACCTCATTGATTGGCAGAGCGCTGTCAGCATCCGAGCAGAAACAGATAGGATATAAGCGTGAAGATGATCCCGTTATTTACATGTGGGTCGACGAGAGTGGAAATCTGTCACAGATAAACATTACTTGGAAGAACCCCAGTGACCCCGGTGGGCCCAAGATATGGACTATTAACTGCAGGGGAGGAAACCAGACGGTTGGAACCACGGGCTCTGGAACCCCGGGCTTGGGGCTAGGTGGAGTGCCAACGATTGAGGACGGAACAATCTCAACCCTGACACGAATATCTAACTCTACCAAAGTTACAACCTCTACCGAAACTAATACGGTTCGAGGAGTGTTAGCTTGTTCTATTTGCCCTGATGGTTTCTTCACGCCCTCACCCCAAACCAGTCCTCCCACTATCACTGGTAGTACATGTAATGGCGGTGAATCGTATATAAACGGATACCTGACCTTTACAGGCACGTTCTATTATAATTTAATTACTGAGACAATAACCTCTGCTACGATTACAGGTACATTGGCTGGTGGGAGTTTCGATTATATTGGAGCAACTTGGGCAGCGACACCTTGTACCACTAGTAGTAGTGATTTCGAATGCAAAGCTATTTTTACAGGCACTTTCGGAGCCAAGCTTGCAGCATGTCCAGGAGGTGATCCATTCTGTTGGGCTTCTTTCCCTTAAATGAGACAAAGAACCGCTGTCACCGGACTGGGTATCATCTCTCCTTGCGGAAACAAATATTCAAGATTTTCAGCGAACCTCCTGAATAGGTAAGTCCGGAATTTGTTTCGGCGTTATAGATATAGATTAAGCAGTCATGGGTAAAGGGGCAATTGGTCTCGGCGTATCCGCCTAAGTCCCATTCCGGAATGGTCCGTATTTCTCACCGTAATCGTATGTTTTTCGTTGAAGTCTACCTATATTAATGGTCAGGAGGCCGATCAGAGTTGAGAAAATAGCAGGCGTAGAATCATCTGAAGCTCGGAGAGATGATTCTCAAAAGGTTGAAGAAACCGACGGTTAATGGAAAGAGGCATTTCCCTTCTATCCCTTTTCAGAATACGCACATTCTACCATTAGTTGTTGAATCCCAGAGCTATCTTGCGGTGGACATGAGTAGGTGCTCATCACACTTTCCTTTATTGAGGACTCGTTCCTGTAACCGTGATTTTTAAATCTCTCCAGTGTACAATATCAAGCCAGAATCAATAACAAACCCCTCCGATTATTTATAAAGTACTCAAGAAATCAAAGTTTGAATCTGTGTCTGAAGAGATGATCAGGTCGGAGATTTTTGTCGAATCGGTTATCGAGATTGTCGAAGCCCACGATTAGTTGAAATTGAAGAAGAAAACGGTTAAAAAGAGTCGACAAATCATTCCGGTTTTGACTAAACTTTAAGGCTTCATGTTTTACGAGAATCGAAGTTATTCAACTACTATAGATCTCGGTAAGCAGTTAAATACATTGGATAACTCAGTTTAAAAATGCTACAGAACGTCTTTTGAATTCTTTTGAAGATAGATTGGCACAGGAGTTGCTCCGCAACAACTGGATAGATGTGATGTTCGCTTCGGATGGAGTGTGAATGGTTAAACTTTCGGAAGAGTAAAGAGTCATGAATATAGGACTTAAATGATACGTCAAAAAAATGGAGGCGAAAATTCGAGGAAGAAAAGGAAAGAGGGCCGAGGAGAGGTGAATGAGAGGAGAGGGAAAAGTTTCTTCAAAGACACGAAAAAATCCTTATTAGTTTTCTTAATAATATACGTAATTTAATACCCATCCTGTAAAATGGCAAAACGGGACGATTTTGTTTAGCCGTGCGAGGAGATATTTATGCGACGAAGAGTTGGAATCATGATCCTGGTGGTCGTCGGCCTGGCTTTGATTGTTGGCGCCGGTGTGTGGTGGTCGCGGTCCAAACGGGACAAGGACCCGACGTTCCGCACGGTGGCGGTGAAACGGGGCGATCTGATGGCCACGATCAGCGCAACGGGCACGCTCGAACCGGAGGCAGCCGTGGACATCGGCGCTCAGGTTGCCGGGGTGATTATCGCCTTCGGCAAGGACAAACACGGGAAGGACATTGACTGGGGTTCGGCCGTGGACAAGGGCACGGTACTGGCGAGAATTGACGATTCGCTTTACGCCGCTGCTGTAGAGACTGCTAAGGCCCAATTGCAGCAGGCCATAGCGAACAAGGTCAGCGCGGATGCCAATGTGCTCCAGATGAAAGCAAAGTTACTGCAGGCCCAGCAGGACTGGGGTCGGGCGCAGAGGCTCGGCCCATCCGACGCATTGGCACAAAGCGCTTACGACCAGTACCAAGCCAATTACGAGGTTGCTAAGGCCAACCTGGCGGCGGCCGAGGCTACCGTGGAGCAGACGAAGGCTGCCGTGGCGCAAGCGAAGGCCAGTCTCGACACTGCGCAGATCAATCTCGATTACTGTACCATCAAGTCGCCCGTCAAGGGTGTGATTGTTGACCGGCGAGTTAACATTGGCCAGACCGTCGTGTCCAGCCTGAGTGCGCCCAGCCTGTTTCTCATTGCAAGAGATCTCAAGCGCATTCAGGCATGGGTATCGGTCAACGAAGCTGACGTCGGCAGCATTTTTCAAGGCCAGCCGGTAACGTTTACTGTAGACGCCTATCCCGGCCGGGTGTTCAAAGGGCAAGTCGGCCAGGTTCGGCTGAACGCGACGATGACGCAGAACGTCGTCACGTACACCGTCGAGGTCGATACCAATAACGACGACGGCAAACTATTGCCTTACCTGACAACCAACGCGCAGTTCACGATCGGCCGTCGGCAAGGCGTATTGCTGGTTCCGAATGCGGCGCTGCGCTGGTCACCGAAGCCCAATCAGATTTCCCCGGAAGCTGGCCAAACGGCCCGCGCTCCCGGCGTCTCCTCGACCCGAGACAGTGGCGGTGGGTCCGGCGCCGTCGGTGTGCCGAAAGCGCATGGAACCATCTGGGTCGAGCAAGGCGAGTTTGTCCGGCCTGTTCACGTGAGCGTGGGGTTGACGGATGGGACATCGACAGAGGTCGAAGGCAAGGATTTGACTGAAGGGGTGCGCGTGGTTGTCGGCGAAGCAACGCGTGAAGTCGCAGGCGGCCCGAGCGCTGACCGAAGTCCATTCACGCCGCAAATTGGGCGCGGGCCGCGGCAAGGCCAAGCCAGCCCGGGCACTGCCAGTGGTGGACGCTGAAATTGGCGGAGGAGCAACCCGACCATGGATTTGATCGAACTACGGGACATTTACAAGACCTACCATCTCGGTGAGGTGGACCTGCCCGTGCTCAAAGGCGTGTCGCTGAATGTTAGACACGGGGAACTCGTTGCATTGATGGGTGCCAGCGGCTCCGGCAAGAGTACGCTGATGAACATCCTTGGTTGTTTGGATCACCCGACCTCGGGCGAGTACTGGCTGGACGGCCGCGAAATATCCCGGCTCACCGCCCAGGAACAGGCCCGGCTGCGGAATCGGATGGTCGGTTTCGTTTTTCAAAACTACAATTTGCTGCCGCGTACGACGGCGTTGGAAAACGTCCTGATGCCGCTGACCTATACCAAGGAGAACCTCACTGAGCATCAAATGAGACAGCGCGCAACCGAGTTGCTCCAGAAAGTCGGCTTGGGGGATCGTACTGACCACCAGCCGTCTCAACTTTCCGGCGGCGAACAGCAGCGCGTGGCCATCGCCCGGTCGCTGGTCAACCGGCCGCGGGTGCTTTTCGCCGACGAGCCGACTGGCAACCTTGATTCGCGCACCAGTGAGGAAATCCTCCAGATGTTCCAGGAGCTCAACAGTGCCGAGGGTATTACCCTCATCCTCGTCACCCATGATCCCAACGTGGCACAGCACGCCCAGCGGATGATTCGCATCAAGGATGGCCTCATCGAAAAGGGCACGAGTCAACACGAATCCAGAGGTACCCCTTGAGATCGTACGGCGTCCTGAAAACGGCTTTAGGCGCGCTCCGGCGCAACGTCATGCGCACGATGCTCACCATGCTGGGTATCGTCATCGGCGTCGCAGCCGTGATCACGATGATGGAGATCGGCAACGGCGCATCCATCGCCATCCAGCGCACGATCGCCAGCCTGGGCGCAAATACCCTCGTGATCGTGCCCGCGTCTGCCAACATCGGTGGGGTCAACCAGGGTATCGGCAGCATGATGACGCTGACACCCCAGGATGCCGATGCGATCATCAATGAGTGCTCCGCTGTCGGCAGCTTGGCACCAATCGTGCGCGCCCGCACGCAGGTGGTCTACGGCAACCGGAACTGGGTCCCGACGTACATCTACGGCACGACGCCGTCGTTTCTGCAGGTGCGCGAATGGACGGATATGGACGAGGGTGAGACGTTCACCGAGCATGATGTCCGCAACTCCAGCAAAGTGTGTATCGTCGGCCAGACCATCGTGAGCGAGTTGTTCGGCGGGCAGTCGCCCGTCGGCAAGGAGGTCCGCGTCCGAAATGTGGCCTTTAAGGTCATCGGCGTGCTGCGGAGAAAAGGCGCGAACATGATGGGCATGGACCAGGACGATATCCTGCTGGCGCCCTGGACGACGATCAAATATCGTGTGGTCGCCTCCTCGCTCGCCGCTGCCAATCAAAGTACGACCAATTCGAGCAGCAGCACCGAAGTCAATACGCTCAGCCAAATTTACCCGAACATCCAGCAGAATCTCTATCCCGTTCCGTCGAGCACCGAGCAGGCCGACGTGCCGCAACCGGTCCGGTTTGCCAACGTAGACCAGATCCTGGCCGCCGCCCGGTCCGGGAGCCAGATTCCCTTTGCCATCCAGCAGATCAGCACGTTGCTGCGCCAACGGCATCACATCCGCGGCACCGATCCGGATGATTTCAACATTCGCGACATGACCGAGATCACCAAGGCAATGAGTTCGACGACGGCTCTGATAACCAAAGTGCTGCTGTGTGTGGCGACGATCTCGTTGGTGGTCGGTGGCATCGGCATCATGAACATCATGCTTGTCTCGGTCACCGAACGAACGCGCGAGATCGGCCTGCGCATGGCAGTGGGTGCCGAGCCCGGCGACATCCTGCGGCAGTTTTTGACCGAGGCCGTCGTGCTGTGTCTGTTCGGCGGCACGATGGGGATCCTCCTGGGCCGGGGTAGTTCGTACATCGTGTCCTCGGTATTGCACTGGCCGACAGCAGCCTCGGTGGGAGCGATCGTGGCCGCCGTAGTCGTGTCGGCCAGCGTGGGCATTATTTTTGGTTTCTATCCGGCGTGGAAAGCGTCGCGGCTCGATCCCATCGAGGCGCTTCGGTATGAATGAGGTGGCACTGATGAACACGGCGGAGCAACGGTGCTGTGTTCCAATCTTGGCCAAGGATGGCCATATCGGGAAAAGGGCGGTTCTGCCCGGATTTAGAGGTGGGGCGTGAAATCGTTCCGCACCCTGAAAACGGCTTTACGTGCGCTCCGACGCAATGTCACACGGGCAGTGCTCACGACGCTGGGCATCGTCATCGGCATCGCAGCGGTGATCGCGATGATGGAGATCGGCAACGGTTCGTCCATGGCCATCCAGCGCACGATCGCCAGCATGGGCGCCAATACCGTCGTGGTGATGCCCGGCACCGCTGCCAGTGGTGGTGTCAGCTACGGGGCGGGCAGCGTGATGACGCTGACACCGCAGGATGGGGACGCCATTCTGAAAGAGTGCCCTGCCGTCGGCAGCGTCGCGCCGGTCGTGCGCGCCCGCACACAGGTGGTCTACGGCAACCGTAACTGGGTGCCGATGTACATCTATGGCACCACGCCGTCGTTTTTGCAGGTGCGCGATTGGACCGATATGGACCAGGGTGAAGCGTTCACCGAGCATGATGTCCGTAACTCAAGCAAAGTGTGTCTGGTCGGCCAAACCATCGTGAGGGAGTTGTTTGGCGGACAGTCGCCTGTCGGCAAGGAGATCCGCGTCCAGAACGTGGCCTTTAAGGTTATCGGCGTATTGCAGACAAAAGGCGCGAACATGATGGGCATGGACCAGGACGATATCCTGTTAGCGCCCTGGACGACGATCAAATACCGCGTGGTCGGCTCCTCAGCGTCAACAGTCAACCAGAGCAGTGCGACTGCTGCAGGGAGTACCCAGGTCAATACGCTCAGTCAAATTTATCCGAACATCCAGCAGAATCTCTATCCCGTTCCGTCGGCCACCGAGCAGGCGGACGTGCCGCAACCGGTCCGGTTTGCCAACGTGGACCAGATCCTGGTTGCCGCTCGGTCGGGCGACCAGATTCCTTCCACCATCCAGCAGGTCGGCATCTTGCTGCGGGAACGGCACCACCTCCGCGTCACCGATCCGGATGATTTCAACATTCGTGACATGACCGAGATCACCAAGACGATGAGTTCGACGACGGCGTTGATGACTAAACTGTTGATGTGTGTGGCGATGATCTCGCTGGTCGTCGGTGGTGTCGGCATTATGAATATCATGCTTGTCTCGGTCACCGAACGAACGCGCGAGATCGGCCTGCGCATGGCAGTGGGTGCCGAGCCGGGCGACATCCTGCGGCAGTTTTTGACCGAGGCCGTCGTGCTGTGTCTGCTCGGCGGCACGATGGGCATCGTCGTGGGCCGCTGCAGTTCGTACATTGTGGCTTCGGTCTTGCACTGGCCGACAGCAGCTTCTATGGGTGCGATCGTGGCCGCTGTAGCAGTGTCGGCCAGCGTGGGGGTTATTTTTGGCTTCTATCCGGCGTGGAAAGCGTCGCGGCTCGATCCCATCGAGGCGCTTCATTATGAGTGAGGTGGTACTGATGAATCCAAATGAACAACGACGCTCCTTCTCGGTTCTGGTCGCGGCGGTAGGTTTAGCCACGATGATAGTAAGTGGGTGCATGGTAGGCCCGAACTATCATCCGCCGCAGCTGACAGCCCCCCCTGCGTGGGTCGGCGTCGGGGAAACAACGGCCGGCCAGCCCTCGGTGACTACTGCGCAGCCGGCGGAACTCACAAGTTGGTGGCGCCAGTTCAACGACCCGACGTTGACCGCGCTGGTCGAGGAAGCAGTGAAGGCAAACCTCGATCTGAAATTGGCTGAGGCCCGTCTGCGCCAGGCCCGGGGTACGCGGGGTGTGGCCTTTGGAGGCTTGTGGCCCGCGGTCAGTGCCTCCAGCAGTTACCAGCGGACGCACACGCCGATCTCCTCGTCGGCCGAAGGACCAAATCTTTTCCAGGCCGGCTTCGATGCGGTATGGGAACTTGATGTGTTCGGCGGGATCCGGCGCAACGTTGAATCGGCCGGCGCCAATGTCCAGGCCGCGATCGAAGGTATCCGCGACGCGCAGGTCACCCTTGTGGCCGAGGTGGCGCTCAATTATATCCAGCTCCGGGGTTTTCAGCAGGAGATCGTGGTTGCGAGGAAAAATCTGGAAGCCCAGCAGCACACCGCCGAGATCACTCGTAAGCTATGGAAAGTGGGGTTCAACAGCGCGCTCGACGTCGCCAATGCCGATGCAAACGTCGCGACGACGGAGTCTCAAATCCCGGTTTTTGAAACGTCCGCGCAGCAATCGATCTACGCCTTAAGTGTGCTGCTCGCCCGACCTCCGGCGGAGTTGCTGGAGCGGTTGTCGCCAACGGCAACCTTACCCCAGGTGCCGGCGCAAGTTCCAGTGGGCTTGCCGTCGGACTTGCTCCGCCGCCGGCCAGACATTCAGCAGGCTGAGGCGCAGCTGCATGCCGCCACTGCCCAAATCGGCGTTGCCGTCGCCGAACTCTTTCCTCAATTTTCACTCACCGGCTCGGCGGGCTGGCAAAGCGGCCTGCTTCGAACGTGGTGGACCAAAGCCAGCAGCTCGTTGGGCTTCGATCCATCGGTGAGCTGGCAGATTTTCCAGGGCGGCGCGATTGTGTCGAATATCCGCGTGCAGAAGGCACTGCGCGACCAGGCGTTTATCACTTACCAGAAAACGGTCCTGGCAGCGTTTCAGGATGTCGAGAACCAGTTGATCGCGTTTGCCAAGGAACAACAGCACCGTAAGGCGCTTCATGAGGCCGTTGTCGCTAACCGCAAGGCCGTAGATCTGTCATTGTTGCTTTACACGGAGGGTCAGATCCCTTTTCTCAATGTGCTCGTTGCCCAGGAATCGCTTTATGCCTCCGAAAATGCATTGGTGCAGAGCGAGACCAACATTGTCACTGACCTCATCGCCCTCTACAAAGCCCTGGGGGGTGGTTGGGAATCCATGCCATCCTCTGCGCAGAGTACGAACCCGAATCCGGCAAATGCCGCTGCGGAGACAAATCCCGATAGGAAGTAATGAAAGATTTTCCCTGCCCCACTTTTCGCTTCATCAATCTTCTAAAATGATGTATATTACAAACGGCTAAGAAGTATTGACGGGTATCGTTGAACGATTCCTCAGCGAAATCTGGTTCCCTTTACTTACTATTTCTTCCTGCCGAGGTCACTAATGATGACAGGTGAAGTAGAAACGTTAAAAGAAGATCCTATCCGTCGCATTGCAATTATTGGTGCGGGTGCCGTTGGCAGTGCATTGGGCGCGCTCCTTCATCGGGCTGGCGAGAACGTCGTCCTGATTGCTCGTCCGGAGCATACGGCGGCAATTCGTCAGCATGGCCTTCGGGTTGATGGAGATACGGGAGATTTTATCGCTCCGGTCGAGGCCAGTGAGACTCTCAATTTTCGGCCTGACCTGGTTCTCTTGACGGTTAAGACACAGGACGTGGTCGCTGCCGTTAAAGCTAACCAAGCCTTCTTAAATGGTGTTCCGATAGTTACATTCCAGAATGGGGTTCGCAGCGACGAATTGGTGGCAAGCATTCTGCCGCGGGAACAAGTTCTCAGTGCAGTCGTGCTTATGCACGTAACTTACCTGTTGCCCGGTAAAGTAACCGTGGTCTACCGGGGAAAGTTGATCCTTGGCCGTCCGTTTGGTCCGAGAGACAGTAGACTTGAAGAGGTCGCCCATAGACTCAAGCAGGCAGTTCCAACTCGCGTGACGGAAAATATACGGGGAGCCCACTGGCTTAAGCTCATTGTCAACCTGAACAATGCCCTGCCCGCAATAACTAATTTCTCCTTGAGTGAGGTTTACGCGAACACGTTTTTACGCAAATTGGCCGTCGGTCTCATGCGCGAGGGGCTACGGGTGATCGATCGAGCGAAGGTCCGGCTGGAACCCTTACCTGATGTCTCAATTGGATTAACTCGGCTTATCAACTGGATGCCGTTAGGTGTAGCCGGACGTATTGCTGCCGCAAAGGTTCGGCGGCTGACGACTGTCTGGCCTTTGTGGGGGTCAACACTGCAAAGTGTCCAGCGGGGTCGTCCCACGGAGATAGACTACCTGAATGGCGACATCGTGGAGTTGGGGAAGCGCTGCGGAGAGGTTACGCCATTAAACTGTAAAATAGTGGAGCTAGTACATCAGGTGGAGCGTACGGGACAATTTCTCTCAGTAGAAGAAATCCGCCAGAAAGTGTGAAAAGACGGGTGGAGGTGAGAGATCGAATAGGGGGAGAGTTGCGTTGTACATAGCTCAGAAGGAAACTGGGTTTAGCAACGAGGAGATTGGAAGGCAGTTCGGACGAATCCGAAGATTGTGAGAGAAGCTGAGAAGATTTGGGAGAGAGAAAAAAATTAGTAGGGGTATTGCTAAGGTAAAAGAAATATGTGAAAATAGGAACATGCTGTTTAGGTTTCAGCACGAATGATGAATAAATCAGTGAATGAATGAATAAACAAATAAATCTCGGAGGTGAAGGTTATGATCAAGACGGAACTGTGTAACTTTCTCGGAATCAAGTACCCTATTATTCAGGCTGGGATGGGCCCGTTTGGGACGAACAAGCTCTGCATCGCCGCGGCCAATGCCGGAGTGCTGGGGCTAATCAGTTCGAGCGGCATCTCTGTGAAGGATACTCAGCCCGGTATCTACAAATACTTTGTTGAAACGGGCGGGGCTTCTCTTGAAGATGACGGCAAGACTGTGCTGAAAAAAATCTACCGACAGACGCTGGAACAGACCAAGCAGAAGCAGGGGATCTTCGGCGTCAACGTGATGGTGTCCGAGGAGATGAAGGACTACGCAAACCTGATCGTTGACACGATGATCGAGGTTCGGGAGGAAGACCCGGACATGAAGAAGCGTTTTCAGATCCTGGTCACCTCAGCTGGAGACCCGCTTCCATGGACGGAGAGAGTCAGGAAGGCAGGGCTGAAATGGCTGCACGTCATTCCCTCCGTGAGGGGAGCGCTTCGTTGTAAGAAGGCGGGTGTGGATGGCGTAATTGCTTCAGGTCATGAAGGCGGGTTCCACACGTCGTGGGAGCCGGTACATTCAATGACGTTGCTGCCCGCAGTGGTGGATGCCTTGGCCGACACGAAAATCCTCGTGGTGGGAACCGGCGGGTTCTGTGATGGAAGGACCCTGGTTGCGGCCCTGACCCTTGGCGCCGCCGGAGCCCAGATGGGCACCCGATTTCTCGCGACCAAGGAGAGTGATTTCCACCCGATGTGGAAAGAAGGGGTCGTCAAGACCGGCGACCGGGGAACGCTGGTCGCCCGAGGGTTTGTCGGGCCAGCACGGTTTTTAAAGACGCCGGTAAGCATCAAGCATCAGGAGAACACCTTGAAAATGTCGCCCGGGGTCTTTTTAGGGAAGCCGGATGATTATACGACCGTTCCTATGGAGTTGATCATGAGCGAGATTGAAGGGCTGAATGCGGTGTACGCAGGGGATGAGAGCAAGGCCCTTTTGGCCGGCGGGGAATGCGCCCAGCGGATCAACGATCTCCCCACCACGGAGGAACTGGTCAAGAACATTGTCCGGGAAGCCGAAGCAGTTCTCGCCAAAGTCCCGAAATTTTTAGTGTAGGTCAAGGATCGTCTGAGTAGCAGCAAAAAGAACTACAGAAGGCAGGGCCTTAATGGTCCTGCCTTTTTTTGTGTGCATCTTTCTGGAGTAAAAATCTCGGAATTGGGACCGATGGGTTCATCCCTGTGTTGTACCAGGGGCCCCAGAATCAATCAATTCCTACGATGCGTTTGGCCCAGCGTTTCTTCTGTTCGAGGTTGCCCAGCCGGCCGTACATAACTTTTTGGGTTTGAGGTGATCCGGCGCCGTGCATGGATTCAACCAGGGCAGTCCCTCCACTCATATTCTCGATGAGCCTCAGAATCTTCATACGAGCTTCGACGGGGATCCCCTTCGCGCCTGCTAAGTATTTTTTCACATAACGCCCCACTTCGCTGCTCTCGAGATCACCTTGAAAAGGCATGGTCGCAATGATTCCCCCGGCGATATCATGGGCCAGACGGGCGATTTCGTAGATGTGACGTGTGACATTATGTTTTGTCGTATTGGCCAAAAGGGGATCCGGATAGTAAGCTCCGGAAGGAGTCTTGTAGCCCATGGCAGAACAGGCCACAGACCCTGAATAGATTGTCTCCGCCAGATGGATCATCTCGGCCAGTTTTTCTTTCACGTGAGAAGCGCCGGCTGTCCCTTGATACTCGGCTGCCAATGCAGTCGCCCCAACCAGAACGTCGGAAACTCCTCCTTTGCAACCTCCGTAGTTTTGCCGATGCAACGTCGCAAACCGTTCTACAAGTGTTCCGGCCATGTCATATTCGCCGCAAAGAAAAACCCTTTCCCAGGGGACAAAGACATTTTCAAAGATGATGAGGGCCTCCCCTCCGACAAGCCCATAGAGAGGGTTGCCAACATCGATCCCTTCTTCAAACTTTCTTTCCTCATTCGTCTGGCGGCCGAAGATGAGAACAACCCCCGGCGTGTTGAGTGGAAAGGCACAGGCCAAGGCATAGTCTTTATCTTCTTCCCTCATCGCCTGAGTGGGCATGATCAGAATCTCGTGCGAGTTAACGCCTCCTGTCATGTGGGCTTTGGCTCCACGAATGACAATTCCATCGGACCGTCGCTCAACGACGTGAGTGAAGAGATCAGGGTCTGACTGCTTGGCAGGAGGCAGGGACCGGTCTCCTTTGACATCGGTCATCCCGCCCACCAGCATCACATTACTGTCCTGGACGTGGATCAGATACTTTTTGAATCGTTCGAAGTAATCCGTCTTGTGTTTTTGATCGATATCATAAGTCGTCATGTACGTCGCATTCAGGGCATCGAACCCCACACATCGCTGAAAGCATGATCCCGTTTCATGGGCAATGAGGCGGAGCATCTGGACTTTCTTAATAAGATCGTCGACGCTCTGATGGATGTGAGTGAATCGGTTGATCTTCCTGCCTGTCAGATGTGAAGTGGCCGTCATCAAATCCTCGTGTTCAGGCCGAAGGGCAAGTTCGTAAGTGAGGGCCGCGGAATTGATGTGCGGCCGAAGGGCAGGATGCTCGGTGACATCCTCCACACGCTTCCCGTTGTAATAGACCACATGGCGAAGGTCTTTGAGACTCCGGATATAGTCCTCTTTGGTAACGATTCGTTTCATTTTTTCTCCTTTAGGTAAGCTTAGTTATTACAACTAAATTATGCCTTCATCTCCGTCAAGATGCCAGTTGTGCGATCCTCATTCTGGCAGGCAACCTCATTCGCCTTTTTGATCAAAAGCAGTTAGCCATTTGATCAGGCTTTCAAAATCATTTTCTCCGAAGATTGAGTGGGAGGACGCCTCAAAGTTGCCTGGATTTCTGTCGGCACAGGCCCGGGGGCATCCGCTCACGAGGACCATTATGTCAGGGTCTTGCAGGTCGTCGAAGGAAAAAATGAATCGGTCTTTTAACAGAGATTGAGCCCGTTGAACCACCTCCACCCGTTCGTAAAAAGGGTTACATCCGCCGCAATACTTTATTCCGATCTTCTTCATGTCGTCCATTGCATCGCCCCCCACCCCCTCCCTGTCCTCACCAACTACCTGTGGGCGGAGAGAGGAAGAGGGGAAGGGGACGTCTCATTACTGTCTTGACAGCGGTCTAAGTATTATCTATACTGCCCTACAATATAATGATATAATAATCAAGGCTGAGAGCAACCCCTAATAAAAAAGCGGGAAGGAGGAGCTGAGATGGAAAAGAGGATTCAACCACTTGTCGGTAAGGAGATGATTTATGTTTGTTTGGCGTTTGTCGTGTTGATCATAGTACTGATGGTGCTTGGCTCAACGAAGTGGGGTTTTTTGGAAATGTTCCGGCTTTGGATTAGTGGGTTCAAATCTTTATTTTAAACGGTGGAACAGGAATACATCCCATTTATGATCCGGTGAACGGGAAGAGAGGATGTGTCCCTCTTCACTCTCCGAATCAATCCGGCGGACGGCAGATAACCGCCGCTAAGCTTCCTCGGTATTCGCCCTTACACATCAGGCCGGAAACCTCAATATAAGAGAACGTCATGGAGAGACGCGGATAAGCCTCCTGCCCCTTCCCCTCTCGCCACTGGGGGCGAGGGGGCTGTTGAGTTTCATGAACAGAAGAAAGAGGAGTCCACTGCTGATTTTGATCATGACCATCATGAAGCAGGACTGCTTCAACCCCAGAATGGGCAATAAAAGAATGCCTCCAAAGAGCCCTCCCAAAAAGCCTCCCAGAAGATCCGCTCCGTACAGTAGCCCCGCGGTGTGGCCGAGCATCTCTCCCTCTTCAGGCGCACCGAGATAGATTTTAGTCGCCAGAGGGAATTGGAGCCCGATCCACGCACCGGAGAGGAAGGACATGATCAAAAACACCGGGTAGATAAGAAGAAAGACAACTGGTTTTTCAAGATACGGAGCCGGGATGGAGAACACGAAGGGGAAGAGAAATGAGAAGAAAATGACGGCCATTTCTATTCTCAGGAATAGAATAGAATCTCTCCTTATCCGATCCAGACGCTGGGTGATTACGAAGCTGCTCAGTGCGACCCCGAACATGAAGACGGCTATGAGCAAGCCGATTTGATGGTAGAGATAGCCATAAAATGTTTGAAAGGTGAAGATGATGGCCAAATTGAATATCATCCCGGCTAATCCGGTGGTAAAGATGGCATAGGGAATGGACTGCCTGGAGAGACGAGGTTTTCTTATAAAAACAGCGCCCATCAAGAGGGTGAAGAGGGCCACCAGGGCAATCGATATTTGAACGCTGAATCCTTCAAACCATTTAAATACCCGTGTGAGGTATGGGGAAAAGAGGGCGTTCCAGTAAGAGAGGCTGAGGAAAACGCCTATGGGACGAAGATCGGAGTTGATCGGAGTCGTTTCCCCTTCCATCGATTGCAGAAACCATTTCGTCCATCTTTCATGAAGCCGGAATTCGATATAGCCTTTAGTGAAGAGGCTCGTCTGTATTTTCCTCTGATCAAACCTCTCGATGATTTCCCCAGGGGTGACTTTTTCAAGCTGGCTGGAATTCGAGGCTAAATAAAGATTAAGATCGCCTGGGATTATCCTTACCGATCGGAAAACACTTTTTAGGGTATTCAGAATACACGCGTTCAAATCTCTCAATTCGGGACTGATATAGGTCAACGAGCCCGGAAGGGAAAGAACGATGATTCCATCGGGATTCATCTTCTCCTTGGCCGCTACGAAAAATTCGGATGAAAAAAGTCTGTTGGTCTGCAGTTCCTGAGGGGCAGGAATCCCGACGAAAATCATATCGAATCGATTCCGGGTCCTTTTCACGAAGAACCGACTATCGGCGTAGTGAATCCTGACTCGTTTATCGGAAAGCTCGGATTGCGTGAGAGGCGTTGAAAATTTTTGAATCAGTTTCAAGAGCAAGGGATCTAACTCAACATAGTCCACATGTGCCACAGGATATTTCAAAATTTCGTGAATCATCCCTCCGGTACCACCGCTCAGAATCAAAACCGATTCGGGTTTTTCATGAAAAAGCATTGGAAAATGGACGAAATCCTCGATGGAGGCCACATCCGGAACCGGGGTGGTGATGGAAGGGACCCCATTGGTGAAGAAGGTGAATTGTTCACCTTTTTTTGTGACCGTAATATTTCCGTAGATCGAATTTTCATTGTGGACGACCTTTAGGTTTCTCCACTGGGATTGGATCGAAAATGAATTGATTTCTTTTGCAGGGGCCGCGAAAAGAAAATAGATCAAAAGGATTGCAAGGAAGATCGAAAAGTAACAGAGCATATTTCGAAAACGAAAGAAGGGCGCCCTCAGTAGAGGCAGGATAAGAAATACGGAAATGGACGCATTTATTGTAGAGAGAATAAAGGCGATCTGAAAGGAATTGAAGTATTGGACAAGAAGAAATGTCACAAGCAGTCCACCGATGATGGACCCGATGCTCTCGAAGGCATAGACCTTTCCAACGGAGGAAGCGTCTTTTCTGGCGTACTGGGAGTAGAGTTTACACCCGTAGGTGAAAAGGGCCCCATGGGGGAGCGCGACCGGCAAGAGGATCAGAAAAGAGGAATAAAAAATGGGACCAAAGCCAAGCCCTTCCCCGGGGGTGGCAAGAAGGATGTTTTTGAATATTCGGCAAAGGTAGACGGAAAAAGGGAAGGCTACGGAAAAGATCAGTTGGAAGACGACATAGGTCTCTATTTTCCTTCCCACTTTCTCGACGGATCGGCCGATGACGTAAGAACCAAGCGCTTCCAGGATCAGCCAATTGCCGAGAATGACTCCGACAGTGAGTTCATTGCCAAGAAAAGAGACGAGAAGTTCCCTCAACAGCACGATCTGTGCAACGATGCCGCTCATCCCCATGATGAGTAAAGAGGCTTTAAGGGATAACGGTCTCATTTGCCGAAGGGTGGACTCCGAACTATTTTCTGGAATCCCATCGAAGCGAGGGGGCAAAGGCGGCTCGGCTTCCAAGCTCCTCTTCAATCCGAAGAAGTTGATTGTATTTAGCCACCCGATCCGTTCTGGAGGGAGCGCCGGTTTTGATCTGACCGGCGTTGGTGCCCACGGCCAAATCGGAAATGGTCGTGTCCTCTGTCTCACCAGAGCGATGGGAGATGACGGTCCGATAGCCAGCCTTTTTTGCGATCTCAATCACTTCAAGGGTTTCTGTCAATGTCCCGATCTGATTGAGCTTGACGAGGATCGCATTTCCTATTCCTTCTCGAATCCCCCTCATCAGCCGGTCAGGATTGGTGACGAAAATGTCGTCTCCAACCAATTGGGCCTTTTTCCCCAGACGGGCTGTCATCGCTTTCCATCCTTCCCAATCATCCTCTGCAAGACCATCCTCAATAGAGACAATGGGAAACCTTTTGATCAAGCCTTCGTAGTAGTCAATCATCCCGGCAGAAGTCCTTTTCGACTTCTTTTCCGCCTTGAGAAAATAAGCGCTCCTCTGGTAGAACTCGGAAGCGGCAGCATCGATGCCAAGCGCTATCGCTCTTCCGGGCTGGTACCCTGATTTTCGGATAGCTTCGAGGATCAAAGAGAAGGCTTCCTCATTGGAGCGAAGGTCCGGTGCAAATCCTCCCTCATCGCCTACTGAAGTTTTGTAACCTTTTCCTTTCAGGATCGCCTTGAGGTGGTGAAAGACCTCCACTCCCATTCTCAAGGCCTCCCTGAAACTCTTGGCCCCCACAGGAATGATCAAGCATTCCTGGAGGTCGAGATTATTATCGGCGTGGACGCCACCGTTGAGGATGTTCATCATGGGGAGGGGGAGCCGCGAGGCGGAGAGACCTCCAAGATGCTGATAGAGGGGAAGTCCCAGGTGGTTGGCAGCGGCTCGGGCACAGGCCAGTGAGACCCCCAGGATCGCGTTGGCACCCAGTCGGAATTTATTTGGAGTTCCATCCCACTGGAGCATCGCCGTGTCGATGGCTTTTTGATCGAGGACGTCCATTCCCAGAAGCTTAGGTGCCATCACACGATTGACGTTTCGAACTGCTCTTTGGACTCCTTTGCCGAGATAACGTTTGGGATCTTTATCCCTTAATTCCAAGGCTTCATGGCTTCCGGCCGAGGCCCCGGAAGGGACCGAGGCTCTCCCGCTAAAACCGCTTTCCAAAAAGACCTCCACCTCCACGGTCGGGTTTCCTCTGGAGTCGAGGATCTCCCTCCCGGTAACCTCAACGATGATGGCCATATCTATTTCCCCCTTCAGTGACGGATATCTATTTTTTTTCATTTAAAATTCGAGTGCCGATATAAACGTACTGGATTCCGGATAGGATCGTAATGATGGCGGTCCCGTAAACGGCGACCATGGAGAGATGTTTGAAGGCTGGGAAGTACCACGCCATCAATACGAAAAGGATTGTTACAATCTGAAAAGTCGTGGTCGTCTTGCTCAAGAAGCTGGGGTTGATCTTGGGATGGTATCCGGTGAGGAACATGACAAGAAAACCCATGAGAATGATGACATCCCGGGTGATGACGATAACCACGAGCCAGCTGGGGATCACTTCGATGATGGCGAGGGAGATGAAACCGGCGAAAAGGAGCAGTTTGTCGGCGATGGGATCGAGATAAGCGCCCAATTCGGTCCGTTGGTGAGTCAGACGTGCGATAAGACCGTCCAATCCATCTGTGATCCCTGCAATCGCAAAAGTGAGAAGGGCCCAATCGAGATGTTTATTGATGATGAGGATAACGAACAGGGGAATCAAAAGCACTCTTATTAAGGTAAGGATATTGGGTAGGCTCATCGGCAACTATTCACATTTCGGAACTTTCATTCCGAATTCCGCAATCTGCATTCCGCTATAGAACAGGGTTACTGGTAATTATTTTCAGTCTCTCCCCTGTAGAGGTCTTTAAAAGTTGTGAATTTGTCTAAAAAGGCCAGGTCGATCTTTCCAATGGGACCGTTCCTCTGTTTTCCTATGATGACCTCCGCTTTGCCTCTATTGGGATTGTCTTCTGCACGGTTATAAACTTCATCCCGGTAGATGAAAAGGATTAAATCGGCATCTTGTTCGATGGCGCCGGATTCCCGAAGGTCTGACAACTGGGGCCTATTCCCTGTTCGTTCCTCGGTCTTCCGGCTGAGCTGAGACACGGCGATCACAGGGATGTTCAGTTCCTTGGCAAGCGCTTTTAAAGATCTGGAGATCTCTGAGATTTCCTGCTGTCGGCTTTCGACTCGTGACCTCCCCTTCATCAGTTGCAGGTAGTCGACGATGACCATCCCCAAGCCATATTCCGATTTAAGGCGGCGGGCCTTGGCCCTCAATTCAAGGGCCGAGAGGGCTGCCGTGTCGTCAATATAAATGGGCGCCTCCGACAGATTCCCCGCCGCAATGGTCAGCTTTGGCCAATCGCTCTCAGTGAGATAGCCTGTCCGGAGCCGTGTTCCTTCCACGTTGGCCTGGGAACAGAGCATACGGATGACCAGTTGCTCCTTCGACATCTCCAGGGAAAAAATGGCCACAGGAATTTTGTTCTCGATGGCGGCATACTCGACGACGTCGAGGCAAAAGGCCGTCTTGCCCATGCTGGGCCTTCCGGCAATAATGATCAGGTCAGAGGGCTGAAAACCCGCTGTCATCCGGTCCAGCTCCTTAAACCCCGAGGGAACGCCGGTGACGGCCTCCTTCTTTTTGAAGAGCCTTTCAATGGTTGTAAAACTCTGTTTGACGATTTCTCGGATCGGGTAAAAAGAAGGCCGCACTCTTTTTTCCGAGATCTCGAAGATGGCCCGCTCTGCCTCGTCAAGAAACCCTTCCACATCTCCTCGATCCTCGTAACTTTGCGTGATGATCTCCGTGGAGGTTTGAATCAGCTTCCGCAGGATGGCCTTTTCTTTGACGATCCTGGCATAGTATTCAATGTTGGCGGCGGTGGGGACGGAATCGATCAGAGCGGCGAGATAAGAGGCCCCTCCGACAGAGTCGAGCTGGTCGATTTTTCGGAGTTCGTTCGTGAGGGTGATCAGATCCGCAGGCTCGTCACGCTCCGAAAGGTTAATCAAGGCATCGAAGATTTTGCGATGGGCATCGCGATAAAAATCATCGGCATCAAGAAGTTCCATCACGCGATTAATCGCTTCATTTTCAATAAGGATTCCTCCCAGCACAGATTGTTCTGCCTCAATATGCTGAGGAGGAAGTTTGTGGGAAGAGAAGTCCGCCTCGTTCATGAGCGATTACTCCTGAACCACCCAGACCTTCAGATGGGTGGTCACCTCGGGATGGAGCTTGATCGGTACGGTGAACATCCCCAGATTTTTAATGGGTTCCTCCAAAGCGATCTTTTTCCGGTCCACCTCGATTCCATTTTCCTTCAGATAATTCTCAACATCCATGGAAGTCACGGAGCCGAAAAGTTTCCCGCTTTCTCCGACCGTTTTGGCAAAGGTGCAGGAGAGGCTTTCGATCTGCCGGCCCAACTTCTCCGCATCCTTTTTTGTCTTATCCATGCGCTGTTGGACCAGACGCTTTTGGTGTTCAATCACCTTAACGCTTTTCTCTGTAGCGACCATGGCTTTCTTTTGAGGGATGAGATAATTCCTCCCGTATCCGTCGGAGACCTTGACCAGGTCCCCGGCTTTTCCCAAAGAAGGGACATTCTCTAACAAAATAACCTTCATGGAATACCTCCCTACGCCCGACTCTATGCGGCGGAGATCCTAAATGGTGATCAAAGATAATACCCCCCTTGCTAAGGGGGGGACGATGGACTTTAAACGATGAACTATGAACAGAGTACCGTTGGGACGATGAACAGTAAGCGATGAACAGTTCGTTGTCCATCGTTCATAGCCTGTTTACTTTAATGAGACGCCGTCGTAAACGGAAGGATGGCGATATTGCGCGCCCTCTTGATCGCGACCGTCACCTGCCGCTGGTGCTTTGCACAGTTTCCCGAGATCCTTCGGGGAATGATCTTTCCCCGTTCCGTAATAAAATATCGAAGAATCTTTGGATTCTTGTAATCGATATCCAATTTTTTGTCCGTACAGAATCGGCAGACCTTTCGCCTCATGAAGGGTTTCCTCTTCCTGTCGCCACCTGGTCTTTCCATTGGTTTTCTCATTCCGTTCTCCTTATTTCTCTGGGGGGGGTGCCTCGTTTTTTTCTCCGATCCTCCGGAGGGCGGAGGCGATGACCTCTGTGCGGGTTCGATTTTTCCCTTCCGGCGTTTGCCAGGATCGTAGGTTGAGTTTGCCGATAACCATCAGGGGTTGGCCGCTCTGGAGGAGGTCGAGATTAAATTCAGCCAATTCTCCGATGGCCACAATGGTAATTCGATTTCGAACTTCTTGCCCCGTCCGGTCGTCTGAGTCGTTTAATTCCAGCGGAAATTGGATCACGGGTGACCCGTCCGGGCGATAATGGCGTCGAGGAGGGGTCACCACCTTTCCTGTGAGGACCACGCGATTTAAAGAGGTCATGTCTTCGCCGCGGCCTCGGCTCCCTCCTGCGGGGCTTCCTCTAACACCGGGCCCTCCGAGGAGGAGGCTTGTCGTTCGTCCAATCGAACGGATTGGAACTTGATGACGGCATCCATGACCCGAAAATTTCTCTCTAATTCAGAGAGCAGAGATGGCGATCCCAAAAAGTGGGCGAGGATGTAATGACCTTTGGTTTTCTTTTTGACTTCGTAGGCGAGCTTTCTTTTTCCCCAATCTTCAACCTTTAAGATCTCTCCGTTGGCCTGCGTGATAATTCCTTTGACTTTTTCGACCAACGACTGGGCCTGCTCTTCTTCGAGATCAGGGTCCAGAATGAAAATTATTTCATATTTCCTCATGGTTCACCTCCTTGTGGATTATAGCCCCAAAACAAAGTTTAGAGCAAGGAGCATTTCAATTGCCAATTGCGGATTTCGGAATGCGGAATTTAGAAATAGAACCTGGATTCCGCAATCCGCATTCCACAATCCGAAATTATGTTAGTCTCCTTTCAATACGTCCTGCTTGATGACCCCGGCAATGTGGCTTCGATTGATCTTCACCCTCACCTTGTCCGAGATCTCCACAGTCAGTTTGTCATCCTTGATGCCCGTAATTCGACCGTAGATTCCTCCCGAGGTTAACACATTATCTCCCACCTTGAGGTTCGTCAGAAGGTTTTGATGCTCTTTTTTCTGCTTCTGTTGAGGTCGAATCAGCAGAAAGTAAAAGACGACAAAGATCAAAATAATGGGCAGGAAAGTCATGAGCTGCGAAGACCCTTGACCTCCACCCCCTCCCGGCTGCATTCCCATTGCATAAGCCAGATCTATTCCCATAAAATCCTCCTTCTAAATTCTTCCTTCCTCATCCGTTTGATTGAAAAGGGGGCGAACATTCTGTTTCCAATCCTTGGGAGGAGGTGTGAGATTGATAAAATTCGAGGAGGCGGCCCTCTCGGATTGCCTCCCTCATCTTTACCAAAAGATTCATATAATAATACAAATTGTGAATAGTATTCAACCTCGACGATAAAATTTCTTTGGCTAAGTAAAGGTGACGGAGATAGGCCCTGGAATAGTGGCGACAGGTATAACAGGCACACGTTTCGTCTATGGGCCTTCCGTCCTCGGCATATCGGGCCTGTTTGATCGATATCTTGCCCGAAGAGGTAAAAAGTGTTCCGTTTCGTGCATTCCTTGTGGGAAGGACACAATCAAAGAAATCTATTCCAAGGGACACGGCATTGATCATATCCTCGGGCGTTCCGACGCCCATTAAATATCGAGGGGCGTCTTTGGGCAAGAGAGGAGTTGTCCATTTCAGGACATCCATCATCATTGATTTCGGTTCGCCCACACTCAAACCGCCAATGGCATATCCCTGAAATCCCATCTCCACCAATGCCCGGGCACTCTCTTCCCTCAGATCCCGATGGACCCCTCCCTGCACGATGGCGAAAAGGGCTGGGTCGTTTTCTCGTCTCGACTGTAGACTTCTCGACGCCCAACGGCTCGTTCGCTCCATGGAGGGCTTCACATATTCGTAAGGCGAAGGGTACGGAACGCATTCATCCAAAACCATGGCGATATCCGTACCGAGGACCCTCTGAATCTCCACCACCTTTTCCGGTGTAAGGAAATGGGAAGACCCGTCCAGGTGGGATTGAAAAGTCACTCCTTCTTCTGAAATCTTCCGGAGGCTTCCCAGGCTGAATATCTGAAAACCGCCGCTATCCGTCAGTATCGGTTTTTCCCAATGGGTGAAGATATGTAGCCCCCCTAATCTTCCGATGGTCTCGTGCCCGGGTCTGAGGTAAAGGTGGTAGGTATTGCCCAATATTGCTTCAACGCCTATTTCCACCAGTTCTTCAGGGGTCAGGGATTTGACGCTGCCCTGGGTTCCCACGGGAAGAAAAGCAGGAGTGGAAAAAGAGCCGTGGTCTGTATTCACCCTTCCAAGGCGTGCCTGTGATGAACTATCTTTCTTGATGATCTCAAATCGAAAGGCCATAACTTCACAAATACGTGATTCGTGTCGGTGATTCGTGACCGTGAATAATCTTATCTTTTCGGACACGAGACACGCCTGCCTGCCCTGTACCATGTTAGGTTCAGGGCCTGCCGGTAGACAGGGACAACGGTCACGTTACTTCCTACAGGATCAGCATGGCATCGCCATAACTATAGAACCGGTATTTTTTGCGGATGGCTTCCTGATAAGCCTTCATCAATAAGTCTCTTCCTGCGAAGGCCGATGTCAACATGACCAACGTCGATTTGGGTAGATGGAAGTTGGTGATTAGCCCGTCTATGATCCTGAAGCGATAGGGAGGATAGATGAACAAGGAAGTCATTCCTCTACCGGGTTTCACCCCTCCGCTGCCGGTGGAGAAGGATTCAAGGGCTCGCGTCGTGGTCGTCCCGACAGCAATGACCTTCCCACCGCGAGCTTTCGTATCCTCAATTTCCCTCGCTGTTTTCTCTGATATCTCGACCCATTCCGCTTCCATGAGATGGTCTTCGACGTCTCGGGCCTTTACCGGAGCGAAGGTTCCAATTCCAACATGGAGAGTGATCGTTGTGGTGCGCACTCCGTTCTCTCCAAGCGATTGAAGCAAATCATGAGTGAAATGTAGGCCCGCGGTAGGGGCGGCGATGGATCCATCTCTCTCTGCAAAAACGGTCTGGTACCGCTCCCTGTCCAGAGGTTCATCCCCTCGTTTGATGTAAGGAGGGAGGGGGACGTGGCCGATCTTCAGAAGGATATCCATGACCTCGCTTTGATCGGAGAAGATAACTTTTCCTATTCCGTTCTTCACCTCTCCTACCTCCCCCTCAAGCCCCTGCTCAAATCGGATTCGAGCCCCTCGTTTCATCTTCCCTCCACTCTTGATCAAGGCTTTCCACTCCCTCTCTATGCCATTCCATGAAGGGATGAGGAGCATCTCGACCCGTCCTCCGGTCTCCTTTTTCCCAATGAGTCGGGCCGGAAGAACGCGGGTATTATTCATCACAAGGAGGTCAGAAGGGTCTACGTATTGAGCAATGTTTCTGAAGGCCTGGTGCTTGATCCCGCCTGTCTGACGGTGAAGGACCATTAAAGAGGTCTCTCCCCTTTGAGGAGGCGGATACTGAGCGATCAGGGATGGAGGAAGGTGATAATCGAATTCTTCAACTCTCATATTCAGTCACCTGAAATACAACCAAAACTGAATAAAATTAACAAAGCCTGCTTAAATCTTCAAGGCGAATATTGATCGGGCAGGACTTCCGCAGTTACAGCCCAAAATAGGCGGACTTCACATCTGGGTTCTCCATCAATTCCCGGGAATTCCCTTCCAGGACCGCTCCTCCGTTCTCAAGGACGTACGCATGATGGATAATCGGCAAGATGGGGCGAGCATATTGTTCCGAGATGAGAACGGTAATCCCAGTCTGTAAATTGATGTCCTGGACGGATCGGGCAAGCATCCCCTCGATCATCGGACTCAGTCCGAGCAAGGGCTCGTCGAGGAGAAGCAGCTTCGGCTGTGCCATCAGGGCCCTTCCGATGGCCAGCATCTGCTGTTCGCCTCCGCTGAGAAACCCTCCCTCTCTCCTCTTCAGATTTTTCAAGGGCGGGAAAATGGTAAAGATATACTCCAAGGTCTTTTTAGCCTGAGACTTTGTGGCCAGATAACCTCCTATTTTGAGATTCTCCAATGTGGTGCTTTCCGCGAAGATCCTTCGTCTTTCAGGACAGAGGATAATTCCCTTTCTGGCTCTTTCGCTTGCCTTGATGTGTGTAATTTCCATTCCTTCAAAAATGATATGGCCGAGGATCGTGATCCTTTCTCCCCCTTTCATCTCTTCCTTTTTTTTCACATCCAATAGAATTCCTGAGAGCGCATACATTAGCGTGGATTTTCCGGCGCTGTTGGCGCCGAAGATGCCCGTCACCTTTCCGCCTTCACATTTTATACTAATGTTATTGATGGCGACTGCATTCTCATAAAATACCATGAGGTTTTTAACCTCGAGCATTTCCCCGTACTCTCCCCTTATCTTTTTTCTTTGGATGTTCTACGACGTTCTTCTTCTCTGATCTCCCGTCTCAGGAGTTTTCCAACTTTTGATTTGGGCAGCATGTCCCTGAATTCGACGTATTGCGGGATCTTATAGGGGGCCAGCCTTTCCCGGCACCATCGGATGAGCTCCGAGGCGTCGACCCCTCGTGCATCTTCCTTGAGGACGACCATCGCCTTGATGCGTTCTCCTACCTTGGAATCCGGAACACCCACGACACAGGCGCCGATGACCGTGGGGTGGTCTTGCAATACCGCCTCGATCTCGGAGGCAGAGACGCGATAAGCTTTATGCTTGATGATATCCGCGGATCTCTCAACGTAGTAGATCTCCCCCTTTTCATCCTGTTTGACGTAATCTCCCATACGGTAGTAAATCTTCCCTCCAATTTCCACATAGGAGTGGCTGGTCTCCTCTGGCTTATTCCAATAGTTCTTGACCGTGTAGTCTGAAGTCACCAGGAGTTCTCCGATCTCACCGACGGGCACCGGTTCCAAGGTGTCCGGATCAACCACTTTACATTGCCTGGTCTTCAGAGGAATTCCGATGGACATCAGCTCCGGATCTCTATCGAGCCGGGAGTAGGTCACGTGGCCGGCTTCTGTTGACCCATAGACTTGATAGATGGAAAGTCCGAAAAGCTCTTTCCATCTCTTTGAGACTTCAACGGGAAGAACATCCCCGCCGCAGTAACAGTATTTTAGAGACCTCAGATCGTATTGACCGAGGCGATCGTTTTCCAAGATCATCCGATAAAGGGCAGGTACACCCAAAAACCACCTCACCCTATGTTTCTGTATGGCCTGTAAAATGGCATCCACCTGCGGGACGGGCATAATGATCGTCGTATTGCCATAATTCAGGCCGATGCCTACGAACAGCCCAAGGGCCATGATGTGAAAGAGAGGATTGATCGCAATATAAATGTCACTGCCTTCCTTGAGGTATCCCGCTGCCACATCTTCCGTGATGTCGTTGACGTAAGAGGTCATACCCGCATGATTGCCCGGGACTCCTTTTGGGAAGCCGGTTGTCCCGCCGGTATACAGGATGTAGGCAAGATCCTTCCGTGGATCAATTTGAACATCTATCTTCTTGGCAGGCGTCCTAAGCATGTTTTTAAAGGAATATACATTTTTGCCCTTTGCTACATTTCCTCGAGGAATCTTGTCAAAGAGGAAGCCGATGGCTCGTTTCCAAATGGGGAGGAGATCAACCAGGTTGGTGACGATCGCCCTCTTTAAGCAGGTCCTGGAGAATATTTCTTTGACGTAACAGAAGTTGGTATCGAGGCAGACAATCGTTTCTGCTCCGGAGTCGTTAATCATATATTCGATTTCAAACGAGGTATAGATTGGAGGAATGGGGACGGCGGTGGCTCCGATTCTTTGAATGGCGAAAAATGAGATGACCCATTGAACAGAGTTTGAAATATAGACCACCACCTTATCCCCTTTGCCAATCCCGAGACGAACCAAAGAGGAAGCAAATCGATCGATGAGGTCCTTCAGCCTTCGGTACGAGAAAGGAGTGCCCAGATAGATAATAGCCGACCGATTCGGGTATTTTTCGCACATCCTATCGAAACGGGAGAAAGTGAGTTCGTTTTCCAAAGGGTTCATTGAGGAATCCAAATTACGTCCTCCGCCAAATTCAGTCCTTTCGTCATGCCGGACTTGATCCGGCATCCAGAGGTCCTTGAGAAGACTGGATTCCGGCTGGAGTTTATCCCGATGAAAATCGGGGCCGGAATGACGCCTTTTAAACGAGAACCGCATTTGTGGACAGACACTATTTAATGCATTTGTGTTAGTTGAGAGTGTGTTATCTAATATCTCCGAACTCTGAACCCCGAACTCGCTTGCTCCTAGGCGTTTATATGTAATCCGAAGCTTTTTCTGAACCCAGGTAGGCCTCTCTGACTCTCTCATCCTGCATGACTTTTTCCGGGATGCCTTCGGTCAGTTTTTGTCCGAAGTTTAGCACCATCACACGACTGGCGACCCGAAAGAGTTCCCTCAAACGGTGCTCGACCATGATCAGGGTAATTCCATCCATTTGTAGCTTTTCGATGAGGGGAACCATACTGGCGATCTCACTCATACTGAGTCCTGAGAAGACTTCGTCACAAAGAATGACATCGGGTCTTAAAGCGAGACACCGGGCCAGCTCGAGACGTTTGAGATAGCCTGTCGGCAAGGCGGAAGCAAGTTTGTAGGGGACAAAGGAATCCCGCTCAAAGCCGATCTCTTCCAAGATGTCAATGCTTACTGTTTCTCGATCCCCAAGTTTCCCGCCGCCTCTCCACCCTCCTGTTCTTCTGGCCCTTGGCGAGAATAAAGGGATGACTAAATTCTTATAAGTAGGCAGGCTGTAATAAGGCCTCATAATCTGGAAGGTCCTTGTCACGCCAAGATTAGCAATCTGATGCGGGGGCTTGTGGCTGATCTCTTTGCCTTTGTAAAGAACTTTGCCGGAGTCCATCTTGGTAAAACCGGTGATACAGTTAATGAGGGTCGTCTTCCCTGACCCGTTGGGACCCATGATTCCAAAAACCTCCCCCCGCTGAACGGCGAAAGTGACATTCAATAAGGCCTGGATGCCGCCGAAGGTTTTACAGACATTCGTCACCTGGAGAATGTTCTCTCCGCTCATACCTTGACCCACCTCTCAAACTGATGGTACTTCCGCTGGGCATAGACCATGATCCCCTCGCTTCGAAACATAATGAATGCCATCAGGATCACGGAATAGAAGACAATCCTTAACGTTCCGAACTCTCTTAGCCATTCTGAGATGGGAACAAGAAAGAAGCATCCCAAAACAGGGCCTACCAGGGTGCCTCCTCCGCCGATCACCGTGGCGGCAATGGGAATGACGGAGAAGTCCAGGGCGAACTGAGAGATCCCCGACCACATATAGATATGAGAAAGATAGGCCCCTCCGAGGCAACCCAATCCGGATGCAATGAAGACAGCGATGGCCTTGTAAAACGTGATGCTTAATCCAGAGGCTCTGACAGCCTGATCATTATCTTTGACCCCCCGAAACACGAGTCCGATATCCTCATTCACCAATCTCCTTAACCCGAAGAGCGCAAAGATCACGGTGAAGATGATGCAATACTGTTCAATCCATCTGTTGGGAAAGCTGGACACTCCAAGGATGCCGTCGGTTCCACCGAAAATATTTAATGCTTCAATGATTCTCATCAGGGCAAGGGGGTACATAAGGGTCACAATGGCAAAGTAAACTCCCCTGAGGGGAAGGGCGGGGAAGAGGAGAAGGGTGCAGACGAAGGCTCCGCCGACGGCGGCCATGGGGATGGTGAACGCAGGGGACAGTCCTAATGATTTGTCGAGGATGGCCGCGGTGTATCCGCCCACCCCGATAAAGAAAGCGCCACCCAGGGAAACCAACCCCACAAAATGGGCCAAGAAATCAAACCCGAGGGCGAGCAGTCCATAAATGCCGGCAATCGATACAACCCGTTTCCAATAAAGGGATGGGATAAGGAGAGGAAGGAGAAGAAGGCCCACAATTAAAATCAGTCTCGGAAGAACAAGGTAAGTAACCTCTTGCCATGAAGAGACCGCATAGATCCCTTCCGTCCGAACTTTGATACCCCTGTCGAGCCTTTCCTTCCGTCTCTCCTGTATGTCCAAACTTTACCTCTTCGTGGTTAACGGAGTTTCTAAATGCCAAATCCCAATTGCCAAGCTCCAAATAAATTCCAAATTCGAATTACCAAAACTCAAGATGTTTGGAACATTTGAATTTGGAGTTTTGAAATTATTTGGAATTTGATATTTGGCATCTGTGATTTCTGTTTCTACACTCTTTCCTCCAATTCCTTCTGTCTGCCGAAGAGCCCGGAAGGCTTTAGGATCAGCGTGACGATAATGGCGAGGAGGGCCACGACCATCTGGAAATGCGATTCGATGTAGGCGACCGTAATGATTTGAAGGAATCCAATCATAAAGGAAGCGATAATAGCACCCACCCAACTGCCCAATCCGCCCACAATGCATACGGCAATCGAGAGGATTAATACATTGTACCCCGCCTCGACGACAATATTGCCCAAAGGGAGTAAGGCGATGGCCGAGAGCCCGGCCAAAATAGATCCCATGGCCATGGCAATGACGGCCATCCGGTCAGAGTCTATTCCCAGCATCATGGCAGCATGTTCATCCTGGGCCATTCCTCGAAACGCTAAGCCAGTTTTGCTGAAGTGGGTAAAAAGCCACATGAAGGAGATCACGATGATTCCTATGCCTATGACGATAATCCGTTGAAGGTCGACGGGAATGCCTCCTATCGTGACACTGCCTTCAATGAAAACAGGAAGCGTGTAGGTCATTCCTTTGAACCCTCCCCACCGCAGGAATTCAAGAATGGCCAGCCCCAGGGCGTACGTGGCAATGATTTCAGAGGTGGCCATCCCTCTCACCCGAATGAGAACAAAACGATAAATAGCCGCCCCAACCAACCCCATGATCACAAGCGCTAGGAGAATGGAAACGAGATAGTTTAATTTGAGGAGGTTTATTAAACTCCAGACAAGAAACCCTGTGACGACATACAATGCCCCATGGGCGAAATTGGGGAGACGACTGATTCCGTAAACCAGGGTAAAACCGATCGCCATCAGCGCAAGGGAAAAGCTGTTGATGATTCCGTAGATGAGGATGTCCATGACAAGATCCAATGACCAATTATCAATGACCAGTGGTCAATGATCATTGAAATTCTTATTTCTCATTCGCATTGCTAATGCCAATTGACCATTGAAGATGGGTCATTGCGAATTCACTACTTCTTCATCCAGGGAGGAAGCTTGATTTCGCCTACGGCAATGGTGGACGGAAATACCACAACCCTCTTCCCGGCCTGCCACTGGAAAATCGTACCCACTGCACCCTCTTTTGGGTCAGTGCTGGGAATGACCTGGTGGTTCTTTGGATTAAACCTTATTCTTCCGTAGACGCCCATTAAGTCCGTTTTCTCAAGGGCGGCTACGATAGCATCGGAATTTAGCGAACCAGCCCGCTCGACGGCGTCTTTCAGGACATAAACCGCCATATAACTTGAGGAAGTCCCGTAACCTTCAGGCTCCAACCCATATTTTTTCTTGTAGGCGTCAACGAACTTCATCGTCCAAGGAGTTGCTTGAGAGGGAGCATTGCCCGCATTCACCACACTGGCCATGCAGTATTCGCCTTTTCCCTCTGTGGCTTTCCAGAATCCAGGCTGCTCGGCGGCGGCGATGATCGTACCGAAAGGAAGGGCGGGTATCTTCATATCATACCACTGCTTCAGAAGGATGGAGCTCTCGGGCATATCCATCCAGATGAGAATCACCTGCGCATTCTCCCTTTTAGCCTTTAGCAATCCCACAGAATAATCGGTGGTTCCAGTTGGATAGATCTCCTTACCCACAATCTCCCATCCTTTCTCCGAAGCCAATTTGGCGACTGCATCGCCTCCCCCGCGAGCGTGGGCAACATCCTGGACCATGATGAACAGCTTATTGAGACCGTATTTTGCCTTGATGTGCATCAGCGCGGGGAGGAACTCTCCGGTCACCATCCAGCCCACCTCGCCGGACACTCTAAAACAATATTTGAATTTATCGTATTCCTCCGCGATCCGTTGATGATATTTAGGAGTGAGAGCACCCGTGGTCAAAATGGATACCTTCTTGTATTTGGAGAGTAAGTCCATAGCAGCCAACGCTGCTTCAGACCGAACTGGCCCACCGACAATAAAATCAGCATTCTTTTCGAGAATAAGCTTCTCCACCACCAAGAGGGCATCGCTGACGGGCACCCCGGGCTCAAGGTCTCGGGTATCTATTGCTTCAATCTTAAGCGGTCTCTTTTCTTTGCCTACGGTGACACCTCCTTTGGCATTGATCTCCTCCGCAGCCAGTTTCATCGCCCTCTCGGCATCCCAGCCATACAAAAAGGCTGTGGCAAGAGGAGCTCCGATCACAATCGGTTTGCTCGCTGCGTTAGCCTGATGGCCTAAAAAGGGCAAGCCCACTAAAAGTAGTACAAGAGAGAACACTCCTACCCGTCGTTTCGGCTTTTCCATTGTTCTACCTCCTTAACAAAAGGATTTTCCCCACCCACGGAGATGATCAAAAATTCTTTCCATCAACAAGGAATGACTCGAAATCCTGATAACGATAAATGTCTTTTATCGCTCTCTGTTGTTCCTGTCAAGGTAATTTATTTGCTATCTTCCCAAAGAGATGAAGCTCGTATATCGCGAGAGTTTTCCGTCTTTGATGATAAAGACCCTCGATTCTACACTGGGACGATGGTCTTTGGAGGTGATGGTGAGAGGAGGGGTGAGACCCCCGGTGACATAATCTTTAAAACTTTCCAGTGTGAGCTTTACCTTTTCGCGAGAAAATCCCTGCCCTGAAAGGGACCTTCTCAAGGCTTCTGAGATCACCTGCATCGTCGCCCACCCTTCCACATAGGAAAGCGTATGAGAATCATAAGGGCGCCATCTCTGATGGGCCTCCTTGACGGCGGCCATTCCTGGCACCTCTTCTCCAAAAGGAGAGATGGGCTGCACTCCAAAAACTCCATTGTAAGGGGCCAGATTCTCGTCAAAAGCCCTCATGCTGCAGATCCATTTAGTCTTGAGGTCCGTTTTCTTAGCTTCCTGCAGGAATAAAGAGGCTTCCTTAGAGGTGAGACTTAGGTAGGCGAAATCGGGATTGTATGTTTTGATGGCTGCGAGGGGAGAGGGGGTCTCTTTTCCCGCTGGGTCCCCGGGGTGGGACGGATCGGAGAGCGAGACATCCGGTCCGATGTCAATTCCCAGCGCTCTCGCGTATTCCTTCGTTTCATCCAAAAAATAGCTACCAGGACGATCAGAGGATCCGACGAAGACGACCTTGGGTCTTTTCACTTGAAGGCCGGATTTATCCGAAATAAAACTCATTGCAATTTTTGCCAGATCCAGAGGGGTTGGGTTGATCGAGAAAAGATAAGGGTATTTGGATGCGTTGGAAAATTGGGAAGGCAAGGAACTGACGAAAGCAGGGATTCGGTCGAAATGAAATTGAGGAACCAGTGCAAGGGCTGTTTCAACGGAATACACGTAGAGAATCAGAACATGATCTGCCTCATTCAATTTTCGGTAGGCCGCCAGGAACTCAGCAGCCTGGGAGGTGTCGTCAATGAGAATGATCTCTAATTTTCTTCCAGACGCACCGTCTCGTTGATTGAGCCATTTGGCCGCATCCAGCATCCCTTTGGCACACTCCCTTCCTGAATCTCCCCAGCGACCGGAGTGGGGGATCAACGCTCCGACTTTGAGGGTAGGAAGGCTGAAGCTGGGAGCCGGCAGGGCAACGCAGAGAAAAAGGGATAGAATGAAAAGGCGTGACCAAATTCCAAATTCCAAATCCCAAATCCCAAATAAATTCCAAATGCCAAAGAACAAATGACCCAAACAAGTTTGGAGTTTTGAATTTCTTGGATTGGAATTCATTTGTGATTTGGTGCTTGTCATTTGGTGCTTATCGTAAAATAATTTTTACGTACCCGGCGCATAGAGAACTGCCAAGATTCTGGTCACCCTGTCTTGGTGGCATTGGACTCGATGGGGAATATTCGAATCATAATATATGGAATCCCCTGGGTAAAGGATATCGGTATGATTTCCCAAAATCACCTCCATTTCACCTTCAAGAACGAAGATGAATTCCTCTCCGTCATGAACAGAGGTCTTGGAAGTCTTGACCGTGGCGGGCTCCAGAGTCACGATGAAAGGTTCCATGTGGCGGTTTTTCTTCTCAAACCCTAAAGACTCGTATGAATAGCCATACTTGACTCCTTCTTTGGAGGCGAATCGGGAGACCGTTTTTCGTTCGTCCTTCCTCACAATCGCAAAAGGTTCTCCTTCTGTTTCACCCAAAAAGTCACCCACCCTGACGCCCAGCGCCTTCGCCAGTTTAATAATCGTTCCAAGGGATGGGGAGACAAGGTGGTTTTCCATCTGAGAGAGCAGCGCTGTGGAAAATCCGGTTAGGTCGGACAATTCTCTCAGTGAAAGGCCTTTCTGTTCTCTCAGGGCCTTGACTTTTTCCCCAACACGGATCTCTTCAAGAACCCTTTCTTCTTCCATGATTGTTCCTTTCGGCCTGCACGGCCTTTTCAAATGGTCTTTGGCTTTCTTGTGGTTCTTCTGATCCTCTTCGTCTCATTTAGTTGGTTCACGGACACTTTAACGTGCGGGCGGGGATATGTTCTTTCTGGCAAATTCGGCCCCAATCTCAATGGCCTCGATATTGGATGGAATGAGATGATGATAGCGTTCATCCAGCACTTTTTCCAAGGACTCAAATAAAGAAGTCATCTGAACCAATTTGGTTTTTTGATTGAAGGCGCCCAAGGCGATCATATTCGCGAGCTTTGGGTTCCCATGGTCAATCGCAATTTCATTGACAGGGATGAAGAAATTTTCGATGTCTTTCCGACAAGCCTCTTTGGGCTCAATGAGAGAGGAGTTGACGAAGAGAAGCCCGTCGGGCAAGATGAGCGGCCCGTATTTTATCAACGACGGCAGGTTCATCACCAGCGCGGCGTGGGGTCTCCCCACGACAGGAGATCCGATCTGGCGGGAAGAGATGACGACCGTGCAATTGGCTGTTCCGCCTCGCATCTCTACTCCGTAGACAGGAAGGTAGGTGACGCACTTGCCTTCTTTCATGGCGGCGTAGGCAAGAAGGTTTCCGATGATCAATACTCCTTGTCCTCCAAACCCGGCCACGATGAAGTCGTAATAGAATCGGTCATCCGACATAAACGATTGTCCTGAAAGACGCGAAGCGACAGACGTGAGGGGTGAGGGGTTAACACCTTACGCCTCGCGCCTGGCGATTAGTTCATAGAGAGTCTGCCATCTTCCGTTCCTTTAGAATACCCAACGGAAAGTAGGGGATCATTTCCTCTCCGACGCGCTTATTGGCTTCCAAGGCCGTCATCCCCCAGTTGGTGGGGCAAGCCAATAACACCTCGACAAACGAAAAACCGATCTCTTCGATTTGCATCTGAAAGGCCTTGCGAATGGCTCTCTTGGCCTTCATCAAATTAGCCGGATTGTTTACAGCCACCCTTGCGACAAAAGCGCTTCCCTCCAAGGTGGCTAACATCTCCGCCATTCGGATGGGGTAACCGTCATAGGTAAAATCTCTTCCGTAAGGGCTCGTGCTCGTCTTTTGTCCAAGAAGCGTGGTAGGGGCCATTTGCCCTCCGGTCATCCCGTAGATCCCGTTGTTGGCAAAAATGATGGTGATCTTTTCCCCACGATTCGCCGTATGAATGCTCTCTGCGATTCCAATGGCGGCGAGATCTCCGTCTCCCTGGTAGGTAAAGACGATTCGGTCCTTCCTGGCGCGTTTCACTCCGGAGGCCACAGCCGAAGCTCTTCCATGAGGCGCCTCCAGGACATCGATATTGAAATAGTCATACATAAAAACGGAGCAGCCAACGGAGGCGACCCCGATGGTCTTTTCTCTGATCCGAAAATAGTCAATGGCCTCCGCCACCAGTCGATGCGCGATACCATGGTGGCATCCCGGGCAGAAATGGAAAGGAATATCAATGAGACATTCCGGACGTTTGAAAACAAGCTCCATGACAACCCCATTTCAAATTTCAAATTTTAGATTTCAGATTTTTCAGTTTGCAATTCGAAATCTGCAATTTGAAATTATTGGTAGTATTTCTTTATCTCTTCCAGCACCTCTTCCGGGGAAGGGAGGGACCCCGGAGGTCTTCCGTAAAAATAGACTTGGGCATCCCTTGCCACCGAAAGCTTTACATCCTCCAGCATTTGTCCTGTGTTCAACTCAAGGGTCAAAAATCGGGTGACCCTTTTGGAAAGGTCATAAAGAGGCTTTTCCGGGAAAGGGAAGAGCGTGATCGGCCGGAAAAGTCCCACCTTCAGGCCTTCCTCCCTCGCCAACTCGACAGAAGTTTTCGATACCCTGGCCATACTTCCAAATGCGACCAGAACGAGTTTAGCATCCTCGGTACAAACGCTTTCAAACCGGACCTCCTCTTTTTTCATCCGCTCATATTTCTGATGAAGTTTCCAATTTTGTTCCGAAAGCTCACCCTCCTCGAGATACAGGGACTTGAGCCGGTTGGGTTTTCTCCCGTCTGCTCCGGTCAAGGCCCACTCTTTGGGCGGAAGGTTTATCTTCGCACCGCTTCTCCGCACGAGGGGTTCCTTCATCTGTCCAATCAAAGCATCCCCGAGAATCACGGCGGGATTTCGGTATTTGTCGGCAAGGTCGAAGGCCAGACAGGTCAGGTCATACATCTCCTGAATCGAGGAAGGGGCAAGAACGATCGTTCGATAATCCCCATGGCCTCCGCCCCGTGTGGCCTGAAAATAGTCTCCCTGAGAGGGAGAGATCCCGCCCAGTCCCGGTCCGCTCCTCGATATATTGACGATGAGTCCCGGAAGCTCGCTCCCTGCCAGATAGGAGATGCCCTCTTGCATGAGGGAGATTCCAGGGCTTGAGGAAGACGTCATCGCCCTTGCTCCGGTGGCCGAAGCCCCCAGGAGTAGATTGATCGAAGCGATTTCGCTTTCCGCCTGGATGAACTCTCCACCCAGCGGAGGAAGATGTTTGGAAAGATACTCCGGGATGTCGTTCTGGGGAGTGATGGGATATCCGAAATAAAGGAGGCATCCCGAATCAATGGCAGCCATGGCGATGGCTTCATTCCCTTTGACCAATATTTTTTCGGAATGTGGTTCCATCAAGCTTCGAGCCTTTCCTTCTGCCTAACGCTTCCTTTTACTCATGCATTTACTTTCTCTAATGAGCTTATTCCCCTGTCTCCCCATCTCCCCGTCCTTCTTTACTCCCTCCATACTCGGATGGCGACATCAGGACAGATCTCTCCACAGAGAGCACATCCTGTGCATGTCTCCACTGACTCCCAAACGACATGAAAATATCCCTGACGATTAATCTCCTCTCCAATTCGGATCAGACCTTTCGGACAGGCAATCGTACAGAGTCCGCACCCCTTGCACCGCTCTTGATCAATTTCAATCTTGCCCATCGCCATTCTCAAAATCCCAAATCCCTACCTGCCTTGTACCAGTACGGTTCAGGGCCTGCGCCAAGGCAGATGCCTGGAATCTATAAGAAATTAGTAACATATTGAGCCGCAAAATTAAAGTGATTGCCCCACAGACCAGCGAGTGGATTAACTTAGCGATAAGCGCTATGCTCCTGCAAATTCTTTTTGGCCGGATGTGGGCAAATACTTCTTGACGGGGAAACTTAAGGGTGTGATATTCAATGAAGGCCGATCCGCAGGATTTCCATTTGAGGAAGGAAAAATTCGTGAAAAAGTCGTTGAAAAAGACTTTGAGAAAGCCTTTAAAGAAGACTTCGGCGATCATCCTGGAGATGCCTGAGGCGCCTTACACCTTAAATATGAAAAAGGTCGAGAGCGTCGTTACCAATATCATCCATGGGAAGCCGATTTCGAACAGGGATGCCTTGATGAACCCGCAGGTTCTCGACTATTTCGAGAAAATCATTCCGGAGCTTCAAAAATGAGAAAAAAGGGTTCAAGAGGTCGAGGGGTCAAGGCTCCAGAGTTGGAAAGTGGAAGGCGGCGTGTGGAATGTGGATTTAACCACTTTCTACTATCTACCATCCATTCTCTGGCCCTTGAACCCTAGAACCCTTGAATCCTCGAACCCTAATCCATGAAATTGACCCATCAAGAATTTGAGGCGTTAGTGGTTTTGGCGTTGGAGAGGCTTCCCAAATTTTTCAAGAAAAAAATGAAGAATGTGGATGTGGTGGTGGAGGATCGAGCTTCGGGAGAACTCCTCTCGGGGATGGGACTGCAATCCCCTTTTCAGTTGTTAGGACTCTACCAGGGCATCCCTTTAGATCGGAGAGGATTTTACTACGGGAATGTCCTTCCGGATAAAATTACGCTCTTTCAGACTCCCATCGAGTCGATATGTCGAACGAAGGAGGAGATCGAAGAGAGGGTCAGAGAGGTGGTGATCCACGAGGTCGGACACTACTTTGGGCTGAGTGACGAGAGGTTGAGAGAACTGGAAAGAGGCGAATAACTAATCCCCCCTTTAGCAAAGGGGGGCAAGGGGGGATTTTCGTTTACAGCTATGTCTTTCATTAAATTCCTTGGCACGGCAGGTGCCCGATTCGTGGTAATGAAGCAACTCCGGGCCTCCGGTGGCGTTTGGCTCTCGGTTGGCAAGACGAATCTCTATCTCGACCCGGGGCCGGGCGCCTTGATCCGGTGTCTTAACAGCAGACCGAGATTAGAGCCTTCCACATTGGATGGTATTCTCCTGACCCATAAACACTTAGACCATTCCGGAGATGTCAACGTGATGATTGAGGCCATGACGGAAGGAGGGTTTAAGAAGAGGGGTGTCCTGTTCGCTCCGAGGGATGCCCTGGAGGAAGACCCGGTCGTCCTAAGATATGCCATGGGCTATGTGGAGAAAGTGGAAGTGTTGAAGGAGGATTCCGAATACCGGATCGGAGACATTCGGTTCTCCACCGCCCGGAAGCACCATCATCGAGTGGAGACCTACGGTCTTAATTTCAAGATATCCCCCCATACGATTTCTTTTATCACGGACACGAGGTTTTTTCCGGAACTCCCGAGCCTTTATCGAGGCGAGATTCTGGTCATTCATGTGGTCCGTCTTAAACCCGTTGGCGATGACCCGATCGATCATCTCTCGATAGAGGACGTGAAGAACATCGTCAAGAAGGCCAAGCCGAAATTGACCATCCTGACCCACTTTGGGATGACGATGATCAAGGCAAAACCCTGGGCCGTCGCCGCGGAATTGGAGAAAGAACTGGGACTGAAGGTCATCGCTGCAAGCGATGGCATGAAAATAGATTTGGAGGGAGACTTGCAGTAGATTTCTCGGGTTAGTCTCTTCTCTTCATCAGTTCAAAGATGGCGCCGCCCGGGCCTCCTGCATCCAGATAGGCGAATCGCCCCGGATCGTGGATGAGCAGGCTGGCTCCTTGTTTCACCAATTTTGTCACCTCCGCATCGACGTCGTCCACGTAAAAACCGAGATGATGGACGCCTTCTCCCCACTTGTCGATGAACTTGGACTGGAAAATTCTTCCCTCCAGGCACTGAACGAGTTCGATCTCCATGGGTCCCAGGTAGGCAAAGGCCATCCGTATTTTCCAGGGACGCCCCTTCCCATCCTTGCCGCCGTTTTCCGTGAAGGTCCACGGCCCGATGCCGTACAGCCGCGACCACGACTCGACGACCTTATCGATGTCCGTGACGGCGTAGCTGATGTGATCCACCGATTTAATCTGCATCGCCTTTCCTCCTGTGTTGGTGCGAAGTTATTTCGTGGTCTTAATCGCGTACTTTTCTTATCCCCTCTTTGGCAAAGAGGGGCGGGGGGAGATTTTATAAATCATAATTTTCCCCATATTTGTTCCACAACTGCCTCAAGATCGTTTAATACCTCTCTGTCTGAGAACCTAAGAATAGCTATCCCTTCTTTAGCCATATAATGATCTCTCACAACGTCTTTCTCTTTCCCTTCAGCGCTATAATGCTGCCCACCGTCAACCTCAATAACCAACCTTGATCTCGGACAGTAGAAATCAACAATATACTCGCCTATAATCTTCTGCCTGTAAAATTGTTGGCCTTTTAGTTGTTTGGCTCTGATCTTTGACCATAGTAACCTTTCCGCATCGGTCGTGTTTGTTCTAAGGCTTCTCGACAATCTTTTTAAACTTTTATTGTACGAAAGCATAATTGATGAGATTAGGTCTTTTCAAATCCCCCCACACCCCCCTTTTCTAAAGGGGGGGAAACTTTTTAGCACACTTACCTGCCGACCGAGTGCAACGTTCGTGTTATTTCTTTTTCAGATGCGCGGGTTCGCCGTGGACACGGCCGCCGTCGATCACGATCGTCTCTCCCGTGATGTAGCTTCCCGCCTTAGAGGCCAGAAACACGACCGCGCCTGCGACCTCTTCGGGCTCGCCGAGCCGCATCATGGGAATCGAAGCAATCGCCTTTGCATTGACCGCCGGATCTTTCCACAGGGCCTCGCTCAGACGTGTCTTAATAACCCCCGGTGCAATCGCGTTGACTCTGATCTTGTACTGTCCCCACTCCTTGGCCATGACCTGGGTGAGCATGATGACAGCGGCCTTGGTCACACAGTAGACGCCCAGATCACCCGCCCTCAGGCCGCCGATGGACGCGGTATTGATGATGCATCCTCCGCCCTGAGCTTTCATGATTCTTGCCGCTAACTGGCTCAGAAAGAAGAGACCCTTGAGATTGACATTCATAGTGATATCGTAGGTCTTTTCGTCCTGGTCCATGATCGGGCCGTAATAGGGGTTTGTTCCGGCATTGTTCATCAGGATGTCGATCCTTCCGAATGTCTTCATCACCTGTTCGGTCAGCGCTTTGGAGTCTTCTACCTTGGCGATGTGGGCTGCTATCGCCATGGACTTAACGCCTTTGGCTTTTACTTCCTCGGCCACCGGTTCGAGATCGGCGATCTTTCGACTGGCGACCACCACGTTGGCGCCGGCGTCGGCCAGGGCAAGAGCGCTGGCATGTCCGATGCCTCGGCTCGCGCCGGAGATCACGGCCACCTTTCCTTCAAGCGAAAACGATGAGAGATTCATGGTCTTTTCCTTTCTTAAGCGTTTTGTTATTTGATAACATAAGTGCAGTGTGTCAAAAATAGTTTCACTTTGATTGTCATTTCGGGCTTGACCAAGCCTGCCCCGTGCTCGACACGGGGGAATCCGGTCTTCCTACCTCCCGGATTTCTGCGTTTCTTTGGAAGGTATCTTCCACTCGGCCCCTTGACCCCTTGAATCCTGAGGTTAGCTCATTTTTTCTTGGCTGTTTTCGGAATGCTTTGATACGATTCATCCACCTTGGGCATTTTCACCTGGTCCTTCTGCAGCGGAAGCTTTCCGTAGGTGGGATCGTCCTGCCAGCCATCGATACGAGCAGCCCGTTTGACCGCAGCGTGGTATTTTTTCCAGGGGGCGCTACCATAAAGAAACATCTCTTGGGCGGCCATGGATCCTTCACCGTGAATGGTATCGATCTGGTAAAAATTGCAGGTCGGCTCGCTCCCCTTTCGTCTGTAAGAAAGAATAGTAGATGGGCTGGCTCTTGTCAATCTGATCTTGATGGTTTGCTAAGACAAATGAAGGTCGAGTTCATGTTTAACGAATAGGAAATAGGGAAGGATGTAGAACGAGGATTCATCGACTTTGGGAGAGTGGGAAGAGGGCAGGGAGGATTGAGATTGGTTTCTTTGTTTCCCCCTCTTGGCAGGGACAATATAGGATGTCCCCATATCTCTCATATTTTGTACTTCCTTCCCTTGAACTTGCTTTCTAAAAAAAGAGAATGTATTATAATTTTCCCATACGGTAGATTCCAGATAGGAATGAAGAGAGAAGGAGCGGAGTGGCGATTCTCTATTGCGATGCAAAGCGGTTTAAGCAAACCATCATAGCCGGAGCGGACTGGGTATTCAAAAACCGCGACCAATTGAACAAGATCAATGTCTTTCCCGTACCGGACGGGGATACGGGGACGAATATGTCCGTTACGCTTACGGCCGCCATCAGGGAAATGGAGGCTTTAAAGGAGGCTTCCCTGGAAACGACCGTCAAAGCCGCTGCATGGGGAGCACTGATGGGGGCGAGGGGCAATTCCGGGATTATTCTGTCTCAAGTTTTGATCAGTTTGGCGGAAGGAATCGAGGGCCGTGAGCGTTTATTTACGGAAGACATTGCCTTTGCTCTTTCCCGTGCGGCGAAGAAGGCCTATAAAGCAGTCCTGCACCCGACAGAGGGTACTATTCTGACCGTCATCAGGGAAACTGCGGGAACCGCAGAGGAAGTCGTCAAGACCGATAAGGATATCGCCCTTCTCATGGATGAAATGGTCAAGTCAGCCCGGTCTTCGGTCGAGCGGACTCCCCTTCTCTTACCCAAGCTCAAAGAAGCCGGTGTCGTCGATGCCGGGGGACTGGGGTTTCTCAATTTTTTGGAAGGCATGGTGTTCCTTATCCAGGGCGCGATTGAAACGAGTGGAACGATAGAGGACGAGGCCATGCTCAACGGAACGATAAGTGATTCGGTAGAGCATCACCTGAAGTTCAGGTATTGTACGGAATTTATTCTGAAAGGAAGTCGGATCTCTGAAAATACGATCAAGGACGCTCTGACTCCGTTGGGGGATTCGATCGTGGTGGTTGGGGACAGTCGGCTGGCAAGGATTCATATCCATACCGGCAAGCCTGAGGAGGTGCTTCGCTACGGCTCCACATTAGGCCAGGTTTCATCGATCAAGGTGGATGACATGCTGGTTCAGCACACGGCACGCTTTGAGGGCTCAAACCTAACGAAGGCCACTTCGGTTATCGCCCTTGTTCTGGGAGACGGTTTAAAAGAGCTATTTTACAACGCTGGAGCAGAATTAGTGGTGGATGGAGGTCCAACCCAGAACCCCAGCACTTCGGACATCATAGAAGCTATAGAAACCGTGACGTCCTCAAGCGTGATTATCCTGCCCAATGATAAGAATGTATACCCTGCAGCGCTTCAAGCAGCAGAAAGAACTTCGAAAAAGGTTACGGTCTTGAAAACATCCTCTATCCCCGAAGGTCTTTCTGCTTTGCTATCCTATATGGATGAGGCCACCTTCGAGGAGAACATCGGACGGATGGAGCAGGCCTTCAAAAATGTCAAGAGCGGGGAAGCTTCGCCAGCGTCCCGTAGTGTCGTCCTCATGGGGGTTGAAGTGAGATCCGGCGATTCGATCGGCATTTACCAGGGTAAAATTCAATGTTCGTGCTCCAATGCGGAAGAGACCGTCATCCGTCTGGTTGAGTCGATGGTCGATCCTTCCGATGAAATCATCACCCTTTTTTACGGTGATTCTATTGAGAAAGACGAACTGGAAACCCTGAAGTCCGCCTTGGAGTCCCGTTTTCAAAACAAGACGATCGAGCTTTGTTGGGGAGGGCAGCCCTATGCCCACTATCTCATTTCGGTAGAGTAAGAGAGGAAAGAAGCATGAAGATCATCACAGACAGCACTGCGGACCTATCGAGAGACCTCTATCAGAAATACGACATAGGCATGGTTCCTCTTACGATTCATCTGGGGGAAAGAACATGGCTCGATTTTCATGATATTGAACCGGACGAATATTATACCATGTTGCGGAACTCAAAAGCCTTCCCAACCACATCCCAGCCCTCGCCCCAGGATTTTATCGATGCCTTCACCCCTTTTACGGCAAGAGGTGAGCCTGTCCTCTCCATCCATATTTCATCGAAGTTAAGCGGGACGTATCAGTCCGCGGCACTGGCCAGAAGTCATTTTCCCGAAGCCCGGGTAGAAGTGGTCGATTCCCTTCAAGCCTCCTTGGGACTGGGCATGATTCTTCTCCTCTGCGCAGAGAAAGCAAGCTCGGGGGCTTCCTTTGAAAGCGTGGTCGATTTTGCCCGAGGACTCACCCGCAGGATAAAAACGTATTTTTCGGTCGATTCTCTCGAGTATCTGCACCGAGGAGGCCGTATCGGTAAGGCCCAGGCGTTTTTGGGGACCCTCATGAAAATCAAGCCCCTCTTGATGCTGGTGGAAGGTGAGGTCCAACCCGTCGAAAAGATCCGCACCACGGAAAGGCTGCTAAACCGATTCGTGGAATTGGTGGAGAACGAAGCCCGGGAAGGTTCGCGCCTCCAGCTTTCCGTAGCCGAGTCGGACAACGGCGACGTTGCGACAGGACTTCTTGAGAGGCTGATGAAGATTCCGGGTGTTTCCCTTGTTCACCGGTGTAAACTCGGGGGGGTCATCACATCGCATGGGGGTCCCGGAACTTTCGGCATCAGTTTTGTGAAGGCCTGAGGGGGCAGTTCGCCCGTTCCACCCACCGGCCCCCCCACCTTTCTCCTCTCCTCTGGAGAGCCAGGCAGGGGCGCGGTGAGGGGGGAAGCAGTGATGTGGAAACGAGGATTTAGGATTTTACCCAAGAGGGAAGAGAGTAGGGGTTGAGATTCGCCTGTTCCCGGCAGGGAGGTAGATCATTACAAAAGTAGAAACTTATGATTTTATGGACGTTATATATACTTGGAGAACAAGGGTAGACCCCCACCGGTAAAATGGTAAATATATAATACCAGTCTACCCCAAAAAGAAACCTCCTGTTAAGAGAAAAGAGTAAGCACGACCAATCTCAAAACTCTTAAGAAGGAGGTTTCCAATGGATGAGGTGAATCGTAACCGGCTGGAGGAATTTCGTCAACTGAGGAAAGAGGTCAGGCATTCGGGGGAGCATTTGATCGTAGGGATTGATATTGCGAAGGATCGGCACCACGCCTTCTTCGGAACCACAACGGGCAAGACGCTGTTGAGGCGGCTGGTATTTAGCAACGATCATGAGGGGTTCAGAAGACTCTTGGATCACGCAGAGGCCCTCGGAACGCAGCATGGGTTGAACAAAGTGGTCTATGGGATGGAGCCGACGGCGAACTATCATAAACCTTTGGGAGAGTATTTGATTAGCTTAGGGAGGACAGTGGTATTAGTTTCCGGGGTGACGGTAAAGCGAAACCGGGAGTCGTTGGATGGGCGGTGGGACAAGCATGATGTAAAGGATTCAGCCAATGTAGCGAATTTGATCTCACAGGGAAAATGTTTGTATTACGAGTATCCCTCGGCGGAGTTAAGGGGGTTACGAGGGTTACTTTCGTTGAAGAGACGGCTCAAGAAGCAAGAGCAGGGCTACCGGGTACGGATTCGGAATCATCTGATTGCGCAGTATTATCCGGAGATGGATCGAGACTATGAGCAATTGGGGGCGGAGGGATTGTCGGTGGTGAGGTGGTGTTTACCCGCTTCTGAAATTGCTCAATTAGACATGGAGCCCTTTATTGAGCGGGTGACCTCCCGACGGATCCGTAGGGAGAAGAGACGACGATTAGAGGCGGTCTGGGAGAAGGCGAGGGAGTCGATTGGTTGTGATGGAGTGCCTGGGCTTGAGCATGAGGCAAAGGTAATGGTGGAGGGGTTGAGGCAGATCCGAGAGATGATCAAGGAGACGGAGGATAAAATCCAGGATCTGTGCAAGCAGTTTCCGGAGTACCGATACGTTTTGACGATTCCCGGGTTTGGTCCTGATGTGTCGTCCAAGGTATTGGGAGCCATAGGAGATCCGGATCGATTTCAGAATGGCAAACAGGTACTGAAGATGGGGGGATTAGACCTTAGTGCCGATCGAAGTGGAAAGGATTCGGACAGAGCGATCCCGGAGATCTCGAAACGGGGCAAGGCTGATCTCCGGTATGCCCTGTATCAGGCGGCCCTGGTTGCCACGACCAGTAACAAAGGGTTTATGCGCTATTATACAAGGAAGCTTCAAAAGGCCGGGTCAAAGAGAAAGGCATCCAGATGAAGATGAGGGTGAAACTCTCGGCTAAAATGCTTCTGATTGCTTGGACGCTCATGAAGAAAAAGGAGGCCTTTAATCCGGCTTATTTAGACGCAGAGTAAAGCCGAATAAAAACATGTTTGATTTTCGACGAGAGAAGCCCGTTTATGGACGTGGAGGCCGCGATGGACCTCGTGAGGGACAATATAGGGCCTCTCGCTGAACTTTGGAATCTGGATAAAGGATGATAGGTGGCCACCAGGGGTGTGGCACACCGGATAATGATAACGCTGAGATTCAGAGTTCGTCATTGGCGAGAGATTCGTCGAACTAGACACGAATTTGCACAAGAATTCTAAGGCAGGAGTGTTCCCAAAATCGAAACGGTTTTGTAACCTGCTGTTTTCACAAAAGATGAAATTTTTATGTTTCCCCTCTTGACAGGAGCAATATAGGATGTCCCCTTCGCCACTTAACCAGATGCGAATTCTGCCTTTTATCGCTTCCGAGATTTGTTATTGCAAGACCTGACCCCCACCCGTGTTACCCTCGGGAAAAACTTCGCCGATCTCCACTTCCAATGCCCGCGCTATTTTGATTTTTAGATCATGCCCGACTTCGATCCGGCCTCTCTCGATATTCGAAACCTGTGCTTGGCTCATTCCGAGCTTGAGCGCGAGGTCCCACTGAGGAACCTCCTTTAAAAACCGGACAAGCTTCAACTTGTTCATGGCATACCTCCTGAAAATGTAAAATATCCACTCACGAGCAGGATGCTATAATGAAAAAACAGGATTGTCTAACACGATATCTCAGATTTTTTTAAAGGGGGTTATGTACGGAAGGATTAACTCAGGTGGCCTGAAGGGCACTTCTCCCGGCAGGATAATGTCAAATTGACTCACGAGCAATGTAGGATTCTGAGGAGTGATCACTTGTAAAATTAGAAGACGCGGCCATCCAGGTCGTGGGACCGACTCACAACTTCCCTGAATATGCCTTCCCAAAGATCCACGAGATCAACAGCTCGGGACGCTTATTCTCATCAAATAAGAGCATCTGCTGTATCAATTCGTGTATTCCCAAACCGCGGGCACTTGAAATAGGTCCAAGTTCATTCAATTTCACTGGATCTAAGATCTCCTTCGGTGGTTCCGATGGATTCTTTCCAGTAAACATCTCAGCGACAACGAGTCCCAGCTGGAAAACGTCGCTCTTAGTAGTCAGCTGAGCTTCTCCTTTTGCATAAGCCACGAGATCGGGGGATCGATAATAGTATGGCATCCCTGGCCCGGCAATGTCCCTGTATATCTCACGATCAATGTCACTATCTTCATTAAGAAACTTCATAAGCCCAAAGTCACCCAGAACGCAGGACCTACCTTTTACGAAAATATTCTTGGGCTTTACGTCTCTATGGACAACCGGTGGGTTGTGATGGTCAAGGTAAGCTAATGCCGATAGGAGTTGAAGAGTATAACTAACCCGTTCAGCGGTCGTCATGGTTCGTAAAATTAATTGATCTAGTGTTTGCGGAAGGTAGTCCACAATCAAGAACGGGTATTTTTCCCCTTTTTCAGGATATGTACCATTATCGTAGATTCTCATTATAGCGGGATGGGTGCATACACGAAGAAACTCCGCTTCCTGCTCAAATCGCTCTAATCGTTGTGGCTTTGACAATTTAATACAAACGCATTAAGTAATGTTACATAGCCTGCGAATCTTTTGACAAGACCATGAGCGAGTTGTTTTACAAACGACAGACCAAAGATTATCAAGGTTTTCAAACCAACGGTTGGTGGTGGATTC